>Ga0182024_10025576_pt1 | contig 10412 bp, 10 predicted proteins | sample P32metaG_FD_120480 | JGI IMG/M metagenome (GOLD analysis project Ga0182024, IMG submission 120480) | Permafrost microbial communities from Stordalen Mire, Sweden - P3-2 metaG (Illumina Assembly) | ecosystem: Environmental > Terrestrial > Soil > Wetlands > Permafrost | place: Sweden: Stordalen...
CGGCAACGGCTGGGCGGTCTTCGCCGTGATCGCCGTCTTCTTCGCGATCCTGATCGTCAGCAGCTTCGGGCTCGAGCTGCTCGGCGGCTCGCTAGGACTCGTGGGCGCGCTGATCGGGCAGGTGATCGCCAACGTGATGACGGCGCCGCTGCTGGCGCTCGCCTCGTCGACGCTGTACTTCGAGCTGCGCCAGCTCGAGCGCGCCTGACGCACGTAGCGCGATCATGAAGAAGGCCCGCCCGTCGCGTACGCGGCACAACGTAAGGTGCGCCGGGATGAGTTGGCGCGCGTGCGTGAGGCGTTTCGGCCTGATCTGGTGCCCACACTGCGCGCCCTCCCCGACCGCGGCGTTGCTCGGCCTCGCGTTGCTGGCGGGCTGCGGCGGCGCGGGCGGCGGCGCCTCCAGCGCGACGAGCACGCACGCCTCCGCTGCAACGCCACCGGGCGGACACGCTGTCGCCGCCGGACCGCGCGTCGTGCTGCACGCGCCGACGCACACGCCGCGCGCGAACGCGCCCTGGGTCTACTCGATCAGCGCTCACGATGTTGACGGGAAGCCCCTCCGCGGGGTCGCCCGGGTCGAGTTCACGTTCGTTGGCCAGGTCGTCGGACGCGACACGCCGTTCACCCATCGCTTCGTCGGCGCCTACCACGAACTTCTGCGCTGGCCGGCGAAGTCCGAGGGCTACCCGCTGGCCTTCCAGGCGACCGTGCACACGAGCGAGGGCACGCGCACACTGGTGTACCAGGTGCACGTGCGGCCGTGAGCTCACCAGCGGGCGCCACCGGCGCCGAGGTGGTCGTCGAACGCATCACCAAGAGCTTCGGCGAGCGCGTCGCGGTTCTGCGCGACCTCTCGTTGCACGTCGCGCCCGGGGAGTTCGTCTCGATCGCCGGGCCGTCGGGCTCGGGCAAGAGCACCCTGCTGTCGCTGATCGGCGGGCTCGACCGCCCCGACCGCGGCGAGATCCGCGTCGACGGCGAGGCCGTCTCGACGCGGCGCAACCAGACCGAGTACCACCGCCACGTCGTCGCGTTTGTCTTTCAGCACGACCTGCTCGTCCCCGTGCTCAGCGCGCAGGCCAACGTCGAGGCCGCGATGATCGCGACCGGCGTCGGGCGCGTCGCGCGACGGAGCCGCGCGCGCGAGCTGCTGGCCGAGATGGGCATGGCCGCGCGCGCCGAGCACCTTCCCTCCCAGCTCTCCGGGGGTGAGCGTCAGCGGGTGGCCCTGGCACGCGCGCTGGCGAACCGGCCGCGCCTGCTGCTCGCCGACGAGCCGACCGGGCGGCTGGACTCCGTCGCCGCCGGGCAGGCGCTCGACCTGCTCGCGAAGGCGCGCAGCGAGCGCGCGATGAGCGTCATCGTCGTCAGCCACGACGGAGTCGTCGCCGCCCGCGCCGATCGCACGCTGGTGCTGATCGACGGGCGCTTCGACGGCGCCCCGACCGCGCCGCAGCGCCCCGCTCACAGCTGAGCGAGCACCTCGCGCGCTAGCAGCCGTGTCGAGCGCCAGCTCGGATACAGCGCGCCGAGCACCCCGATCGCGATGCCGACGAGGATCGCGCGCCCGAGGCCCCACGCCGTCACGTTGGCGGAGATCACGTCACCGAGCCCGAGCGCGCCGGGCAGCAGCCCGCTCAGCGCGACCCCGAGCGCGAGCCCGAACCCGACGCCGATCACGCTCAGCAGCACCGCCTCGCCGAGCACGAGGCCGGCGATCTGGCGGCGGCTCCAGCCGATCGTCGCCAGCAGCGCCAGCTCTCGCTGGCGCTCGAGCACCGCGGTGAGCATCGTGTTGGCGACCGCCAGCGCGCCGACGATCAGCGCGAGCACGACGATCACGACCACGGCCTTGGAGATCAGCAGTGCGTTGGCGCCCGCGCGAACGGCGTCGCCGGGCGTCGAGATCGCTTGCACGTCGGGGATCTCGTGGGTCAGCTCGCGGTCGGCCTGCGCGTGGGTGACCTGCGGCACAACCTTGACGGCGATCGTCGTCGTCTCGTCGGGGCTGCGACCGGCGAGCCGCTGCGCATCGGCGAGCGTCACGATCGCGCCCGAGTCCTCGAAGGAGATTCCCGAGTGGTAAACGCCCGACACGCGGAAGGCTCGGCGCCCGAGCTGGAGCGTCTGGCCGACGCCGGTGTGCAGCTGCCCCGCGAGCAGGTCACCGAGCGCGATTTCGCCGGGGCCTGCTCGGCGCCCACCGATCAGCACGAGCCGCCGCGCGATGAAGCCGTTGCTATCGACCCCGAAGACGACAGCGCTCGGCTCACGCCCGAGCGCGCCGATCACGAGCTGGAGCGGCGTCGCCTCGGCGACCTCCGGCTGCGCCCGCACGCGCCGGAGCAGCGACAGCGGCAGCACCGACGAGGACGGATCGGCGGCGCTCGTCTGGAACAGGCCGAGATCGGCCTGGCCGAGGTGGACCAGCTCCCCGGCGCTGCGCGTCAGTCCCGAGGAGAGCGCCAACAGCGCGACGATCGTCGCGACGCCGACCGCGATCCCGGCCGCGGTCAGCGCGGTGCGCCCGGAGCGGCGGCGCAGGTTGGCGAGGATCAGCGTGAGCAACGCATGCAGGATGGCGCTTCAGTTCAACGGCGCGATTGCCGATGTTCTCTTGTCACGCCCGCACGGGGTGTCCAACACATGCTGGAAGCCTCCCAGCCACCCGAGCCTGGACACGGTGTCAGCGCCACCGGATATAGCACGGCGAGCGGCGAGCGCTCGCGCTGGCTCGGCGTCGGACATTGCACACACGGGGACGCAGCGCTGGCGGGTGCGGCGGCAGCGCAGCGGGCGCTGATCGGCGACGACCCGCGGCTGCTCGTCGTCTTCTGCTCGGAGCGCTACGACCTGGCTGGCCTGGCGACTGCGATCACCGAGTGCGCCGGCGACGACGTCCCGTTGATCGGCTGCTCGACGGCGGGCGAGATCGCCGGGGGCGGCCCGCGCGACGCCAGCGTCGTCGTCGCCGCGTTCGGTGGTGACGGCTTCTCGGTCGCGACACGCTGCGCAGAGCACGCTTCGGCGCGCCTGCGCGATAGCGGTGCCGAGGCCGCGGCGGCCCTGAGCGACATCGAGCCGCGGCCCCATCAGGTGCTGCTGCTGCTCACCGACGGGCTCGCAGGCGACCAGCAGGAGATCGTCCGCGGTGCCTACGGTGTCGCCGGCGCCGCGGTCCCGCTCGTCGGCGGTTGCGCCGGTGACGACCTGCGGATGGCCGCAACACATCAGCTGCACGGCGGGCGCGTGCTCAGCGACGCGGTCGTCGCCGCGGCGATCGGCTCCGACGCGCCGCTCGGGATCGGGGTCCGCCACGGCTGGCGGCGCGTCGGCGAGCCGATGGTGGTGACCGGCAGCGCCAACAACCGCGTGCACACGCTGGACGATCAGCCCGCGCTGGATGTCTACCTGGACCGGCTCGCCGCGCCCGGCGAGGCACGCGCCGAAGCGACCGCGTTCACCCACTTTGCGCTCACGCACCCGCTCGGTCTCAGCCGCCAGCGCGGAGAGGACCAGGTTCGCTTCATCGGTGAGGCGGATTTCCGGACGCGCTCCCTGGGCTGCATCGCGGAGGTCCCCCGAGGAGGGCTGGCGTGGTTCATGGAGGGCGACGACGAGTCGGTCATGCACGCCACCGACGCCGCCTGCGCCGACGCCCTGGCGCCGCTGGCGCCGGACCCTCCGCTCGGCCTGCTGGCGTTCGACTGCATCGCGCGGCGCGGCGTGCTCGGCGAGCCGGGCATCCGCCGCGAGGTCGCGCGCGTCTCCCGCTGCGCGGGCGACGCGCCGGTCGCCGGCTTCTACACGTACGGTGAGATCGCGCGTACGCGCGGCGTCAGTGGCTTTCACAACCAGACACTCGTCGTCCTGGCGGTGGGCTGATCGTGGTCTTGGGAGTGAACCGATGCCGATGAGCGCAGCTGGGGCGAGCTGGTCGACGCAGGAGCTCGTCGAGTTCCTCGAGCTGGTCTCCGACTGCGAGGACGAGCCGACGGCCGTGCGCCGAGCGGTCGAGCGCGCGGCGGAGGCGCTGGACGCCGAGGTCGCGGCCTTCGTCGGCGCCGGCCGCGTGATCGCCTCGGTCGGCTTTCCGGCTGCGGAACCCGGCGACGGGGCGATCCTCCGGGTCGCCGACGGGACGAGCAAGCAGTTCGAGCTGCCCGGAGTCGGCCTCGCGGGCGCCGTTTCGATCCCGCTCACGCAGGAGCCGGGCAGCTCGCTGATCGTCGGCCGCCGCTCGCCCGACGGCTTCAGCGCCGAGGAGCAGCACCTGCTGCGCGGCTTCGCACGGGTGCTCAGCCAGTCCCTGCGGCTGCTGCGCGTGATCGCCGAGGAGCGAGGGCTACGCGCCACCAGCGAGCTCCACGCCGCCGAGAACGAGCGTCTGCTCAGCTCGTTGCGGGAGCGCCAGGCGTTGCTCGAGCGGCTTTCGCGCATCCAGCGCTCGATCGTTCATCGCGCCGCGCTACAGGAAGTGCTCGACGCGATCGTCGCCGGCGCGCGCGACCTGCTCGACACCGCGGTGGTCGAGTTGCGGCTGCTGGATCCCGACGACCCCAAGACGATGGAGATGGTCGCCAGCACCGGCGTGCCCGCGGCCATGGGGCGCCAACCCCGAAAGCCGACCAGCGACGGCGCGGGTGGGCGTGCGATCCTCGAGGAGCGGCTGGTCAGGGTCGACAACTATGCCGTCTCCCCCCTTGCAATACCGGCTTGGGCCGCCGATCACGTGGAGGCGGCGATGGCAGCGCCGGTTCGTGAGAACGGCAGCGTCGCCGGCAGCCTCGTCGTCGCCTCGCGCCAGCGCGGGCGCAGCTTCAGCTCCGACGAGGAGGAGGTCCTGCTCGCGTTCGCAGAGCACGCGAGCCTCGCGCTGACCGACGCGCGCAACTTCGACGCAGCGCTGCACCAGGCGCTCCACGACGAGCTGACGGGACTTCCAAACCGCGCGCTGTTCCTCGACCGCCTCGGTCTAGCACGCGTGCGTGCGCGCCGGATGCACACGCCCCTGGCCGTGCTGTTCCTCGACCTCGACGGCTTCAAATGCGTCAACGACTCCTTCGGGCACGCCGCCGGCGACCAGCTGCTGGCCGTCGTCGCCAAGCGGCTGCGGGAGTGCGTTCGCGGTGGCGACACGGCGGCGCGCTTCGGCGGTGACGAGTTCGCGATCCTGCTCGACACGACGCCGCAGGGCACAACGCCCGGCGCAGTCGCCGACCGCGTTCTGCTCGCGCTGAAGCAGCCGTTCGCAGTCTCCGGCAAGCAGGTCGCGCTGTCGGCGAGCATCGGGATCGCGAGGACCAGCGGCGACCCCAACGACGACATCATGCGCAACGCCGATCTGGCGATGTACAAGGCCAAGAGGGCCGGCAAGGGACGCTATGAGGAGTTCGAGCCGGTGCTGCACGCCGCCGTCGTCGTGCGCCCGTAGCTCGAGCTGGACAGAGCTCGAGGCAGTCGATCATCTACTCTGTTGGAGTTCGATTAGCGACGCGACGCGGCATGCGCCGGAAGGCGCGCCGCGACCGCACGAGGGGGACCCTTGCCTGACGGGCAGGCTGGACGCGAACACACTCCAAGCAACGGTCGGAGTGCGCGCATCGTCCTCGCGGATGGCGACCCGCTCGCCCGTCGCGTGGTTCGCAACGTGCTCGAGGACGCCGGTATCGTCGTCGTCGCGGAGGCCACGAACGGCCGCGACGCGATCGCGCTGGCCGCCGAGCACGCCCCCGAGCTGGTCCTGATGGACGGCCGCTTGGCGCGGGTCGACGGGATCACCGCCATGCGATGGATCATTGCGCGCAGGCCCGAGACGCGCGTCGTGATGCTGAGCGTCTCCTCCGACGCGAAGCTGGCGCTCCAGAGCTTGCGAGCCGGCGCCAGCGGCTTTCTCACCAAGGACATGGACCTGCTGGCGCTACCGCGCGCGCTGCGCGGTGTCCTGCGTGGAGAGATCGCCTGCTCGCGCGGCTTCGTCGGCACGATGGTCGCCCATCTGCGTGCGACGCCGACCGATGCGGTCGGCATGCGTCCCGTCAAGAGCATCCTGACGCCACGCGAGTGGGAGGTGCTCGACCTGATGTGCCGCGGTGCATCGACCGGGCAGATCGCAGACCGGCTCGTGCTGTCGGGCGAGACGGTGCGCAGCCACACGAAGAACATCGTGCGCAAGCTCGCTGTCCGCACGCGCCGCGAGGCGATCGAGCGGGCGCCGCAGCTACGTGCGCTGCACCCCGACGCCGGCGACGAGCAGCGCAGCGGCTCCAAGCACGGCGCTCGACGCCGCGCCGCGCACGGCTGACGTGGCGCCGGCTGCACCGGCCGCGACGGCGGCGCCGGCGGGGCAAGTGCCGGCGCAGGCGGCGCGGAGCCTGCACCACCCGCTGGCGCGCGCATTGCTTGCGCTGACGTTCACAACCGGGCTGATCGACGCCACCTGCTACCTCGGCCTCGGCCACGTCTTCACCGCCAACATGACCGGCAACGTCATTCTCCTCGGCTTCGGGATCGCCGGCGGCTACGGCCTGCCCGTCGTCGCCCCGCTCGTCTCGCTCGGTGGCTTTCTCGCCGGCGCCGCAGTCGGCGGGCGCCTCGCCCGGCGACTGGATCACAGTCATCGCACGCACATCACGTACGCGCTCGCCGGCGAGGCCGCCTGCCTCGCAGTCGCAGCGCTGGCGCTGGCTGTCGTGAACGTCCGCGTGGGCGCGTTCTCCGCTTACGCGGTGATCGCCGTGATCGCCGTCGCGATGGGCGTGCGCAACGCGACGACGCGCGGGCTCGGCGTGCCGGACCTCACGACCACCGTGCTGACGGGCACACTGACGGCGCTGGCATCCGAATCGCCGGCCGGTGGCGGCAGCGGCCGCGGCACCCTGCGCAGAGGCGCAGCGGCGTCGAGCATGCTGCTCGGCGCGCTCGCCGGCGCGCTGCTGCTGAAGATCAGCGTTGCCGTGCCGCTGCTTGCGGCCGCCGCGATCGCCGTCGCCGCGCTGCTCGCCTACCGCACGACGGTGCCGCTTACGCCGGCACGCGCAGCGATTCCAGCAGCGCCGTCCAGCGCTGCTCGTCGCGATCCTCCGGCAGGCCAAGCGTGATCCGCGTGACGATGTCGCCGTAGCGGCGCTGCACCTCGGCCAGCGCCTGCTCGGGGGTGCCGATCACTGCGAACGTGTGCAGCACCTCATCGTCGATCGCGCTCCCGAGCTTGTCCCATTCGCCCCGCTTGGTCATCGCGTTGAGCTCGTCCTGGAGCTCACCCCAGCCGTGGAGCTCGAGCACGCGACGGTACGCCGGCGTCGAGCCGTAGAAGGCGATCTGCTGGCGCACGAACTGCGTTCCGGCGGCGATCTCCTCGTCTGAGTCGCGCGCGACGATGAACGCGGGGCCGCTGATCTCGAAGCCCTCGAGCGTGCGTCCCGCCTTCGCGCGCCCCCGCTCCAGCGCCGGCAGCGTCACCTCACGCAGGTAGCGCTCGGTGCAGAATGCGTGACAGAGCACCCCGTCGGCCACCTCGCCCGCCACCTCGGTCATCAGCGGTCCCACGGCCGCCACCATGATCTTCGGATTTCCATGCGGGTTGGCGCCAGGATCGAAGAACGGCGACATCAGCGTGTGCGTGTAGAAGTCGCCGCGGAAGTCCAGCGGCGCGCGACCAGCCCAGGCTTCCCAGATCGCCCGGATCGCGAGCACGAACTCGCGCATCCGCGGCGCCGGGTGCGACCACTCCATCGAGTATCGCCTCGTGATGTGGGGCTTGATCTGCGACCCGAGCCCGAGCACGAAGCGTCCGCCGGACAGCCTCTGAAGGTCGTTGGCGGCCACCGCAGCGGTCATCGGATTGCGCGCGAACGCGACGGCGATCGCGGTGCCGAGCTCGATCCGCTCGGTGCGCTCTGCCGCGACTGCGCACCCGATCAGCGCGTCGATCTGCGTCTCGGCCGCGAACCACCCGTCGAAGCCGTCGCGCTCGGCTCCGCGCGCGGCCTCGCCGGCCTCGTCCACCGTGCCGGCATACCCGCCCGCGTCAATCTTCATCTGGCCTCCGATCGCGTTACCTGCAACGGCTCGGGAGACTACGAGGCTCGAGCGAGTCCCATCTACGTCGCCGCCGTCAGTCGAGTGTCAGTGCAGCGCCGCGAGATCGTCGATCAGCTCAGCGAGCTGGCGCAGCAGCGCCGGCGCGACGGCGCGATCGGCGGGCGCCAGCGCCGCGTAGAACACCCGCTCGCGCTCGTGCATCGCGGCGGCGCGGCGCGCGAGCACGGGACGCCCGGCGTCGGTCAGCCCGACCCTCACCGAGCGGCGATCCTCGGCGCTGCGATCACGCGAGACGAGCCCGCGGCGCTCGAGCGCGTCGAGGATGCGCGTCGCGGTGGCGGCCGTCACCCCGGCGGCCTCTGCGAGGTCGCGCACGCGCGCCGTGCCGAACTCCAACAGCGGCTCCAGCAACCCATACTGCGACAGCGTCAGCGACTCCGGCGCCGTAGTCGCCGCGGCGCCGCGCGCGCGTCGCACGGCCCGCGCAAACGTGTCGACGGCGGCGAGGAAGTCCTCGGCGCCGGGCGCTGTGATCGTTTTGTCCGCTCGTTCCTGCATTCGCTCCATCTTAGCTTGCTTGCCGATCATTAGCTTGCTATGCTTCTGCCGGAGAAGAAGAAAGGAGCCCCAAAATGTTCCGCAACGTCCTCGTCAGCGTCGATGACTCGCAACATGCTCAGCAGGCGCTGACCGAAGCGATCGACCTCGCGTCGCGCACGGGCGCGCGCCTGACGATCTTGACCGCCGTGCCTCCACCCCCGGCCTGGGCATTCTCCACGCCGGGTGCCGGTGCCGCCGGAGAGCTCGTGGGCGAGTTCGAGAGGGAATTTGAGAAGATCAACTCCGACGCAGCCGCCCGCGTGCCCGACACCATCGCCGTGACGAGAATCGTCACGCGCGAGCCGATCCAGAAGGCGCTGCTCGCACGCATCGTCGCCGGCCATCACGACCTCGTGATGATGGGCTCCCGCGGTCGCGGCGGGATGCGTTCGGCGCTGCTCGGCAGCGTCAGCCATTTTGTCCTGCATCACAGCCCAGTGCCGGTGCTGATCGTGCACGCGGACACCAGCGCCGGAGGCGACGCCGTTGGCGCGGGCGCCGCCGTGTCAACGGAGGGCTCGTTGCACGCAATCGACGGCCCTCCGGGCGGCGCTGCGCTTCGCGCTCACTAGCAAGAATCGGACATCACCGTCCCAGCGGACGTGCCTGTCCGAAATCCGCCAGCCTCCCGTGCTCTGGCGTGCGACGATCCGGATCGTGATCGAGGATTTCGATAGCTGCTACCGCGCCGCGCAGAGTCGCGACGCGCGCTTTGACGGCTGGTTCTTCACGGCCGTCACCTCGACCGGGATCTACTGCCGGCCGAGCTGCCCTGCGATCACGCCGAAGCGCGAGAACGTGCGCTTCTTCGCGACCGCTGCGGCCGCCCAGCAAGCGGGTTTCCGCGCCTGCCTGCGGTGCCGCCCCGATGCCGCGCCGGGCTCGCCCGAGTGGCTCGGGAGAGCCGATGTCGCCGCGCGCGCCGTCAAGCTGATCCTCGACGGCACGGTCGACCGCGAGGGCGTGTCGGGGCTGGCGCGCCGAGTGGGCTACTCCGAGCGCCAGCTGCACCGGCTGCTGCTCGCCGAGGCAGGCACCGGTGCACTGTCGCTGGCGCGCGCGCAGCGTGCGCAGACGGCACGACTGCTCCTGCAGACGACGGACCTGCCGGTCACGCACGTGGCGTTCGCCGCCGGCTTCACCAGCGTGCGTCAATTCAACGAGACCGTGCGCGCGGTGTTTGGTCGCACGCCGACCGCGCTACGACGCCGCGCCGGCGCGCAGCACGATGCGCCGGCCGGGATCGCTACGGCTCAGTCCATTCCGCTGCGCCTCGCACATCGCCGGCCGTTCGCCGCCGCACGCTTGCTCGACTTCCTCGGACAGCGCGCCGTGGCGGGCGTCGAGTCCTACGACGGCGTCACATATCGCCGCAGCCTTCGACTCCCACACGGCGCCGGCACGATCGCGGTCGGCGCCGACGACGGCGCGTCGGAGGTCCGCGCCGTGTTCACGCTGGAGGACCTGCGCGACCTGACGGCGGCGATCGCCCGCTGCCGTCACCTGCTCAACCTTGACGCCGACCCGGTCGCGGTCGACGCGGCGCTCGCCGCGGACCCGCTGTTGCGCCCGCTGGTCGCCCGCACGCCCGGTCTACGGGTGCCCGGCGCCGCCGACGGCTTCGAGCTCGCCGTGCGCGCGGTGATCGGCCAGCAGGTGTCGGTCGCCGGAGCCCGGACCGTGGCGGCCGGATTGGTGCGGGCCGCCGGCGAGCCGATCCCCAACCCGATCCTCCCCGTCACGCACACGTTCCCGGCGCCGGAGGC
>Ga0182024_10025577_pt1 | contig 10412 bp, 11 predicted proteins | sample P32metaG_FD_120480 | JGI IMG/M metagenome (GOLD analysis project Ga0182024, IMG submission 120480) | Permafrost microbial communities from Stordalen Mire, Sweden - P3-2 metaG (Illumina Assembly) | ecosystem: Environmental > Terrestrial > Soil > Wetlands > Permafrost | place: Sweden: Stordalen...
AAGGAGAAGGGTGGGGGTGTCTGGCTAAATGCGGCCATCAATTGAACCTTCCTAGGAGAGCGGCGGCCGGGGAAGCGCATGGACCTCGTCCCCCGGCCGCCCTCCGTCTCGGCGGGGTCGCACGGCCCCAGCCGTCTTGTGCCAGTTGCGCTGGTGAACATCAAAAACCAGCCCCCGGCGGTCGGTGTTACCTCGGCTCGCGCACACCGCCGACCGGTACGCCATCACCCTGTCCCGGCAGCGAGAGGCTCTTACACACGGACGGGACTGAGGGCGCCAAGTTCATGCTGTTGCCGCCTCGATCGCCGCGTTGATCTTCGCGAGCGCCGCGTCGCCGTCTGCGTGTGAGGCGAACGTGGACCCGTTCAGGCCGCGCAGCTTGAAGGGCAGGCCGAGCTGCTGGGCGACGGCCACGCGCTCGTTGTAGTGGGCCATCTGCTCGGTGAGGGTGAGGCGGCCGTCGCGCCGCCTCGGCGGCTCGGGCCTCTTCGGCGCGGCCTTGGTCTTCCTGAGCGGCTCGGGCGCCGCGAGGCGCTCGCCTTGCGGGTGATCGTGGCCGTTCGCCTTCGTCGGTGCCGACTTGTTGTCGAATTGCACCGGGTGGAGGTCGGCGGGCTCGGTCAGCACGGTCAGCGCACGCTCGATCTCGGCAGGCACGTCATCGTCGGACAGCGCCACGGCAGAGATGTTCATGAGGAGCGAGCGGCACGAGGCCATCCTGTCGGCGACCTCGGCGACGACCTCCTCGGTGCGGACCAGCTCGCCCCGGCGGATTGCCGTCGTGATCTCACTTCTCTCGGCGATTAGACTGGTCTTGTACGCGCTCAGCGCTGCCGCGGTGGCGGGCCTCGGTCGAGGTGCCGGGGCGACCGGGGGAGCCTCCTCGACGTCGGACAGCTCCGTCAGCGCCAGCGCGATGTGATCGTCGAGACCGGCGAGGCGCGCCGGTATCCTCCTCAGCCTCGCAGCGATCGGCCCGAGCTCCTCGCGCAGCCAGCGCTGCACGTCCTGCGGCGTCGCACACGTCGACCTGAGGACGTGCAGTTCGTCCTCCAGATCGGCGCACGATGCCTCGGTCCGCCTGCGGTTCGCCGCGACCACCGTCGGCGCCGCGTGGCCGTTGTGGCCGTTGCCCGTGCCGCCGCGCCTCGGGAGGGTGCGCTCGGCCCATTGAATATCGGCAGCGGCCGGGTCTGCGATGCTGCCGTCGGCGTCGGCGTCGACGCGGCCCTCGGCGATAGCTCGCTTGATGCTCGACAGGTCCATCTGTCTGTGGGCCGCGTGCTCGACGGGTGTCATCACGGGGTCCGCCCTCACCGCCTGCGATCCCTTCGATCTTCGGCCGCCGGACTCACGTCGGCAACGATGGGTAGCCCGTACAGCCCCTGCCCACACGCTACGGTGTGCTGGCCCGTTCGGGCTACAGGGCTAGCTGGCACTGACAGTTCAAGTGATATTGGGATTCTACTCAGTAACACGGTCAAGTAACACCAAGAACATACAGTGACGGTAAGGTGACGGTAAGTGAATACTCCCCATCTGCGAAGTAAACCGGCGCGGACACCGGCCCGGCAGCAGTCAGGGAGTGACCAACTGCCGGGCCGGGCTCGGCCGCTGGCGGTCACGGGATGAGGAGACCCGTGATCGCCGGGCTCGGGGCGCCGCACGGCCACGATGCAAGGAGCCGGGCACCCTCTCCATCCGTCCGGGCGCCCGCGTCGGAGCCCGGAGCGGCGAAGCTCAAATCACTCTCGCGGCGGCGGCCCGTCGATGCCGAGCACGGCGCGAGGGTCGGCGTGGTCGCGGTACTCACCTCCGCTGGCCTCGACCACCGCACAGTGAACCCGCTCCATCTCGAGGATTGAGGTGAGCAGCCGGGCCTCGGCCTCGGCCTGCTCCTCGGGGTCCATTGCGTTGCTGTCGTCGGCGACCTCGTCGATGTCCCTGTTGAACGCCGCGATCATGGCCTCACCGCTGTGCCAACACTGCAAGCCGAAGGCGTCGATCACGCGCACCTGGACGAAGCCGACGACCATCGGCGCGCCCTCCATGGCGACGTGACCGTGCAGCTCGCCCCTGACTGTGATCGTCGGCAGCGTGGCCTCGGCCGCGACGCCCGCCAGGGCGGGGTCTGTCCTCGGCGCCGAGGCCGCGACGCGCTGTCGGATCATGGCGGCGTAGCGAGCCTTGGTCGTGCTGGAGTGCTCGTCAGCCGAGCGGACCTTGTGCAAATCGGCCTGAAGTTGCCGGATCTGCTCGTCGACGCCCTCGGCGGTCGCACCTGCCGGGGGGATCACCTCGGGGTGGGCCTCGATGAGGGTGTCGCGCGGCAGGCGGGCGAGGTAGGCGTCGATGTCCCGCAGGATCTTCGGTGTCCGCGCCCGGAGATCCGCTATCCGGGCGTCCAGCTCGGCGAAGCGGGGTTGTCCGCGGTGTTGAACAGCCGAGCCTCGGGCGAGCTGCTGAGTTGCCGGAGGCGCGACAGGGCGTCCTCCCGCTGGCCGATGAGCCCGGTGCGGCGGTCGGTCAGGGCGCGGCGCGCGGTGTCGATGTCGTCGGCGGCGTTCCGCATCTGCCGGAGCTTCGAGGCGGCCTCGGGTGGCAGCGGCGGGCCGCCGGGGGTGCCCATGCTCGGGTCGAACAGGGCATCTGTGTTCCGGGCGCCGGCCCGGTCGCTGGCGGCGGGCATTCCCCCGCCTCGGCCCGTGGGGAAGGGCGGCGCTCGGTTCGTCGGGCGGGTCGTGATCGAGCCGGCTGCACGTCTGAGCGCGTTGGGATCAGTATTTCGCACTGGGCTACCTCGCACTGTCAGAGGTCTAGCATTCCCCCGGCCAGTCGCTTCCGCTAGCGCGGTTCGCTCGCGCAGACCGCGTGAGGATCGACTGCACCTGACGCACTGACAGCGGGTGGTCGCGGCACTGGAATATCCGCCACATGGTGGCCTCGCGGCTGCCGCTCTGGTGCGGGCACTCGGGCGCAGCGCCGATCTGCGGCCACTGGTCCGTGCGATAGGCATCGAGGTCGCGGGCGACGCGGGCGGCGCTGTAGCCGGGGGCCGCGAGCTGCCCGATCAGCCGGTCGCGCTCTGGCAGCGCCGCGCCGAGCCGCGCGCTGTAGCCGGGCTCGGCGCGCTCGCCGATCGCCGACATGATGTTGCCGGGGGTGCCCGTCGCAATCCAGTCGCCGATCGCACGTACGGCCGGGTCGCCGCTCTGGCGAAGGAGGGCCACGGCCTCGCCGATCGCGGAGAGCGGGTCGCTACGTCGGCTCATTCGTCGTCGTATGCCCGGAAATCTGGTCCGATCGCGCCCCGGACGGAGGCACGGGCGCTTCGTTCGAGAATTCGGGCCTCTGCCCACACGCTCCGCACAAGTGTTCGGGGGTGCGAGCTACCCCTATAAGGGTCCGGCAGTTCGGTGGCGTAGCGTGTTCTACGGGGCTGCCTGCCACTTCTCCCTCCTGCGTGCAGGCTGATCTTTGGAATGTTGTGCTAGGCATGCTTTGCGCTCTGCCGCGCCCTCATTGCGTTTGACGTTGCAGTAAGGACCCTGCAAGGGGGGTAGGGGTCGCTGCCGCGGACGCTGAGCCTTCCGAGGTGGCCGCGGGTGGGCGCCTGCAAGCGTCACCATGCTGGTGCGTCGCGCGCAGCTCGGCCGGCTCGGCGATCGTCTGCCGCGATGCTCGTCACCACAGCACCGGCCGCCGGGGGTGGCGAGGTTCCGCTGTGTGTCACCTTCCACCAACACCCGCCGCGATCTCCCCTGCTGCATGTGATGTTCGCCGGCGAGTTGGCCGACACCTCGGCCTATCGCCGGTCATCACGCGTCGGTGCAGCGTCGGTAACGTCGGTGCAGCGTCGGTGCGGTACAGACGCACGGAGCACCAGCGATCGTAAGGGCTTACGGGCAAACGTCGGTAACGTCGGTGCTTTCCCGGTATCGAGACATCCGTTGGTACTCGGAGGTTGCCTGGGTAGATCATGAGAAATCCTCTTCTTCCATCTTCTTCCTATCTCCTACCAGGCTGCCGTCGCTCTCGATTCCCCGGTTCCACCGACGTTACCGACGTCGCACATAACGCTCTGAGGCAGCTTACGGATCTCCGTCTGCGGTGCACCGACGTTACCGACGCTCGAAGACCTCCGGCAGCACGTGCGCCTCCAGTGATCGCCGGCCGCTCGTCTCCTTGAGGTCAATCCAGCGCATCGCCTCCAGGTATTCGAGTGCAGCGATGATGAGCTTGTTGTCGCTGTCCTTCTTGAACTCGCTCCACCCGCACCGCAGCACGTCGCGCACCGTGAACATCGTCAGGAACTTCGGCTTGCTGCCGGCGGTCCTCTGGCCGGCCCGCAGCCACCTCGCGATCCTCACAGCGCCGTCCCGCGCCGGGTGGCTGTCGATGTAGCCGTAGATGCGCCGGGCGTGAGGCTCCAGGTAATCGTCGATGAGACGCGTCACGGCCTCGGCCGTCTCGCCCGACACCTCCCACGGCGCCGTGGGTCCGCACCGCATGAGGTAGAGAGCCAGCATGAGGCGCTTCGACAGGCCCTGGTACTTCTTGAAGTGCGCGCCGATCACGCTGGTCTCGTCCAGCAGCTCCGGGCGCCGGCCCTGTCGGTCCATCCACCGGTTCCACACCGAGTAGGCCTCGCCGCTGAGCCGCAGGTCGCCGCGCTCGGCGTCGGCGAGCGGGTGGCGCGGCTCGATAGTGCGGAGCTCTACCAGGGCCTCGCGGTAGGCTTGATGGCGGTGAAGTTCGGCCTCACGTCCACGAACGGGCGAGGTCCGTACACCGGGTGGGCCAGCAGCCCGAAGCGCGGCAGCATGCCGTCCTGCGGGGCGTCCTTGAACCTCTTGCGGAACACGTCGGGCTGGATGCCGCCGAGTATGTTCAGGTACATGTCGTCCAGGAATGCGTCGCGCTTATCATCGGCCCGCGTCTTGCTCCACTGCCCGCCCGAGTAGGCCTCAAGGTAGAACGACCGATCGTTGCCGCCGGGGTGGTACTGGTTGAGCCCGTCCAAGAAGCCCGACAGCTCGTCGCGGTACAGCAGCAGCCCGCGCGGGTTTCCCTCCATCAGCACGGTCAGGCCCTCTACGGTGCTGTCGTTGGTCATCACCGCCTCGCGCGGCGGCTTCGGGCCGCGCTTCCCCTTGTCGGCTGCCTCCCACGCCACCTGCCGGGCGTGTCGGTGGAGTTCGGCGTTGAGATGACTGAGCGGCTCCAGCGCCTCCCTCATCGGATCGGTCTTGCCGACGCCCGAGGGGCCGATGATGCCGCCCCACAGGCACGCGCGCTCGCGCCACTTGGTGTCTTGCAGCTTGGCGGCGATGTGGACGTTGCGGCCGATCATGGTCGCCGCCGCGACCAGCACCGGGATAGCCACGAGGTCGGGCGGCAGCTGCTGGCGGTCGGCGACGTCCTCGACGAAGTCGCGGTAGCACCCCGGCAGCATTCGCGTCGGGAACGGCGGCACGGCTTCCTCGCCCCTCGTGATGTCGACGAACTCGCTGTCGACCTCGGGCACCCTCTCCGGTCTCATCCCAGTGCCTCCATGGCGAGCCTCACCCAATCCGGCGGGCCGTCGCTGTGGGGCCGGGCCAGGAACGACAGCGAGCCGAAGCCGATCCGGCTCGGCGGTGCGGTGTGGAGGTGCGCCCAGCGCGCTCGGGTCACGTCTGGCACGTCCTTCGGGGACTTGGCCGACCACAGCGCGAACAGGCACAGGCCCTGGTCGCTGCCGCCGGTGGCGGCGAAGGTCGCCATGCCGACGCGGTTCCAGTCGTGCCACGACAGGTCGTCGTTCGGGATCACCCACAGCGCGTGCGCCACGTCCTCGATGCTGGGGGCGAGCAGCTCTCCGCTCTCCCGCTCGCCGGCCGAGATCACCGCGTCGCCGCCCGGCAGGCCCGCGACGGCCCGCCGCAGGATCGCGAAGAGGTGCGCCGCCTCCACCTCGCGCTCGGGGTCGCCGCCGACGATGCGCGCCAGCCGGGGCGCGCCCTTCGTGTTCCACGACCCGGCCCACCTCAGCGGGTGGCAGATCGGCACGGCGCTCCTGTCCGACCCGACTCGCCCGGCGAGCCGCGCCGCGAGGCGGCGGGCCTCGCGCAGCGTGCTGTGCTCGGCCGCGGTCTGCGTCGGGTCGCATAGCCGCCAGTGGAGGTGCAGCCTCGGCTCGCGCTCGTTGGTCTCCGGGTTCGGCCACGTGCTGCCGCTCGCCAGCTCCAGGGTCGCCGGGCCGATGATCTCCGTCAGCACCTCGCGGGCGAGCGCCGGCCACTCGTCGCACTCGACGGACAGCACGAGCCCGAGGGACACGTTGGCCTCGGCGGCGCTGCTACTGTCGCGGAACGTCGCGATCGGCGGGGAGAACACCACGGGCTCGGGGTGCGCCTTCGCGCACCTCGCGGCGAAGTCCACCGCGGCCGATACCACCGCCTGCGCGTCGTGGGCGGCGACGGCGCGCCAGTGACCGACGCCCCACGGGCTGTCGCCGCTGAATGCGCGCGTCAGGACGAACCCGCGGTAGGCGCGCCGGAAGAGCGCGCCCACGAACCGCTCGACCTCGCCGCGGTCTGGTTCGAGCATCCGGCTCAGCCCTCGCTGGCGTCGATCCCGTGCTCAGTCAGCCACTCCACTAGACGGGCCTCCACTCCCCGCAGGACACCAGCGATGTCGGCGTAAGTGTCCTTGTCCAAAGACAGGCGGTGTCGTACGCGCTCACCGCTGCGTGGTGTGATGAAGAATTCCACCTCTGCCTCGCCCCTCAGAGCACTTCGCACGTGAGTTAGAGAAGCGACGTAGCCCCTCGCCTCTGCGAGGTCTGTCATCTTCACCAGTGTCTTCATCACTCACAAACTCCAACTGGCGCCCTTGCCTGTGAGGCGGCCGGGCGGGACTTGCTTCTGAGCCAGCGGAGCGGTAGGAGAGGGGCGCGTCACGCGCACACCTAGCACAGCTCCACTGGCAGCCCGCCGGCCTCACCCGGCGGGTTGTCGGCTATCTAGGCCACCCTGACGCCGCCCTCCCACCGCGAGCCCTTCGGCCGGCCCGGCTTGCACTCTGCCTCGTACTCGGTGGTGCAGACGTGCGTCCGCTCCTCCACGAACTTGCGCAGCGCGGCGGCGTGGTAGCGGATGTGTGAGTTGTGCGCGTTGCCCAGCCGCACGAAGGGCGGCCCGGTGCCGTTGGCGCGCCACTCGGCGAGGGTAGAGGCGGCCACGCCGAGGAACAGCGCGGCCTGCTCAGGCTTGAGGAGATCTTCGTTCAGGAAGGGGTCGCTGGTCGCAACCACGGCAGGCCTCCCTCCCACGCGGCTTGCGTGGGCTCAGGAAGACCCGCCTCCCGTCGCATCTGGGCTCGCGCCGAGGGGCAGACCTCAATCCGGCGCCACCTGCCCCGGCCAAGCGGGCGGTGGTAGCGCCGAGACCGAGCTTAGCCGCGACCGGCGGCCAAGACAATAGCTCCTAGCTCATCGCCGCTCAGCCCGCACCGCTCCGCGATCACGTCGGCGACCCGCTGGGCGCTCGCCGCGAGCTGGGCGTCGCTGACCACGGAGTAGCCGTCCGTGATGTCGGTCACGGCGTGGCTCACCAGCATCTTGAGGTGCTTGGTGTGGATGCCGGCCTCGCGCGCCGCCGAGACGTAGGATCGCCGCAGGTCGTGCGGCGTGACCCGTATGCCGGTCAGCTCGGCGATCCGGTCGAAGCCCTTCTTCGGCTCTTGCAGGAACTTGCCGACGACGCGCGCCGGGAACACGAAGGGGATGACGTCACGAACGAGCCCGCGGCGCTCGGCGAGGATGTATCGCACCAGCGTCGTGATTGGCACCCGCAGAGTGCGCCCGCTCTTGGTGACCTCCCCCGGCACCGTGATGAAGTCGCGGCCGACCCAATCCCACCGCAGCGAGCGGCACTCGGCCGAGCGCATGCCGGTCGCGAGCGCGAGCCGGATGAAGCCCGATATGGTCCGGCTCTCCAGCCCGGCGGCAGCGGCCCAGAACTCGGCCATGCGCTCCTCGGGGACGGCGGTCTCGCGGCTCCGCTCCCGGTAGAACGACCGCCGCAGCCCCACCGCGACGGCGTTGGCGCCGAGGGTCGGGTCGCGGTCGCGGGCGTGGTTGAGCACGGTCCTCATCACCCGCATCGTCCCGTTCGCCGAGCTGGTCAGCTTCGTGCCGGTGCGCCCGGTCGTCTCGCCGATCTTCGCGTGTCGGCGCCTCACCATCTCGGGCGTGATCTTCGCCACCTCGATCCCGAGCCAGTCGGGGGTGTACTGCCGCAGCACGTACCAGTAGTTCGCGACCGTCCGCGGGCGGATGTTGTCCTTGCGGCTCCTGACGTAGTCCGTCAGGGCCTGCTCCAGCGTCATGCGCTGCGACACCCGGCCCCCGGCCAGACCTCGCAGCCGCTCCTGCGCCGCCGCGAGCGCGGCCTCGTAGCGCAGGTCGTCGCACCGGCCGATCGTCTCGCGCTTCGAGCCGGCGCCCGGCACCCGCCGCTGGACGACATAGCTGTTCCGGGTCGCCCCGATCGCGACCCCAAAGCCGGGGCACTCGGCGTCCCAAACGACGGTGTTCGGGGCACCCGCGAGCCGGTCCACGGTCTGCTGACTGAGCCTCTTCTTCATCACACACCTAAGCGCTTACCTAAGCGATCGGTCCCCATCGGACCTCGCCCGGCCCCTCTTAGTTAGTTAGTCTCGGCTGTGACGACTAGGAGTAATCGGCTGGAATCAAGCCCATTTACCCACTTTCGTGGGCTTCCTGCCGGGGGGTGTCTTAGGTGGCCTTAGGGCCACCGGGCCTCTTACAAGGCGGTTGTTCTACCGCTGAGCTAAGCCGGCACTGCCGCAGGAGATAGCGGAGCTGGGCGGCCGCTTCAATGCGCCCGGCGCCACAGCTGGCGGCTGGCGAGCGCGGCGCCCTCAGCCAACGCTTCCAATTTGGCCCAGGCGATCTGCGGGTGGATCCGGCCGCCGAGCCCGCAATCGGTCGAGGCGATGACGCGTTCGCGCCCCACGATGTTGGCAAAGCGCAGGATCCGCTCACAGACGAGCTCGGGATGCTCGACGACATTGGTGGCGTGGCTGACGATCCCCGGCAGGATCAGCTTATCGTCGGGCAGCTTGACCTCCTGCCACACCTTCCATTCGTGCTCGTGGCGGACATTGCCGGCCTCGAACGAATAGGCCCCGGCGTTCACCGCGAGCATGACATCGACGATGTCCCTCAACGGGATGTCGGTGACATGCGGGCCGTGCCAGCTGCCCCAGCACAGATGAAAGCGGATCCGCTCGGGCGGCAGGCCGCGCAGCGCGTGGTTGAGCGCCTCGATCCGCACCATGATGAACTTCTTATAGTCGGCGAGATCCGGCTCGGGGGTGATCATGTCCCAGCCGGTTGCGGTCGCCGGGTCGTCGAGCTGGAGGATGAGGCCGGATTCGACGATCGCCTTATATTCCTCGCGCATCACCTCGGCGCAGGCATAGAGGAACTCCTCGTCCTTCCGATAATGGCTGTTGCCGATGCGATAGGCGCTGCCCGGGGCGACCGCGGTGATGAAGCCCTCGGCGACCCCGGCCGCGCCCAGCGCCGCCTTCAGATTGGCGATGTCGGCCTGGAGCGCGGCGTGGCCCGTATAGGTGAGCGGCGCGACACAGACCGGCCCGGTCGAGGGCCGCGGTCCCATCGACACCCCCGATTCGGGATCGCCATAGGCTTCGGCGAAGCGTTGCCGGTCGCGGCGGTCGTCCTGGCTGGTCAGCACGATCTCGCCGGGGCGCGAACGCAGCGGGGTCCGGCCATAGGGCCCCGCCGCGCCGAACTCGATCCCGCCCCAGCGTTGGAAGGCATAGCTCCACCACGCGCCGTAATGCACCCGGTGGGTGACCGACTTGCCGAACTCGCCGTCATTCGGCACACCGACGCCGAGACCCTGCTGACGGCGCACGACCTCCGCCACCGACTCCCGCAACGTCTGCTGAAACCTCGTCTCGTCCGCCCTCTCGCCTTCATCGCGGGCACGGTTCGCCGCGATCAGCTCGTCGGGACGAGGCAGGCTCCCGACATGGCTGGTCAGGATGCGGTCGTCACTTTGGCGCATGGTTTGCCTCCCGAGGTGGGGCGCCGACCCCGCCCGGCTACCGGGCCGGCGTGTGCTTCGCCAGGAACGCCTTGACGGCGGGTTTCGCCGCATCGAGCGCCGCGCCGGTCTTCCACTCGCGGATGAACTCGCAATTCGGCAGCAGCTGATGGAGTTCGTCGGAGATCGGCCCGGGGTGCGCCTCGTCGTTGCCCGCCAGCACCAGGCACGGCGCCTTGACGGTCTTCACGAACTCGCGGTCGGCGCAATAGACGAAACCCGGTGCGTAGAGGTTCTGGTAGAACGCGTTGAGCACCTGCTCGCTCG
>Ga0182024_10025578_pt1 | contig 10412 bp, 7 predicted proteins | sample P32metaG_FD_120480 | JGI IMG/M metagenome (GOLD analysis project Ga0182024, IMG submission 120480) | Permafrost microbial communities from Stordalen Mire, Sweden - P3-2 metaG (Illumina Assembly) | ecosystem: Environmental > Terrestrial > Soil > Wetlands > Permafrost | place: Sweden: Stordalen...
GACGCCTCAAACCCAATGTACTCGTGGCGGACGAGCTCTGCCCAGCAGTCCATCCGGATTAGTACCCTAAAACGCCGATGTCGCGTGAGACCTTTGTCGAGTGATTTTCGTACCTTTGGGGATCTCAGAACTTCTCGATGAGCGCACGGTTCTTCCATGAAGAGGCCGGTCGATGTCAGGTGCTTATCCGTGGTTGGGGCAGTTCATGTTTTGTGTCTTCCCTTTGCTCTGATAGCCGAGTGAATTGGCTGGCGGGGACCGCCGTCATAGCCGAGCGGATCGAGTTCCTATGGGGTCTTGACGGCGGCCGCAACTGGCCGTGTCGAGGTTCTACGGGCAAAGGAAAATACTGAGCACGCTGCAGTCGCGGGCCAACCGAGATCTCTCCCAGAGCGAGCTGCTTCTGTCGTCACGCTTCCATACGCACCCTGATGTGAGCGCTTGGCGCTCGGCGCGAGTTGCGTGGTCGGCCATTGTTGGAAGTGATTCACCTCGAATGAATCTCTGCGAGCCGACTTGGCCCAGGTCCTGTAAACTCCTGGCTAGCTGAATTGTCAGGGAGCCGTTAGCCCCTCCCGTTGCCGGGTAGACTTTTCCCGACACATGAGTGCTTCTCAAAGCGGGCTGCCTGCCAAATCCATGTGCGGCGAAAGAGAGGATTCTATGAACCGGCGCCGTTCCTTTCAACAGCAGGCGCCGGGCGCGCAGGCAGATTCAAGCAACCACAATCTCGCGCTCAGCAGGCGCCGCTTCCTCGGCCTGCTTGCGGCTGCCGCCGGCACGCAGGTGGCCGGCGCGCACAGCGCAGCCGCTGCTGAAGGCGAACGCAACATTTATATCGTTCCCAACTTCCATCCCGCAAGTTGCGGCTGGCTCACCACCTTCTCCCGCGAGCGCGTCTACTGTGCCAACAGCTACCTCACCCACCTCGACCGCGTGGGAACGGACCTGCGCTACGCCTTCGTCCTTTCTGAGATCAACAACATCATCGCCATCATGAACTTTCGCCCGGAGCGCATCGCGGAACTCAAGGCGCGCATCCACGAGCAGCGCGTCGAGCTGGTCAATGGCATGTTCCTCGAGCCCACCATCAACCTCTCCGGCGGTGAGGCACTGGTGCGCATGGGTGTGCTGGGCCTGCGCTGGTACCAGCAGGTCTTCAACATCAGGCCCCGCTATGCCTGGATAATCGACGTCTGTGGGACCCATGAGCAGATGGCGCAGATCGCTTCCGGCCTCGGCCTCGATGCCATGGTCTACACGCGGAAGAACCCCACCGGCAAAACCATGTACTGGTCGGTCTCCCCCGACGGATCGAAGATCCTCACCCTCAGCCCCGGCCACTACAGCGAAGCCGAGCCCATCTTCTCCAGCAAGACCCCGCTCACCGCGGACCAACTCCAAAAGCTCGATACCTTCTTCACCGACAAAGACAGCATCACACCCGCCGGCGCGCCGGTCCTCGTCCTCGGTGGTGGCGACGACTACTCCTGCGCTCCTGAGGTCAAAGAGTATCCCTCTCAATTCCTTAATCAGTGGCAGGCTCTTGGTTCGCAGAATCGCATTCGCTTCTCAACGCTCAGCCAGTATGTCGATGTCGTGCGCCCCGGCATTCAATCGGGGAAGATTCAGATCCCCACCACCCACGCCGGCACCGCCTACGACTTCGATGCCTTCTGGATTGAGAATCCCGAAGTCAAGACCCGTTACCGCGCCAATGAGCAGGCCCTTCAGGCGGCCGAAATGCTCTCCACAGTCGCCAGCCTGCGCGGCAACTACAGCTATCCCGTCAAAGACATCTACAGCGCCTGGATCCTCATGTGCCTCAATATGGATCGCAACACTCTGTGGGGCTCGGCCGGCGGCATGGTCTTTGTCAGTGACAATTCCTGGGATGCACGCGACCGCTTCGACTGGGTCGGCAAAACCACCACCCGCATCCTTGATGAAGCGGGCCGCTCTCTCCTGCCCCAGGGCAGCGCCGTCGGACTCTTCAACCCGCTCAACTGGAAGCGCACTGACCCGGTAGCTCTTGCACTACCCGCGGGAAAGAGCCTGGAAGGCATGCACTGCGAGGCCCTGCACGATGGTTCCGTTTTGTGCAGTCCGACACTGCGCGCTTTCAGCATCGGCGGCTGCAAGCTCTCCGATGCAGCCCCTTCCAAGCCGCAAACCGTCGAGACCTCTGCGCCCATCGAAACGGCAACCTTGAGCGCGCAGATCGACCCGAAGACCGGCGCGCTCTCCAGCCTCCGCCTCAAGCCCTCAGGCCGCGAACTCCTCGGCGGCCAGGCCAATGTCATCGTGGCCGAGCGGCCCGTCAAGGAGGAAAAGAATCCTGGCGACTTCATGTCCCCTCGTCCCGGCCGGGTAAAGCTCGACTCGTCGAGCGATGGCAACTCCGAGGTGTCGGTCGCGCGCGGCCCGGTTGCGACCACCGCCACTATTATCGGCCGCTTCTGGGGCGGCGGAACAATCATCCGCCGTGTTCGCTTCTATCACGATCATCCACGCATCGACTTCGAAACCGAGCTGAACGACGTACCCGACTACTCGGTCGTTGTCGCTGAGTTCCCGCTCGCCGAGGATGTCGCCGAAGTGCGCCGCGGCATCCCCTACGGCTTCGCGCATAGCGGCTGGGCGCGGCCCAACCCTAATCTTCCCGGATGGAACAAGGGCATCGTTCCCGCCGTTCGTTGGATGGACTTTGAACTCACCGGCGGCGGAGGCGTCGCCCTGCTCGACCGTGGCCTCACTGGCCGCGAGCTCAACCGCACTACCCCGGTCATCTACCTGCTCAACGCCGAAGACCAGTACCACAAATTCGATAACCCCTGGACCACCGGCAAGGGCAAGCACGTCCTCAACTACGCACTCCTGCCCCATGCCACCCCCTGGGAGCAGGCCCGCATCCCCCGCCTCGCCTGGGAATACAACCAGCCTCCCGTCTTCTTCGCGCAGGCCGCGGACCGCCCCTTCGAATCGTTCCTCGAAACCTCGGACAACATTGTCGTCGAGGCCCTGCGCCGCGAGCAGAACCACATCGAGCTTCGCTTCGCCGAGTGCCTTGGCCTCCCCGGCACCGCTACCGTCGAGCTCGCGCTGCACCATGGTCCGGTTCACCTTACCGACCTGATAGGAAACCACAAGTCAACGCTCACCGGCGCGGACGCGTACACCATCCCCGTCATGCCGCAGCAGATCGTAACGCTCCACTTTGAGACGGCGCACGCGCTGGCTGCCCACGAGCCCATCACGGCATGGGATGAATTCGTACCAAAGAACAAACTCGCCGCCCTCCACGCCTACGACCCCAACGTCAAGGGACATCCGCCCTTCGGCACCGGTAGCACGGAGTTTTAGCCGGAATCCCCTCAAAACGGGAGTCGCTTCAGTCGTGGAGCGGCTTGCCATCACCCGAGGGCAGGCCATGAGATTTCAGTAGTAAGCGTTCGAAGTTCCCATCTTGACCGAAAGAGAGTGCCCGTATTCCGAGACAATTCCGTTGAGGCTGCTGGCCATTCAATCCCAGGAAAACCTGTGGGTTTGATACTTGGCGATTTTGCACTCGCCGAGAAGCAGGACCGGGAACTTGCAAGTCGCTGGCCAGCCGGGAGTTGAAAGCACGGCAACTCTCTGAGATTTGACAAATAGGTTTTTCCTTACTATCCTTCCCATAAGTCGCTTATGGGACAAATAACGGATTCAGGCGAATTGATTCAAGGCACCCTGGAGATGCTGATTCTGAAGGCGCTCCTGCGCGGGCCCCTGCACGGATACAGCGTGGCGGAGTGGATTCAGCGAACGTCACAGCAAATGTTGAAGGTCGAAGAGGGTGCGCTCTATCCGGCGCTGCACAGGATGGAGTTGCGCGGGCTGCTCAAGTCCAGATGGGGCACATCGGAAAATAACCGCCGGGCGAAATTCTATGAACTGACAACTGAGGGGCAGAAGCGGCTCGATGCGGAGTCGCAGCGCTGGGCGCGTCTCTCGTCGGCGGTTGCGTTTGTAATGCAGGCTTCTTGAAACGCATAATGTGAGGTCAACCATGGCTCAGAATCTGCACGAGTTTCTCCTTCGATTGAAGGCGCTCTTTCAAAAGAAGCGTTTGGACCGCGACATGGCCGATGAGCTTGCGTTTCATCAGGCGATGCTGCACTGTAAACTCTTGCGGCAGGGCGTCCCGCAGGCAGATGCAGACGCTCTCACACGGTGCACCTTCGGAAATGCAAGGCGATGGCATGAGCGCCTGCGCGAGTTGTGGCAGTTTCGCATAATCGAGAACCTTTGGCGCGACCTGAGTTTCTCTCTGCGCGTGCTGCGCAAGTCGCCAGGCTTTACGGGTGTGGCCATGCTCACGCTGGCCCTCGGAGTCGGTGCAAACACCACCGTCTTCTCCATGATCAATGGGCTGCTCCTGCGGCCACTCGCCGTCCCGGAAAGCAATCGCTTGGCGGTGCTCGGAATCGACAGGGGCCGCCCGCAAATCCAATACAGCTTCGCTGTGCCTCTCTTTCGCGGCCTTGAACACCGCCACGAAGTTTTCTCGCAAGTCTTCGCATTCGATCGCCGCAAGTTCCAGGTCCTTGGCACAAGCGGAACCGAGAGCGTGAACGGCCAGCTCGTCAGCGGCGATTTCTTCGGCACACTTGAGACCCGGCCTCTACTCGGCCGCACGCTCACCCCCGTGGATGACAGCAAGGGTGGCAATCCCTCCGGATTCGGCGTCGTCATCAGCGAATCCTTCTGGCAGCGCTGGTTCAACCGCGCCCCCAATGTCATCGGACAAAAGCTGCAGATCGACAACACTGCCTTCACCGTCGTCGGTGTCATGCCTAAGCGATTTATAGGAGCGGACCCGCTGCAACGGCCGAGTATCTTCGCCCCGCTCGCCGTGGAGCCAGTCCTCGATGGTTCCCGCAATCTGACAGACGCTGGTCTTCATGCGTGGTGGCTCACCGTCGTGGGGCGCATGCAGCCGGGGGTCACGCTCCAGCAGGCCGATGCGCAGGTCGCTGCCGCCACCGGCGCGGTCATCCATGATTTGGTGGGCGATCCCGAACAACTGGCTCGGATCCAGCAGCGCCATCTTCATTTCACCGCCGAAAACGGCTCTGCTGGATTCACCTCCATCCGCATGTCCTTTCGCAAACCGCTCACAGCAATCTTCGCCATGTGCGGTGGCATCCTACTGCTGGCATGCATGAACCTCGCCAGCCTGCTTATGGCGCGCGGAGCAGTCCGCGAGCCCGAACTGGCAACACGCCTGGCCCTGGGAGCTACGCGCCGCAGACTGGTTCAGCAGTTGCTCGTCGAGAGTCTCTTGATCGCTCTCATGGGCACCGCGGCGGGCCTGGCGGTTGCGCCAGTTGTCAGCAAGTCTCTCAGCGTGATGCTGTTGGGCGGGCAGGGTGACATGCACCTGGATACCTCCCTCGATATTCGCGTCTTCGCCTTCGCGGCAATTGCTGCCATTGTCGCTTCGCTTCTCGTTGGACTTGTTCCGGCGCTTCAGGCTACTTCGAAAAGCCTGAACGATCAGATCAAGAGCGGGCAGCACACCACGCAGGCGCATGAGCGCAGGAGAATCCTCCCTAGAGTGATGATGGCCGGTGAAGTCGCACTCGCGCTGATGCTGGTCGTAGGCGCAGGGCTGCTTGCTTCGAGCCTGGTGCGCTTGTACAAGTCAGGCACGGGATTCGATCCGAACGGGATCCAGAACATCTCGTTCAGCTTGGACAAGCAACCGCTGAAGGGCGCGCCTCTCATGCAGTTCTACCGTCAACTAAATGATGGTCTTCGACGCCAGCCGACCGTGACAAGCGTAAGCTTCGCCCGCATGGTCCCGTTTACGCACTACCGCTGGGACGAGGATCTCTCAGTGGGAGCAGGTAAGACGCAGAACGTTTATCACAACAGCGTTGGACCAGACTATTTCAAGACCATGCGCATCCCAATCTTCGCCGGACGTGATTTTAGCTGGGACGATACACCGTCCACGGGGCTCAAGATCATCCTCAACCAGGCGGCAGTGAAGCTTCTCTTCCCGGATGGCAGTCCTCTGGGGAAGTTCGTTGCCAGGCATGAGGGTAAAACTTCGACACAGTATCAAGTGGTGGGCGTGGTGGGCGATGCAAAATATGAGGATCTGCGCTCGGATGCGCCACCGGGGGCTTATGTTCCCATGACCCAGGATGACGGCCAGATGGGCCCCTCCTACAACGCCGTGGTGCGGACAAGCGGGCTGGCTGGTCCACTGGCTGACGCCGCGCATTCCCTTGCCATGAGCATGGAGCCGGAAATCCCTGCCCCTCTGCTCACTCCCATGTCAGTCACCGTTGACGAGTCTCTCAGCGCCGAGCGCACCATGGCGCTCCTCGCGGTCTTCTTCGCCGCCTGCGCGTTGATCGTCACCGCGGTTGGGCTTTATGGAACGCTGGCCTATGCCACGGCGCGCCGCACCAGCGAGATCGGAATTCGCATGGCGCTGGGCGCACGGCGAACTCAGGTGGTGGCAATGGTCTTCCTGCAAAACGCGAGGGTGGCGCTCGCCGGCACTGTGGCGGGACTCATCGCAGCGCTGCTCGCTTCGCGGGCACTGGCCAGCTTTCTCTATGGCACATCTGCGCGCGATCCATCGGTATTTGCGGGTTCCATCCTGGCGCTCGCGCTGATTGCCAGCGCGGCCTCTTTGCTGCCCGCGCTGCGGTCAGCTCGCATTAACCCAATGGTGGCCATCCGCCGCGAGTAAAAGATGCTGCAATCGGGCGGGGCTGAGCAAAGCGCCTTGTCCAATTGCCCCAGAATGTATGCAACATGAATTGAGTTTGGATAAAGCGCATGAACAATGTCCGATCCAGAAGTAGGCCCCGATTCCTGATAACAGCCCAAAGCACGTTTCCATGACAGATGCGATGAGCAAATGGAGTTCCGGGTCAGGGCTCAGGGGATCAAACGACCGCAATTTGAGGACAGTGCTGCCGACATCAGGCCAACTCTACCCCCACCACGGCAGAGCGGCGCTTACTGGCTTAACTGTCCTTTGCTTCGCACAACAATCTCTGGTACACCCCTGTAGTCCTGAATTGCCCCGGTGGCGCAGACCCGGCTCCCGACTTGCGGCAGTTCTCCGACATTCTTCCGGTCATTGCCCCAGACCAAGATGGTGAAAACCTGATTCGGATAGGCGGCGCCCAGATTGATGAACGTCGGCTCTCCGCGGCTGCTGGTAGCAGTCCTCCCACTGGCAACCTTGCCGCAGACCGTCGCACTCTCCCCAATGTGCGATTTGGCCTGGGCCGCTGTCAAAGTTTGGGCTTGGCCGGTGGAAGCCCATAGAAGCAATGTGATGGCAGTTGCGCAAACGGCTTGCACTCTCCGCATGTCCCCTCCCCATTCGACTCTACGCCACCCCGGTTTTATAAGTCGAGGTCCGAGCATTTGAACCCTTCCACTACCAGTGCAGATTGGCGCTTCGCATGGTGTGCTTTGGCTTTCTGCTCCGTTCCATTGCTGCTAGCAATAGTAGCCAAAGCCGGTGTTTTCTTTTAGCAAACTTAGAATGCACGAAAAGGCAGTCCTCGGAGAGCGATGTCTTTGCCTGGATGTGCAGATTCAGCAATGCGCTCGGAGGCTTCAGGTCATCGAAACGTGAGGCGAAAGGCCGAATACGGCATTCGCTCAACAGACTCCCAGCATTCCTCCAGAAACTTCTGAAGGTCCTGCCTCCGCGATTCATCTAAGCCGGTTAATGCGTTTCCCACTTCCAGATCCTTCTCTTCGTTTCCAATTCGTTGCCAGGAGAACCCAATGAAGTGTCCATCCCCTTCAGTCACCTTGTAGACACCGACCCGTGACGCCTTATCTCCGTTCACCAGATGCAAGCAAATATAGGGGTCGATCAATGCCTGGCGCATGTCAGGAGTATCCCAATAAAAAGCTATGATGGACCCATCCTGGCTGCTCTTCTGATTCGTAAGGAATACGCGAAAAATTCGGAAATTCGCAACTGGCTCCTTCAAGGGATGACTCCTTCATTTCCCGCAGAGCGGGCACAGGAACCGGCGGCTTTCTCGGCTCTTCTCTGGTCATTGAAATCAGTGTGGGATCTGAGACTCATACTTGCCGAATTCAGCCTCACCCAACGCCGGTAGAGGTCCAACTCCGCGGCGCAAGCGCGAAGCTGCTCTTTGGCAAGCTCAAGGTGGTCATCGTAACGTGGCCGTCGATCCAACGCGTCCATCGCCGTCTGAAAGTTTCTCAATCTCTGGACGAAGATCTGGTCGTCTGCATCCCGAAAATCGTATGCTGATTGATAGGCCCACAATGCGCCTCGATACGCCGCCTTCCATTGCAGGTACTCGTGAACCTGGAAACACAAATAGACGCCGGCACAAACCGCCACGGAGAGGAGAATATGCAGAAGAGGCAGAAGCCGTTCCTTCATCATTGCCCCCTTGCCGCGTCAGTCTAGCACCGGGACGTCGGGCTGCTCAATCTTCGGGCTAGAATTCAGCGTAACGAATTCCCACCCATAACGAGTTCGGCAGCTGCACTGTTGCGTCGCGATTACCCGGCGGTCGCAAGTTTATTGCAGGGAGCGGTTGTGCAATCATTCACCCGGACTCGAGACGCGCTGGTAATGCTAACTCCAAAGGCCTCGTTACCCGAGATTAACGAAAAACGCCTTAGCGACCGGTAGTCATTCCTGGAATGATGCTCACTTGGCGCGTCATCCGCCAATTCACGCGCCGGCCAAGTCCAAAAAGTCATAGAGGACCGGCAATCGAGGTTGACGGATCCAGAAAGGTCCTGCATTCGAGTGGGCGTTCCGGGTGCGTGTGATCGTTAGGCCGGGGCATTGCCTGAATGCAGAACGGACGTTCCTCTCCTTCCGCTCGATCTTTCATCGCTTCCCGCTTTTCCACTCCTCATACGAGATGCGTGGAATCGTCACGAACGCATCGCGCGTGCGTACATAGTTTCCCAGCCCGTTCATGCGGCCAATAGCGTGCAACTCGTCGGCTTTGATATAAGGCCCCGTCGTGTCCACATACCGGTCATCAACGTAAATCGCGACAACGCGCCCCAGGATGATCCGGGAACGTCCGATCTCCATCGTCGTATACTCGCGGCACTCGAGCGCGGCGTGCGCCTCGGCCAGTCGCGGGGGCTTTACGACCTTGGACGGTGCGGTGGCGAACCCGGCAAGGTCCACCTCGTTCATCTCGGGCGGGAAATCGGTTGCGCAGATGTTCATCTTTTCGGCGATGTCCTCGGTGACCACGTTAACAACAAACTCGCCGGTGCGCCGGATGTTGCGGGCCGTGTCCTTGGGAACAAACGGCTGGCCCGGCCGGTTGGTTACACCCACGCCGATGATGGGAGGGTCGGTGCACAGGTAGTTGTAGGCGCTGAAGGGCGCCGCATTGAGTTTGCCATTCTCATCCATGCTGGTAATGAGCGCAATAGGCCGCGGCGCCACCAGGCCCACCAGTAGTTCGTAGGCGTTGCCGGCAGGCCCTCGTTCGAGATCAAAATTCATCGGTTGCAGCACTCCTTACGGTTTGATGGTACCCGAGCAGTCGCGGTCGCAGCCGTGTTGTTGAAGATGCGGCTATTCAAACAGGCAAGCCAGTGTTCCTCTACGCGATGGCCGGGCGTCTCTTACCGAACCCGGTTGCGTGTTCAAATGCGTGCGCAAGTTGCAGGACACTGAAATCCTGCTTGTCGCGGCCGACGATCTGCACCCCGACGGGAAGGCCTTCGGGCGTAAAGCCGGCCGGCACAGAGGCTGCCGGGTTTCCGGTGGCCGAGATGTACCAGCAGGACTTCATCCAGTCGATGTAGTTGTCGAAGTGCACGCCGGCGATCTCAGTTGGATAGGGTGTGGTGACGTCGAACGGACGCAATTGCGTGGTGGGCAAGATGAAGTATTCGTGGTTCTCCAGGAAGGCCTGGAAGCGGCGCCAGACGAGCGTATGGGCAACCTCGGCGCGGGCGATGTCCTGCCCGGTGAGCGTCATGCCACTCTGGATTTCGCCCTTGAGAGTGTCCTTGAAGGCGTCGGGGTGTTGCTCGAACATCTTGCCGTAGTTGGCGGCGGCCGTCCATGCACGAAGAATGCGGAAGGAGATTTCAGCGGGAGAGAAGTCGGGCTCAGCCTGCTCGACGATGCAGCCGAGCGATTCGAACGTAGCTCGATGCGCGTCGACGACGGTGCGGACGCCGGGGTCGAAGGCGACGCCGCCGAGGTCTTTGAACCACGCCACGCGCACACCTTTGAAGCTGCGATCGAGCGGGCGGGCAAAGAGGTCGCCGGGCTCGTTGATGGCGAGCGGCGTGTTGGGGTCGGGACCCGCGATAGTGCTGAGCGCGAGGGCTAGGTCGGCAACTGAGCGGCCAAGGCATCC
>Ga0182024_10025580_pt1 | contig 10411 bp, 7 predicted proteins | sample P32metaG_FD_120480 | JGI IMG/M metagenome (GOLD analysis project Ga0182024, IMG submission 120480) | Permafrost microbial communities from Stordalen Mire, Sweden - P3-2 metaG (Illumina Assembly) | ecosystem: Environmental > Terrestrial > Soil > Wetlands > Permafrost | place: Sweden: Stordalen...
CCACCTTATCGAAATTCAGTGCGGTGATGTTCATACCGCTCAAATTCGCTCCCAAGGTACTCGCCGCCGAACCTGCACCAATGGTCATGTCAGAATTCAACAAGGGGTTGCTGATGCTGGAACCGGAATCGCAGGAACATGCCGACTGCCAGGTGGAGAATGAATTTGTGAACGTGGAGTGATAGACCCAAGGGCTACCACCCGCGCCGCCATAATAAACGTTTTTATTCGCATTTACGGTCGCCGGTGCTTGGATATCTATTTGGTAAGCGCCACCATAGAAAATGTTGTTCTGCACGGTCCAGCCTGTTGCCCCTCCGTATGCGTTGAATGAAGGCCAAGCATAATCTCCGGATCCGCCAGCATCTACCACGGTGTTGTTCAGGAAGAACCCGTTCGGGGGCATCACGGCTACGATGCCGCTGGAACCTGGCGCATCCGTGTTCGTCTTATTGAAAGTGTTGTTAAAGATGTACCAGCTGCCCATCGTACCTCCAGATCCACCGTTATTGTTTTCTATATAAATCATAGAGGTGGAATGCTGGCCCACATCTCCCGTAACAGTGTTATCAAAGATAAGTAGCTTTCCAACGATGGACGATCCGGCCGTGTTCGTAAACGGGTGGAAAAAATTGTGATGATAATAGTTAGCGGCATTGTCCCAATTGCGAGAAGCCATATAGGTATTATGATCGACCTGAATGTTGGTCATTACTTTCGTGCCCGAATTTCCGGGTCCTAGCTCGATCGCTTGATTGGACAGCGAGAAATTATTCCCAGTGATTACTAGATTCTGTTCGCCTCCCTGGAATGCATAGAAAGCGCAGACATTGCACTGCGTGAAGGTGTTATTTGGTCCAATCGTAAGATTGGATGATTGACCCCACACCGCGAAAGCCCAACCTTGGGGACCGCCGCCGCCATCGTCGCCGATTTGATGAACGTAAACATTTAGCATAGAGAGATTTTTTACGGTGAAGTTATTTCCCATGCCCTTTATTAAGGCCGTATCCTGCTGATAGGTTAGCCCCGTGCCCTCAGCGGTGTTTTGAAGGATTCCATTCGTTCCGCCATCTACGACGATCCATGTTTGCGCGTTAACGTCGATGCCGCCGTTGTTGGCAGAGAAATAAGGTGCCTGAACGATTGCGCCAGTTTCGAAGAGCAAGGTGATCGGATTTCCGCTTGTCCCGCTCCCTTGGAACCTCAAATAACTATTGGCCCCCGCGGGAGCATTAAAAGTCCCGCAAAGATGCACTACAGTGCCGGGTCCAATTTGTGAGGCGCTGGTGCCCCAGTTTGTGGAACTGTTAAACCAAGCGGGATTGTGCACGTTGGAACTGCACACGCCGTTTCCGCCGCCATCTTGCGTGATATAGACATTGCTTGCTTGTGCGTATGCCCCAGTCGCGGCCAAGCCGCTAAACGCGAGCGCAAGCAGTCCTACGAGAATTAAGCGCTGAATGTTTGCCAACGAAATACTGAAACTGCAAATTGTGGTGTTCCGATTCAAGACTCTCACGATCCCTCTTTCGCACCTGTTTTAGGTGGCTTCGCCCTATAGTCAAATTAGCAGTCTTACGGGCTTAAGCAACTGGACTGTAGGTCAAACGAGGTGCAGGGAGGGGGACCTGTACCTCTTGCTCTCACAAATACGACCGCCACCAATTATGCGCATATCCAACATCATGGGCGCTTTGATGAAGACAACGACGGTCCTAAAAGATGCTAATACAATAGTAAACTATACAGTAAATCGGCACTCCTGAATTTGATCCGAACCTCCATGTTTATTTCCAGGTTTCGGAGCCGGCAAAGCTGGCGCGTTGCATCAGTGACATATTGTGATGCGCATATTTGTATAGCCACTGCGGCCAGTGCAGCCAGTCGTAGCCGCCTTCCAACTTGGCGCGCAGCAGAGCTGCATCGTCCCAACTGTTCACCGGCAATCTTGGCAAATAGTAGCGGTTATCATGCTTGCCAGCCCGCCCGATGATCGTGGACACGCCATTCTCAAATCCCAGGTTTTCCAGGATGCCTACGAGGAATTGCGTGAACGTCTTGTCTTCCTCGGGAAACGCAAAAGGATAAGAAAAAGACTCAACCGCCACGCCAAGTTTTTGCTCGATGGTTTCTTTCGAACATCCCAATTCGTACTCAATCTGCTCGGGACTAAGTGAACGCAAATCCGGGTGGCTAACCGTGTGAGACCCAAACTGAATTCCAGCTTTGTGAAGTTCCGCCACTTCAGACCACGTCAGATAATCCACGCCGTCAATGCGCACGGGAGCATTTTGAATGCGACCGGTGGCCAAGAAAATCGTCGCGGTGAATCCGCACTGCCGCATGGCCTCAAAAGCGTCGGTGTAAAAATCACGGTAGCCATCGTCGAAAGTAATCACCACCGTTTTGGAAATGTCCTGCCCCGTTTCGATAGCCGTCCACATCTGCGTCAAATCCATGGTGCGATAGCCGTTTTGCCGCAGCCACCGCATCTGGCGCGCAAACACCGGAGGCGAACAATTGATCTGGTAATAAGGATGAGATTTGCCGAACAAACTATCCGAAACACTGTGGTACATAAGTATCGGCACACGTGCTGCCGACAGCGAGCGCATTACCCGCGCAAGCGGATGTGAGAGATACACGGACGCCAGGCGGTCTATTCGTGGCATAAAAAACTCTGTGGAATACATTGTACGACGCGCCCTCGGCGCGCCAGTAAGTGATCGAGAAAGGTCTAACGCTGTTGGTTGTTGCGCGGAGCCTGATTAACGCGCAGCGCCGATTTTGGAAGCGGCAAATTCCTTGACGCTGGTGGTCACCAGCGCCAGTTGGTCCTGCTTCAGCTGTGGGAACATCGGCAGTGAGACGATTTCCAGCGCGACTCGCTCGGTGACTGGGAAATCGCCCTTTCTATAGTTCAGGTGCTGATAAGCCTTTTGCAGATGCAACGGTATGGGGTAGTGAATTCCTGTACCAATACCCGCTTCCGCCAGGTGCGCCTGGAGCGCTTCGCGGTCCGCTACGCGCACCACATATAAATGGTAGACGCCTTTCGTCCACGGTGCTTCCACCGGAAGCGTCACCGCGCCTTTTACATCGGCAAATAATTCGTGATAGCGGTGCGCATGTTCACGGCGCGATTGATTCCATTTCGCCAGATGGCGCAGTTTAACGGAAAGCCATCCGGCCTGTATCGAATCCAGACGCCCGTTGTAGCCTTCAATATCGTGGTAATACTTTTTTGCCTGGCCGTGGTCGCGAATCATCTTCATGCGCTTGGCCATGCCTTCATCGTTGGTAGTGGTGGCGCCAGCTTCGCCGCAGGCGCCCAGATTCTTGCCGGGATAAAAACTGAATGCAGCCGCTAAGCCGATGGAGCCAGCCTCTTTCCATCTATTTTCTTTCTTCGAAAAATATTCCGCGCCGTGCGCCTGGCAAGCATCTTCAATGACCACCAGGTTGTACTTGGCCGCCAGATCCATAATCGGATCCATGTCGGCGGTTTGTCCGTAAAGATGCACAGGCACGACGGCCGCTACACGGAGGCCGCTCTTACGCTCGGTAAGTTTTTTGGTCTTGCTGTCAAAATTACAGTTGGTTTCCAGATATTCGCGAAGTTTCTCCGGATCCATCGTGTACGTGGACTCGTCAATGTCTACGAAAGCGATTTGCGCGCCAGCCTGAGAAATGGCTTCCGTGGTAGCGATAAACGTGTGAGGCACGGTGACGATGATGTCGCCCTGACCGACTCCCGCGGCCATGAACGCGAAGCGCAATGCATCGGTCCCACTGTTCACACCGACGCAATACTTGCTGTCGCAAAAAGCGGCAAACTCGCGCTCGAAATCTTCCACCATCGGTCCGCCGATAAAGCCTGCGTTGCTGAAGGCCTTCTTCGCCACCGCTAGAAGTTCTGCTTCCAGCTCCTGGTGTGGGGTGACCAAATCAAGAAATGGCACTTTGCTTGTCGGTGTCATCGTTACTTTTTCTCCTCTGAGATAAACCGCAGAAATTTTGCTGGATTGCCGGCCACGATGGCGTTGTCGGGTACGTCTTTGGTGACTACGCTGCCGGCGCCTACAATGGCGTTGATTCCTACCGTTACTTTGCTTAAAATCGTCACGCCTGACCCGATCGAAGCGCCTTTGCGCACCACGGTGTTTTCCACTTTCCAATCGGCTTCGGTTTGCAGTTCGCCTGCCGCGGTAGTCGATCGTGGATAGGCATCGTTGATAAAAGTCACGCTGTGGCCGATGAAAACGTTGTCTTCGATGTTTACGCCTTCGCAGATGAAGGTATGGCTGGAAATTTTGCAGCGACGGCCAACTCGGGCATTTTTTTGAATTTCTACAAATGCGCCGATCTTGGTTTCGTCTCCAACTTCACATCCATACATGTTGATGAACTTGGAGAGCTTGACGTTTTTCCCGAGCTTTACATCCGGGGCGATACACACGAATTCGTTCACAGCGTTACCGCCTCGCCTCGGTTTCGCACCGACTTATCGGCGGCTTCCAGGATGCGAACAACCCGCAGTCCGGCGATGCCGTCATTAAAGGGCGTCTTATTTTCCTCGATGCATTTCAGGAAATAAGCGGTTTCGGCGCGCAACGCTTCGATTTGTTCCACTTGCGGCGCCCACATATCTCCCGAGCGGTAACTGACCAGCAATTGATGCAGGGCGCCGGGCTTCGACATGCTCACGCCTTTGTCGTAAATCTTGATTTTTTCGTCGGCTTCCAGGTCGTTCCACACCAGCATTTTTTTCTCGCCACCGATCAGCGTGGTACGCACTTTCACGGGAGACAGCCAGTTCACATTGATGTGCGCGATGACGTGACGCGGGAAATATACGGTGATGAATGCTACGTCCTCAACGCCGTTCAAGTGGCATTCGCCGGTAGCCACTACCGCGTCCGGCTTGTCGCGAATTACATGGTCCATGATCGACAAATCATGTGGCGCCAGATCCCAGATTACGTTTACGTCGTGCTGAAACAGCCCCAGATTGACGCGCAGCGAATCGTAATAATACAGATCGCCCAGCGCACCCTCGTCCATGAGTTGGCGAATTTTCTTTACCGCGCCGGTGAACAAAAAGGTGTGGTCCACCATGATCTTCAACTTCTTGCGATCAGCCAGTTCAATCAGTTCTTCTGCTTGGGTCACACTGCAGGTAAATGGCTTTTCCACGAAAACGTGTTTTCCGTTTTCGAGCGCTTTTTTCGCAAGTTCGTAGTGGGTCCAGACCGGTGTGACTACCGCAACCAGATCAATGGTCGAGGATTTCAATATTTCGTTCTCATCCGTCGTAAACGCCATTCCGGGATGAGATTTGTGCAAGCGTTCTTGGGTTTTGGGGTTTTTGTCGCAGACCAAAGTTACTTCGGAGGACTCATGAGTATGAAAATTGCGAACGATGTTTGGACCCCAGTATCCATAGCCAATTACACCAATGCGGATCATACGGCTCCTTGTGGATGTTCCATCCCTCGGCGTAGGAGGCAAAGCGAGGGGACGCTTGCCGGGGGCTGGCGTTTCGAACGCTGCGACTCCGCGGGACTACTTTAAGATTACTGCATGCACCAGAAGTTGATAGAGGATTTCGGGACCTGGTTTCCTAACGAAAACCATTAGTGAGCGCCGTCTCCAGAGAAAACCGCTGACGGTGTTTGGATGAGAATTTTGAGGTCCAGCCAGATGGACCAGCCGCGCGCATATTTGAGATCCAGGCGAACCATGTCGTCGAAGCGCGTTCGGCTGCGCCCCTCAACCTGCCACAGGCCGGTAATCCCAGGCTTGATTTCCAGTACCCGGCGACGATGCCACAGATCGTACGCGCGGAATTCATAGGCAATTGGCGGCCGCGGCCCAACCAGCGACATTTCTCCGCGCAAAACGTTTATAAACTGAGGCAATTCGTCCAGGCTGGTCTTGCGAATGAATCGTCCGATTGAAGTTACGCGAGGATCTTTTTGGATTTTGAAAATTGGCTTGGTGCCGTCCTCGGCAGTTTCACCAATCTGCCCGGATATGAATTGGTTGACGTATTCCTGGTGGATCTTAGCGTCGCAATTCGTGTACATGGAACGGAACTTCAAGAAGGTAAAGGGTTGGCCATATTGACCAAGCCTCTCTTGGCGAAACAAAACCGGTCCCTTGGAAGTTAACTTGATCGCAATGGCGATCGCCGCGAAGACCGGAGCAGCGAATAGCATCGCCGTCGCACTGCCAAAAATATCCATGGCGCGCTTGATACCGAACGCCAACTTCTTGGAGTCTTCTTTTCGAGAGATGTCCGGGTACAAAGCCACGTTCGCTTCGGGGTTCGATTCGCTTTTCCCATGTTCTTCCGGAAAAAAATGAAACGAAACCGAAATCTTGGAGCTCTTTTCCTTGCCCACGGTGTTCTGGAATGAGGCGCGCAGTTTCTCCAACAGGCGTTCGTGAACGACCGCCGGTGAAGTTTCCCCGAGCTCGGTGCCAATGATTCCAACCAAATTGTTCTCAAGATACCAACCGAGAATGTCGGTCTCGCGCGTGGAATTCGTCAGCGCAACACCTATTTTCCCCAGAGTCCGGTTCTTGTTGCCGTCTTCCAAGGCCCGTTTTACGTCCACCAGCACCAGCACGAAGCGCTTCTGAGCACGTTCCGCTCGTCGACGCTCCAGGTACAACATAGACACGAAGGCGTCTTCACTCAGCAAAGCGCGCGCCTCGTTCTCCATGCTGGTGGCCGGAGCATTGTCTTTCACTTGCAGCTTTTGTGCAGCCACTTCACTTCGCAGCGCAGTCTTTAGTGAGCTCATCGTCCTTTTTTCCCGGTGCCTGGCTTCCCGTTACTTAAACTCTTAAATGCGCGCAGGTATCGCTTCTGCCACGCACTTCCTTGCCGCCATTCGTTGTTGCCCCGGCTCCGCCACCGGCGAAAGCCAATCCAGTTCAACCTCTAATGCCAACGATCGCTGTAATAATGTGACAGACAAAACCACGCGATGGTTACCCTTAAAATTCACTAAAATACCCTGTAGGCCCGCGAGATGGCCGTAGTTGACTTGCACGTATTCACCGGTCCGCAGGTATGGCCATGGCTGAGCAGGTATCCCTGAACTTACCGCAACCTGTAACGCCTCGATCTCGGAGTCTGCGATCGGAATCGCCACTTTTCCGGTCCCGACGACTTGTGTGACCCCCGTCGTCATAACCACCGGCTGCCGGTTTTCATAGTCGAATCGGCAAAAAACATACCCCGGAAACAGCGCCTGTTGAATCTCCTTGGTCCGGTCAGACCACTTTCTCAAACTCTTATACGTGGGGAGAAAGCATTCCAGATTTCGAGTTTGAAGTTGAGACGCTACTAACTGTTCTTTTCGAGCGTGTACGTGCAGCGCATACCACTTCAGACCTTCGTTTTTGCCGTTCAATTTAGCGTTTACGAGGTCCAAATTTCATCCCCTTGGATGGGCTACCGCCACAAAACTCCCACTCCCACTTCCCTATCCACCATACAGAAGGCAATTAGTCTGCCACTACTACCGGGACCCGGTGAGCCATCAACGGCTCTTGCCACGATATTAACTATCATATTGCCAGTGACTTACGCGTTCGTGTCTGCCGCCTTACTTTGCCGTATGACGTCTTTCAAATGAGACCGTTATCTAAATGAGAAAACCGATACCGTATTGTTGCAAACAGCTTCCGAGCCACCCTTTCTGCCATTTTGAAGACGACTCGCGGCGTCCGTAAATGGCACATACCTAAGATGTTACACGTACTATTAAGGTACCTAAATAGGGGTTTCACCCTAGAACGCAGCCCTGAGGTCGGTATTTCCCAACGGTAATTTTGCGCTTTTCGGTCAATTTTTACCGGACCGTCCGGATCACCGTTTCACATCATTTCCGCCATTGCGAGCGGATTTCCCGCAGACAATTCACCAAATGCGATCGGGAGGGGCGGGTAGGGCCGACTTTACGCAGTATAGACCATCCGACACCTGAAATCGACGGTTGCGTTGCCCTGCGGGTATGTGCGCTCCTCAAAGGATATGCTAAAACGGATACGTTAAAGCGGATATGTTAAAACGGATCAGTTGCCGACTTGAATGCTCGAAAAGCAGTCAAGTATGCGCAAATTGGAAATGCTGCGGATTTGGCGTTACCACTTTGGGCTTTGCCAAGCCCTCACGAACGAAGATTTGCGCGGAGTGCCATAAGGCATTCCTCCCTGTTCGAGGACAAACCGAGTCGGTTTAGCTTTGGCAAACATATCGGTAATCATTCCGCCTTGCCTGCACCTGGTGCCACCCGCAGGGTGTCGCCGCACTCCAAAAAACGTACGGATTGAATTTCGCCTTCGACAATAACTGTGGCTAGAAATTCTGGTGCTGGCACAAAAGAGCGCATGCTCCATCGCCCACTATCCATGCTTCGAAGCGTTGCCGGTTCGCCTGGTTTCAACGACACATCGAAGCTGTCGAGCGGAATTTGCAATCCGTCGCCATGAGCCTTTATGTAGGCCTCCTTGCGCGTCCAGCAGAGAAAAAATGCCGTATCGCGCAGTTCTTTTGGCAATTCTGCAAGCTCGCGCTGTTCCGTGGCTGAAAAATAACGCTCTGCGATTTCTTCACCGGCAAATTCAGGCCGTATTTTCTCCGTGTCTATTCCTATCTCACGCCCCAGGCAAAACCCATAAAGCGCAAGCCCGTGAGAGTGCGATAAGTTAAAACGCAGTGAATCCCCATCATCGACTAACGAAAGCTTTCCGTAACGCCCCGTTTTGAATTGCACAACATTTGGCGGACAATGCAGGTATCTTCCAACGAGCTCCCTGAGTCTTCCCCTGGCCACGATAAAATGATCGCGATCGTGCGGGAAAACGAAACGCTCAGCTCTCGAAACTTCCTCTTCATTTAAATACGAACGAAGGCGAGTGCGTTCCTGCGGATCGACATCCAGAACGGCAAGCCAAATATGTACTTCGTCGTTCTGGAGTGTAAGGTCTTGCGCAGCCGGCGACCAATTAACGGCTTCCATGGCAGGTGAGCATATCATTCGACAAGGCCCTGCTCACGAGTAAGTGGGATCAGCCAAGCGTCCTGTAAATGGCTTAATTTCAGTGTAATAAGAGTCATTCAACGAGCACTGGCTCCGCTAAGAAATCCGTGCCCTTCGCTGCCGCTTCGACATGCACATGAAGCCGCGCCTGAAGCTCCTCTGCCAATCGCGCGACGCGTGGTTCCACCAAAATATTCTGTTGATGTCCGGGCAGCCCGCAAATTTCCAGATGCCCCTTAATGACCGGTTTCCATCCTAACGATGGGTCCGAAAGCAGACCGGGCAATTGTTTGCTGGCGCGGAATAACAGCACATCGCCGTTGTACGGACGCGGAACATAATTCATGAATGCACGATCGTGCTCCATGCCCAGCAGCTCGAGAATGTAAGCCATAGAGGCACGTGTTTTGTGCCCGTTACCGTTGGACATTTTTTTGTCGAAGGCGATCTGGGTTCGAGCTTGCATCACATCGCGCGTTCGCCTGAGTCTGTCGCCAAAATATCCAAAGCCTCGTTGCAAAAGATTGTCGCGTTCGAGGTCGATTCGTTTCGCGGCGCGATGCCACCACCGGTTAGCGGAGCTGCTGCCAGGTGCAAAAGCAGACGCACCCGGATGAGTGGTCTGCATCATCACGACTAGCGCCACCTTTTGTCCTGCAGCTTGCAATTGCTGCGCAGCTTCGAGTGCCACCAACCCGCCGAAACAGAAACCGCCCAAGAAGTAGGGTCCCTCGGATTGCAGCGTTCTGATTTCCTTCAAATAGGCGGAGGCGATTTGCTCCAAGGATTCGTTCTTCGGGATGTTGCCATCCAGACCGCGCGCTTGCAGCGCATATATGGGCTGATCTTTATCGAGATGATTAGCCAGCGGATAATATTCAAGAACATTTCCACCGTGGCTATGAATCAAGAATAGCGGCGGTTTAGAGCCTCCAGGCTGCAGCGGTACCAGAGACGACCAAGACGGCTTCCAATTTTCTTTGCGCAAAACTTCCGCCAGCGCCCCTACTGTGGGCGCTTGTAACAAGGTCGCCAGTGGTAAGCGCCGCCCATAAATATTTTCAATTTCGACGATGATGCGTACCGCCAAGAGCGAGTGGCCGCCCAGATCAAAAAAATTGTCGTTCAGGCCGACGCGCTGCAGTTTCAAAACTTTGGCCCACAACTGTGCGAGCACTTGTTCAACAGAGTCTCTTGGAGCGAGAAACCCCTCTTTCCCTTCGCTGCCTCTTTGCTCCGGAGCCGGCAAGGCTTTTGTATCGACCTTTCCGTTCGGCGACAGGGGCAGCCTATCCATGCACACGAATGCCGCCGGCACCATGTATTCCGGAAGTTCTTTCTTCAGGTAG
>Ga0182024_10025581_pt1 | contig 10411 bp, 8 predicted proteins | sample P32metaG_FD_120480 | JGI IMG/M metagenome (GOLD analysis project Ga0182024, IMG submission 120480) | Permafrost microbial communities from Stordalen Mire, Sweden - P3-2 metaG (Illumina Assembly) | ecosystem: Environmental > Terrestrial > Soil > Wetlands > Permafrost | place: Sweden: Stordalen...
GCCGCGACGTTGATTTCACCCTGGCCGGCGGTGGCCACTTCGTGGTGATGCACTTCGAACTTCAGACCCATCTCCTCGCACGCCATCGACATCGCGGTGCGGATGTCTTGCTGCGAGTCCACGGGTGGAACCGGAAAGTAGCCGCCTTTCACGCCCGGACGGTGGCCCTTGTTGCCGTCTTCATAGTTTTTGCCGGAATTCCACGCCCCTTCGTACGAATCGACCTCGTAGGCGCAGCCATTTATCCCTGAGCTGACCGTGACGTTGTCGAAGATGAAGAATTCGTTCTCAGGTCCGAACAACGCTGAATCGGCAACTCCCGAGGACTTCAAATAAGCCTCGGCGCGCTTCGCCAAGGAGCGCGGATCACGCTCGTAGCCCTGCATGGTCATGGGCTCGATGACATCGCAGCGCAGATTGACGGTCACCTGCTCGTAGAACGGGTCGATGACGGCGGTTTCCGGATCCGGCATCAAAATCATGTCCGACTCATTGATACCCTTCCAACCACCGATGGACGAGCCATCGAACATCTTCCCGTCTTTAAAAAAGCCCTCATCGACCAAACGGGTGGGCACGGTGACGTGCTGTTCCTTTCCGATCGTGTCAGTAAATCGAAGATCGACGAATTTCGCTTCTTTTTCTTTAATCAATTGCAGAACATCTGCAGGAGTCATTGGCGTCCTCACGGGGATGGTGGTTATTTGGCGATGCAGCTAATGTGCCATGCGGCATAGGTCTTAGGATCAAGCACTTGCGTCCGAAAAGTAAGCGCCATGCATCAATATAGGGCGAAACGGTGAAAACCGCGATCCAATTTGGTGCATCCCGCTGCCTCGACAGCTTTTAGTGAGTGGTCCGCGCGGCATTCTACGCGAAACGAGCCAAATAGGTGCACGGCGAAGGGAGGACACCCATGTGAGCCGTCGCTATACTCGCCCGCTTTGCCCAAGGTCGCGAACACCGATGCCCCTCCCCGCTCCGCCGCGCACTTTCCAGGGTTTAATTTTCGGCTTGCAGCAGTACTGGTCCGACCAGGGCTGCATCATCATGCAACCCTACGACATGGAGATGGGCGCCGGGACCTTTCACCCCGCGACATTTCTGCGCGCGGTGGGTCCTGAACCTTGGAGTGCCGCGTATGTGCAGCCCTCGAGGCGGCCCACCGATGGACGTTACGGCAACAACCCGTTCCGCCTGCAGCATTACTACCAATTCCAGGTTGCGATCAAACCATCTCCCGACGATTTCCAGGAGCTCTACTTGGGCTCGCTGCGCTCGCTGGGATTCGATCTGCTCACCCATGACATTCGTTTCGTCGAGGACAATTGGGAATCGCCGACGTTGGGCGCTTGGGGGCTTGGATGGGAAGTGTGGCTCAACGGCATGGAGGTCTCGCAATTCACCTATTTTCAGCAGGTCGGGGGCTTGGATTGCCGTCCCGTCATGGGGGAGATCACTTATGGCCTGGAACGCTTGGGAATGTATATCCAAGGCAAGGAAAGCATCTTCGACATCGTCTGGAGCGAGGGGCCCTTCGGCACCGTGACCTATGGCGACGTGTTTCACCAGAACGAAGTGGAGCAATCGACGTATAGCTTCGAGAAAGCCGATATCTCGATGCTGTCGCTGCAATTCGATGCTTACGAAACCGCCTGCCAGCGTCTTTTGCAGGACAAACTCGTGCTGCCTGCGTACGAACAAATGGTAAAGGCATCGCATACCTTCAACTTGCTGGATGCGCGCCACGCCGTATCCGTTACGGAACGGCAGCGCTTCATTCTGCGCGTCCGCACGCTGGCGCGCGGGGTCGCGGAAACCTACCGCGACAGCCGCGAGGCGCTGGGCTTCCCTCTCATAAAGAGCGCCGAGCCGGACCCGGTCGCAACATGAGTGCGCGCGACTTATTGTTCGAACTGCTATGCGAGGAGTTGCCGCCGCGCACGCTGGAAATTTTATCCACCGCCCTGGCCGAAGGTTTGGCCAAAGCCATCGATTCGAAGGGGATCGCTCATGGCAAGGTACGAGGCTTTGCCACGCCTCGGCGTCTTGCGGTGAGCATCGAAGAACTGGACGAGCATCAGCCGGATCGGCCCGTCGAGCGACGCGGGCCGCCGCTGAAGAATGCCTTCGATGCGGATGGCGCACCAACGCAAGCCGCAACGGCGTTCGCCAAGACCTGCGGTGTCGAGCTCGGGGCACTGTCGCGGCTCACGACGGAAAAAGGTGCGTGGCTGCAATTTCGCGGTACGGAGCGCGGCGCCGCCACGGAAAACTTGCTGCCCGACATGATCAATCAAGTGGTCGCCGCTCTGCCAATCGCCAAGCGCATGCGCTGGGGTACGCGGAGCGCGGAATTCGTGCGCCCGGTGCATGGCGTCGTGCTGATGTATGGCGATGTAGTGGTGCCCGCCGAGGTGCTGGGACTGCGTACCGGTTGCGTCACGCGCGGCCACCGCTTCCATGCCCCCAAGCCGATCACGCTGAAGAGCGCCAGGGGCTATGCCAGCCGGTTGCGCCGCGCGAAGGTGATCGTGGATTTCGCCGCGCGTAAACGGCTGATCCGCGAAGAGGTTGCCGCCGCAGCAGCAGCGACCGCACAGGGCGCCACGGCGTTGATGGGGGACGCCTTGCTCAATGAGGTGACCGCGCTGGTGGAATGGCCGGTCGCGGTTGCGGGACAATTCGAGCAACGCTTTCTGAGTCTGCCGCGCGAAGTCGTGATTGCGACCGTACAAGACCACCAGCGCTATTTCGCAGTACAAGGCGCCGATGGCAAGCTCTCTGGTTGGTTCATCACGGTCAGCAACATCGAGAGCCGCGATCCAAGCAAGGTGCGGGAAGGCAATGAGCGCGTGGTGCGGCCGCGCTTGAGCGATGCGGCATTTTTTTGGGACCTGGACCGCAAGCTGAGTTTGAGCGAGCATGCCGCGCGCCTGGGCGGCATGACCTTTCAAAACCGGCTAGGTTCCTATGCGGACAAAACGCTGCGCGTCGCCGCGCTGGCACGCTCGATCGGCGCAGCGCTTGACGCACCCCAGGCCGAGCCCGCCGCGTTTCTGGCCAAGGCCGATTTGATGACGGCCATGGTGGGTGAATTCCCCGAATTGCAAGGCACGATGGGCCGCTATTACGCTGAAGCCGAAGGCTTGCCGGAGGAGATTGCGCGGGCGATCGAGGAGCACTACCGGCCGCGTTTTGCGGGCGATACCATACCTGCGAGCAGGACCGGTCAAGCAGTCGCGCTCGCCGATAAGCTGGACACCTTGGCAGGTATTTTCGCCATTGAGCAAAGGCCGACCGGCGCCAAGGATCCGTTCGGTCTGCGGCGCATTGCTTTAGGAGTATTGCGCATTCTGTTGGAAGCGCGCTTGGATTTGGACCTGGTCGATCTGCTCGAGGTCGCCGCCGCGGCGCAGCCCGTGCAGCGCGCCGGTGTGGTCGACGAGGTGTATGACTTCATCGCGGAAAGGCTTCGCGGAATGTTGCTGGAACAGCCCGGAACCACTTCGGAAATGCTCGACGCCGTGCTCGCGATGCGACCGTGTTCGCCCCTGGATGCCGCGACGCGGCTTGCCGCACTGAAGGAGTTCCTGCTGCTGCCGGATGCCTCGGTACTGGCGTCGATCAACAAGCGCATCGTGAATATTCTCAAAAAAACGCAGGTGCTCGCCGATCAACCCGTGGATCCCGCGTTGCTCAGCGAAGCGGCCGAACGCAGCCTGCATCTTGCCGTGAGCGCTCTGCGTGAGCCCGTGCGGGAGGCAACCGCGCAGCGCCGCTACGGCGACAGCTTGCACGCCTTGGTGGGCCTGAGAGCGCCCGTGAACGATTTTTTCGACGGCGTCATGGTCATGGACGAGAATCTGCAGGTGCGCAACAACCGCCTGGCGTTGCTGCGCGATGTGCAGGCATTGCTGGCCGGCGTCGCGGATCTTTCGCGTCTGCCGGGCTGACAAATACATGCAGTTCGTATTGTCCCTGATTTTCACCGCCTACATGATGCTCTCCGCATGCCTGTTCGGCCTGATAATGAGTTTGTGTTTCTTTCTGCCGTACCAGGCGCAGTTTCAGATCGCGCGAACATGGGCGCGGATTCTATTTTGGCTGCTCGACAAATTGTGCGGTTTGAAATTCGTCGTGGAAGGCCGCGAGCGTATCCCGGCCGGAAACCACATCGTGATGAGCAATCACACCTCCACGTGGGAGACGGTGGCGCAGTTTCTGATTTTTCCGCCGCAGGTTTGGGTGCTGAAGCGCGAGCTCATGTGGATCCCCTTCATCGGTTGGGGATTGAAGCTGCTGCGCTCGATCTCGATCAATCGCGGAGCCGGTCATCGAGCGGTGAATCAAGTCATCGAGCAAGGCAAGGCGCGGCTGGCGGATGGCTTGTGGATCATCATCTTCCCCGAGGGCACCCGGGTGGTGGCGGGCGACAAACGCAAATACGGCGTCAGCGGCGCCATGCTCGCCATCGCTGCCCATAAATTCATAGTGCCCCTGTCCCACAACGCAGGCGACTTCTGGGTACGCCGCGGAATTATGAAGAAGCGGGGCACTGTGCGAGTGGTCATTGGCGAGCCGATCGATGCGACCGGCAAGGATCCGCGCCGACTCAACGAACAAGTTCGGGAATCGATCGACGCAGGTCTCGCACGCATAGCGGCGACTTGAAACCACAATGAGAATCGCTGTTCTATTCGGTGGCACCAGCGAGGAACGCGACGTGTCGATCGCGAGCGCTGCGCAAATTGTTCCCGCTTTGCGCGCACTTGGTCACGAGGTTTTTGCGGTCGACACGGCATCGGGGCGCTTGCCGCCCGCGCAGGAGAAGAAGTTGCTCGTCGCAGGCGTTGCGGCGGCTCCGCCCAGTGGAGCAGCCATGCTGAAGGTGCGCGGCCGCGCGGCTGCCTTGGCGGCGAACTCCGTCGATATCAGGGGCGCGGATGTGGTCTTCCTGGCGCTGCATGGCGGCGCGGGTGAAGATGGACGGCTGCAGGCGCTGCTCGACTTGGCGGGAATCGCTTATACGGGCAGCAACCACATCGCCAGCGCCGTGGCTATGGACAAGGAATTGGCCAAGCGGCTGTTCCGCTCCGTGAACGTACCGACTGCCGACTGGATGATGGCGCCAGTGCAGGCCGCCGAGGTGGAGCGGACGCTGGGATGGCCTGTGGTCGTCAAGCCGAGCAAACAGGGTTCCACGGTGGGCCTCAGCGTGGTGCGCCAGGCATCCGATTTGGATGCCGCCATCACCGTAGGCAGGAGCTTCGATGACGAAGTGATGATCGAGCGGTTCATTCCCGGCCGTGAATTCACGGTAGGCATCCTCGATGGTCTCGCCCTCCCCGTCGGGGAAATCATTGCGCCGGGCGAGGTGTTCGACTATCACTCGAAATACCAGGTGGGCGGTGCGCGGGAAGTGTTTCCCGCGAATATCCCCAGCGCGGAGTCCTTGCTGCTGCACGAGTACGCTCTGCGTGCACATCGCGTGTTGAAGTTGGGGTCTTACAGCCGCATAGATTTCCGACGGGATACGAGCGGCGGCTTTTGGTGTCTGGAGGCCAATTCGCTGCCCGGCATGACAGCGACCAGCTTGCTGCCCCAGGCGGCCAAAGTCGCGGGAATCAGTTTCCCGGAATTGCTGGAGCGCATCTGCAAGGCGGCCGTCAGGCCGCGTTAGGCATCGAGATAACAGTGGGGACATAAATGGTCAAGTTAGTCTCGCAAATCAAGAATGAGTTGCCCGATCGTGAGGCAATCCGCGATTGTCTATTTCGATATTCGAGAGGCATCGATCGCTGCGATATGGATCTGCTGAAGACTGCCTATTGGCCAGGTGCCATGGACCATCACACAGGTTTTGCGGGAACAATAGAGGAATTTGTCGCCTGGGCAGAGCCTAAGTTAAGAGCCATGTCACACAGCGTCCACATGCTCGGCAACATTCTGATCCAGCTCAAAGGAGAACTTGCGCGCGTTGAATCGTATTTTTGGTCCGTCAACGTTCTACCCAGCGGTCATGCTCGGGAAGTGATTGTCTGCGGACGCTATCTGGACCGCTTTGAGCGGCGGTCGGACGAATGGCGCATTGCTGAACGCATGGTCGTGCACGACTGGTTCCGAGAAGCATCCGATACGGGGGACTGGTCAACGGGGCCTTTTGGGTGGGCGGGACTCGAGTTGGGAGCACCTGCGCCTGATGACAGCAGTTACGGATGGCTCGGATTGAGTTGACAGCTACGCTGACGCACACAATGTGAACCACGGTTTCCTGCGGAATCCGTGACCGCCCAGCGGCGTCGGTTAACGTGGCCGCATCGATGGTTCAGCGATCCAAGTCGGTAGACAGTGCGATCGTCTTCGATGGTGAGGAAAATGACTGTTCAGCCCCCCGCCGCTTCCCCTGAATTCCTGTAAATCATTGCCCTGGCATCTCTTCCATCCCCCATTCCAGGTGATAACCCTGTGCATAACCGGTTCCTAGTCACTGAAACGTCACTGCGATTCAATCGCTTGCCGGATCTGCTGAAATTTTGACCACCCACTGCAATTGAGCACAGGCTAGAATCGCGGGGTGTCCCAAGCCTTCGCCCCTCACATATCTGTGGAGTTACGAGCGGGCGGAGATGGAGATCGCGCATGTTACAGTTTTGTCATAACAGAGAAATCCGTGTGATACGGAACGCACTTAGTTTTTGGCGACTATCGACAGGGAAGTCATAAGAATTAACAAAAATAAAAAAATAAAGGGACAGGGACAAGCCCTCGACAACCTTCTCGACGCGCTGGTTTGGATGCGTCGCAAGGCAAAGAAGCGCAAGCCGGTCGATGAGCTGATCGATGAACTCATCAGCATGCGCCGCAAGGCAAAGAAAAAAGCTTCCAACCGAAAGAGCAAGCGCCTGGCGCCCCGCAGTCTGAAACCCAAGTGACACGCTGCTGCGAGACCACGTCCTTGGCACGATGTGGCGCCAATACCAGGGTCTGCGTATAGCTAAGGCGTTGGGGACCGCCGTCCCCCCGCCATGCTGCGAAACACACCGTCCCGACGGATCCACGAGTGCGTGAGCGCCGCACCCAGATGTACCAAGATCACGGCATAAAACAGCAGGGCAAAATCCGTGTGCAGCGCGCGCAGCTTCGCGTACAGCGCCGCATCGGGCGATAGGATTGCCGGCAACTCCAAGGTTCCGAATAAATCAATGGGGTACGGGGCGGCGGACAGCATGGCCCAGCCAAGCAGCGGCATGATGAACATGAGGGCGTATAGCAGGAGGTGGGAAACCGTGGCGGCCATCTGCTGCACCTTGGGCAGGGATGCCGGCAGCGGCGGCGGCGGATTCAACACCCGGTTCGTCAGCCGCACCACGGCGAGGATCAAGATCAAGATACCCAATGGGCGGTGCAAGGCCACTAGATATCTGTAACGCTCAGTGGTCGAACTCACCATGCCGATGCCCACGAACAGCATGATCAGAATCATTGCCGCCATCAACCAATGCAGCAGCCGCGCAAGCGGAGTAAAACGCGCGCCCTGCATGCTCACGGCGCCGACCCGCCTATTGCCAAAGGCGATACCGCGCTCGCCGGCTTTTTGGATTTCTCCGCGCTGCGAAGTGTAAAGCTGCGCGCATACACCGAGGAACGTGCCGCGAGAAGCGGATCGTCGGACGGCGCAATGCCGTCAGGCAGCACCGTCGGGTCGTAGTTGATGTCATTGCACGCGCCGTTCTCTTCGCTCATCGCGCGGGCGATGGTCACGGTACCCGCGAACACCTGGCGTCTATCCTTGGGCCACGCCAGCGTGGCATCCCGCGTCGAGTCGCCCGCCTCTCCGATGGTGAACACCAGCCGCCACTTCAATGCGTGCGACCCGAGCTGCTTCAAGAGATCGTCGAATAGATAATTCTTTCCGGCGCCGACATGCGCGCCAGCGTCATCAGCGACGAAAGGCTGTACGGCTACCGCGGACCACCGTGCCGGAACGGTAACTCCGGAGGAGTTCGTCAAGTAGAACGCGTCCAGGCTGTTGTAAGTATCATCGGCGAAACCGGAAGAAATCGAGCGTGCCTTGATGAGCTGCATCGCACGCACCGTCTCGGGATGCCGATCGACGAAATCTTTCATGGACTTAGGATCGGGTTTGCCCGTGGCTGGATCGGGCGCCGAAGCCTGCAGCTGCTCGTAGAACCCTTCGTTGGAATTCACGGCGAACACTGGGATGTCGTTCATGCCGGTGCGCCATTCTTGGGCCCCGATCGGCAGAAATCGCAACGCCATGCTGCGCACCGTGCCGGCCTCGTCGGCCGCAAAGGGCATGCCGCCGGCCAAGGCAAATCGTCCCACGATGGGAACCCGCTGTAGGTGGAATATCGCTGCCTTGGACAATGACGCTGCCTCGCCTGCGGCGTCGAACCACCCCGTGACGCACAGGCCTTTAGCGTGGTTGCGGCGAAAGCCGGGATGCTTTCCGTCGTGGGCTTCGAACGCAGTCATGAAGCGATCTTGCGTTCGGCGATCGGGAGACAGCCAGCCGCCTATATAAACGAATAGTGCGGCAGCGGCACAAAGAATGGCGCCGATCGCCGCCAAGCGCGCGAGTAACGCGAGGAGACTCAAGGGCCGCTGCGTGTCGCCGGGCTGCATCCGCGCATGATGGCCTGTTTTTGCGACAACCACAAAGCCGCGGGCGAACAGCAAGGCCCGCTTTTTTTTGTGTTAGCGTTGAGGTCCCATGAAAATCATTGCTGCCTGTATTGGTTGCGTCGTCGCGCTCGCCACGGCGGCCGCCGCCGCTCACCCCCCCAAAACCTATCGCCTCGAGGCCACGCCGAGTACGGTGGCCTATGGGTACTACTGGGCAGACGCCGCGCCGGTGCTGCATATCGACTCGGGAGACATCATCGACGTCGATACGTTGCTGACGAATACGCCGGCGGGCCTCGCGAAGGCCGGCGTACCGGACGACAAAATTCAGGCCTCACTCAAAGCGGTCGTCGCCGAGGTTACGGGCGATCGCAAGGGTCCTGGAGGCCATATTCTGACCGGTCCGGTGTACGTGGAAGGCGCCGAAGCAGGCGACGTCCTCGAAGTGAAGATTCTCTCGATCGATCTTGCGCTCGACTACGGCTACAACGGCTGCAGCGGCTACCTTCCGGAGAATTGCGACAAGGAAGTGCCCGCCAAGATTCTGCAGTTGGACCGCAAAAATATGACGGCGCAGTTCCTGCCCGGCATCGTGGTTCCCCTGAAACCCTTTTACGGCAGCATCGGTTTGGCGCCGGCGCCGGAAATCGGGCGGCTCAGCAGTAATCCACCGGGGAGGCACGCCGGCAATCTCGACAACCGCGAACTGGTCGCGGGCAGCACTCTATTCATACCGATATTTGCCAAAGGCGCGCTGTTCGAGATCGGCGATGGTCACGCAGCGCAAGGCGATGGCGAAGTCGATCAAACTGCAATCGAAACCTCACTGCGGGGCCGCCTGCAGCTCACAGTGCGCAAAGATATGAAATTGACATGGCCGCGGGCCGAAACCAGAACCGATTATATTGCCATGGCCACCGATCCGGACTTGAGCGTAGCCACCAAGGCAGCCATTCAAGAAATGGTGGATTTTCTCGTCGTGCAGAAGAAGCTCACGCGGCACCAGGCCTATCAGCTCATCAGCATCGCCGGCAACGTCGCAATCACGCAGCTGGTGGACAAACCAAATCTTGGCGTGCACGTTCGGCTGCCGAGGAGCATATTCGGCGCAACTGGAGGCCCGCACTGATCGGCCGCTTCCAAGCCGGTTGCGCACTGCTATGGAGATTTTCCATGACCATCAATAAGGACGCGAGACCGCTGCTCGAAGAGGTCGCGGCCACCTATGCGTCGATGACGTCGTATTCGGATGTCGGCTCCGTGAGCCAGCGGCTGCAGCCCGATGACCCGCTGCTGCGCACGGAATTTTCGACGCTGTACGCCAAGCCAAATCTATTGCGATTCGAGTTTTCGCGCTCCCATCCGTATCCGCCATTGAGCCACATCGTCACGCGCCATGTGATTGGATTCGATGGCTTCGGCGCCTATGCGTTGCGCCAGGAACACGACATGCCGCCGACGTTGCAAACGCGGCGAGACCTCTCGCATGCCGTTTCGGGTTCCGCCGGCATTTCGTCGGGATCCGCGCACAATATCGCGCGGCTTCTAGTGCACGAAGTCGAGGGACTTTCGATCCTCGACTTGGTCGATCCACGGCTCATCGACGACGCGCCGATTGACGGCGCTGTCTGTCACCGCGTCCGCTCGCACCTGCCCAAAGGCGGCGAACGGGAATTGTTCTTCGAGCGGGACTCGCTGCTGTTGCGCCGGTTATTGACCATTCAGCAAAAAATGACGACGGATGAATCGCGCCGCGACATCC
>Ga0182024_10025582_pt1 | contig 10410 bp, 10 predicted proteins | sample P32metaG_FD_120480 | JGI IMG/M metagenome (GOLD analysis project Ga0182024, IMG submission 120480) | Permafrost microbial communities from Stordalen Mire, Sweden - P3-2 metaG (Illumina Assembly) | ecosystem: Environmental > Terrestrial > Soil > Wetlands > Permafrost | place: Sweden: Stordalen...
CCATGGGACATGGCAACCGTGACACACGGCTCAACCACGACGCTGTTCGTCAGCAACGTGCTCAATGGTGGCGCTGAAGCCGGGATTCACACCGTCGACAACTCGACCGTCGTGCGGATCACGCTGAGCACCGGCTCCGGCGCGCCGAAGGTCGTCAATCAGACCGTCGTGGCCAACAAGATCCCGTGGCGCGACGACAAGGCTGCGCTCGCGATCGGCCCCACCGGCGTCGCGCTCGCGTCCAACGGCACGCTCTACGTCGCCGACACGCTCGAAAACCGCATCATCGCGATCCCCAACGCGATGACGCGGACGACCGCGCTCGCCGACAAGGGGATCACGCTCTCGGCCGGCGGGCACCTCAACCAGCCGCTGGGCCTCGAGCTCGCCCCCAACGGCGACATCATCACCAGCAACGCCGGCGACGGGAACTTCGTCGAGACGACGCCGGCGGGCAGGCAGGTAGCGGTCGTGGCCGGTGACGCGAAGTCCGGCGCCGGATCGCTGTTTGGGTTGGCCATCGCGTCGGGCGGCAAGGGCCTGGTCTACGTCGATGACGGGCTGAACACGCTGCGGATGCTGCACTAACGAGCCGGCAGGCGGGGGGGGCGGCGGTCGCCGCCCCCACCGCCCGGCGTATCCGAGTCGGCGCGGTTCTGAGGCTACGGGGCCGCGGCACGAGGCGCCGGCGGCCATGCCTCCCCAAGGATCTGCCCCCGACGCCGACGCAACGCTGACGGGTGCCCTGAGGGAGCACTCGCGGCCATGCCAAGATCGAAAGCCGTGAGTCAGCTCATCCGGTCGGGGCTTCGGCGGCGCGCACTCGTTCGATCCCCCGCTCGAGCAGCGAGAACCGAATCCTCGTGCTCATCGCCAAGAGTCCCTCGAACACGCGGTCGCTCCCCCGAACGCGGCCGACGACCGCGCTCAGTCCATGCGCTCCAGCAGCCACTCGTGGGTGGCCGCGATGTGATTTGCGACGAGCGTCAGGTACCCGTCGTCGTCGCTCAGCGCAGGTCTGCGCTGGGGATGCGCCGAGCGAGCCATTCGCCGTGTCCGAACGGTACGAAGCGGTCCTGGCGCCCGTGGCGCACGAGAACCGGCGTGCGGATCGCGTCGAGATCGAACCCCCATGGCGTGACGAGCGCGACGCCGTCGTCCCACCAGCCGTCTGCGCCGGGGGCGAGGCCGTCGCGCGCGCAAGCCACGTAGAACTCTGCGAGCTCGCCGGTGAGCGCCTCTGCGTCGACCCCGCTCACCAGCGTGCTGATCGACTCGACGATCGTGTCCGGCTCGGTCGCCATGTACTCGATGCGGTCCTCCTCGCATTTGGCGCGGGCGGCGACCAGATCCTCGATCGACATGCGAATGTCGTCGCCGTTCATCTCCCCCATTCCCTCGTAATAGTCGAGGCCATCGGCGTTGAACGGCGCGGGCGAGGCGAGCGAGTCGACGGCCACCACCAAGTCCTCCAGGAGCGCGGCGCAGGCGAGTGCGTGCGGGGCCCCCGCCGGAGATGCCCCACACCTCGCCTGCGGCGCGCTGTTATTCCGAGATGGAATACGGGAGTAGCGCGGAACGCACCCCCGAGAACGCGGTGGCGATGGCCTCGAGCGCCCCGGACTCCCAGAGCGCCGCGTGCACCGCGTCCACGTCAGGCCCGCTCTCGCGGTCCTCGCTGAGGGCCGGGACGACCTGACGCACCCGTGCCCGCAACACGCCCGCCGCCTCGCCAAGCTCGCCGCTCGCTCGCAGGTCGCACGCCTGCGCGGCGGTCATCGCCTCGATCGAGACGAGCAGGCGCAGCAGCTCCAACTGCTCACCGAGTTTGCGGATCGTCAGCGCCGTCTGCGGCGTGAGGTCCTCGACGGCGTCCGAGACCGGGATGCCGTCCAGCGACGCCGGCGCGGCCTTCAGGCGGATCTCGGCGTGCAGCGCGGAGATCGTCTTCTGCAGCGGCACGAGCCCCGCTGCAGCGCCGCCTGCGGGAGCCAGGAACTCGGGCAGGCCGCTCGAGCGCGCCGTCATCAGCTTGAGCGAGCGATGGGCGCTGGCCGTCGCGACGTGGTGCAGCGCGATCGCGAGCGTGTCGAAGGCGAGCGCGATCGCCGGCGTGTGGAAGTTCGCGGTCGAGTGGATCTCCCCCGCGTCCACGATCACGAGCGGGTTATCCGCAACCGCGTTCAGCTCCACCTCCACCGCGTCGCGGGCGGCAGCGAATGCCGCGATCGTGCTCCCGCTCACCTGCGGCAGCGCGCGAAAGCACAACGGGTCCTGCACGCGCGACACGCCGGTGCCCAGCGCGCTTCCGGCCAGGCCGCGGCGCAGCAGCGCGGCGGCCTCCTCCTGGGCGCCGGCCGGGCGCGCGGCCGCGATGCGCGCATCGAACGCGCGCGGGTTCGCGGCGAAGCCCTCGCACGCGAGCACCGCTGCCGCCATTCCCATCAGCAGCGTCTCGCGTGCCGCTTCGAGCGCGAGCGCCGCCATCGCGCAGCTGACCGCCGACCCGTTGAGGATCGCCAACGCATCCTTCGCGCCCAGCTCCGCGGGCGCCAGGCCGGCTGCCGCGAGCGCCTGCGCTCCCGGGAGCCTGCGACCGGCGACCCACGCCTCGCCCCGGCCGATGACGACCGCGGCGACGCTCGCCAGGAGCGACAGGTCCCCCGCCCCCACCGACCCCCGCGACGGAATCACCGGTGTCACGTCGCGCTCGAGCATCGCCACCATCAGCTCATGCACGTGCGGCGAGATCGCCGCGCCGCCCGCGGCCAGCGAGACCGTGCGGCAGAGGAACGCTGCCCTGCAGACCTCCACCGCCAGCGGGTCGCCGACGCCGGCGACTCTCCCCCGCACGATCGCCTCCTGGCGCCCGCTTACCTCCGCCGCATCCAGCCGGTAGGCGACGTTGCTCCCGAGCCCGGTGTTCAGCCCGTACACGGGCTCTCCCGCTTCGAGCGCGCGCTCGAGGACGCAACGGCTCGCACGCATCCTCTCGCCGACCGCTTCGCTGACCGAGAGCGAGACCGGCCCGCGCGCCAGGCGCGCGAGCTCGTGCACGGTCAGCGGCGCATCGATCTCTCTCATGCGTAGCGCAGCCGGGTCCCGATGCCCATCGCGTCCGCCTTCGCGAGCATCGCGGCGCCAAGCGCGATATCCGAGAGCGAGAGCCCGCGATGCCAGAGCACGATCGTCTCCTGGTCGTCCTCGCGCCCGGCCGCCCGGCCTGCGACGATCTCACCGAGCTCCGCATGGAGCGTCTCGCGCGTCAGCCGCCCCGACTCGACGTGCGCGCGTAGCGCCCCGAAACGCCCGGTCGCGCACTGCCCCCAATCGTCGACCACGACCTTCGAGGCGACGTCGGTCAGCGAGAGCTCCACCGCGCTCATCGTGCCGTATGGCACGACGAGCGCGCCGGGCGCGATCCACTCCGTGCGCAGCAGCGGCTCCGGCGCGCTCAGCCGCGACGCCTCGACGACGATGTCCGCCCCCTCCACGCACGAGCGCCAGTCATCCGTCGCGACGACCTTTTTGCCAAGCTCGGCCGAAAGTCGCGCGGCGAACGCGTCGCGGCTCTCGCGGCGACGCGAGTGCACGCGGATCGTCTCGAAGTCGAAGATCCCGTCCAACAACCGCACGTTCCAGTAGGCGGTCCCCCGCGCTCCGATGTGGGCGAGCGTGCGCGAGCCCTTCCTCGCCAGCAGCCGCGCGCCGATCGCGGTGACCGCCCCGGTGCGCATGTCGGTCAGCAGGCTGGCATCGACCACCGCGCGTGGCGCCCCCGTGCGCGGGTCGAACAGCGTGAGCAGTCCGAGCTCGCTCGGCAGGCCCAGCTCGTGGTTGGCGACGAAGTCGCCGACGACCTTCACGCCCGCGGCGTCGATCTCTCCGCCGATCCACCCGCGCAGCACGTTGAAGTGCCCCTCGGCACCGGCGCGCGGCTCGAGGTGCATACGCGGCTCGATCACGGTCTCGCCACGCCCCTGCATCGCGAGGCCGCGCTCGACGGCGCCGAGGATCTCGCCGTCGGTCAGTGCGAGCGCCTCGACGTCAGGCCGGTTGAGAAATTGGATATGGAGGGGGGACCGCACTGGCCTTCGTGGACCGGGCCGCTGGGGCGGCTGAGTGTATGGCGCAACGATCCGCCCCACATCCGTTAGGGGGAGGCCCTCATCCCGCACCGATCGATCCTCGCAGCTCTCGCGGCAACGGCGAGGCGATCTTCTCCCACGCCTCCTCAGGCGGCCGTCGTCACCGGAACGCTCGACTCCAGAAGGCCTTCGCGCTCGGAGCGTTTCAACGGCTGCGTGTTCTCGGGCACGGCGATCTCCGGGTAGAACATTCGCCTATGCAATCGGGCGGGCGCGCATCAAGTCCTCGCGCGCGCGAGCCGATGTGCGGATGTGCCCTTCTTCCGGCTCGAGGCGCCACGGGTGCCGGCGCGGCGCGGCGATCGCTCCGTCGCGCAGACGCTCGCCGAGCGCTGCGAGAACGTGACCATGCTGCACGATCGCGTGCTCGGCCGCGGCCTGCCGACCGCCGACATCGCGGTCGCGCCGTCGGGCGTCTTTGTGATCGACTCGCGGCCCTCGGACGGACCGGTGCGCATCAGCCGCCCGCCGTTCGGTCCCGCCAAGCTGCGCATCGGCGGCGTCGACCGCACCTCCCTCGTCGAGGGCCTCGACGAACAGGTCGCGGCGGTCGCGCGCGCGCTCGCTCCGCTGGACCCCCAAGCGGCCGTCTCGGGCGTCGTCTGCTTCATCGGCGACGAGAGCCTCCCATTGCTGCGCACGCTGATGCTGCGCGGAGTTCCGCTGCTTGACTCGCGAGGCCTCGTGCGGCTGCTGCGCCGGCGAGGCCCGCTCACCGGCGAGCGCGCACAGCGCATCGCCGACGAGCTCGCCGAGCTGCTTCCCGCCGCCTCCGAGCTTCTTCCCCCCGCCTGAGCGTCAGACGGCGACGCCGCCGTCGACGACGAGCGCGGCGCCTGTGATGAACGCGCCCGTAGGCGACGCGAGCAACAGCACCACGCCCTTCAGGTCCTCGGGGTCCCCATCCGCTGCAGCGGAATGGTCGTGACCCACCGGCCCTCGAGCTCGGGCTCGGGGTCCAACATCGCGCCGGTCCCGATCCGCGTACCCTTGATCGGGCCCGGGCAGATCGCGTTCACGAGCACACCGTCCGAGGCCAGCTCGAGCGCCGACTGGCGCACGAGGTGCAGCACCGCCGCCTTGCTTGCCGCGTGGCCGTAGGAGACGACCGGATCCGGGCGGATACCTGCGATCGAGGCGGTGACGATGATCCGCCCCGATCCCTGGCGCTTCATCACCCCAGCCGCGTGTTTCATCGTGAAGAGGACCCCGCGAAGGTTGACGGCGATCACGCGGTCGAAACCAGATTGCTCCACGCTCCCCAGCTGCTCGCCGCTCTCGCCGTCGGCCCACCCGGTGATCCCGGCGATCCCGGCGTTTGCGAAGACGACGTCGACGCCGCCGAGTTCGCCCTCTACCTCGGCGAAGAGCGCCTCGACGCTCGCCTCGTTGGACACGTCGCAGTTGACCGCGCGCACGACGGCGCCCCGGTCAGTGAGGATCCCGCCGGCGCGCTCGAGCAGCTCCGAGTCGATGTCGGCGAGCGTCACGCTCGCGCCGCAGTCCGCGAGCACCTCCGCCATCGCGAAGCCGATGCCGCTCGCGGCGCCCGTCACGACCGCCCGCACGCCGTGCACATCGAAAAGCGCCCCGAGCACCTCCGCCGACCGATCGACCGTCGCCGTGCCGCTCCCCTTCCTCTTCGACGCTGTCGCAGCGAGCGTACTTCTCGTCAGGGTATGGCCTGCGCAAAGTTGAACAGGTGGTCGGGGTCGTAGCGGCGCCTGACCGCTTCCAGGCGCGCCAGGTTGGACCCGTAGTAGGCGCTGCGCCAATCCGCGAGCGTGGGGTCGATGTAGTTCTGGTAGGCCTGCCCGTTGGAGTGCGGGACGACCGCTGCCGCCGCGTGACCCAGCCATGAGTGCACGGCCGCGTACTGTGCGGCGCCCGAGAAGGTGACGATCATCTGCAGCTGGGCGATGGCGTCGCGGTGCACGAACGCCGTCGCGGCCGGCGCCACGCGGTTGATGGCTCCGCCGAACGCGTCGAAGGCGAGCGCGACGCCCAGCCCGGGCAGGTCGTGCTGCGCGACCTCGAGCGCATCGGTGATCACCCCGGCGGGCGGCGGCGAGGAGAAGTAGGCCGACTTCGCGGTGTAGGTGGAGCGGGGCAGCGTCCCGGCAGTCCCGGGCGCCTCGATGTGGCACTGCGCGAGCGTGATCTCGGCGCAGCCCGCCTCGACCAGCATCGTGTTCAGGTAGCTGCTCGGTGCGGAGAACGTCGAGGTCGGCGGCGAGCCGACCGCGCTCGTCAGCTGCCGGAGCACCCCGTTCAGCGAGGAGACGCTGCCGCACCAGACGCCCGTCGTCTTGGCGAGCAGCCCGCTCGGGCCCGCGGAGAGCAGCTGAAGGTTCGCCCACAGTGCGTCGGGCGCGTGGCGCACCCATTCCATCCACGCGCCGATCAGGTCGCCCGCGGCCGCCCACGGGTAGTCGATCGTGAACAGCGCGAGCGGCGGCACGGGCGACGTACGAAAGCGGAAGGACGTCGCGACGCCGAAGTTGCGCCCGCCCCCGCCGCGGCTCGCCCAGTAGAGGTCGGAATGGTTGGAGCCGTCCGGCTCGAGCACGCTCCCGTCGGCGGTGACCATCTGCAGCGACTGCAGGTGATCGGCGGTCAGGCCGTAGTTGCGCGACACGACGCCGTTGCCGCCGCCGAGCGCCAATCCGGAGATCCCGACCGTCGGGCAGCTGCCGCCGGGGACAAGCACACCGCGCCCGGCGAGGGCCGCGTAGAGGTCGGCGAGGCGGGTCCCGGCGCCGACCGTCGCGACCCCGCGATCGATGTTGACGCCGTTCATCGGGCCGACGTCGACGATCACGCCCGAGCCCGTCGAATAGCCGGCGTAGCTGTGGCCGCCGCACCGGGGGATCGGCTCGACTTGCTGGCGGGCGCAGAAATCAAGGACGCGCTGCACATCGCTCGCCGACGCGCAGTAGGCGACCGCCTGGGGGGACGACCCCTCGAAACGCAGGTCGTAGACGAGCTTCGCCTGCGCATAGCCGGCGTCGCTCGGCCGGACGAGCGTGCCCCGGAGCGAGTGGCGCAGGGCCGACCAGTCGGCCGCGCTGGGCGCGCGCCGCGTGGCCGCGTCGGCGGCCGCGCGCGCACCGACGAGCGCCCCGAGGCTGATACCCAGAAACTCACGGCGGGTCCGCAGCACGGCGCCACTGTAACCACCGCCGTCATGATTGGGCTCAAGGCGCTCGTGTCGATGGGAGTTGTCGTCGGCGCGCGGGCGCTTCCGGACCTGCGCTGATCAGGAGCTCCAGGCGAACTGGTCCTGCCAGTCGACCTGGAACCACGAGGCCGGCCAGTGGTGCGGATCAAAGAGCGGACCGGCGATCCGCGTGGGCGAGCTGCGACCGTTCGCGCTGGCCAGCCAGAGCGCGTCGTGCGCCGTGTAGAGGATCGTCGTGCCGTCGGCCGACCACGTCGGGGTCGAGGCACCGCCCGCGCCCGGGATCTCCCGCGGGGCGCCGCCCGGCGCGAGCGTCCAAAGCGTGTGCGTCGCGTACCACGCGACGACGTGTTGCTGCGCGAAGTCCGCCTGCGAGGTCGGCGGGGCCTGGATGTACGCGAGCGTGACGCCTCCCGGCGCGAAGGCCGGGTCGAAGGAGATCTGGCCGCGCCGCGCCGGGACCGACGTGCAGCGGGCTGCCGCCGCCGAGCAGACGTCCACGTTCTTGGTGAGCGTCGCGTAGCGGTCCAGGCCGTTGGTGAGGGCGAAGCTGCCGTGCGCGCCGACGGTGACGGAGAAGCCGACAGTGCCCGCCACGACGACCGGCTTCGTGTTGGGCGCGCGCAGGAGGTAGGCGGAGAGGCCGTCCTGCGGGATCGAAGCCGAGCCGTCGGGGTCGAGGCGGAACAGGATGCCCGCGTGTCCGGGAAGGACGAGCACGCCACCAGGGATGGAGCCGTTGATCCCGTTACGCACTGTGAAGGAGGCGCGCGTCGTGAACCACGTCGTACGGGCGCCGCCAAGGGAGCGTGCGACGTTCAGGCGCCAAAGTTCGCTCCAGCGACCGCCGGTCATGCGGTGAAGTAGGCGGGTGTAGAACACGAAACGGTTTCCGTCCGAGGACCAGGCCGTGAGGCCTGGCGGCACCGCGGCGATGCGTGTGAGCATCCCGCCGGCGCTCACACGCCAGATCGAATGACCGGCCACGAGTTCGCCGTCGGGAAGCCAGTCCTGGGTTCCGCCTCCCGGCCCGACCGAGCATGCGTCGGTGCCGTCGGCGCGGGCGAGGTACTCCCGCCCCGAGCCGGTGTGATAGGTGAGCCACCGACCGTCCGGTGAGAACTCGGGGCTCGAGACATCCTGGCCCGGCCCGCTCACCGCCGTCAGGGTGCTGCCATCGAGGAGGTAGAGGCGGCCCTGCGAGACGAACGCGAGCCTGCCGTGGCCGGCGAACGCGGCACGGTTGACGACGGGGCCGGCGGGCGCCGAGCGCGCGGGCGTGGCGTCACCGGCGGAGATCACCGCATAGACGACCGTCGCCAGCGCCAGCGCGATGCCCGCCGCGGCCGCGCGGCGCCGCCGACGCGTGCGAGTGCGCATCCTCGCCTCTCTGAAGAGGGCCTCGGCCTCGGCGGCCGGGTCGGTCATCGGCATCGTGATCGTCATGCCGAGTGCCAGCTGAACTGGCCGGCCCAGTTGATCTGGCCGTAGTAATTGACGTCCATCGTCCCGTCCCCGTTCAGCTGGGGGCCGGTGAAGAGCGGGTGCTCGATCTCGGTCGCACCGCCTCCGGCGGCGGGCACGAGCCAGAGCCCGTCGCCGGAGACGTACAGCAGGCTGCGGCCGTCGCGCGACCACGCGGGCTGCGAGACGCCGGCGACGGTCGCAAGCTCGCGCGTGGCACCGGTGCGCGGGCCAGAGAGATAGAGGCGGTGAGCCGCGTACCACGGCGGCGGCGGGTTGCCCTCCGACAGCGCGAACGGCGCCTTCACGTAGGCGAGGAGCGCACCGTCCGGGGACCACGCGGGGTCGAGTGACACGCCCGAGCCGGGCTGACCCACCGCCGGATGCGGGATGTCGCACGGCAAATGCGGGACGCACCGCTGCGGCGGCCCCGTCCATATGGAGGCGCCCGGGATGAGCGAGCACCTGCGAGTCGCGCGCGCGCAGCGCTCGACCACTTTGCCCTGCCCATATTCACGTCCGGCGTCGTTGGCGCTGGCGACGAGCGCGAGATCACCGGTCAGCCCGCCGGCCACCGCGTCGGTCGCCCCGTCCGAGAGCGTCTTCGCGAGGAATCGGGGGCGCGCCCCTGGAGCCGCGACGACGTCCAGCGGCGTCGAGTCGTTGTTGTGGTCCATCCCCCCGGCGAAGCTCCAGAAGGCGATCCCCCAGCCCGCGTACCACCCGGCGAGGTTGGCGATCGGAGAGTGGCAGCGCCCACAGTACCCAGGGATCGGCTCGTTGTCGGCGAGCGTCAGCCAGGTCCTCGGCGGCGCCCCGTTGACCGGATAGCTGCGAATGATCGTCTTTGAGCGCCCGCTGAAGTTCACGAGCGAGACGCCGATCTGGCGTCCGTCCGGCGACCACGTGGCGCTCTCGATGCTCCCGCGATATGAGATCGGGAACACGAGCAACCGGCGCACCTCGCCGTCGGGCCTGATCACCGCGAGGGTCGTCGGGGCCCCGAAAAAGGGATGGCGGTTCTGCGGGTCCGAGGTGACGGCAAGCGTGTCGGTCGAAGGGCTCCAGCCGACCAGCTCGTCGACGGCGCCCCGGACCTCGTGGGCACCCGTGCCGTCCGCGCTCGCGAGCCACAGCTGCGAGGTCTCGCGGTTCGGGTACGTCGCGAGGAATGCGAGCCAACGGCCATCGGGAGAGAGGGCGGGCTGTGCGGGCGTGAGCCCGCGCGGCAGACGGACCCGCCGCAGCGATGAACCGTCGAGCGCCCACAGCGTTCCGCGAGAGATGAAGGCGAGCTCGCCGTGGCCGTCGAACGACCGCGCGTCGACGAACGGCGTCGTGGCGGTCTGGGAGTAGGCGCCGGTCGAGCCACCGCCTGTTGTGAGGACGGCAACCGCGACCGCCACGGCAAGCGCGATCGCCGCGGCGATCGTGCGGCGGATGCGCCGCCGGTGTGTGCGGCGTCGCGCCTCCTCGAAGAGCGCCTGCGCCGCGTCGTCGAGCGCGTCCGGAGTTTCGAGCACGCTCACGGCAGGCTCTCGATCAGGCGGACGACCTCCTCGCGCCGGTAACCGTGCGTGCGCGAGAGCGCGACGAGCTCACGTGCCTTCTCGAGGA
>Ga0182024_10025583_pt1 | contig 10410 bp, 6 predicted proteins | sample P32metaG_FD_120480 | JGI IMG/M metagenome (GOLD analysis project Ga0182024, IMG submission 120480) | Permafrost microbial communities from Stordalen Mire, Sweden - P3-2 metaG (Illumina Assembly) | ecosystem: Environmental > Terrestrial > Soil > Wetlands > Permafrost | place: Sweden: Stordalen...
CGCCGAGCGCCTGGAACAGCGCTGCGGTGTCCGACAGCCGTGCCGCCTGCGCCTGCACCACCTGGATAACCGATTGCAGATAGCCGGTTTGCGCGTTGAGCAGCAGCAGCACGTTGGCGTTGCCGCTCTGCATCTGCTGGCGGGCCAGATCGAAGCTGATCTTGGCGGCGCGCTCGAAATCGCGCGCCGCCCGCAACGCATCGGCGTCGCTTTGCAAGGCGCGCAGCGCGTCGGCGACGTTCTGCACCGCGCCGACCACCGTGCCGCGATAGGTCCACGCCGCGGCCTGATAGGTATCCTTGGCGCCCTCCAGCTGATGCAGCAAGGCGCCGGCGTCGAAGATCGTCGCCGTGGCGTTGCCGGCGATATCCCAGAATATGTTCTGCGGCGCCAGCAGGTGGGCGAGCGCGGTATTCATGAAGCCGACGTCGCCGTTGATCGTGAACGTCGGCAGCAGGTTGGCGGTGGCGACGCCGATCTGCGCGCTGGCGGCGTGCAGTTGTTCCTCCGCGGCGCGCACGTCCGGACGCTGCTCGATCAATTGCGACGGCAGGCTTACCGGCAACTCGACCGGCAAGTGAAAATCGACGAGCCTGAAGATCTCGTGCGGTCCGTCGCTGGGATAGCCGCCGGCCAGCGCCGCCAGCAGGTCGCGCTCCTGCGCCAGCGCCTTGCGCAGCGGCGGCAGCGTCGCCCTGGCTTGCGCCAGCGCGGCTTCCTGCGCGGCGACGTCGCTGCGGTTGGTATAGCCGGCATTCAATCGCTGCCGCAGCGTGTCGAGCATCTTGCTGTTGGCGGCGATCACCTGATTGGTGGCGTCGATCTGCGCCCGCAGCGAAGCCTCGGTGATCGCCGCGACCACGACGTTCGCGGTGAGCGCGATATAGGCGGCCTCGACCTGGAAGCGCTGGACGTCGGCCAAGGCTTCGAGCGACTCGACCGTGCGCCGGTTGAGCCCCCAGACGTCGAATGTGTAGGACACCTGAAGCTGCGCGGTATCGAGATCGAAGATGCTGGCGCCTGTGGCCGGGACCGGCGACAGCGCGGCCGAGGTGCGCTGGTGCGTCGGATTGAAATTGGCCAGCACCAGCGGAAAGAACTTGCCTTCCTGGGCGTAGACCGCCTGCTTGTCGGCCTGCAGCGTGGCGATGGCCGATTGCAGATTGGGATTGTTGGCGAGCGAGCGCTCGATCAGCGCGTCGAGCGCCGGCGACTTGAAGACCGCCCACCATTCCTGCGGAATGTCGCGGCCGTCGACGAAGTGCTGCCGCTGGCCGTCCGCAACGTCGGTGCCGGACGTTCGCGACGCCAGCGGCTCCCGGCTGTAGCGGGTGATTTCCGGCGCCGCGGGATGAAGAAAGTCGGGGCCGACGGCACAACCGGTCAAAAGCGTCACGGCCGCGAGAGCGGCGGCACCTGCAGACAACCGCCTGGCCGCACTGTACGACATCGCTGAATGGGGCAACTGAGCCGCGGCGCCAGAACCATGCGCCAATTGGGCATTATTTCCGATCCGGCGCGGGTTGGCTGTGATCGTCCAGCCACACTGTCATTTATTCAGAGCTGTGGATCAAACCGCGGATTGCGAGCGGATCGATGCGGCGAAACCAGCGCGCTGCGCAAGTCATGTTAAACTGTCACATGAGTCGCATACCAAAGTTACCTTAACCCGCTCGCTGTGATTAATATCAGTGGACCACGCGGTCCGGTAATGGCCTTGTCACGGCGATTTCAATCGGCCTGGATGCGGCTCCGCGATGGCTCTCCGCATGACAACAAATCCGACGAGAGCCGCCGTCGTCGGCGCGCTGCTCGCCATTGCGGCCGCCGTTTTTTGGCTCTGGCACCCCGGCGACGCCGCCAAGTCGAGAGCCAACGACGCACCTGCCGCAACCGCGCCGGCCGCCGCGCCGGACAGCGTCGATCTGTCGGATTCGCAGTTGGCCGCGGTCAAGGTCGCGCCGGTGGACGAGCGCGATTTCCCGGTCGAGAAGACCGCGGTCGGCAGCATCGACTTCAACGAGGACATGGCAGTGCAAGTCTTCACGCCCTATCAGGGGCGCATCATCGCGCTGTTCGCCGAGGTCGGCGATGATGTGAAAAAAGGCAGCACGCTGTTCACCATCGACAGCTCGGATCTGCTGCAAGCGGAATCGACGTTGATCGCGGCGGCCGGCGTGCTCGATCTCGACACCAGGAATCTGGCGCGCCTGCGCGATCTGTATACGACACGGGCGGTTTCGCAGCACGACGTCGAACAGGCGGCCTCCGACGAGCAGACCGCCGAAGGCAATCTGCGCGCGGCGCGCGACGCGGTGCGCATCTTCGGCAAGACCGATGCCGACATCGACCGCATTATCGCCGATCGCAGCGCCGATCCGACGCTCGTCGTGCCGAGCCCGATCGACGGACGGATCACCGCGCGCAACGCCGCGCCGGGATTGTTGGTGCAGCCCGGCAACGCGCCGGCGCCTTACACGGTTGCCGATATCAATGCCATGTGGATGGTGGCGAACGTCGCGGAAACCGACAGTCCGGCGTTTCGGCTCGGCCAGCCGGTGCAGGTCAACATCAACGCCTTCCCCGGCCGGGTGTTCGACGGCAGGATCACCACCATCGGCGCCGCCGTGGACCCGAACACCCGCCGCGTTCTGGTGCGCTCGGAGGTCAAGGATCCGCAGCACGAGCTGCGCTCCGGCATGTTTGCCGACTTCGTCATCGCTGTCGGCGCGCCCGTGCGGTCGCCGGCAATTCCGCTCGACGGCGTGGTGCGCGAGGGCGACGGCACGATGACCGCTTGGGTCACCGCCGACCGCCGGCGCTTTACCCGGCGCACGATCACGATCGGCGAGCAGCGCGACGGCTACCGGGCGATACTCGCAGGCGTTCAGGCCGGCGAACTGGTCGCCACCGAAGGCGCGCTGTTCCTAAGCAATGCACTCGCCACGGCGTCGCGCTGACGGTTCGCCGCGGCGGACCAATCATGCCGGATGAGGGACCAACGTGCTCCGAAGCGTACTGCAATTCGGACTGACGCGTCGCACGCTCGTTCTGCTCGGGCTGTTCGTGTTCGTTGCCACCGGCATGTTCGCGTTTTCCAAGCTCAACATCGAGGCCTATCCCAACCCGGCGCCGGTCATTCTCGAGATCACTGCGCAATCCCCGGGCCAGTCGGCCGAGGAGATGGAGCGGTACTATACGATTCCGATCGAGGTCGGCCTCGCCGCCACGCCGGGCGTCGACGTCATCCGCTCGACGTCGTTCTACGGCCTGTCGTTCGTGCGCGTCACGTTCTATTACGGCGTCGATTACTACTTCGCGCTCACGCAAACCGCGATCAACCTGCAGCAGAACGTCACCCTGCCCAACAGCGTGGTGCCGCAAATCCAGGCCACCAGCCTGGTCGGCGAGATCTATCGCTATCAGCTGGTCGGGCCGCCGCACATCGGCTTGACCAATCTGCGGACCATCCAGGATTGGATCGTGCAGCGGCGGCTGTTGACGGTGCCGGGGGTCGTGCAGGTCAATACCTGGGGCGGCACCACCAAGGAATACGACGTCGACGTCGATCTGCATAAACTCGACGCCTACAACGTGACGCTGCCGCAGATCATCACCGCGCTCGGCAACGCCAACGTCAACGTCGGCGGCCGAACCATCAATTTCGGCCAGCAGTCGGTGAACATCCGCGGCGTCGGTCTCATGGACTCCGGCGGCGCCGCGGACTTGACCCAAGGCTACAAAGTTGCCGACATCGAGAACGTGGTGCTGTCGCAATCGAACGGCGTGCCGGTGTTCGTCAAGGACGTCGCCAAGGTTAGCGTCGGTTACGTGCCGCGGCTCGGCAGAGCCGGTCGCGATCACAACGACGATATCCTCGAAGCCATCGTCATCATGAACCGGACGCTGCACACCAACGACGTGGTGCCCCGCGTCCGCGCCGAGATTGCGAAGATCAACAGCGACGGCAGCCTGCCGCCTGGCGTCAAGCTCGTGCCGTTCTACGACCGCACCGAACTGGTCGGCATGACGACCAGCACGGTGCTGCACAATCTGATCTTCGGCTGCCTGCTGATCTTCTTCATTCAATGGATCTTCCTCGGCGATCTGCGCAGCGCGCTGATCGTCGGCGCCAATATTCCGTTCGCGCTGTTCTTCAGCATCATCATCCTGGTGCTGCGCGGCGAAGACGCCAATCTGCTGTCGGTCGGCGCGATCGATTTCGGCATCATTGTCGATGCGGCGGTCATCGTCGTCGAGAACGTCTATCGATCCCTGCAATCGCGCCCGGAGGAAAAGCGCGCGCTGTTGCAGCAGCTGGCGGAGGGCCGCTGGGGCCGCGATCCGACGCGCGGCGGCGATTTTTCCGATCTGCCGGGCTGGAACGACAGGCTGCGTCTCATCCTGGTCAGCGCGCTCCAAGTCGATCGCGCGGTGTTCTTTTCCACCGCGATCATCGTGGCGGCGTTCATCCCGCTGTTCACCATGCAGGGCGTCGAAGGCCAGATCTTCGGCCCGATGGCGCGGACCTATGCCTATGCGCTCATTGGCGCGCTGATCGCGACATTCACCGTGACGCCATGCCTGGCGTCTTTGTTGGTCGCCGATGACGTCGCCGAGGTGGAGACGTTCGTGGTGCGGCAGCTGCGCCGGCTCTACACGCCGGTATTGCGCTGGTCGCTCGGCAACAGAAGGATCGTCATTGTCATTGGGCTTGCCTTCCTGATCGTCACCGGCTTTCTCGGCTCGCGGCTCGGCAGCGAATTCCTGCCGACGCTCGAGGAAGGCAACCTCTGGATTCGCGCCTCGATGCCGCCGACCATCTCGCTCGAGGCCGGCATGCCGATCGTCAACAGGATCCGCGAAATCCTGGCTCGCCATCCCGAAGTGATCACCGTGGTGTCTCAGCACGGCCGGCCCGACGACGGCAGCGACGCGGCGGGTTTCTTCAATGCGGAATTCTTCGTGCCGCTCAAGCCGTTCGACGAATGGCCGGTCGGGCTCACCAAGGACAAGCTGATCGAGCAATTGCAGGACGAGTTCAACAATGAATTCGTCGGCATCGATTTCAACTTCTCGCAGTACATCCAGGACAATGTGGAGGAGGGCTTGTCGGGGGTCAAAGGCGCCAACTCCGCCAAGATCATCGGGCCCGATCTCGCAACGCTCGAAAGGATCGCCCGGGCCGCCATGGCCGAAATGGCGAAGGTGCAGGGCATCACCGACCTCGGCGCCTTCTGGGTCCTCGGCCAGCCCAATCTGAACATTCGGGTCGATCGCCAAAAGGCGGCGCGCTACGGCTTGAACGTCAACGACGTCAACAGCGTCGTGCAAGCAGCGTTGGGCGGCACCAACGCGACCACGCTCTTGGAGTCGGACCGTCAATTCGATGTCGTGGTGCGGCTGGCGCCGCAATTCCGCGAAAACATCGACGACGTGCGCAATCTCCGCGTCGGCGTTCAGACGGCGTCCGGCAACGCCTATATTCCGCTGAGCGAGCTTGCCGCCATCACGCTGGACACCGGCGCCTCCTACATCTTCCGCGAGCGCAATCAGCGCTTCGTGCCGATCAAGTTCAGTGTCCGCGGCCGCGACCTCGCCGGCGCCGTCGAGGACGCCCAGCAGCGCATTGCCGAGAACGTCAAGCTGCCTAACGGCTACCGCATCGAATGGTCGGGCGAGTTCGAATGGCTGCAGGAGGCCAAGGAGCGTCTCGCCGTCATTCTTCCGATCACGCTCATCATGATCATGATTTTGCTCTATACGCTGTTCAACTCCGTCCGCGACACGCTGTTGGCGCTGCTCGGGCTGCCGTTCGCCATTTGCGGAGGAATTTTGGGGCTTTACGTCACCGGATTGGATTTCAGCGTCTCCGCCGCAATCGGGTTCATCTCGCTGTTGGGCGTATCGGTGATGAGCGGCATTCTCATCATCAACGGCTATTACCGGGTCGCGGCGAGCGGGCTTGCACCGGCCGAGGCGATGTTCCAGGCGGTCGAGCAGCAGATGCGGCCGATCCTGATGATGACGCTGTCGGCCTGCATCGGGCTGTTGCCTGCCGCCATTTCCACAGGCATCGGCAGCCAGGTGCAGCGACCGCTGGCGACCGTCATCGTCGGCGGCATGCTGATCGGACCGATCATGCTGCTGGTGGTCGTCCCGGCGCTGCAGTCATTCTTCCTGGGCAGGACGAGCGGGCCTGCCATGCCGCCGGACGCTGTTTAGAACGGCGCCCCGCTCTATCTTTTTCAGTAGACTCTCTATATTACTTAAGGGGCCGGCCATTTCGCGATAGGTGAGTCTCCCCGTGAGTCTCCCCAAAACCGAGTTGCCCAATCCCCAAGTCCCGGCCTGGCAGCAGTTTGCCGGCCTGACGCTCCGGTCGGTTTTCATCCTTGCCCTTGCGGTCCTGACGGTGCGTGTCGCCCTGCCGCAAAACGAAACGATCGGCACGGCCTATGACACCCCGAGCGATCTGGTTCGGTTGCTGTTGGGCCTGGGCGTCTGCGTTTGGCTGGTGATCCAGCTGTTCCGGATTCCTCACGACCGGACCGGCTACCGAACCTGGTTTTATCTCGGTCTGGCCGCGGTGCCTTTCACGCTCGTCTGCCTCGCCTACATCTGGTGAGGGTCGCTAGGGCTCGATCAGGCGGCCGGTCGCCGCCTTGAGGACGGCTTCCGTGCGGGTCGCCGCGCCGAGCTTGGTCCGGGCATTGTCGATGTGGAAGTCCACGGTCCGCTTGGTCAAATCGAGGATTTTCGCGATTTCCGCCGAGGTCTTGCCGCGCGCCGCCCAGGTCAGAACCTCGACCTCGCGCTCGTTGAGCGCAACGGCCTTGGGCCATAGCCCGGTGCGGGCAATGCCGGCCAGCCGCGCCGTGATGATGGTCGCCAACACCTCGAAGTCGATCGGCTTGGTGACGTAATCGTCCGCCCCCAATTGCCGGCCCTTGAGCTCGTTGTCGCGGTCGGTCAGGGCGGTGAGAAACACAAACGGCATTTTCGAGAACCGCGGCGCCAGCGCGATCAGCCGCTCCAGGAGCTCGAAACCCGACATGGCCGGCATGCTGATGTCCGACAACACCAGGTCGGGCATGATCTTGAGGATGGCTGCGAGGCCTTCGCTGCCGTCGTAAGCCAAAGTGACGTCGTAGCCGCGGTCGACCAGCTCTTCGGCGATCAGCGCCGCGGTCTCGCGGTCGTCCTCGATGCACAGGATTTTTTTGTTGGCCTCGGGCATGTTGCTTTCGCATGGCGGTTAACGCCGACCGGCAGTCAAGCCCGGTTTGATTCGATGAAACCATACGCGACGACAATTCGCCGCTGCGCGGTTCCGGTCGCCTCCATACTCCTGTAGAGTTCCGGCTGAAAGAGGCTCGCCGCCACGGCAGGTCTCCGGGTCGATCTCCATGCGACAGCCGCAATCCATCCGCTTCCATCTCGCCGCGGTATTTCTGCTGTTCTTTTCGCTGGTCGTCGTGCTGGGTTTGTTCAGCATCTGGCGGCTGAGCAATTTCGACCTGCTGTCGGCCGATGTCGCCCAGGTCTGGCTGCCCACCACCCGCGCGCTGGGCGACCTCAATAACTACACGTCGGACTTCCGGGCGATCGAAGGCAGCAATCTGTTGTCGTCGGACCCGGCGGATGCGGCGGCGACCGAGAGCCAGATGGCCGATCTGGATCGGTCCATTGCCCAAGCCGAGCGCAGCTTCGAGCTGATTGCCCACGACGCCGCGGAGCAGGACCTGTACGGCCGTTTCAAGGACCGCTGGACGCAATATCGCGCCATCGTCAATCAGATGCTCGGCCTGTCGCGCAACGGCCGCAAGGCCGACGCGCTGGCGACCTATAGCGGCGCGTCGCGGATCGCCTATAACGCGGCCAGCGACACGCTCGGCGACCTCACCGATCAGGCGGTGGCCAGCGCCAAGGTGGCGAGCGATCGCCTCGCCGTCGCCTATCGGCAAGCGTTCTGGCTCATTCTCCTCGCCATGGTGATCGCCGGCGTGCTGGTGGTGGCGGGCCTCATCCATATCAGCCGCTCGATTTCGGCGCCGCTGCGCGATCTGGCCGACCGCATGCGCCGGCTGGCGGCCAACGACACCGATGTGGAAATTCCGGAGACCGACCGGCTCGATGAGATCGGCGAGATGGCGCAGGCCACCGTGGTGTTCCGCAACAACGCGATCGAGCTGATGCGCAGCCAGCGCATGCTCGCCAGCCAGGCCACGATGCTCGAGGAGCAGCTGGCGCAGGAACAGCGGCTGGCGCAGGCGCAGCGCAACTTCGTGTCGATGGCCTCGCACGAGTTTCGCACGCCGATGACCATCATCGACGGCCACGCCCGCCGCCTGATCAAGATGAAAGACGCGATAACGCCGGCCGAAATCGGCGAGCGCGCCGGCAAGGTGCGCAGCGCCATATTGCGCATGGCCCATCTGATCGACAATCTGCTCAACTCTTCGCGCCTGATCGACGGCGGCACCGCCCATTATTTGCATCCCGCCGAACTCGACATGGCCGCCTTGCTGCACGAGGTTTGCCAGTTGCATCGCGAGATGGTTCCGGGGGTGGCGATCACCGAGCGCATCGCGACCGCGCCGATGCCGATGACCGGCGATGCCAAGCTGTTGTTCCAGGCGTTCAGCAATCTCTTGTCCAACGCCATCAAGTATTCGCCGGGCGGCGGCGCCATCGAGGTCGACGCCGGAATTGCCGCCGACGAGGTGGTCGTCGCCATCGCCGACCACGGCATCGGCATTCCCGCCGCCGACCTCGGCCACCTGTTCGAGCGCTATCACCGCGGCAGCAACGTTTCGGGAATCGTCGGCACCGGCGTCGGACTTTACCTCGTCAAAATGGCGGTCGACATGCATGGCGGCCACGTCGAAGTGGCGAGCCAGGAGGGCAACGGCGCGCGGTTCGTCGTTCGGCTGCCGCTAAAGCCGATGGCGACGGCGAAGGAATGGACGTCAGCGTCCGGGCTCGCTACGGCTGCGGTCGCGGATGCGCCGTCGATCGCGGGTCAGTAGGATGGATGTCGACCATCACGCTCGGGCGGCGAGCCGCAGGGGGACCATGACAATCGTAAAAGCCATTGCGCTGGCTGCGCTGGCGTGCACGGCGTTGGCGTCACGCTGCGTCGCCGATGATCTCGATCTTGCGGCCGCGCGCGGACCGCTCATTCGCGCCGATTGGCAGGAGCCCGCCCAGTTGCCGCCGCGCTTTCGCAACCATTGCACGTTCGAGAACTTTACCGGCCGGCCCTATTGCGCCGACCATTGCGGCAGCGACTATCAATTCTATTACTGCTCGCGAGGCTCGTTCGGCTGCTGCCGTCTCGGCTACGGCTATTGCGACTGGAATGGATTGCTGCGCTGCCATCCCTGACGTGACCTGACCGCGCGCGGCAGATTTGCCGCCGCTTAAGCCAGCCGGCCCCGCCCGTGCTCGGGCAGCGGCCGCAGCGAATGCTTGCCGAAAGGTTTAATCTTTCGATCGGTTTTATTGGAAAAGCTCGTCGAGCAAGACAACGATTTTTCGCTAAGTAATTTCACCTGTTCTTTAAGAGTTCCAACCCATCGTTGGCGCGACCGGTGCGTTTCGAGGGCGCGCCGGTGCTTCGGTCGTCGGCGTTTCCGGACGCGGCCGGTCGAAGGGTGTCGTCGCCAACGACTTCGGGGCTTCGCAATGACAAATGCCATCCGCTTGTTTCGCGATGCGCTCGGCCATATCCGGCGCTTCCGCAGCCACGAGAGCGGCACCATGGCGCTGTTCGCCGGCCTGGCGTCGATTCCCATCATCTTCTCGGTCGGCGCCGGGGTCGACTACAGCACCGCGAGCATGGCGAAAAGCAAACTCCAGGCGGTCGCCGACGCGGCGGCGCTGGCCGCGGTCGATCACGCCGCCATAACCGGCACGGCCGCGGCGGCCCAGGCCAGCGCGCAAAGCGTGTTCAATTCCGAGGCCGTCAATCTCAACAACGTCACCGTCACCAACATCAACGTCACGGTGACCGACAGCGCCACCGGACGAACCGCCGTCGTCAACTACACGGCGACCAAGAGCAATGCGTTCATGGGAGTGCTGGGCATCCCGACCACGACGATCAATGGTCAGGCGTCAGCCGCGGCCGGGCTGTCGATCGACATCAATTTCTATCTGCTGCTCGACAATTCGCCGTCGATGAATATTGCGGCGACGTCGGCCGGCATCGCCGCCATGGTGGCGGCGACCTCGGCGCAGGGCGGCTGTGCGTTCGCCTGCCATGAATCCAATCCGTCGGCCGACAACCTCGGTAATCCCGGCGGCATCGACAATTACGCGCTGGCCAACAAGCTCGGCGTGGTGACGCGGATGCAGAACCTGGCGAGCGCGACCCAGTCGCTGATGACGGCGGCGTCGGCGACC
>Ga0182024_10025584_pt1 | contig 10410 bp, 9 predicted proteins | sample P32metaG_FD_120480 | JGI IMG/M metagenome (GOLD analysis project Ga0182024, IMG submission 120480) | Permafrost microbial communities from Stordalen Mire, Sweden - P3-2 metaG (Illumina Assembly) | ecosystem: Environmental > Terrestrial > Soil > Wetlands > Permafrost | place: Sweden: Stordalen...
GATTACAAATCAGATGCTCTACCAACTGAGCTACGCCAGCACGGCGCAAACCGAGAAAATATAACAAAAGGGAACTGAAATTGCAAGGCCCTCTGTGGAAAGCCTGTGCAAACCTCGACCACCCGCCGTGGACCTCATTTCAAAGCCCACACCCGCACCCCGTATTCAAGTCCGTGCTGGAAGCGTTATTCTACACCTGAGAGTCTTGCCGGGGAAATAGTTTCTTTGGTGTTTGTGGGACCACCGGAAACATCAAAACGGAAACTTTGAATCTTGCCTCATTCAATCAAACACTTGAAAATGGGGAGCATCTGAACGATCAGCGCCCGAAAGAAGACCTTTGCCGAGCGGACCAGCCATGAACAAGAAAACTGAGAAGCGGAAACAACAGGACGACCTAGGCAAAAATTATGACCTGCCGCAAGTAAGTGGACGCACTCGCGGAAGGTATGCTGCGCCCTACAAACGCGGCACGAATCTCGTGTTTCTCTCGCCGGGCGTGGCGGAGCATTTTCCGGACCAACGGGCCGTCAATACAGCCTCGCGCGGATTGATTCGCTTGGCGAAGAGTGACTCGGCAAAAAGGAATTCCACCCCCGCGTAAGCAGGGGTGGAATGACTGGGCGAGAAAATGTATCCGGACGCATTTGAGTATGGCCAGGGTCCCCGCACCCCCTCCGTCAATAAGCCTTTGCTTTGAATACAAAATTTACGGTTTTCACTTCGCTGCCCGTGATGGTTACTTCCTGAGTTTGCTCGCCGTAGGATTCGTGCCAGGCGGTGATGGTGTAATTACCGGGCGGCAGGTTGGGCAGCTTGAAATCTCCGTCGCCGGCGGTGATCGCGTAGTGTGAATTCTTCATGACCGCGAGAGTGCCCTTCATCCACGGGTGTATGTTGCACTTCACGGGAATGAATTCCGCGCGCGCGTACTTGTCCTCGATGGGCGGAGCTCCGGGCGGCTGCATTTTATTCCATTCGCGATTGTTCGAGGGCAGGGGATGGATGTTGTGCGAGGTCTGATCCTCGTTCACGATCTGGAAATCTTGATTGACCTGAAAGGCCAGGATATGCGGCGCGTAACGGCAGCCTTTCTGCGTGAGCATCGCCGGCTGCGGCGGCGTGGAGTCATCCGGCACCCCGGCTGAAATGTACACGACCACGTTTTCCAGCGCGTTGTCCGGGCCGGTGACCACGTTTTCCGCCGACATCGGCTTGGCGTACTGCTTGGCGCAACTGGGCTCCATGGACATGTCAATCGTGTGCGCCTTCGCGGGCGTTCCCTCGAAACTTGCCCGACCGCCGATCGCGCCGCTCCCAGGCCTCGCCGAGGAAGAAATTGATAACATGCTGAAAACCGCGAACGCCACTAACATTGTTTTTCTTATTCGCATTGATTTTTCCCCCAGATTTTCTTGAATTTTCCTGCTGCATTTGCTGTTAATTAACTCCCGAACCCGTGGGCGTCCCGGCAAATTTCGCCGCCCTCACGATCTCCGCCCCTTCCTTCGTACTTTCCCAAAGCCGAAGCTCGGGGCTTTTGCGCTTAACCTGCAAAGTCCGAAGGTAGTGCACTAGATCCCATGCCTCGTTCGGCTTCAAGACATCCACGAACGAAGGCATGGGAGTTCCGTCGACGCCGGTCATGAAAATTTTGTACAAGTCGTCGTTCGAGGTCCCGCACTTGAAGCGCGATCCGGATTCAAAATCGAAGGGCCGAATGGGCAGGTTGCTGTTGTCGGTCAAGGAAGCGGCCGACGGCCCGTCGCCCCGCCCTTCCGTTCCATGGCACTTCCAGCATTCCTGTTTGGTGAAAATTTCCTTGCCCCGCTTGATGCCCTCCAAATTGACCGCAGGCTCGGCGGGTACGTGGATGGGGTCTCCCGCCTTATCGCTATTCCAACGCGGCGAAAAAGTCTTGATGAAGGCGACAAGGTCGGCGCGCTGCTGGCCGGTCAGCGCGCTCCACGAAGGCATGTTGGAATTGACAAGTCCACGCTGGATGGAATTCGCGAGATCCTCATCGGTTGGAAGGGTGCCCGTGGGAGTCGAGCGGCACTTGAACGTCGCGGCAACAAAATTCCGCGGCATAATATTTAAGTACGGCGCGTTCTCGCCGTTGCCGTCGCCGCGCACACCATGGCAGCCCCAGCAATAGCGGAAGTATAAAGGCTTTCCCGCGTCGGTATGTCCAGTCCAGCGCCCGATGTGCGATTCCTGCGCCGCCGCCGAACCTGCCGCGGCCAGGAGACCGACTGCCAGAAGAACAAATTCAGTTAATTTCAGTACGCGCATAGTCTCCTCCTTAAAACGCGAAATCGAGTCCCATCAAAACGCTGCTGCTGGCTAGATCGAGCCCCGAGACCGGAGCGGCGCCGCGCTGGCGCATATAGGAATATTCGCCGTGGATGGCGAATCCGGCGCGGCTCGAGATAAACGGATAGAAACGAATCCCGGCGGTGCCCACATCCATGTTCCCGAAATTGGAAGGATTCGAAGCGAATACCTGCTGCTGCATACGGATCGCTTCGTAACGGCCAATGAAGACCAGCCGCGGGCTCAGCGTATAGTGAGGCTCGACTAGCGCTCCGTTCCAGGAAGGAGCCCGTGCCCCAGTTGGAAGAGGCGTGCCGGCCACCGTATTGGATGCGAGGAAGGCATTATCCCAGCTATGGAAGTACATCGTGGTCACGTCAAACTTCTTAATGAACCAACTCCCGATGAGCCCGGCTCGGTAGAAGGGCTTGTTGACGTTGCCTGTCCCAACGATGCAGGCTCCTCCCGATGTGAACTGGCAGCCGGTGGGCGCCTCGCCGATGTACGCAAACCCGCCTACTCTTTGCAGACCAAGACTTCCGACTTCAAAGGCCTGACTTGCCGCGAAATATCCGTCGTAGCCCTTGCCGGTGACTATGCCGCCTGCGCCGTTGTTGGAAGTGAAATTGGGCTGGCCATCGTTGGAATTCAAAAGCGAGGCTGAAATACGAGTGCGGTCATCCTTGGAGTGGCCCATCCATTCGATGCCGACCTGGTTATCGCCAATGCCGAACTTGTACAAACCTTCCGCAGCGAACCCGTTGACAGAGCTTCCGGGCGTCAGGAGCGGCTGGAAATGGTAGTTCTGATAGGTTCCACCCACATTGCTGAGCGTGAGGATTCGCTTTTCGGACAGAAGATTGTCCAGCTCAAACTTTCCGACCTTAACGTTAAACCAGCTGCTTTGGAGCAGATTATCGAGGCGCGCAAAAACCGCTTCGAAGTGGAATGCGCCAGTACTGTCAGAGGATGGAAGGACGTAGAAGGATATGTTTTTTGCAAGCGTGCCCGCGGTATGAAAATCCAATCCACTCCAGTCGAATCCGTCCGTGGTGACCCGTGCTTCGACAGTCGACCCCTTTATGGGGCCATCCACCGCCACGCGGTTCGTGCTTTCCCGGTGCCAGATCGGAGTGATGCGGAACGTGACGGGCCAATAACCCGGATTCTGGTAAATCGGGGCATCCTTATCGTTCATCAATTGGTAACCGTTGTCCTTGAACGCCTGTCCAAACGGACTCAACCTCGGCCAGGAGTCATGACAGGCCGAGCACGGCATTCCGTATTTCCGCGCGAACGCCGGAAGTGCGTGTACCTTCGCAGGCAAAATCGGCAACGCTGAAGCGGGCCGAGCTTGCAATAGAACGGCGCTAAAGAGAAAAGCGGCGCAAGCCAGAAAAGAAAGAAACCTTGAAATTTTCCCAGCCGCCGGCCGAATGGCGGCTGGCTCGCAGAATCCCATTTCGACGCTCCTTTTCCAAAAAGACCGATGAATTGATGGTGAACAATTTTTCCGCGAACAACCTGGCGGAATTTTCCTTCGAGGCAAGCACGGCCCCGCAGGAACGTCATGCTAAAGAAGGCTCGAATGCTTGTTGTCATGAGCATGTCAATCTGCTGTCAACATTTGTGGAATGAGTTGAGTGAAAATCGGGAAAAGTAAAATTTTAAAAAATGGTGTGAAAATAAAATGAGGTGGCAACTTCGGGCCGCATTTGAACAGCCTGATTGCGCGCCTATCCGACAACTGAGAGAATGAAGCGGGAAGGGATTTGCCATGCAAAAAAACTGGAGAACGCGAAGCATCGGAGCCACTGTTGCGGCATGCGGGTTAATTGCCGGCGGGCTTTTCTACCTGAGTATCGCGCGCGGGAAAAACGCCAATGCTTCCCCCGTTCCCGACCTGTTCTCGGCGCTGCCCGGCGGGGCGCCCAGCCTGGTTTACATAGACCTCACAGCCGTGCGCGCTTCATCTTTCTACCAGCATCGGCCGGACAAAGGGCCCATCGCCATTCCCAACGAGGACTACGCGGATTTCATACGCGCGACAGGATTTGATTTTGAAAAAGATTTGGAGCGCGTCGTGGTTGCATCCTGGCCCGCCGCACCTGGCAGAGAGCCCGCAATGGTCATTGCCATCGCCGAGGGCCATTTTGACCGCGCAAGAATTCGCGAGTACGCCATGCACAAGGGGAAACTCGAACAGCAACAAGGCCACGAAGTGTTCCTCTTCCCCACGGGCGATAAGAAAACAATGAGCACGCTGACGTTTCTGGACGACCGCCGCATCGCATTGGTCAACGGGCCGAGCATCGCTCCCCTGTTCAACGCGCCTGCCGACGCTTCCGCGGGCGACTCCGCGCGAGACCGTGCCGCGCACCTGGACGGCGCCGCCGCGTACTTGATTTCGCGCGTCCCGGCGATTCCGGAGAATGCCGGTGGCGCTGGAATGCAGAATGCGGGATCGGCGCAGCTTCTGGCGCTGGCGCGATCCGTGCAATGGATCACATTTGCAGCCCGCCCGGAAGGCGAAAACATGCGCCTTTCTCTGGAGGGTGATTGCGACAACGCCACGGACGCAATGCAGCTCAAGTCCATGTTGGAGGTCGCGCGAATGTTCGGAAAAGCGGGGCTGGATAGCGCCAAGACAAAACAGTCGATGGATCCTGCCGCCCTGGCCATGGTTCAAACGCTGTTAAGCAACGCAGAAGTGACGCAGGCGGGCCAGCGAGTTCGCATCCTGATGGAAATCACTCCCGACGTGTGGCAGCTCAGCGGCCCCAAAAAACCACAACTGTAATCTGCGTTTTTCTACATCCAAGCTGGATCTGATGGCCACGCCCGGCGCACGAATGTCGAGAGGTTTCTTGTGGCGCCGGCGGTCTTGCACTGCTTGAAAGTTGCCATAAAACCGCCGGCGGGATGCCGGCGCCACAAAAACCGTGTTGTTGCGAGGGGATGGATAATTTTTGCAGATTTCAAATCTCAATTGACAATAACAATCGCGCGGAAATCGAAACGAAATAGAGGAAGCGACCGAAAGCTCGGAAGGAATTAGTCGGCTGCGGAAGCTTGGCGCAGGTAGCGCATCGGATTGACCGGCGCGCCGTTGATGCGAACTTCGTAGTGAACATGCGGCCCGGTAGAGCGTCCGCTGACGCCCACGTTGCCGATCGTATCGCCCCGCCTGATCTGCTGCCCTGCAACAACGTTCCATGTCGAAAGGTGCCCGTAGTAGGTGGTCACTCCAAATCCATGATCGACCACAACCAGCCGACCGTAACCAGCGCGTTCGTCGGCCTCGATAACGACCCCGTCCGCCGTGACTCGGACCGCGTCACCATACTGGGAGGAAATATCCACGCCCGTGTGGAAGGCGCCTTCCCCGCTGAACGGGTCCATGCGCTCACCAAAAGTGCCCGTCAAATGGCCGATTACCGGCCACAACGTGGGAGTGGAAGTCAGGTCAGCCAATCCGGGCGAGGCGGGCAGCAACTGCAGGCCACCCGTGGGCAGCTCCGCCTGCGCAACATTCTTTTCCAGGAAATTGAATTGCTCAACGGACTGCTCAAACCCGCCAATGGATGCCTTGGGAGCTTCGTCCAAGCCGAATGGGCTTTGCCGGAAGCGCATGAAGCCATAGGTCATGGCCACTTCGGTGGCCAGAGATTGCAGTGAGTTCATGCGGTCATTGGTGTCTTTGACGCTGGATTCGAGCTTCTCGTAATTGTGCTTGAGGGTGTCCTGCTGGCGGCGAAGCGTATTGTAATTGCCTACTTTCCACAGCATGCGCGTGTAAGAGCCGGCCGCCGCGAGCACGGTCATGCCACCTACTATGGCTAGAATTGCAACCAAATGCAGCACATAGCCGGGAAGCGTGATCTTGCGCATACTTCCCTTTCGGCTGGAGGCCACAAAAAATGTATAGGCTTCAGGTTTCATCATATGAAATCTCTAAAGCTAAAATTGCCATGCGTTCGAGGGAGTCCGAGCCGTTCGTCCCCTGAGCGGCTCATGCTAATCGTCAAATCGTGCGAATCGGAAGTATTGTTACCAAACCAAACCCGCCGAGAGTCTAGTTTCTGACCCGGGGCAGAGTCAACCCTTAATTTCCCGATTCGAGCGATTCGAAATCCTTACGCGATCAGCAACCATACCCTAGAATGTCTCCTATGGGACCACATTCGAATCAATCAGGACAACTGTACTGATGTACAGGGAAGAACAACTGATCAACCGGGTCCGCCGAAGGTTTCCTTTCACCGGGGATGGCCTGCGCGTCGGCATTGGCGATGACGCCGCGGTCCTTCGGCCAAATCCCGGCAAGGAATGGGTCGTCACCACGGACGCATTTCTCGAGAACGTGCACTTTTTGCGGAAAGCCCACCCGGCGAAGGTCGTCGGCTATAAGGCGCTGGCTCGTGCCACGAGCGACATCGCCGCCATGGGTGCCCACGCGCGATATTTCTTCCTGACGCTGGGGATCCCGGAGGCCTGCACTGGCGTCTGGCTCGATGATTTCCTTCGCGGCATGTCTCGCGTGGCCAGCCGATTCGGTTTGACCCTCGCTGGAGGCGACACCACCAAGTATCCGAAGGTTGTGATGAGCCTCACGGTTATGGGTGAAATCAGCCGCGGCAAGACAATATTGCGTTCTGGAGCCGTGCCGGGTGACCTGATCTGCGTCAGCGGCAAGCTGGGAGAGGCTGAACTGGGCTGGAAGATCATCCAGCGCAAATTGCACAGGCAAAAACGATGGGCGAGGCTCCTGAAGAAACATTTTTACCCCCAGCCAAGGCTGGCGCTTGGAGAATGGCTCGCCGAGCATCGATACGCTACCTCGATGATCGATACATCGGACGGCCTCTCTTCCGACTTGAATCATATTTGCAAGGCCACTGGGGTAGGAGCCAAGGTGTGGTCCGATAAAATCCCGGCTGTCCGCGTGCCGGCGGAGTTGCGGCGGGGGGGCCTCGACCCGCTGAACCTGGCGCTCAATGGCGGGGAGGACTATGAGCTCCTGTTCACAGTGCCGAAGAAATTTTCCAAGCACATGCCGGGCAAAGTAGCTGGAATTCCGGTAACCATCATCGGAGAAATTACGCGCGAAAAAACGATCATTCTGCTGGGGCCGGATGGGGTGAAGACGCCCATTGAACCAAAGGGTTGGGATCCATTCCAGTTGGGGCACGGCAATGTCGTGCCCCTACACCGCAACTGAATGTTAGCTGTGAGGAATGGGCGCCGCGGGAGGATTTTGCGGCGGCGGGATCGCCTTGGCTGGGGCATCGCCCGGAGGCTTGCTGTCCGGCACAGTTGGATTGTTTACGGGGCCCTGGTCCAGCGTGGTGGGGCCCTCACCAGTTTCCTCGGGAGCAGTGTCTGGAGTATCGACCTTCACATTTTTCGTCAGCGCAACTTTGTCCAGAGACATCACATTTTGGAAAGCCTGTATGGGCTTGCCCTCCAGCGCCCCCTGCATGAATTCCAGCCAGACCGGCAGAGCAGCGACCGCTCCCGTTTCCGGCTTGCCCAACGACACCGACTTGTCGTCAAAGCCGACCCACACGCCCGCAGTGATTTCCGGTGTGAAGCCAATAAACCAGGCGTCAGTAAAATCGTTGGTTGTGCCGGTTTTGCCTGCGGCAGGGCGGCCCAGCACGCGCGCGGGCATTCCAGTGCCGCGCTCGACAACATCCTGCAACATCGCTGTCATGGTGCGCGCTACTTCCGGCTCGACCACGTCGTGAACCATGGGATGCGCTTGCTCGAGCAGCGCTCCGTCATAGGTGGTCACGCGGCGAATCATATGCGGATCGATGCGAATGCCATCATCGGGAAACACGGTGAAAGCCGAAGTGTGTTCGAGCAGATTTAAATCCGCCGCACCCAGTGTGATCGGCAAATAGGGCGGCAAGGGGCTGGTGATGCCGAAGCGCCGGGCCATGTCGATCACGCTGTTCATGCCCACTTTTTCAGCCAGTTTCACGGCGGGAACGTTGCGCGAACCGTCCAGCGCGCGGCGCAGGGTGATCACGCCTTCAAATTTTTCGTCGTAATTGTGCGGCGAATAGGGCTGGCCGCCGCTCATGGTGGTGAATGGAGCATCGAGAATGGTATCGAAGGGCGTGAAGCCCTGCTCCACGGCCGCCGAATAAACATAAATTTTGAAGGAGGAGCCCACCTGCCGCTGCGCCTGCGTGGCTCGATTAAATTTCGATTCATCGAAGCTGTAACCGCCGACCATGGCCTTGATTTCGCCCGTGGGATTATCGATGGCCACGATGGCCGCTTGTGGGGTGACGTTCTGCTCCAGTTGAACGTGCGCCACGGTTCCGTTGATTTCCTTGATATTAAATTCGGCCAGATCGCCGGGCTTAAACAACTCGGTGGGAGATTTGTGGCCGGTCCATGCAAAATCCGGCAGCGTTAGAAGCGCGTGTAGCGAACCGATTTTAATGGTCGCCGCTTTGTCATCCACCGCCGTCACCAGGCCCTGCACGTAGTCGCCTTTGGCGATGGGCCAGCGCCAGTCGTCATCATCGTACGAGTCCAGCGTGTCGGACTTGTCCACCAGAATGTTGTCCAGCTTGCCGCGCCAGCCGTGGCGGCGGTCGTAGGCGTGCAATCCGTCGCGAATGGCGCGGTTGGCGGCTTTCTGCATGGTCACATTCAGTGTGGTGTACACACGCAGGCCGCGCTGGTGCACCATTTCCGTGCCGTAGGTGCTTTCCAGATATTTGCGTATCTCCTCCACAAAATAGGGAGCCAGAGTATTTCGCGGCGCCTGCGGATGCAGACTGAGCGGCTGCGCGATGGCTTGGCGCGACTGTGCTTCCGTGATTTTGCCTGAGCGCGCCATCAGCTCGATCACCAGATTTCGCCGCGCGAGGGCGCGCTGCGGGTGAAGGATCGGCGAGTAACTCGGCCCGCGGATTAATCCCGCGAGCAATGCCGCTTCCTGAATATTTAATTTTCCAACGGGCTTGCCAAAATAATATTCCGAGGCGGCCTCAAATCCGTAGGTCCCGTGAGACAGATAAATCTGATTGCCGTACATGGTAAAAATCTGGGCCTTGGTATAGTGCCGTTCGATTTGAAGTGCCAGGAGCGCTTCTTGAATCTTGCGGCCCATGCGGCGATCGGAGCGATCCAGAAAAAGAGTTCCGGCAAGCTGCATGGTGATGGTGCTGGCGCCCTCGACTACGCGATGGGCCAGAATATCCTTCCAGGCAGCGCCGGCGACGCGCGTGAAATCCACGCCCCAATGCTCATCGAAGTGTTGATCCTCGGTGGTCAGAATGGCGTCCTTCAGGACTTGCGGGTATTGCTCGTAGGTGAGAAGCACGCGACGTTGCAGGGCGAAATTGCCCACTACTTGCCCGTCGTCCGCGTAAAGTTCGGTGACCACATCGGGCTGAAAATCCTCGAGCGCGCGAATCTGCGGAAGATCGCTGGAGTAAACAAACAGCAGGCCCGCCGCGCTGCCGAGTGCAATTGCACCGAGCAGCAACAGCGTGAACGCAACGCGCCCGACAAACTTGCGACCACGCACATTGAGCGTGATCGGCGGCAGATCTACCATGGGAATTTCATTCTAACGCAAACCGGCGAGGGCAATACGTGGATCAGGAAGAACTTGTGTCCTGTCGTTTCTTGATGAGAAACGCTCCGACGGTCACGGCCAGAGCCAGAACGAGCAGGCTGCTGTCGCGAATCAAGGTGGCCGCGCCCAACTTTTCGTTGTTGCCGAAACAGCCGCAATTGATTTCCAGACCCAGAATTTTTGCGCGCGTCATGGCGCCGATGAAGACCAGGAGTAGTCCGCTGGTGAGCGTGCCGATGAGACGCAGACCTATCCCCGCAATCAGCAACGCTCCCAGAATTAATTCAAACCACGGAAGGACTTGGGCCACGAGCTGCACCGCGGAAATGGGCAGCATTTTGTAGGAATCGATGGCCATGGCGAAGAAGAATTGGTAATCGCGCAAATGCCATTCGCCCGCAAAGTGCAGCTTGGCATAAGCAGCGATTAGAAAAATCACGCCCAGCGCCACGCGCCCGATTACAAGCAGCGCTCCGGGCCAGGCAGCC
>Ga0182024_10025585_pt1 | contig 10409 bp, 6 predicted proteins | sample P32metaG_FD_120480 | JGI IMG/M metagenome (GOLD analysis project Ga0182024, IMG submission 120480) | Permafrost microbial communities from Stordalen Mire, Sweden - P3-2 metaG (Illumina Assembly) | ecosystem: Environmental > Terrestrial > Soil > Wetlands > Permafrost | place: Sweden: Stordalen...
ACCCCCACCGGGAAGGGCTACTACCTGGTCGGTTCCAACGGGGGGGTCTACGCCTTCGGCGACGCCACATCCCATGGATCCCTACCGGGACTTGGGGTCACCGTCTCCAACGTCGTGAGCATCGTGCCCACCCCTGACGGTGGGGGCTACTGGCTCATCGGCTCGGACGGGGGAACGTTCGCCTTCGGTGACGCCGTCAGCCAGGGATCACTCCCGGGCCTCGGGGTCCACGTGAACAACATCGTGGGGGCGGTGCCGACTGGCTGAGGGGTATCCCAGTCTGCCGGGCAGGTCAATCGGCAGGGCGGACGCCCAGCAGCCATCAGGTGAGGCCTACGAGTCCCGAACATTCGTCTCGGACGAGGGGCTCAATGCCACCGCCGCGCGCGTCGGCCAAGCCCTCGGAGTGATATTGACGGGGCGGCTAGCAGCTTCCGGGGAGGCAATTGCTTTCGTTCAGCAGACTCCACGACGATGGGAGAGGAAATCATCGTTCAGCGGAGCCATGACGTGGGCGAACCAGTGAAAGGGGACGCCCGGGAGCCGTAACGGTGGTCGCCATCGAAGATACGGGTCGGACCGAAGCCGTCCTGTCGGCGTTTGAGGGAACGCTGCTCCGCCTTCCCGTCGGAGGATCCACCCGGCGGTGTCCCCAGCATCTGATGGGGGTGTCTCGGTCCACCGGCTCGGTGCACGGGCTGATCAGCACGGAGAGGACGAAAGTTTCGATACACTTTTGGTTCGACGGACAAGCGGCACCTTGGCGGCGCTCACGGCCCAACGGGTAACCCGAGAGCGTTGATAGGAAGTAGGGACCAAGGATGAGGAGTGCATCACAAACAAAATGGTTCCGTCTGCGTGTGCTCTTCGCACTTGGGGTACTCGCTCTTCTGGGTGTCGAGCTTTCAGGCCGACGGGACTGGCCCGTTGTCCTCGTACAGACATTGCTTATCGGGGGCATCATCGTCACCAGTGTGCTGGATCTGCGGGACCTCCGACACAGACCCGCAGAAGGTTCGAAGAGCGCCTCATAACTCGGTCGGGTTTCAGGTCGTTGGCTGAGGGGTGCCTCCGACCACCGGGAGTGAGACCTGCCGCCTGGCGACCGATGAGGTTCACATCCTTGCCCCGTCTAATTGGTATCGAGGCTCACTCTCGTGCCCAAACGGGAGGTCACCTCACACCTTCTCGGTCCCGAACCAACCAGAGAGAACTGAACCATGTCCATTGATCAAGTCCTGGCTGTCGTCCCAGTATCCGATTTGGGGGTCGCAAGTGCGTGGTATGAGCGCCTGCTGGGGCGGCCAGCCGATAACCGTCCGATGGACACTCTGGCCGAATGGCATGTGACGGACACGGGTTGGGTGCAGGTTTTTCACGATCCGGAGCGCGCCGGCTCCGTACTTCTTAATTTCGCAGTCGACGATCTGGAGAATCACGTCGCCGAACTCTCCGGAAGGGGTTTGGCCATCAATTCGGTGGAGACGGTAAACAGGGGCGTACAACTGTCCACCGTCATCGATCCCGATGGCAACCGGATCACCTTTATCGGCAACTTCCGCCCTAGGTATTGAGCCCTCTCATCGGGTGCCAGCCGGAATTCCTGAAGGTCCTTCTGGCAACGGTGCCCGCACGGGTGTCCTAGCCGGCCGCCCACCGGGCCCGCCAAGAGGTCCGTCGGCTGGGCTGAAGATGCGCTCCGTGCTTGCCGGGCCGTCCGACTATCCGCGGGGGACTCCACAACCACTGACCCATGCGGGGTCGGGTCGCCGGGAACGCCAGGTCGGGCGAGCGGAGAGTGCGCCGGCAAGACCCCTCTCACGTGGTGGGCCGCCCGGGTCTCGATCCCGGCACCTTGGGATTAAAAGTCCCCTGCTCTTCCCGATGAGCTAGCGGCCCGACTGGGGAAAACGTACTCGCGCCGCACCCGGCGTCCGCGACGCCTACTGGGCGATGGCGACGATGGGGGCGTTGAGCGGCTGCCCACCCATGGAGCCGAGGAACGGCGCGTTGAAGCAGAAGATGCCCCCGTCGGAGGCCACAAGCCAGTAGCCCTCCGTGGGGTCCTCGGCCATCCCGACAACCGGTCTGTTCAGGGTGAGGCCGGCGGTCGAGCCGTAGAAGACGGCGTCACCGAAGCTGAAGATGCCCCCGTCACTGCCGACCAGCCAGTAGCCCATGGCGTCGGCGGACGCCGCCATCCCGACGACGGGGTTGTTCAGCGTGAGACCGCCGGTCGAGCCGTAGAAGACGGCGTCTCCGTAGCAGAAGATGCCCCCGTCGCTACCTACAAGCCAGTAGCCCCTCCCGTCGGCGGTGGTCGCCATCCCGACAACCGGTTTATTCAGGGTTATGCCGCCGGTCGAGCCGTAGAAGAGCGCGTCGCCGAAGCTGAAGATGCCGCCGTCACTTCCGACCAGCCAGTACCCACCACCGTCGGGCGTCGGCACCATGGCGACGATGGGCTTGTTCAGCGTCGTTCCGCCCGTCGAGCCGTAGAAGAGCGCGTCCCCGAAGCAGAAGATGCCCCCGTCGCTGGCCACCAGCCAGTAGCCCCCGCCGTCGGGGGTGACGGCCATTCCCACCACCGGCTCGTTCAGCGGATGGCCCCCCATGGACCCGAAGAAGGGGACCCCGAAGTTGAAGATCCCGCCGTCGCTGCCGACCTCGTAGTAGCCGGGCCGGACGGCCGACGCCGTCAGGGCCTGGGTGGTCTGGTCCGAGAAGCCCACCGCCAGGCAGAGGCGGTTGGCCACGCAGTCCATTCCGTCGATCTGGCTGTAGCCGGCGCCGACGGGTGCCGGCGCGCTCTGGAGGGCCCACGAGGTGCCGTTCCAGGCCAGGACCTGGTTGGAGGACGAGGATCCCTCCGAGGCGGTGTAGACCCAGCCCCCGGCCACGCACGACGTCGGCCCGAAGCAGTCCACCGTGTCCAGGCCGTCCCCCCACGAGCTGTTGGCGTCCGGCACGCTCGCCGTGCTCCAGTTCGATCCGTTCCACTGCTCCACCAGGTTCACCGAGTACTGGTCGTTCAGCGACGGGTTGAGGTGGTTGTTGTAGTACTGGAACCCGACGGCCACGCACATGGTCGGCGAGGCGCACGAGACGCTGTTGAGCCCGCTCTGGGTGGTCCCGGCCGGCATGGCGACCTCCCCCCAGATCCCGCCGCCGAGCGCGAAGTCCAGCGGGTTGAAGTTGGCGTCCTGACCGACGGCCTGGCACGACTGGTCCACACACGAAATCCCCCACAGGCTGTCGCCGGCGGTCAGGGCGGGCGGAGCGGTCGGCGACCACGAGGTGCCGTTCCACTGCTCGATCAGGTACTGGGTCGGCGTCAGGGGCGCGTTGTACCGGTCCAGGGCCACGCAGAACGTGGCGCTGGAGCAGGAGACCGCGGTGAGGGTGTTGCCCCATGAGCTGGCGGCCCCGGCCGGGCCCGGGAGCGACCCCCAGCCCGAGCCGTCCCAGACCTGGGCCTCGGCGGTGTAGGTGCTCCCGCTCTGCACCGTGCCCACCACCATGCAGAAGGTGGCCGAGACGCACGAGACCCCGTTGAGCCAGGAGTTCGTCGTCGTGGGTGCTGGTGTGAGGGCGCTGATCTCGGTCCACGACGAGCCGCCCCACTGGGCGGCGATCTGGTTGCTGGTGGCGTTGTCCACCTCGTAGGAGTTGCCGACGGCCACGCAGAACGTGGCGCTGCCGCACGACACGCCGACGAGCTCGTTGGCCGGGTTGATGGAACTGAAGGGGTTGGGAGAGGCCACGGCGGTCCAGGTCCCCGGAACGGTGACCGCGGGGCGCTTCCCCGTCTGGGCAGCCGGTCCGGACCCGGCACCGGCCCCCGCCAGCGGCGCCGCCCCGACCCTCGGCGCCGGCGGGACCGGGGCGGCCGCCGCCCCGGTGGCGGTCCCGAGCACCGAGGCGCTGACGAGCAGCGCACCGACGGCAGTGGCGACACGGATGGACCGCAGGACATCTCTCATGGTGACCTCTCCGTGTGGCATGGCCGGCGTCTACCCCCCCGGGCCCGGTACGTGACCGTGGTCAGGGAGAACGTACCAGCGGCGGCGGCGGTCGGGTGCTCCGGCGCCGGCGGCGATGCCGGCCGGCGCCCCGACGACCACCGTCAGCGGGACCGCGGTGGGCGGGACCGGGGTGAGGCGCCCTCCTGGGCGACGATGCACCGGCTGATGCCGGCCACGCTCCGCCAACGGTCGGCCGCCGGGCCGACGAGTTTGCGGCAGTTCCCGAAGGCCCGGACCGACCGGGCCGCCGGCGCCGGGGCCGACCGGGCACCCACGGGCCGGCCGTCCAGTTTCCAGGTCCAGGACCCCGAGGACCACGTCGGCTGGCGACGCAGGGCCGCGGTGAACAGCTCGGCCGCGTAGGACGGGGCCCGGCCGGCGTCGGTGACGACCACCGACGAGATTCCCGCCGAAGCCACCTCGTCGCCGAGGGCGTCGATCTGCCACCGGGCGGGACTCGATAGGGGGCCGACGCCGAACGAGAGGGTGGCCAGGAGGCGTTCGGGGGAATGGCTGGATCCGAGGACAAGGGCCCGGCCGCCGGGGCCCGGGACCTTCACGTAGCCGCCGGCCAGACGGAAGCTCATTGCGTCCAAGCTCTGCCAGACCATGGGCGCCGAGAAGGCGGTGGCCGACATCGGGAACGGGTAGACGAGCAGCACCGATGGCCTCGTTCCGTTCGACGGTGCCACCGCCGTGAGCCACGACGGTCGGCTGACCGATCGGGTCGCGAGGGGCGCGTGGTAGGCGGCCCAGATCGGCATCAGGGCGGCGAGGCAGAGGGCGACCAGTGCCGCCGCCACTCCGACGCTGAGGGCCCGGCGTCGACCGGTGCCGTCATCGGGGCCCACCTCGGGTGCCCCCCGCCATCGGGCCGTGGCCCGCCAGCAGGCGTCGAGGCCCAGGGCGATTACGGTGGCGACGAGGAGGTCGGCCAGAGCCGAGAACCGCTGGGGACCGATCTCGTCGAGGACCGGGAGCGATCCGAGCACCCTCCAGGGGAGCCACAGCCGTCCATGGAGGCTGCTGCCCGAGGTCCACAGCACCGCCCCGAGCGAGAGCACGCCGGTCGCCAGGGCGACGGTGGCCAGGACCCTCGTGGTCCGCCGCCGCCGGGCGATTACGACGGCGCCGAGCACCAGGGCCACCACCACCGGGCCGATGTAGGCCGAAGGGGGACCGGCCGGTCCCTCGTAGCCGCCCAACTCCAGGTAGCGGTTGGGGACCCCGGTCAGCCCCGGGGCGATGACGTCGACCAGCCGGTTGCCCTCGATCTGGAGGCCCGGCCAGGGCGAGCCGGCGATGTGCCGGGGCCCGGCCACGGCGAACCACGCCGGGAGGGCCAGAAGCGCGCCGGCCACGCCCAGGGCGACCAACCCGGCCCCCGCGATCGGCCGCCAGGAGCTGCGGACCCGTCCCGGCGCCCACGCCGCGGCGCCGGCCAGCCCCAGGACCCCGACGACGACGGTCACCGCCAGCACCTCGGTGGAGATCAGGAATTGGGCGACCACCAACAGCCCGAACGCCACCCCGCCCGCCACAGCGGCCGTGCGGCCGGTGACCAGCCGGTAGGCCAGCAGCATCAGGAGGGGGGGCACGACCAGCAGCGCCACCCCGACGTGCCCGGTGGCGTCGTTGTCCACGATGAACGGCGAGTAGCCGAAGAGGAGCCCGGCGATCCAGGCGGCCGGCGCCCAGTTGAGCATGCGCCGGCAGGCGAACCAGCACCCCCACCCGCTCAGGGCCGGGGCGAGGACCAGCGCGAGGTTGGTGGCCACGATCGGCCCGGCCGCCCAGGTCACCGGGGCCAGGGTCACGCCGACCAGTGGGGAGCTGGCGTTGGACAGGAGGTTGACCCCCGACGGTGCCCAGAGGGCCCGGCTGAAGAAGGGGTTGAGCCCGTGCTGGAGGGCGTAGGCGGGCCACGCGATGAACCAGACCTGCTGGCCCGAGTCCCCGCACGCACAGGCCAGCGTGGTGCCGAGGTGCCCGTCCCAGGCGTGCCACCACAGGAGGATCCCGGGCAGGCAGAAGATGGCGATGACCCCGAGGTTCGAGACCACGGCGGCACCCACCCGCCGCCAGGTGCGGACTCCCTCGGCCCCGGGGGTCGGTGCGGCGGGGGGACCGGTGGTCGCTGGCGCCGCGGGTTCTGACCCCGGCGCCGCAAGAGCTAGCGGAAGCTGCTCGGTCGCGATGGCTCCCACCCTACGGCCGGCATGTGCGGGGGATTGAATGAGGGGCTGCCGCCGGTGCGGGGGTGGGCCCCATCGGCCGCGGTGCGGTACGGCCGCGTGGTGACGGCCAGCCCCGGTGCCGGCCCCGGTGAGGGCCGTGGACCGGGCGCGATCTCAGGCGGCGGGGACCGGCTGGGGCGGCGGCGGCCCCACATAACGGGCGGTCGGGCGGATCAGTCGGTTGTCAGCGGCCTGCTCGATCACGTGGGTGGCCCAGCCGATGGTCCGGCTGGCCGCGAAGGTGGGGGTGAACATCTCCCGGGGTATCCCGCAGGTCTGCATGACGACGCCGGCGAAGAACTCGACGTTGGTGTAGAGCCGTCGGCCGGGCTTGAGCTCGCCCAGCACCTCCACCGCGGTCCGCTCGACGTCCACGGCGAAGTCGACCAGCGGTCCGCCGAGGGAGCGGGCGACGTCACGCAGGAAGAGCGACCGCGGGTCGTCGGTCTTGTAGACCCGGTGCCCAAACCCCATGATGCGGTCGCCCCGGGCCACGGCCTCCCGCAGCCAGGGTTCGGCACGGTCGGGGGAGCCGATCGCGTCGAGCATGTCGAGGGCGCGGCTGGGCGCCCCGCCGTGGAGCGGGCCTGAGAGGGCGCCGATGGCACCGCACACGGCCGCCGCCAGGTCGGCCCCGGTCGAGGTGATGACCCGGGCCGTGAAGGTCGACGCGTTGAACCCGTGGTCGATGGTCAGCATCATGTACTGCTCGACCGCCCGGGCGTGGGCCGGCTGGGGCTCGACCCCGGTCAGCATCCAGAGGTAGTTGGCGGCGAAGGAGAGGTCGGCCCGGGGCGCCACCGGCGCCGTACCCTGGCGGAGGCGGTGGGCGGCGCACAGGATGGTCGGGACGACGGCGCAGAGCCCGAGGGCCTGGACCCGCACGGCCTCCTGGTCGAGGTCGTGGGTGGGGGACCAGGCGAGCTCGGTCCCGAGCAGGGACACCGCGGTGCGCAGGACGTCGAGGGGCGGGCCGCCGTCGGCCAGTGCCGGCAGCAGGGCGGCCAACCCCTTGGGGAGCCCGCGCCGGGCGGCGACCCGGTCCGAGAAGTCCTCCGCCTCGTCGGGTCCCGGCAGCCGGCCGCCGAAGAGCAGGTACCACGCGTCCTCGAGGGTCCGGGTCCGGGCCAGCTCGACCGCCGAGTACTGGCGGTAGTGGTAGAAGCCCTCCAGCCCCCGGACGTCCCCGACCCCGGTCTCGGCCACGACCACCCCCTCGAGGCCCCGGGGCACCTCGGCCCCGGTCTCGCCCGCCGGCCGCAGGCTGGCCACGGCGAAGAGGTCGCGCATCGAGACCACACCGACCAGGACCCCGCGCTCGACGACCGGCAGGTGCCGGTAGTGGTGGTGCGAGAGGCTGCTCCAGGCCGCGCTGGCCTCCTCATCGGGCCCGAGGGCGTCGGGGTTGGGGGTCATCCAGAGGTGGACCGGCTCGGTCGCGGGGTCGGCCTCGGCCGCGGCGGCGCGCAGCAGGTCCCGTTCGGTGATGATCCCGGCCACCTTGGCCCGCTCGGTCACCACCACCGAGCCGGTCTCCGCCTCGCCCATCCTCCGGGCCGCCTCGGCCAGCGAGGTCTGCGGCCCACAGATCAGCGGCGGGCTCGACATCAGGTCTCGGACGACGGTCGCCATGGCCGCTCCTCGGGTTCGGGTCGCCCCGGTGGGCGGGCGCCGCCGGCGGCGCCGGAGCCATCTTGGACCCGAAAGCCCGGTTTGTAAACATTGATCAAGTCAATGTGCTTGACTGGCGCCATGGCCCGGATGCTCGAGAGCGAGGAGGCGGCCCGACGTCTCGGGGTGAAGCTGCCCACCCTCTACGCCTACGTGAGCCGCGGCCTGCTGGCCTCGCACCCCTCGGCCGGCAGCCGCCGCAGCCTCTTCGACGCCGAGGACCTCGAGCGGCTGGCCCGCCGGTCGCGGGGCGGCCGGCGGGTCGAGTCCCGGCTGGCCACGGTGACCACCGCGGTGACCCAGCTGCGCGGCGACGGGCCCGCCTACCGGGGCCGGGCGGCGATCGAACTGGCGGTGAGCACCCCGTACGAGGAGGTGGCCGACCTGCTGTGGGGGGCGGGGCCCGGGCCCTGGGAGCCGGTGTCGCTCGGGCCCCCACCGACCCTCGGCACGAGCGAGCTGCTCCGCTGGGCGGCCCTCATGACCGGGGCCGGTGATCCGCTCCGGGCCGACCTCCGACCCGAGGCGGTGACGGCGGCGGCCCGGCGCCTGCTGGCCACCATGATCGAGACCCTGCCGGTGCTGGCCCGCAGAGGGGGGGCGGGCGACTCGGTGGCACCGGGCCCGGTGGCGGCCCGCCTGTCCGCCCGGTTGGTGCCCGTCCCCTCCCCCCAGCTGACCCGTGCGGTCAACTCGGCGCTCATCGTGCTGGCCGACCACGAGCTGGCGACCTCCACCGTGGCGGTGCGGGTGGCCGCGTCCACCCGGGCCGACCTGTACGACGCGGTGCTCGCCGGCCTGGCCACCCTGGCCGGCCCGCTCCACGGCGGGGCCAGTCAGCTGGCCTACGGCCTGCTGGTCGAGGCCGAGCGGCACGGTCCCGAGCGGGCCCTCAACGACACCCTGCGCTGGCAGGGCGCCCTGCCCGGGTTCGGCCACACCGTCTACGAGGAGGGCGACCCGAGGGCCGGGGTCCTCCTCGAATGCTTCGCTGGGCTGGCCGACGCCGACCAGCGGGCGCTGGTGGCCACGGTGATCGGGCTGGCCGCCGACCACGGGATCCCGCCGTGCAACGTGGACCTCGCGCTGGCCGCCATCACCTGGGCGACGGGGATGGCGCCCGACGCCGGCCGCACCATCTTCACCCTGGCCCGGCTGGCCGGCTGGACGGCCCACTACCTCGAGGAGCTCGGCGAGCGGCCGCTGCGGTTCCGGGCCCGCGCCGTCTACGCCACCGCGGGGTGATCGCCAGCTAGGAGCCGGGGATGGCCAGGGCCGAGGGCCGGCCCCCGATGTGGACCACCGGGCCCACCGGGCCGTCGGGAAGGTGCACGGCGGCCAGGGAGCCGGCCTGGAGGGCGACCCAGGCGGTCGTGCTCCCCTGCAGGGCCACCGCCTCGGCGACGTCGGGCAGGACGACCGCCCCCCCGGCCTTCATGGTGGCCGCGGCGACGGCGACGAGGGACGAGCCGCCGACGACCCACGCCTCGGACCCCGCCCGGTCCACCACCAGGCCGGTGGGGTCGCCGGGGACGGTGACCGCCGTCCCCGGCGCCATGGTGGTGAGGTTCACCGGGGTCAGCGTGCTCGAGCCGAAGTTGGCGACCAGGGCGACCGGGCCCAGCGGCGAGCGCACCATGCCGACGGCGTCGGGCTGGCTCCCGACGGGCACCGGCGGGCCCGGGCTCATCGAGGTCAGGTCGATCGGGGTCATGGTGTCGGATCCGAAGTTGGCCACCAGGGCGAGCGGTGCGGCCCCGGGCCCGGGGACGGCCACGGCCACCGCGTCGGGCTGCCGACCCACCGGGATCGGGGCCCCCGGGCCCATGGTGCCCAGATCCACCGGGGTCACCGTGTCGGCCCCGAAATCGGCCACCAGGGCGAGGCCCTTCCCGTTGGTGCCGCCGGGAGCCACGGCGACCGCGTCGGGTTCGAGGCCCACCGTCGCCGTGCCGGTGGTCGCCCCGGTGGCCGTGTCGAGCAGGCTCACCGTGTCGTTGCCGGCGTTGGTCACCACCAGTGACCGGCCGTCGGGGGTCAGGGCGAGGGCCGAAGGCTCGCTGGCCGTGGTGACCGTCCCGGCGGACCGTCCGGTCGCCAGGCCGACGAGGGCCAGGGTGGAGCCCGGGTCGCTCTGGTAGGCGCGGTTGGCCACCCACGCCTCGTCCCCGGACCCACCCCGGGCCCCCGGGGTCCGGGCGGCCCCGCAGCCGGCCAGGAGGGTCAGGGTCACCGGGAGAACGAGCAGGGCCCGTCCGGCCGGGCGCGGCCACCGAGGCGCACGGCCCCCGATCGGCACGGCGCCTCAGCCCCGGGCGCAGGCGGCTCCGGCCGCCCGCTCGTTGCCGGACCACCCGGCCGCCCCGGTCTCGGGCCAGAAGTCACCGGTCACGGGGTCCTGGACGTAGGGGACGGGGGGCGGGGCGCCCCCGGCCAGGGCGGCCAGCGCCTCGAGCAGCGCGTCGACATCGGCCTC
>Ga0182024_10025586_pt1 | contig 10409 bp, 1 predicted proteins | sample P32metaG_FD_120480 | JGI IMG/M metagenome (GOLD analysis project Ga0182024, IMG submission 120480) | Permafrost microbial communities from Stordalen Mire, Sweden - P3-2 metaG (Illumina Assembly) | ecosystem: Environmental > Terrestrial > Soil > Wetlands > Permafrost | place: Sweden: Stordalen...
GCGATCAGGGGCGACACAAGCGCATTGGTGGCCGAGCTCCCTCGGGCCAGGCAAATTCGCACGACTATCAACACTCGATCGACCAATTGGTCGGCAACGAACCATCGCCTGGATTTGCCGCGCAAGTAGCCGAGCAATATGAAGAAATGCTCGGTCTATTGGACGACGATCAACGGTCGATCGCGATCGCCAAATTGGAAGGTCTAACGAATCCGGAAATCGCCGCGCGGTTGAACCGTGCCCTACGGACCGTCGAGCGGAAGTTGCAATTGATCCGGGCGGTGTGGCAACAGGCCATTTTGGCATGATCCCAGAAGAGCCACATCCAGAGCCGGCCTTTTCGATCGACGCCGCCCGACATATCGATCGGTTGTGTGACGCGTTCGAAGCGGCCTGGATCGCTGGCCCGCAGCCGACAATCGCGGATCATTTGGTCGATACGGCGGACGAATTACGGAGCGCGCTCGTTCGTGAGTTGATTCAAATCGACTTGTTCTATCGCCAACGACAAGGAGAGGTTCCGCGGCCAGGTGACTACGCGGGAGAGTTTCCCGAAGTTGAATTCCGTTGGCTGGAAGAAGTCATTGCCGCTGAGTTGAACTCAGATCGCGCCGTCCGCCGATCGGAAGCTGGCGGCAGGGAGACGTTTGATCCGGTCTCACGGCGTGCCGAAAACGGTCAACACAACGCGAACCGCTATTTCGGCGACTACGAATTGCTTGAGGAAATCGCCCGCGGCGGCATGGGCGTGGTGTTCAAAGCCCGGCAAGTGACGCTCAATCGCATCGTTGCCGTGAAAATGATCCTCTCGGGCCTATTCGCTTCGCCGGCGGACGTCGAACGATTTCACGCGGAAGCCGAAGCGGCGGCGAATCTCGATCATCCGGGGATCGTGCAGATCTTCGAGGTCGGCGAGCACGAGGGCCAGCACTATTTTTCGATGGGCTTTGTCGACGGCCGAAGCCTCTCGGCGCGACTCACTGAGGGTCCGTTGCCGGCTCGCGAGGCGGCCCAGCTTGTTTGCTCCGTTTGTGGCGCGGTGCAATATGCCCACGAGCATCAGGTGATCCACCGCGACCTGAAACCGGCGAACATTCTGCTCGATCGCGAGGGCCGGCCGCGAGTGACCGATTTTGGCCTCGCCAAATGCCAGCAAGACGATTCGGGGCGCACCGCAACCGGCCAGGTGCTCGGCACCCCTGCCTACATGCCCCCCGAGCAAGCCGCCGGCAAGCTCGATTTGATCGGTCCGTCGGCCGACGTGTACGCCCTCGGGGCAATTCTCTATTCGCTACTGACCGGCCGACCGCCATTTCAATCGGCCAGCAGCGTGGACACGCTGCGGCAGGTGCTCGAAAGGGAACCGCTGGCGCCGAGCGAACTGACATCCGGAGTGCCCCGCGATCTGGAAACGATCGTGCTAAAATGTCTGCAAAAGTCGATCGTGCAGCGGTATGCGAGCGCACGCGCGCTGGCTGAAGATTTGCAGCGGTTCCTCGACGGCCGACCGATCTTGGCGCGGCCGGTGAACCGCTTCGAGCGCGGGTGGCGCTGGTGTTGTCGCAATCCACTCTCGGCCGCGCTGACCAGCCTGGTGGCTCTGCTCCTGGCGGTGATCGCTGTCGTGTCAACCAGTGCCGCGCTATCCTATCGCTCGCAGCTCTTTCGGGCAGAGTCGGCCGAGAAGGCAGAGACCAGTGCCAAGCAAGAGGCACTGGCCAAGCTCTGGGACTCGTATGTAGTGACAGCGCGCGCCGGACGAATGAGTCGCAGGCCGGGCCAACGCTTCGATGGTTTGCGGGCCATCGAGCAGGCCCTGACGCTGCCCGTCCCGCCAGGCCGATCCAAGGATGAGCTGCGCACCGAAGCGATCGCCAGCTTGCTGCTGCCGGACCTCGAAGTGGTGAAGTCTTGGCCCGGCTGGCCTCAGGGAACGACGGCGGTTGCCATTGATCAGTCGTTTCAGCGCTATGCTCGCGGAGATGCCGAGGGCAAGGTCAGCGTCCGCCGGATAAACGACGACGTGGAAATACTCGAACTTCCGGGCGCGGGAAAGCTCGATCACTACCGCGGTTTGGCCTTTAGCCCGAACGGCCGATTCCTCATGCAGGCTTGCGAAACGCCGCAAGGGCTTAGCCGGCGCGTCTGGAAGCTGGACGGGTCGCGACCCGTCGTCACGGTCATTTGCTCCAAATCCTACGCCTTCTCACCCGACTCCAGGCAATTTGCGGCGGCCAATCCCGATGGCTCGATCCGGCTGCACGATTTGGAAACGGGCCGCGAGATCAACACCTTCCAACTGGCTGGATTTGCGCCTGATTGGCTCGAATGGAATCCACGCCGCCCGCTCCTGGCGGCGTCCTCTGACGACCGGACAGCGTATCGACTTCTGGATCTGACGACGGGCAAATTCGAGGCATCGGTATCGGTGCATGATCGGATTGCGTGGGTGGACTGGCATCCCGACGGTCGTCTTCTTGCAATCGCCGGAGATAATGGTCCGCACCAGAAGATCACGGTCTGGGACACCGCGACAAGCAAGGTGGCACAACCTCCTTTGGACGACCATAAAACCGGAGGACTGATCGTCCGCTTCGACCATGCCGGCGATCGTTTGCTCAGCACCGATTGGGCCGGTATTTGGCGCCTGTGGGACGCGCACACGGGGCAACTTCTACTGACTCAGCCGGCCGGAGGCGTTGAGTTTTGCTTCAGCCACGACGACGGCTTGGCCGGCTTGGTCGCTACGACCCAGGGCCTGCGCTACTACCGTTTTCAGAGTGGTCGAGAGTATTGCACCCTTGTGCATCGCACGAATTCCGTCGCGAGCGGCTATACGGGGGATGACATTGGCAATTGCCAAATCGACCATGATGGCCGGCTGCTCGCCATTCCTGCACGGGATGGCATTGCCGTAATCGACGTGGTTCGCGGCGAGGAAATCTCGCTGCTTGCGCTCGGCGACAATTTGGCGATCGGTTTCGAACCCTCCGGCGCATGGCTGACACAGGGGAGTGCCGGAGTGCTACGCTGGCCGATGGAGGTCGAAGCTATACCGCCCGGTCGCCGTTATGGTCCGCCCGAACGGCTAGCTCCGACGATAAGCGTTTGGCCGCCCGGCGGCGTCGGCGAGTCCGTCGACGGCCAAGTGCTTGTATTCCCGGAATCCTACAAGGGTGCCCGCGAGTTGCTCCTCTCCGAGGGGAAAGAATTCCAATTGAGTCCACAGGAAGACGTACGTCACTGCGCGGTCAGCCCCGATGGGCATTGGGTGGCGACGGGCAGTCACGGCGCCCTCAAAGGTCCTGGGGCGAAAATTTGGGACGCCCGGACCGGAAAGCATGTGTGCGATCTACCGGTATCGGAATATTGCTGCGTTTCATTTAGCCCTGACGGCAAATGGTTGCTGACCACCGGCGCTCGCGCGCGGCTGTGGTCGGTCGGCACCTGGGGCGAAGGACCGACGCTGGGCGACTCGGCAGGCAGAGGCGCCTTCTCGGCCGATGGAGCGCTCATGGCCTTGGAAGATGTACCGGGCGTGGTCCGACTGGTCGTGCCAGATTCGGGCAAGGAAGTCGCTCGCCTGACGGCACCCGATGCGAGCCGCCTGGTTCCGATTTGCTTCACGCGTGACGGAAGGCGGCTCGTTTGTCGCGCGACGGAAAGTGAAACTCTCTCGATCTTCGACCTCGGCCTGATTCGCGCGCAACTCGCAGCGCTGGGGCTCGACTGGGACGCTCCGCCCTGCCCAGCCGGAAGCGATGCCGTGGCGGATCATCTCGATGTTCGTTTGGTCGGCACCGATCTACTCGCGTCGCTCGCCGCGGAACGAACGGACGCGGTAAGAGCCAAGAGCGACAGCTCGCCGGACGAAGCGAAGCCGAACGCTACGAAGAAGAGTGCGGAATCGCCCTAGAAAAAGCCTGAACCTGCCGTCGCCCCGATCGGACGAGATGACCCTCGGCGTTGATTTTCTTCCATACCCGCATTTTCTTGGCGGGGTCTTCCTCCAAACGGGCATTGATAAGGAGGAGAACTCGTGCCTGATCCCACGAATTCCTACGTGGTTTACGTGGCCTGCGATGTGTTTGCATCCATGCGATGAGCGAGCGACCTTCGCCAGCAGTATTCGGCGAGCTTTCAGAGGATATTTTCAAGAGGCCGCCAATTCCGAAAGCTATTCATGCGCACCTTGCAAAAAGCGCGGCGCCGCAAACATGCCCGCAGATCAGTCGGCAGAGATTGCCTCGCCCCGAAATTTCGGCGCTCGCTCATCGAGCAATTGGAGCAGCGGCGCTTGCTGGCCAACAATGCGTTCTCGAGTTTTTCCGGCAGCCTCCAATCCGAAGTCGCTTCGATTCAGTCAGCCGTCGACAACGTCTTCCAGACGGCAAGCTCTCTGAAATCGCTCCCCTTTATCGGCCAGCAACTCGGCGCGATCGATCAAGCGCAGTCGTTCCTCGACAACGTCGGCAACAAAATCCAGAGCGAGCTCGCCACGATCAGCAATGCCAGCCCGCAACCGAGCGATCTGCAAAACGCCCTGTGGGGTGCGCTGGGAACCGGCAATGGCGGTCTGGGCGTCGTCAGCAGCAAGAGCAACATCATTGTTGACGCAAGCGCTTTCCAAACCGATGGCCAGGGGGTTGTGACGGCCGCGGATGTCGAGATCTGGATTCACGAAGCGCCGACAGCGATCAACCAAAGCCTGACCTTCAACTTGGGCTTGCCCGCGCTTCCCTTCAAGGTGACCACCACCGGCGGCTTGACCGTTTCGGTCGGCCTCGATTTGGACTTGGCCATGGATTACAGCCAGGGCTCGATCACGATCGATTCATCGAAGAGCCTGCAGGATTTCAATTCCAGCCTGCCGGCCGCCCAACTGTCGTTCGGCGTAACGGCCGGCTTGTCGAGCAATGCATCGCTCACCGCGACGTTGGGGCTTCTACAAGGAACGCTCACGCCGACGCCGGGTCAAGCGAACTCGCTTTCGGCGAGCGTGACCGTGGCGAATCTCGCCAGTCCCACTCCGAGCTTCACCGGCAGCGCGAATATCAATCTCACGGCCACGCTCGGCTTCGGCGACGGCAGCGGCGGCCAGGCCTTTCCCAGCATCAGCACCGATCTGACGATGAGTTGGCCCGACCTGACGAGCCCCGCGTCGTTGAACTTTTCCTACGGCAATGTGCAACTGAATTTGGGCCAATTCATCAGCAATCTGGTCGAGCCGGTCATTGCCGACATCCAGCAATACACCAAGCCGTTCGAGTCGGCGATCGATGCGCTCAACACGCCGATCCCGGGGATCGACTCGATTCTCCCCGGTTTCAGCCTGATGACGCTGGCCGGCGGAGTCGCAAGTTACACGGGCTGGGGCGAGATCGAAGGTCTGGTGGCCGATGCCATTCAGATTGCCAATCTGGTCAACGGTTTCAATGTCAGCTCGCTCGACGACGTGATGATGCCGATGGGCGATTTCAGTTTGAACGGCAGCGCGATCGCCAGCGCCAGCGCCGCTCTCGATCCGACGGTGCTTTCGAATCTTGCGGATAATCTAAGCAACCTGGACCTGAGCGATCTGACCAGCTCTGCCCAGGATGCGATCAGCAATTTCGCCAGCGGGATCGAAAGCAAAATCAGTGGTGCGATCGCCGGCGCCGGCCTGCCGTCGGGCGTTGCGTCGGCGGCAACGGCCTGTTTGGACGCGCTGGCGGCGGCGGTGACGGGCAGCGCCTCGGCGAGCGCCAAGCTCGATTTCCCGTTGTTCGACAATCCCAGCTCGATCGTGAATCTGCTCTTCGGCAAGGACGTGAATTTGATCACGTTCGACGCCGGGTTCAACCTTTCCGTTCCGGCGGTGAATTTTCCCAGCGCCAGCTTCGCCGGCCTGGGGGTGAATTTCACTTCGAGCGTAACCGCATCGGCGTCGCTAGAGCTTGGCTACGACACCTATGGGCTCCGCCAACTGCTGGGCAACATCGAAAACGGCACTGCCACGGCCGGCACTATCGCGACGGATATTCTCGACGGATTCTACATTCAAGGCCCGAGCGGCTCGAACCTCGGCTCCTATGCGAAGATCAACGGTCAAATCGGAGTCTTCGCCGGCGGCGAGATTGGAATCGGCGGCATCGCCAGCGCGAGCCTGGGCTTTTTTGGGGGGCTCACGGGCAATTTGTCCGTGTCGCTGAACAACCAGTATCCCGACACCTCCAACGACGGCCGGATCCGCTATCAGGAGCTCGGCTCGGAAATCGCGAACGGCCAGGTTTTCGACGCCTCGGGTGAGCTGACGGCCGGGCTGTCGATCATCGCGACGGGCAGCATTGGACCGTTAAGTGTCTCCGACACATTGCTGAACATTGCCTCGGTGACGCTGTTCAATTCCGCCAGCGTCAGCAACAACACGGTCGCGGACACGTCGCCACCGACCGTTTCGAGCGTCGCCCCCGCATCCGGTCCTCTGGAGGGCGGCACCTCAGTCGCGATTTACGGCACGAACCTGGATGGCGCCACGGAAGTGGATTTCAGCGGCGAGCCGTCTCCAACGATCGTCAGCGACTCGGCGACGTGCATCGTGGCCGTTAGCCCGGCTGATACGGTCGGCACAAAGGACATCACGGTCGTCACGCCGAACGGGACGTCGGCCACTTCCGCCAACGACCAGTTCACCTACGTCGAGCCGCCGATCTTTGGGAGCCTTGGCACGAGCTCAGGCCCCGCCGCGGGCGGCGAGTATGTCGACATCAATGGACTCTATCTGGAGAACGCCACCGCGGTCGATTTCGGCAACAATCAGGCAACGATCATCAGCGACACCAACACAGAGATCGTGGCGGCAGTGCCGCCGGGCTCCGGAAGCTGCATCGTGACGGTGACGACGGGCGGCGGCACCGTCGACAGTCCCGGAATATTCACTTACATTCCGGCGCCAATCATCACCAGCGTCAGCCCCGCGGTGGGACCGGAGGGGGGGGGAACGTTGGTGACAATCTTCGGCGCCAACCTCGATAATGCGTGGAACCTGGTGTTCGGTGAGAATGGTGTGCCGAAACTCATCACGGAAACAGACACTGAAATTCAGGTCGATTCGCCCGGCTCGACCACTGTCGGAGCCGTGAATGTGCAAGTGGCAACCAACGGCGGTCCGTCCGCGACCTCCTCAGCCGGCCTGTTTACTTACGGCGATGCCCCGATCATCGAAGGGGTCGCGCCCGGCTCGGGGCCACAGAATGGGACGAATCAGGTGGTCATCCCCTTCATCGACGAGGGGGGCCAGTCGGCCTCGGATTTCACGGGAGTCGATTTTGGCCAGAAGGGCGGCACGATCGACTCGATCGTCGAGGTTTCGCCACCCGGCTCTTTTCCAACCAATTGGGTAATGACCGCCACCGCTCCGGCCGGCGCGGGAACGGTAGATGTTGAGATCGATTCGGTCTTTGGCAAGTCGATTCCGATACCGGCCGATCAATACGTCTACACGCCGCCGCCCGGTGTCACCTCGATATCACCGTCGGCAGGGCCGCTCGGTGGCGGCACCCTGGTGCTGATCACCGGCGTCAACTTGGGCAACGAGGCTGTGTTGCCGCAAGTGAAATTCGGCAATAACAATGTCCCGCCCGCCGCTGTTACCGTCTATCTGAGCGGCACGGTCGCGGCCTACAGCCCGGCAGGCTCGGCCGGCACGGTGCCGGTGCATTTGACGACGGCGGGTGGCACCGTGGACGCCGGCAATTTCACGTATACGGCGGCGCCGATCGTGACCTCGGTGTCGCCGGACTTCGGCCCCAACGCGGGCGGCACCGAGGTGACGATCGCCGGCGCCACGCTTGCCGGCGCCACGGCAGTGGATTTCGGCGCCAACCCGGCGATGAGCTTCACCGTCTTGCCGAATGGAAGTATCTCCGCCGAAAGCCCGTCGGGCCAGTTGGGCGTGGTCGACGTGACCGTGACTACGGCTGCGGGCAAATCGGCCACGTCGTACGCCGATAAATTCAGTTACGAACTGGTGCCGCCCGTCATCGATGGGCTTTCGACCACGACGGGCTCCGTCACCGGCGGGACCACGGTCTACATTTACGGCGCCAATTTTACCAGCGCCACGGAGATCGACTTCGATTCGACGCTCGGCGACGCGGAAACGACGAACTACACCGTCCTCGCGCCCGGGGAGATCGAAGTCGTTACCCCGCCGCACGTCGCGGCGGAAGTGGCGGTGGTGGTAAAGACGCCTGGCGAACAGTCGATCTTTTCCTACCCGGACCAATTCACTTACACGGCCGTCGCCGCGGTGACGGGCATCAGCCCCTCGTCGGGCTTGACGGGTGGTGGAACGAGCGTGACCATTTCGGGAACCGACCTCGCCGGCGCCACGGCGGTGGATTTCGGCAACGCGCCGGCCTCCGGTTTTGTGGTGAATCCGGATGGAACGATCACGGCTGTTAGCCCAGCGGAAGACGCCGGCCCGGTGAATATCACGGTGACGACGCCGACCGGGCCAACACAGCCTTCGTCGGCAGACCTGTTTACTTATCTCGTGTCCGGTCCCATCGTCGACCAGGTGAGCCCCGATACGGGTTCGCCCTCCGGCGGAACCACCGTCACGATCACGGGGGCGAATTTCGCGGGCGCAACGGAGGTCGAGTTCGGCAATACGGCCGCGTCGAGTTTCACGATCGACTCGAACAGCTCGATTACGGCCACTAGCCCTGGTGGAACGGCCGGCTCCTCCGTGGATGTTACGGTAGTTACCGCCGGTGGCGCATCACCAAATACGCCGAACGACATGTTCGTCTACGGCGCTGCACCGGTGATTTTCTTTGTGGGCGACAATGGCAACGCGGGGCCCGCCAACGCGAGCAACGGCGTATTCATCTACGGCGCAAATCTCGAGGACGCGACGGGAGTGAATTTCGGCCCTTATGTCGATGAACGTGATACGGGCGTGGGAGAGATTCTCACGATCAACCCAAACGGAACGGAGTTGTCCGTCTCGGTGCCCGCTGAGCCCGCCGGCACGGTCGATGTAACCGTGACGACGTCCAACGGCGGCACGTCCGCGATCACTCCGAACGACAAATACACGTATGTCTCGGGGCCGCTGCTTGATTTTGTCGTCACGGGCGGCGTGGATTATTTTCCGGCCTCCGGTCCGGTGGGCGGCGGCACCACGGTGGAGCTTGCGGGGTACAACTTGGGCGATGCAACGGCGGTGAATTTCGGTGGCACGCCCGCGACCAGCTTCGCCGTCAACGACAATGGCGACATCACCGCCGTCAGCCCGTCCGGCGTCTTGGGCACGGTGGATGTAACGGTGACATCGCCCCAAGGAACGTCGTCGACCGCCTTTTTCCCCAACTACATCACATACACTTATCTCGCCGCGCCCATCGTGTCGGGCATCGCTCCCGCGTCGGGCCCCGTGGCAGGCGGCAATACCGTGGAGATTTTCGGAGCGGCGCTTGCCTCCGTCAGCGAGATCGATTTCGGCGGCGTCCCAGGCACAATCACTGGCATTTCGAACAATGCCCTCTACGCCACCGCTCCGGCCGGCACGCTCGGCACGGTGAATATCACGGTGACGACGCTCGGCGGCACCTCGGCCACTTTGCCGGCCGACAACTATACCTACATGCCGCCGCCGGTCTTCTCCACGTTGGATGTTTCGTCGGGAGCCATCGAAGGGGGAACGCCGGTGACGATCACCGGCACGAATCTGGCCGGCGCCACGGAAGTCGATTTCGGACAGGGCAATCCAGCCACGATCCTGGACGACACGGGCAGCCAGATCATCGTCACCAGCCCCTACTCGCCCACCGCCGACGTAGGCACGGTCGACGTCACCGTTACGACTCCCGACGGCACCACGGCCGTTACCGAGCCGGCCGATGAGTTTACCTACACGCATGCCCCGTTCATTTCCCAGGTGGCCGGCGCCATCACGCTCGGCGGCGGCCAAGCCGCCGGCTTCGCGGCAGGGGGAGATTCCGTGAACATCCAGGGCGTCGACCTTTCCTATGTAACGGCCGTCGATTTCGGCAGCACGCCGGCGGAACTGTCCTCCCTTGTCTACAACCCGGACGGATCGATCACGGTCGACAGCCCGGCAGGTGCGCCCGGCACGGTGAACATCACGGTCACAACGTCGTTTGGAACGTCGGATATTTCAATGGCCGATCAGTTCACCTATTTCGCGGTCCCCAGCATATCGAGTGTCAGTCCTGCGACCGGCGGAATCGATGGCGGCACGCATGTGGTGATCACCGGCACCGGCTTCGCCGGCGCAACGCAGGTCGATTTCAAGTCGAGCGACGGCGACAATTTCGCAACCATCGACAACGAAACCGATGACCAGCTCATCGTCACCAGCCCGGTTGGCAGCGCGCTCGGCGCCGTCGATATCATCGTCA
>Ga0182024_10025587_pt1 | contig 10409 bp, 8 predicted proteins | sample P32metaG_FD_120480 | JGI IMG/M metagenome (GOLD analysis project Ga0182024, IMG submission 120480) | Permafrost microbial communities from Stordalen Mire, Sweden - P3-2 metaG (Illumina Assembly) | ecosystem: Environmental > Terrestrial > Soil > Wetlands > Permafrost | place: Sweden: Stordalen...
AAGCTACGGTTATAACATTGAAATCCTTGCCCACAGTCTCCGGCATCGCCCGCAACGCGCGCAGCAGATCATTCATTACCATCGTGCAGAGCATCGGGCACTGGTAGTAAACCAGCACAAGGATGACCGGCTTCTTGTCAAAATAATCCTTCAATTGGACCGCACTGCCATGCTCGTCGGTGAATACGAGGTCCAACGGGAGAGTTGCGCCGAGTTTTTGATCGATGCCGACATTCTGGAGAATTGATGGTGATCCCTGAATGGTCTGGGCATTCGAGAGACCGCACATGAACAGGATCACCGCCAGATTCATCAATGCGCTAAACTTCATGGCACACCTCCGGGTCCGTGCAGGGCGCTTGCCGGCGACATGAATGGCCCGTCCGATGGCTGGGTTGCGGGGAGCACAGCGGGTAAGCCGCGCTCGACTACGAGATCGATTGCCGCCTGAACCGGAATGCGCGCAAATTGGTGCGAGGAATCGACCCATCCCCACGCGTGATTGCCGATCAAGGCTTGCTCTCGCGCTTTCACCTCCAGCAGATCTGCGCGGGGCGGCACATCGTGCGACGGCGCCGGCTCCAGACGCGGATCGGGCGGAACAGAACGCATCACGGCGGATAGAGGATGGCTTGGAAATGCGAGGCGATTGTCCGCGCATTGAATTCGTTCCAGGCGATCCAGCACACCCCAGCCGACCAGATACACCAACGCCAGCGCGGCGAGAAACGTTACCACAAAAATGAGGATTGGGCCTGGCTGCACGTCGCGAAGCTCGTGGCCGGCAGGCGCGGATTCAGGCGGATTGAGGCTCGGATGCTCCATAAGTTGAACCATCATCGCCGCTCGGCGGGGCCAGCAGCGGCGCGTTTTTTAGGAAATACGAAAAGGCCGCGTACCAGACGCCTCCGATTCCCAACCATGCCAGCAGGTCCAGCGGCGATAGAACAAAACCGCCATGCGGATCGCTCTGTACCTGCGGCCCAATATTCCAATAGAGGTCCAGAATGCGGAGAAACAGCAGAGCGGCGCATAGCATTCCCAGCCGATTGATGTCCTGTTTCAATGCCCGAGAGAGCAGAAGGAAAAACGGCACCAGAAAATGGATGAAGATGATGACGCCTGCGACGAATCGCCACCCGCCATAGGTCCGCTGAACGTACCAGCCGATGTCCGGCAGTTCGTTGCCGGTCCATGTGATCAGGTATTGGGCGAAATTCATGTACGCCCAAAGAATGATGAACATCAGAAGCAGATTGCCGAGGTCGATGAAATGTTTTGACTTGGCAAACCGCGCGATCGTCGGTCGCTCGGCGCGGCTCCATAGAACAACGATCGCGAAACAAAGCGCAGTCAGAGATTGCGATACCGCAAGAATAAATCCAAAAATGCTGCTCGACCAATGGGCCTGACGCGACATGATCCAATCGACGCCTGCGAGCGAGATCAGGACGACGTAAATCACCAACCCGCCCGCGCTGATGCGTCGCAACATGCCCGCATTTTTGGAATGGGTCAGGCCAAATGCCAAGCCGATCCAGATAATGAAATAAATCAGATATCGAATGAAGAAGAGCTGCGCGTTCAGATACGAATGGACATGACGGAGAATAGGATCGCGAGCCAGCTCGTCCGGCCGCGCCCACGGGAACAGGATCGACATTCCGAGCAAAATCGGCAGAAACAGAACGAATAACACCGGCAGCGTCCGAGCGGCGGATGTGGTAATTGGGCGGATCAGCACGCCCCAATCACCGCCGGTCAGGTGGTGCATCATCGTCAGCGCCATGCCGCCAAGTGAGATGCCCAACCAGAAAAGCCACGCGAAAAGCCACGCGTTGAAAAACTGGGGTCGCATCGTCGGAAAAATCCCCGCGATGGCGCACAGCAACAGGGATGTCGCACCCACCGCGAGGGCATGTTGTTCGGTCCACTCGATCCAATGGGTCGTGCGGCTATTCATCTCGCGCCTCCCAGTTGTTGCAATTCGGCGGCATCAAGCTGATTCGCCGGAACGGCCTGGCTGATTTGCAACGTGCGCAAATACGCGACGATCGTCCACCGGTCGGCAGGCGAAATGCGGTCGCCATGCCCGTACATGGCGCCGTAGCCATTGGTGATGACGTCGAATACATGGCCCACCGGCGCTTGGCGAAGGCGGTCCAGGTCATAGTTCGGGGGAACGACGAAACCCCGTTGCACGACGATGCCGTGTCCGTCACCCGCGTCGCCGTGACACATGACGCAATAGATCGTGAATTGTTCCTGACCGCGCTCGAGCACGGATCGAAGCGCCGGCCCGCGCGTTGGGAATGGGCCGTCCTCAGGGGTGGGATAGTGCTCGGGAAATGCGGACGCGGCCTTACCATCCACAAAGCCGCGGTATAAATGTGAATCCAATTCCAGATCTCCCCGCGCGACGGTTCCTTCAACCAGCGGCCGTGCTGTCGCTCCATCGGCAAAGAATTCGCTCTGCTGCATCGGCTTGGCCTTGGGTTGCGAGCCCATGTCTTCCTTCCAGCATCCGGCCGCAGCGAGAAGCAGACTTAACGCAGCGAGCGTGCGGAGTATGGTGTTCGGCCGCTTCATACCGGCACCTCGCTAACATCCAGCGGTCCCAGGGATCGCATGAACTCGCGCGTCTGATCCACTTCAAATTTCGAATCGCTCGACTCGACGCAAAGGAAGAAGCGGTTCTGACTCGCCAAGTCGAATCGTGGAGAATTGAAAAGCGGATGATACGGCGTCGGCAAACCATTAAGCGCCAGCATCCCGAACGCCCCGGCGAGGCCTGCCCCCAATATCGTCAGCTCAAATGTAATCGGGATAAACGCCGGCCAGGAATATAACGGCCTGCCTCCCACGTTGATCGGATAACTGAAGACCGCGGCGTAGACCTGCATGAAAAACCCGGTGAGGCCCCCACCGATTCCACCGAGGAGGAAGATCAGCGGCACCCGGTTGGGCGGGAGGCGCATGGCTTCGCTCAGGCCCGGAACATCGAAGGGGGCGAGCGCATCAAAACGCGAATATCCGGCTTCGCGGGTTTTGCGCGCGGCTTCGACAAGCCCTTCGGCGGAGTCGAATTCCGCCAGCAAGCCATACATTGGGCGCGCGGGCATCATGCTGCCTCCTTATGCCGGGAGCCGGATTGCTCAAACACCAGTTCGCGCATTTCAGAAATCGAAATCGTCGGCAGCACGCGCACGAACAGCAGGAAGCAGAACGAGAAGAGCCCGATCGTTCCCAAAAGCGTCGCCCAATCCCAGCGGGTTGGGTAATACATTCCCCAGCTCGACGGCAGGAAATCGCGATGGAGGCTGGTGATGATGATGACGAATCGCTCCATCCACATGCCGGTCTGTACGATGAACGAGATCACCAGCAGCAGTGGCACGGAGCGGCGAATAGCGCGAAACCAAAGAAACTGCGGCGTAAAGACATTGCAGAAGATCAGCACCCAGTATGTCACGCGATAATTGCCGAATGCGCGGTTGGCGTTCACGTACATGTCGAATTCATTCCCGCTGAGCCAGCCGTAAAACGCCTCCGCGGCGTATCCGTAGGCGACGATCAGGCCTGTCACCAGCATGAGTTTGGCGCAATTTTCGAGGTGTCGGATGGTAATGAAATCCTGCAAGCCGTAGGCCCAGCGGAGTGGAATGGCGAGGGTAAGAACCATTGCGAAGCCGGAGAAGATCGCGCCGGCGACAAAGTAAGGTGGGAAGATGGTGCTGTGCCAGCCGGGCAATTGGGCGGCGGCGAAATCCATGCCGACGACGCTGTGGACGGAGATGACGAGTGGTGCCGCGAGTCCCGCGAGCAGAAGATATGCGGTTCTATATCGGTGCCAATGTCGGGCCGATCCGCGCCAACCCATCGCCAGAATTCCGTAGATGATGCGGGCGGAGCGCGATTTAGCTCGGTCACGAAACGTCGCGAGGTCTGGAATCAGGCCGACAAACCAAAAGACCAGTGAGATCATCGCATACGTGCTGACCGCAAAGACGTCCCACACCAGCGGGCTGCGAAATTGCGGCCACAGCCACATGGTGTTTGGATATGGCAGTAGCCAGAAGAATTCCCACGGCCGGCCGAGGTGCAGCAGCGGGAACAATCCGGCGCAGGCGACGGCGAAGAGCGTCATCGCCTCGGCGAAGCGGTTGATGCTGGTCCGCCAATCCTGCCGCATCAGGAAGAGCATCGCGCTGATAAACGTCCCGGCGTGTCCGATGCCGATCCACCAGACAAAATTGACGATGGCGAATCCCCACGCGATCGGAATGTTGACACCCCAGATACCGACGCCGCGCAGAAACAGATAAGAAATCGCCGCTGTCAGGATCATCACGAACAGCGCGGCCAGGGCGAAGCTGAATCTCCAGGCCTTGCCGGACTTTCGCGTCAGGACGATCGAGGTGATCTTTTCGGTGACGGATTCGTAGTCGTGGCCAGCCGCCAGAACATCTGACCCGCGCGAGACCGCGATGTTGGATCCGGAGGCGCTCATGATTTGGTGGATGCCTCCATGAGCGCGGGATTAGGGTTTTGGATTCGCGCCAGGTACGTCGTTCGCGGCTGCGTGGTCAGCTCCGCCAGCAACGAATAATTCAGCGGCTGGCGCTTCAGTTGCGCGACTTCACTGAGATGATGCGGCGAGATTTCGTGGATGGGATCGACGGCCGGATTGAGATTGCCGAAAACGATCGCCTTTGTTGGACACGCCTGCTGGCAGGCGGTTTGAAGACTATCGAGCATCTGCTGGCGAAGCTCGGCGCTTTTTCGCTGGATGGCCGCGGCATCGCTGGGATCCGGTGCGGATTTCGCTTCCTCATCCATTTGCACCTGGAGGATTTCCATGTCGATTCGTTTGGCGACGATCCGCTGAATGCAATACGAGCATTTTTCCATGATCCCCCGGCTACGCACCGTTACCTCGGGATTGCGCATCAGCTTCAAACTTTCGGTTGTCTGATCCGCGTATTGCAGAAAATTGAATCGCCGAACTTTGTAGGGGCAATTATTGCTGCAATAGCGCGTGCCGACGCAGCGGTTGTAAACCATGTTGTTGAGCCCCTCGTCGTCGTGAACGGTCGCACCGACCGGGCAAACGAGTTCGCACGGGGCGTTTTCGCACTGCTGACAGGGAACGGGCTGATGAAACGCGGCGGCTGGGGACTCCGGCTTCCCCTCGTAATAAGTATCGACGCGAATCCAATGCATTTCCCGGCCGCGCGAGACCTGATCCTTGCCGACGACTGGGATATTGTTCTCCGTCTGGCAAGCGAGAATGCAGGCGTTGCATCCGATGCAGGATTGCATGTCGATCGACATGCCCCAGGCGAGATTATTTTTATAAGTGCTCTCGTATCCGGGGTAGAGAGTCAGATGATGCTGGTTTTCCGGTTCGTCCAGTTTTTTGACGAAGCCCGGATCGTCGATGAATTGCTGGAGGGTGGCTATGCGGATGAGCTTGCGATCATCGAGATTGTCATCGCCCGGATGTTGAACGACGTTTGCGTCCAGATCGCCAACTTGCCGGTCGGCGATGGTCTGATGCGTATGCGTCGCGACCAGCGGATATGTTGATTCGAGACGGCGAACATCGGCGCCGCCGATAAACCAGGGATGATTGCTAGTACGCAGCTTATAGGCATTGAACCCGGTGGCAGTGCCGACCGAGCCGGCGCGCCACCGGCCGTATCCCAGGTGAAGCGTGATCGTATCATCCGGCAGGCCTGGCAAAATCCACGCCGGTATTTCGAACGACCTGCCGTCGACGGTGATGCGCAGCACGTCACCATTGGCCGCTCCCAATGTTTTGGCGCTGTTTACGCTCATCAGCGCGGCGTTGTCCCAAGTGAGTTTGGTCAGCGGCTTGGGAAGTTCCTGGAGAAACGCGTTGTTGGCATAGGTGCCATCCCAAACACATGGGTCGGGACGGAAGACCAGCTCGAATGTGCCGGAGGATGGAGTTGTCGCGGTTGGTCGCGAAACGCTCGCTCGCCGCGTTGGCGCTGTTGCCGTGAAATCTCCGAGCCAAATTCCTTTCTCGAGCGATCGCCGCCAGACGGATTCAAAATCATCGCCCCCCTGCTGCTCTGCCCAGAATTCCCGGACAATCTGCTGACCCATGCGCAAATATCCGGTCAGCAGCAATTCCATCACGTCGATCGCGGATCGGCCGGCATAGAGCGGAGCGATTAGCGGCTGAACCATCGACACCGTGCCTTCATAGGCCCGCGCATCCGACCACTCTTCGAGAAAATGCGTCTGCGGAAGATGCCATTGGCATTTGAAAGAGGTCTCATCGTCGTACGCGCCGAGGCGGACTGTCAGATTTTTATCGACTCGTTTGGAAAATGTTTCCAGCGCGGCTTCGAATTGCAAATCTGCGGGAGCGGTGTAGCAGGGGTTTCCCCCGAGAATGATGAGGGTATCAATAACGCCGCGATCCATCTGAGATATCAGATCGCCGAGTAATCCGTCTGGGTCGCCTTCCGCCGGGGCGGCGTAATGGATGGTGCTATCGATGTTTGCCAAGGCGACGTTGATATCGTGTACCGCGGCATGAACGGCTGGCGGCTGGCTTGCGCCGGCGAGCACAATTCCGCGACCGCGATGGGCTAGAAGATCAGCGGCGACGGCCTTAATCCACCCCTCCGCAGCTGGGAGATTCTTGACTGCATCGGCGAGCATCGACGCGGTCCGTGCAATTTGCGAGGGACGCTTCGCCCAGCGATGATCGGCCATCGTTCCCGTAATCGTGTGCGTGCTTTCGACCATATACAGCCGATTCATCTGCGTGGTCCCGGCGCGAATCCGTCGGCCGTCCTGGAAATCTCGCGCATATCGGCTGTGCCCCGGCTCTTCGCTGAGGAAATCGCAGTCGAACGAAACGATCACTTCTGCCTTGGAAAAATCGAAATGGGGGAGGATTTCACGGCCGGTGGCATCACGTAGCCCATCGCGAATGTTGCGCCGGGAAAGCGGATCGTGTGCAAACCACTTGGCTCCGGGATATTTCGCTTTCAGATCGCGAATCTGTTTTAAGAGCGTCGGCGACGTGATTGTCTCGGTGAGAATCGCCAGCCCGGATCCATTTTTTGTCTTTTGAGCCAGCCGAGGGCGAATGACGCCGACGAACGTATCCCAATCGCTAATGACGCCGGCGCGACTAACCGTCTGCGAACGATCCGGATCGTATAAATCCAACAGTGCTGCCTGGAGAAACACGTCGCTGGAGCCGAGATTGGCGGGATGATCGGGGTTGCCTTCGAGCTTGATGGGCCGGCCCTCGCGGCTCGTGGCGACGACGCCCTGTGCGTATCCCGAAAGTGTCATTGCTGTTGCGAAAAACAGCGGCCGGCCCGGGATCACGTTCTCGGGTTGGCGCACATACGGCACGATTGTCTCATCGATCTTCGGCTTACATCCGGCAAGCCCGGCAACTGCCATCGATGCCGCGACCATCTTGAGAAATGTTCGCCGGCTCGTGCCGTCGGGTTCGTCGAGGGCGCCGGGCGGAAATTCATCCTGCGCCAGCCGCCGGAACTCCGGCGAATTGGCCCATTGTTCTTGAGTTTTCCAATAGCGATTTGATCGATAGCCGCGAGATTGGATCGGTGTGGATTCCATGGGATTCAGCGGTGGCATGTATAACAGTTGGTGATCCGGCCGCCCGTGGGAATGTGATAGGCGACAATCAGCGCCTCGCCGAGCGATTTCTGATTGATAACAGGATGCTCGGTGGTGGAATACTTCTGCTTTACCTGGTCGTCAATCGCGTAATCCATGTTGAAGACCTGATCGCGCGGGCGAAGGTAATTCTCGGGATTGCGATGACAGTCCAGGCACCAGCGCATTTGCAGGCTGGCAGCCTGAAACATCAGGGGCATCTGATCCACGCGGGCGTGACAGGTGGCGCAACCGATGCCCTTATTGATATGGATATCATGCGGAAAATAGACGAAGTCCGGCAGATTATGCACCCGCGTCCAGTGGATGGGAATCTCATCGCTCCAGCTTTTTCGGACCGGCTCGAGAATCTGGGCATCGGTCCAGATGCGCGAGTGGCAGGTCATGCAGGTCTTGGTAGCGGGAAGTCCGGCGAAAGTGGAATCGGTGACGGAGGTGTGGCAATACCGGCAATCGAGGCCCAGATCGCGCACATGATGCGCATGGCTGAATGGCACCGGCTGATCGCGGATAACGCCTTGATTGGTGACATAAGGCGAGCGATCAAGCAATGAACCGATCAGAGCCGCTCCGCAGACGCCGATGACCAGCGCGGCAATGCATGCTTTGGCCACCACGTTCATGCTGGGATGGAAGATTTGCGCCATCTTCGTTATCGCAAGGTTGCACATCGTCGCTTGCCGCCCCGAAACTGGGAACGGACAAAAGAGAGCCGCGGAAAGTTAGCGCTGAAGGACAAAACGGAAAGGGATACTGACGTGTCCAATGACGGGCTGCCCCGCGGTGAGGGTGACGGCGAGCACAAGGCCCTTACTGTGGGCCGTTTGAGTTCAAATCCTGCTACCTCGGCCGAGCGACGATAATGCTTCGCGTTGTCTGAGCCGGAAAATCGAGGCAGAAAAATGATCAAAGACTCGACTCCTTTGAATTGCCTAGCGCCACGCTTATGTTAGTGGATCAGACCAATCCGACGTTGCGTTCGATCGTCTTGATCACCGAATCCATCTTCCCGTTCAATACCTGCTTGGCAAGGCTGAGGGTAAAGCCTTTGGCCGCATGGAAGGGAATATGCGACGGCAATGACAGTGCGTAGGAATCGACCACCGCATCAACCACAACTGGGCCATCCTTGTGCGCAAGGGCCGCGGCGAGCCCTTCTCTCACGTCGCCTGGTTCTTCGATACGAATGCCCCTCGCGCCCATCGCCTCTGCAACTTTGGCGAAGTTCGGGTTCTTGAAATCGACGCCAAACGGAACCACGCCGGCTTCCTGCATTTCGATGTTGACAAAGTCAAGTGATTCATTGTTGAGGATGATCTGAACCACCGGCGTTTTCCGTTGCACTTGCGTCAGCAGATCACCGAGTGCAAGCATCGTGAACCCACCGTCGCCGCACAGCGCGATAGTCTGGCGCCCTGGGAATGCAAGTTGCGCACCGAAAGCGTTGGGGGCGGCATTGGCCATAGAGGCCCATGAAAACGAACCAAAGATCCGCCGGTTCGTTCCGCCTTTCACATGCCGCGCCAGCCAGATGCAGGCCGTACCCGTGTCCGCGAAAAACATCGCGTCTTCGGAAGCAAGCTCGCTTAGCGTTGCGGCCAGGAATTCCGGACGGATTGGTTTGATCCTAGGGCCTTTCACGACGTAATGTTGTAGAAGCTCATGGAACGAGTTGGTTTCGGCGACGTGTTTTTCGAGAAAGCGGCTGTCGGTCTTTTCGCGGACTTTGGGGAGCAGCGCGGTAACGGTAGCCTTAATGTCGCCCACAAGCGCCAAATCAACAGCTGTTCGCCGTCCGATGTGTTTCGGGTTCTTGTCGATCTGGACTTTCTTCACATCATCGCCGGGAAGAAATTCCGGGAACGGAAAGTCCGTGCCGAGCAGCAGCATCAGATCCGCATCGTGAATAGCATTATAGGCGCCCCCGTAACCGAGAAGCCCGGTCATCCCGACGGCATTTGGATTGTCATGCTCCAGCCATTGCTTCCCGCGAAAGGAGTATCCGACCGGTGCCTTCAGTCTGGCGGCGAGTCGCAGCACCTCATCGCGGGCATCGCGGCAGCCGTCACCGCCGAAAATCGCCACTTTCTTGGCAGCTTCGATCATTTCGGCGAGTTTGTCGATATCCGCGTCAGCCGGGCGGAATAGCGATGGAGCGGGAATCGTGACCTCGTGAAGGGAATGGTCCGGCGCGTTCGCCGAAGCGATGTCGCCGGGCATCGAGATCACAGTCGGACCCTTGTCGACAACGGCCGTCAGAATCGCAGTCGTGACCACCGCCCGTATCTGTTCAGGGTTGACGACTCGTCCGACGTAGAGGCAGGCGGTATCGAAAAACTTGTAAGGGTTCAGCTCTTCGAGGGCAGCGCTGTCCATGAGCTTGGTCTCGACATCGCCGGCGATCGCGATGACCGCAGCCCCCTCCTTGCGCGCGTCCATCAGTCCATTGAAAAGGTGCGTTACGCCGGGGCCGGCGGTTCCGCATACCACCACGGGATTGCCGCTCAGGTACGCATCGGCGACCGCGGCAAAGACGCCATATTCTTCATGACGAACGTGGATAAATTCGATCTTTCCGTTGCGCCGCAGTGCGTCGATAACCGGATTTAGTGCGTCTCCAACAATGCCGTAACAGCGCTTGACGCCAGCCTTCGCCAGCATCTCCCACATAACATCGGCAACTTTTTGTGTCATGAACACTTCCTCCTGTG
>Ga0182024_10025588_pt1 | contig 10409 bp, 7 predicted proteins | sample P32metaG_FD_120480 | JGI IMG/M metagenome (GOLD analysis project Ga0182024, IMG submission 120480) | Permafrost microbial communities from Stordalen Mire, Sweden - P3-2 metaG (Illumina Assembly) | ecosystem: Environmental > Terrestrial > Soil > Wetlands > Permafrost | place: Sweden: Stordalen...
CGCCAATGAAATGGCGCTGGATTCTGGCACAGGCATGGTCCAGTGAAAGTATTTGGCACAGTTTTGGCACAGTGAGGTCCGAAAATGAGGGCTCGGATTAGGAGTAAAGTTGGGAAATGTTTTAGAATCAATGTTGCTCGTCATGTCGGGGCGTAGCGCAGCCTGGTAGCGCGCCTGCCTTGGGCGCAGGAGGTCTGGAGTTCAAATCTCCACGCCCCGACCACTTACTTCTTTATTTTCAATTCGATCTTGTTGATATGGGCGAGAGCCGGGTCGATCAGGCCGAACTTCAGGCGGCAGGTGACCGGTAAGGATTGGTTGAAGGTTGGCAACGCGGACTCCATGACGGTTCCCGTGTAGAAAGAGACTGAGGCAAGATCTCTTCCTCTACCGGACTTGGGCCGCGATCTCTCTCTCTTCGTCTCTCTTCGTTGACTTGCCTTCTGCTCCCACCTAAGATGTGCGGACATGTCGGACACGCCGTCTCCAATAGGCCAGACCTTCTCCCACTACCGCATCATCGAAAAGCTCGGCGGCGGAGGCATGGGTGTCGTTTACAAGGCCGAAGACTCGCGCCTAAAGCGCTTCGTGGCGCTGAAATTTCTACCGCAGGATGTCGCCGGGGATCCGCAAGCTCTGGCGCGATTCCAGCGGGAAGCGCAAGCCGCCTCCGCCCTGAACCATCCCAACATATGCACGATTTACGATATCGGCGAGCAGGACGGCCAGGCCTTCATTGCCATGGAATTCCTGGATGGGCAGACGCTCAAGCACCGAATTAACGGCCGCCCCGTGGATATCGAAGACCTCCTCACTCTCGCCATCGAGATCGGGGACGCGCTCGATGCTGCGCACGCCGAACACATCGTTCACCGCGACATCAAGCCCGCCAATCTATTTGTCACCAAACGCGGCCACGCCAAAATTCTTGACTTTGGTCTCGCGAAGGTGACCTTCACTGGCGCGGGCTCTTCCGCCTCTAAAATCTCCGTGGACTCCACCGAGGGCGCCACGTTGGGCGCCTCCGCCGAACATCTCACCAGCCCCGGCAGCACCATGGGCACCGTCGCTTACATGTCGCCCGAGCAGGTCCGCGGCAAGGAACTCGATTGCCGCTCCGACCTTTTCTCCTTTGGCGCCGTGCTTTACGAAATGACCACCGGCACGCTGCCTTTCCGCGGCGAAACCTCCGGCGTGATATTCAAAGCGATCCTGGATGGCGCGGTGGCGGCTCCCGTGCGGCTGAATCCCGAAACGCCGGCGGAGCTCGAGCGCATCATTAACAAGGCGCTGGAGAAGGATCGTAATCTGCGCTACCAGTCGGCCGCCGACATTCGCGCGGACCTCGCGCGGCTGAAGCGTGAACAGGATTCCGGGCGCTCGACGCGCGTCAGCGACGCGTCCGGCAGCAGCATATCCGCAGCAACGAGTGATGCAAGCGCCATGAGCGCCGCATTGTCGGCGCAAACATCCTCCGGTTCCGCGACGATGCCAGGCGCGCATGCCGACCTCTCGCGTAAACTCTGGATCGGCGGGGCCGTCGCCGCGGCGCTCGCATTGGCAATCGTCGGCGGGTATTACGTGGTGCACGGCCGCTCGCCCGGCGAAAAAGTCACTTCCATCGCGGTGCTGCCCTTCGTCAACGCCACCGCCGACCCGAACAACGAATACCTTAGCGACGGCCTCACCGAAAGTCTTATCGGCACGCTTTCGCAGCTGCCCGACGTCAAAGTGATGGCGCGCAGCACGGTCTTCCGCTTCAAAGGCAAGGAAGACGACCCACAACAGATCGGCAAGGCCCTGAACGTCAGCTCGGTGCTGATGGGCCGGGTCACGCAGCATGGTGACACGGTCGCCGTGCAAGCGGACCTGGTCAATACGGCGGACGGGTCGGAAATGTGGGGCAAGCACTACGAACGCAAGATGGCTGACGTCACGCAGGTGCAGAGCGACATCACCCGCGACGTCGCCAACAAGATGCAGATCCATGTGACCGGCGACGAGCGGGAAAAAATGGGCAGCGCCGGCACCTCCAATTCCGACGCCTACCGGCTCTACCTCGAAGGGCAGCAGCAACTCTACGGCCGGACCAAGCCGGGAATTCTAAAGAGCGTCGCGCTGTTCCAGCAGGCCGCCGCCGCCGATCCGAAGTACTCGCTGGCGTGGGCGGGCCTTTCCACGAGTTACGTCGTAGCGAGCGGCTACGGCCGCTTGATTCCACCCGATCAGGCGCAGCCTTTGGCGGACGAGGCCTCCAAAAAAGCAGTCGAGCTGGACGATTCAAGCTCCGAGGCACACGTGGCGCGCGGCAATGCGCTTGGGATCCAGTGGAAATGGAGCGAAGCCGAGAAGGAGTTCCGCCGCGCGATCGAACTCAATCCCAACAACGCCAACGCCCACTATTTTTACGCGTTCAACTATCTGATGCCCACCAATCACATCGAAGAAGCGCTGGAGCAGTTCCGCCTCGCGCTCGCTCTCGATCCGCTCGCGGGGATCGTGAGGACGAATTACGCGCTCACGCTGATGGACGCGGGCAAGTATCCCGAATCGCGGGAGCAGTTCGATCAGATTCTGCAGCGGGATCCCGCGTTCGGGCCGGCTCACTTTTATCTATCGCAGCTGCAGGCCATGCAGGGTCAGTGGGCCGACGCAATCAACACAATGATAAGCGGGCCGGGTTCACCTTTCCCCAATCGCTCGTTTAATGCGGATGCGCAAGGCTACGTGCAATTGATGGAAGCCGGCAGCAACGGCACGCTGCCCGCGAATGTGGCCGTCGCCTATTCGCTGGCAGGAAATCGCGATAAAGCATTCGAATTTCTCGAAAAGGCCTATGCGGACCGCGACGACGAGCTCACCGCCGTCATCCGCTTCCCCGCCTTCGACCACCTGAAGTCCGACCCACGCTGGCCCGCCCTGCTGCACAAGCTCAGCCTCCCGCTCTAGTTTCGTCCCGCCCGCCGCACGTCGCCCTCATAACCGATGGCACAATGCGCCATACGGTTTTCAACGGTGAAGCATTTTGCATTTTTCTCTAATGAAATTCGCTTGCCTGGCTCGTCGCGTAACTGGATATGTGCACAGCGGCGCATTTGGGGCGCGCACCTTCGCGCCATCCCGCATTCATTTATAACGCCGCGTCCGGGTCGGGGTTACGGGTGTGAAGGCAGAAGGTCCCAGATGGCGGGATCTTCGGTGCCCAGAACCCAGGAGCAGAAGCCTTGCAGGCTGCGTTCTTTGGCGAGGTTGTAGCGCTCGTGGAACGTGCGCGCGTCGGTGTAGAAAATCCATTCGCGTTCGTCGTCGCGGTAGAAATAGAAATACGCGGTGCGATCGGCGGCGTCCCATTCGATGTTGGCGCCATAGGCGCGCGCGAGGTCGAGCGCGTCGGCGGTGGAGACGTAGGCGGCGGAAGGATTCGGCCGGTCGGTGGGTTTCGCGTTGGGAGGCAGCGGTGCGGCGGCGAACCAGTGGTAGCCGTAAAGCGGGATGCCGAGCGAAATTTTCTGGCGCGGGACGAATTTGAGGGCGTAGTCGAGATTGCTGACGGTCCAGGCCCATCCGGCCACGGGGCCGGGCGGGGTGAGGCGGGTATGCTGGTCATAGGTCATCAAGCAGACTAAATCGACAGATTTGGCGAGAGCGGCTAGATCGAAGGCGCCGCGCCAGTTTTCGTAAATCCAGGCGGAGTAGTTGGTTTCGCCAGCGGCGCCGGGCGCGTTGGGAACCGTGGCGATGGTGAGCTGCAGATTATTTTTGTGAAAGAGGGCGGCGGCTTCGGCGACCATCGCGGAGAAGATGTCGCGGTCGGTCCAATTTACGTTTTCAAAGTCGAACTGGAACCCGGTGTAGCCGTCGTCTTTGCAGGCTTGGATTAGTTGCGTGAACATTTGGCGGTACGCGGCGGGGTTCGTGAGCAACTTGTGAAAATCATCCTGCAGGAAATTGAAGTCCACCACGATGGGCATCACCGGGACGTGATTTTGGCGCGCGGTTGCGAGTACCTCCGGGTTGGGGCCACCCGAAACCAGGCCGTTGGAATCGACCGAGTACCAGGTGGGGACGAGCGTATCTATTTTATTGGCGTGGGCGAGGAAAGAGCGGACGGAATTGGGATCGCGCGTCATGTAGAACAGAGAATTTGGTTGCTGCGCGCTCGTGGGGAGCGCTGCGCAGAATATAAGGACGAGAAGGCATCGCAGAATTTTCATGGAGTTCGTATATTATGCGGTTCCCTGTTTGGAGACAACGTTTCCCATTCACAATCATCTCAGAGATTATTGTCAACCACTTCCGTCCCTCGCAGAAACCAGTTGCTGCGTGTGTGTCGGACGCTCTGTCTTGAGCCCCATTACAAAATTCTGAGACTTAGCGAGAACGGCGCCGAGGGCCAGTCTGAAGACCGGCGAGGGTATGATTTTACCCGGGTATCGGGACACCAGTGCTCCACATGTCAAAGACCGCTTATCAGGATTTTTTCGCGCTGTGGAAAGACGCCGACCCCGATGTCCCCATGCTCAAGCAAGCCAAGGCCGAGTACGCAAAATCGCAGTGATTCCTTGCCAAGTTCCGCTTCCACCTGGGTCAGTGCTTGGACAAATGCCGTTTCCCGGTGGGCACCCGACTTAGCGGACGTCGAATTAAAATCTACCGAGCACGCGATCTTTGCTCCTCGGAGCCGATTTGCTTACGGAGTCGTTGGCTGCCTGCACGCCAACTGCATGTGTGCCCAAAGTTTTTGTGACAGTCTGGGGGGTCACCTCAAAACTTGGGTCCAACTTGGGTCCAAATGTCGCCAAATTGGGTCCAAAACCGAGTAGCATGACGTACAACAAAGCTGGACGGGCCAATAAGATAGATTTTGTGTAGCTGCCTTGGGCGCGGGAGGTCTGGAGTTCAAATCTCCACGCCCCGACCAAATTGTTCTATCGCGTAACGGCGTCTCCATGCTTTTGTTTTCTCACCCCAGAAGATTATCTGAATTTATCACGCAGGCCGAGGCAAAATTCGCAACTAGATAACGATCGCAGCGCAAATCAGTTGGCAGGAGCTACGAAGCATATGGCGACCAGGCAAATCAGCGTGCAGCGATTTAGCATCACTTCATCCAAATCATTTCCGGAAGTCGTATCACGGTTGGAAACGGCTATCGGCCGGTCAGACCTAAGCGCATTTCGAAAAGATATCTCCGCGGCAAAATCATATCCCGAAGTCGAGAACGTCGTTAACAAGGCCACCGGCCCTTCCGGGTTCATGGAGTTCGCGCGTTTTGACCTGGGTGAAATCCTGCGCAAAGAAACCGGGACTTCGGCGCCAAAAGTCTTGCGCCTCGTCATTGGCAATCCGTTGATCATGAAGAAAATGGTCGAGCGCGTTCCGGACGCCGGTTCCTATGCGCCTGTAACGATTCTGCTCGACGAACGTCCGGACGGAGTGCATCTTTCCTACGACACGATCGCCAGTTTCTTGAATTCCTACGGCAGCCCGGAAGCCATCAAGGTCGCGCAGGATCTGGACGCCAAAGTCGAGGCGCTGCTCACCTCTGCGGCCGGCTGACGCTCGCGCATCGAAGATCGCGATCATCGCTCGCAAGCGCGTGCGGTTGCAAAGAACAACCACCAGATGGCCGCGGCGGAGAAATGCATGAGAACGCTTGCTACGAAAATTGCGACCGTCGGGAGAAAAAGTCATGAAAAAACTAATGCCTGCAATAGCCGCCATCATTTTGCTTTTGTTCCCCGTTTGCGCGCGCTGTGCTCCAGCAAAGCCCGCGATGGAAGTGCTGGTACTCGGTTCCGGCGGTCCGCGGCCGTTCGGCAGGGCCGCGTCCAGTTTCATCGTGCTCCTCGACGGCACTCCGCGGATTTTGGTGGATGCCGGCCCGGGCGCATTCCTGCGCGTCGGAGAATTAAATCTGGATCTGGACAACGTGGACACAGTTTTGCTGACGCATCTGCACATTGACCACAGCGGAGACCTCGCCGCTTTTTTTAATGCGCGCGCCCTCAGCGCCGATGGACCAATCGTCTACAACGTTTTTGGTCCGGACGGCGCCGGACTATTTCCGAAGACCTCGCGCTTCGTAGATTTGCTGGTGGGCAAAGGCGGCGCATTCGAATATCAAAAGACCTTTGGCGCCGACGAGACGTTCGCGGTTCACGACCTGGCCATCAGCCTGGATTCCCCGCGCACCAAAATCGTGGATAAAGACGGTTTGCTCGTGGAAGAAATTGCCACGCATCACGGCGATTGTCCCTCGGTCGCCTACCGCGTTTCCTACAAGGGTGAAGTGCTGGTTTTTTCTGGAGACATGGACGCGTCAGCATTGCCCAACCTGGAACAATTGGCCAAGAACGCGGATCTGCTGATTTTCAATTGCGCTGTGCTCGATCCTCCGAATTCGCCTTCGCAGCTTTACGACCTGCACACTCCGCCAAAGAAAATTGGCATAGCCGCGCACGAGAGCGGAGTGAAGAGTTTGCTGTTGAGCCATACCGCGCCAGACGTCGAAAGCCAGGAAGACGCCGTGCGTCAGTCAATTCGTGCTTCCTATGCAGGGCCGGTTGCGTTCGCAACCGATAAGTTGCGCGTGCCGGTAGGGAAGTGAGCGAAAAATTCCAGCGGAATGGTTTTCTGCTGGGGCGTGCGAACTGGAATTCGAAAAAGTGTGTGCGCGCGGAGTGGCGCTACGCCAGCCATAAGAACGGGAGCCACTCCCGACACTCGTAGTATTGAAGATTTCCTCCCAAGTTATCACCGCTAGCACATTTCACTTCCGCGACCTCATCCGATTTTTCGATACCTTTGCCTCAAACATTCGATGAAGTCAGAAAATTTTAATGCAGTATTATTCCGCCATTAATAAACTCGCGAAGCTGCGGTGAAGCGCCGAATTCTTTTGGCCGGATCGCAACGAAGTCCGCAGCTTCGCAAGCTAGAGCTGAGGGTGCAGCTCTGAATTAACGGTCTCCGCGCTTTTCTCGGTGGCAGACCGCAGTCAGCGAACGGGTGTGTGTGTTCAACAACGTGGAGCGAAAATGGGGGGCGAAAATGTTTGGCGCTTTGCCTACTGCAACTCTATCAAGCGAGCGGGCAAATTTTTTTGCTTCGACGTGGAAAGCATCGCCGTCACCGACACATCAAGCAACCAATGCGCCAGCTCGATCAAACGTTCTGATTCCGGTGAAAGAAAGAACGTCTCGCATTGAGAAGATTATTCCGCATTTCGCTCGTCGCAGTTGGCTGAACGCAATCAACTTTCGAAATGCGCAACGAGTACCATTACTGCCGGGTTAAGCGCGAATGACAGAAAGGTGAAAATTGTTGTCGTTATTGTGGAAATCCTGAGCCTTTCACTTCCAACGATTTCCGCAATCTCCATGGTTAATAAGGACTTAGATTTGCTTCAAAATGGCCCACGGCTTGCGAACTGCGTAGTACCCGCCCCGGTACATTTGTACTGGTGTCCGAACAGCTTAAGTTGTTGACGAAGACTGGTGAGGAAAACGAATGGCTACTATCAAAGCATTGAGCTTGGCGATTCTCCTTACAGCGGCTCCTTTGAGCCTGTGGGGTCAGCAGAACAACACCGTCACGGCCGCACCGGTTTCGGCGTCCACCGCCGCCACCTTCCGTCCTGACGACGACCGGCCCGCGCTGCAACAGCGCAACCCGCGCTATCAGGTGATGCGAGATGACGTCCTCAACATCTCCTTCCCGATCTCGCCGGAGTTGAACCAGACCGTCACGGTTCAGCCGGACGGCTACATTACTCTGGTCAACGTCGGCAGCTTGTTCATCCAGGGCATGACCGTGCCCCAGGTTACCGAGGCGATAACGAAAGCCTACGCGAATACTCTCCACGATCCCATCATCAACGTGGATCTGAAGGATTTTCAGAAGCCTTTCTTTGTGGTCACCGGACAAGTGGCCAAGCCTGGTCAATATGACTTGCGGTACGACACCACCGTCTCCGAAGCCATCGCGATTTCCGGCGGCCTGTTGCCCACCGCGAAAACTCAGCTCTTGATCTACCATCGCGTTTCTCCCGGATGGATGGAAGTGAAGAAATACAACCTCCACGATTTCCTCAATGGCAAGAACGTCAACGAAGATGCCGAAGTGAAGCCGGGCGATATGATCTTCATTCCCGAAAAGGCCATCAACAACTTTAGGAAATACGTTCCTTACACCATCGGGTTGTACGCGACTCCGGCCCCGGCCTGGTTCTAGCGCCGCGGTGTCGCGCAGTTGGGCCTTTTAGGAATGGCTATCAAGCAGCGAGATTTGCGTAAGAACTTTTGCATTAGAAGGGGAGCCTGACCATGATCGACCGGGACAATCGTTTGCGCCAAATGGAAACCAGCCGTTATGCAACTTTGCGTGACTGGGCCTCAGTCGGCTTTCGCCGCCGCCGCTTGATCGCCACGTCATTTTGCGGGCTGCTTATCGGCACCATTTTGTTCTCCGTTTTCTGGGCCGCGCGTTACTACGAATCGGAGATGCAGATATTCGTGGCGCAAGACCGCACCGACCCTCAGGTGAGCTCCGCTCCCAGCGCGGCCGTGCAAAGCAACCAAGCCGTCACGCCCGACGTGATGAACTCGGAAATGGCGCTACTCCAGGCCCCGGACATCCTGCGTCAAGTCGTGGTGAATTGCGGACTGGAGAAGAAATCCAGCGTCACGGACATCCTTCTCCCCAGCGATCCAGCCCGGCGCAACGCTATTAAAGTTGAGAAGCAGGCGGCAATTCTGGCTAAGAAGCTCAACGTGGAAGTGCTGAAGCAAGCCGACGTGATTGACGTCACCTACGGCCGCGTCGGAGCGCCGGAAGTTCCCGCGTGCGTTCTAAGCAATCTTAGCGTTTTGTACATGCAAAAGCACGTTGAGACTCACCGTCCCACTGGCTCTTCGACTGTATTCGCAAGCGAAGTAGACAAGTATCGCACGGCACTCATGAGCTCCGAACAGCAGCTTCGCGAGTTTGGAACGTCGGAAGGCGTCGTGGCGCCCGATGTGGAGCGCACGCTGGTGGCGACACAGCTGGTCACCACCGAAGGAGTGCTGAACACTGCCAAGGCAGCCGCCGCGGCTGATCAACATCGCATCCTGGAAGTCCAGGACCAGCTCAAGTCCATGCCGGCTCGCAGAGAGACGATTGACACTGACCAGGATGCCGGATTGCTGCTACAACAGCTTAATTCCGCTCTCTTGACGGCCCAGATGAAGCGCAGCCAACTCGTCATGAAATACAGTCCTGACTATCCGTTGGTCAAAGAAGCAGACGAATAAGTGGCCGAAGCCAAGGCAGCCATCGCCGAAGCCGAGCGCAACCACATTATGAGCCACACGACGGACCAGGACACTACGTACGAGTTGCTGCGCCAGGATCTGGCCAAGACCCGGGCCGATCTCGCCACTCAGCAAGCCAGTGCCGCGGCCTTGAGTCAGTCCATTCACGACATGCAAGGCCAAACGATCTCGCTCGATCAAAAGGCTATCAAGCAACAGGATCTCCTGCGCGAAGCCAAAGCGAATGAAGACACCTATCTGCTCTATCTCGCCAAGCGCGAGCAGGAGCGCAGTTCGGATGCGATGGACCGCAGCCACGTTGCCAACGTATCCGTGGCCGTGCCGCCAGTTGTGCCGGTTCTGCCCGCGCACAGTCCGTTCATGATTTTTATCTTGGGGCTTCTATTCTCCGTTTTCGCGAGCCTCAGCCTGGCGTTTATTGCCGAGTACTTTGACCCGTCATTCCAAACTCCGTCGGACGTGGACGGCGTTCTTCGGGTTCCGGTCCTCGCATCCATTCCGCGGCAGGCGGCCTAGACGAGTGAGCATGGTTCTCGACTTCTATAAACTCGCGGAACAGCCGTTCGGCGTGACGCCGGATTCGCGCTTCCTCTATCTCGGTCCCAAGCACCGGGAAGCGCTGGCCTCGCTCGTCTATGGAACGGAAAGCAATCGTGGATTCCTGGCCTTGATCGCCAGGCCCGGAATGGGCAAGACCTCTTTGCTCCACCACTATCTTTCCTACCTGCGCGACAAGGCCCGCACGGCTTTCATCTTCCGCACCGATTGTGACTCGCGCGAATTCATCCGCCACCTGCTGATTGATCTGGGCATTGACGTCGCCGGTATGGATTTGCCGGCCATGCACGACGCATTGAACCGGCTTCTCACCGAGGAAATGCGCGCAGGCCGCCGTTTCGTATTGGTGATAGACGAAGCGCAAAATCTCGATGAAAAAGTCCTCGAATCCGTTCGCCTGCTTTCTAATTTCGAGACTCCCTGGGTGAAGTTGATGCAAATCGTGCTCGCCGGGCAGCCTCAGTTGGCTGACCGCCTGGCCAGCCCTTCGCTGGCGCAGTTGCGTCAGCGCGTTTCCATGGTCATCCGCATCGA
>Ga0182024_10025589_pt1 | contig 10409 bp, 9 predicted proteins | sample P32metaG_FD_120480 | JGI IMG/M metagenome (GOLD analysis project Ga0182024, IMG submission 120480) | Permafrost microbial communities from Stordalen Mire, Sweden - P3-2 metaG (Illumina Assembly) | ecosystem: Environmental > Terrestrial > Soil > Wetlands > Permafrost | place: Sweden: Stordalen...
AGTGCCGCCGCTGAGAAGCAGTTGGCAGAACCGGCCGTAGTCGGCCGCGGTGGAAAAGAACCCGCCGTTGGGGCGCGGGGCGCGGTCATGGCTCGCCGGGTCTTTGCCTTGGAGAAATGCGATCGGCGATTCCTCCAAACTGTCGCCCACGCGCTTGTACGATCTGGCGATTCGCGGCCACTGCTCCTTCGTCGGGTAGAAGGTCGTGTCTTTCATGCCTAGCGGGTCGAGCACCCGCTTCTGAACGAACTGGTCGTATGGCTCGCCGGAAACCACCTCGATGATCCGCCCCAGCGTGTTGATCGCCGACTGGCAATACTCCCACTTCGACCCCGGCTCGAAGTGGGTCGTCTTCTTCACATACTCGGGGATCAATTCCGCCAGCGTTTTGGCGTTCTTCGTCTCGGCATCCGCATTGTCCATTCCAGACGTGTGCGTCAGCAAGTGGCGCAGGGTGAGGTTCGCGGGCTTGCCGGTTGGCGTCTTCAATTCGCCAAACTCCGGCAGGTATTTCGCGACCGGGTCATCCACCGAAAGCTTCCCGTCGTCCTGGAGCATGAGGACGGCGGTCGCCGTGACCGGCTTGGTCATCGACGCGATCCAGAAAATCGAGTCGGCCCGCATCGGCTCATTGCCGGCGACGTTCGCCTGCCCGATCGCTTCCAGGTGCACGACCTTGTCGCGCGTCTCCACGAGCGTGACTGCGCCGGCAATTTCATGCTGGTCGATCAACTGCTTCATGCGATCGGGGATGGCTGCCAGTTTGCCGGCATCGAACTCCGGGCGGGGCTGGGGCGGCGGCTCGTCGGCGCGGACGATCGCGGGAAGTGAGAGAAACGCCAAAGTCACGATCGATCGAAGCGTGGAGGTGTTCATGTGGAGAAGTGTACTGATGAGAGGTCCGGGAGGAAGAGGCGACGGACCAGACCGCATGAGAAACGGCCGCGATGGGCAAGCCCTGGTGAGCACCCCCGGGCGTGCCGGCCGCGCCGCAAAGTCGCAGCGTTCTCATGCGCGACTGACCCTGCCCCGCGACAGCATTCTTCTCCGCGTCGGCTTTGTCCGGCCGGGGTGGTTTGCTACACTGCGCCCAATCGCCGGCAGGGTCAAATGCCCGGCGGCCTTGTGCGTCGCGTCGAACCGGAAGACGATCATCTTCCTGACCGAGCCCTGATATGTCTTACACCGTTCTGGCCCGCCGGTACCGTTCTTCCACCTTCGACGAGGTCGTGGGGCAGGAGCACGTCGCGCAGACGCTGAAAAAGGCCATCGCCTCCGATCGGGTGGCCCATGCGTACCTGTTCAATGGCACCCGCGGCGTGGGCAAAACGTCGATGGCCCGCATCCTGGCCAAGGCACTCAATTGCCTGTCGTTCGACAAGCCGACGCCGACGCCCTGCGGCAAGTGCGATTCCTGCGTCAGAATCGCCCGCGGCGATGACATCGACGTCATCGAAATCGATGCGGCGAGCAACACCGGGGTGGACAACGTCCGCGAAGTCATCGAAAACGCCCAGTACCGCCCGGTCCGCGCCCGCTTCAAGGTGTACATCGTGGACGAGGCCCACATGCTCAGCAAGCAGGCGTTCAACGCCCTGCTCAAGACGCTGGAGGAGCCGCCAAGTCACGTGAAGTTCATCCTGGCGACGACCGAGCCGGAAAAGATCCTGCCGACGATTCTGTCGCGGTGCCAGCGTTACGATTTCCGCAATATCCCGACGCGGGAGATCGCCGCTCACCTGAAGGAAATCTGTAGTAGCGAGAAGATCCAGGCCGCGGAAGACGCGCTGTTGCTGGTGGCCAAGGCGGGGGCCGGGTCGATGCGCGATTCGCTGTCGCTGCTCGACCGGCTGCTGAGCGTCGGGGAAAAGAAGCTGACCGCCGACATGATCGAGCAGCTCCTGGGGCTGCCGAAGAGCCAGTTGCTTTTTGATCTGGCCGAAGCGATCGGCACCGGCGACGTGAAATCGACCCTCACCCAGGCCGACGCCATGGTCCGCTCCGGCCTGAGCGTGGATGGCTTGATCGCCACGCTGACCGATCATCTCCGGAACCTGCTGATCATCCGGACCTGCGGGGCGGACTCGGAGCTGGTCGAGGCGCCGGGGCTGGCCTTGTCGGACCTGTCGGCCCAGGCCGAGCGGTTCGACCCGGTTGCCCTGACGCAGGACATCGCCCTGCTGGAAGAGCTGCGCCGGCACATCCGCCAATCGCAGGCGGGGCGGGCCTTGCTCGACGCCACGCTGGTCCGGCTTGCGATGGCCGACCAGTTCGCCTCGATCGGCGAGTTGCTGGCCCGCGCCGGCGGCATGCCGGCCACGCCACGCGCCACGGCGCCGCCTCGGCAAGCGGCCGCCCCGGCGGAAAAAAAAAAGACCGATGAGCCAGTAGCACGCCATGTGGCTGATCTTGTAGGGTCCGCACTGCGGACCGCCGTTGCGGCAACGAACGAATCTGCAGGATTTATTCCCTCTCCCGGTACTCCGGCCCCCCCTGATGAGGGCAAGGGTGAGGGTCTTCTCGCTCCGTCGCAAGGGAACGTACCCTCACCCCAATCCTCATCAGGGGGGGCCGGAGTACCGGGAGAGGGAGTGGCAACCGACGAGGATAATGACGATGACCTGCCCCGCCCCGGCAAGGTATGGGACGGCCCGTCGCTCAAGGACTTGCTCAAGCAGCAGTCATCCGCCGCGCCCGCGGCCCCGGCGCCCGCAACCCAGCCGGCGGCATCGAACGTCGAGTCGGTCGATCCGTCCAACCTCCCCGGCGTCTGGCAGGCCATGCTCGGAATGCTGGCCCAGCACGGCCCCGGCCTCGGCGGCCTGCTTTCCCACGGACAACTCGTCGCCATCGAAGACGGCCGGGCGATCATCCGCTACGGCGAGCAACACGCCTCGCTCGTGAAGATGTTCGACAAGAACGGCAAGAAAGAGCAGGTTCGCGATGCGATCACCAAAGTCCTGAACCAGCAGGTCGGCGTGGCATTTGAGATCGGCCCGGAGCCCTCTCCCAATGCCCCCGCCGCGGCGCCGGAGGCCGCCCCGCGCCAGCGCACCAACGGGCCATCGAGCGCGGCCGCGCCGCCGGCGCCAGTCGGTCCAGCGGCGCCGGCGCCAGCGCCTTCGATCCGCATTACGCCCGAGCTGGTCCAAACCCTTCGCGAATCCGAGCCGCTCGTCCGCGATCTGATGGATAAACTCGGCGCGCAGATCGTGAAGGTGGAATGATTCTTCTTTGTCACTTGTCACTTGTCACCGGTCACTTGTCGGCATCAGTTGTCATTTGTCCCTGGTCCTTGGTCCTTTGCTTGAGAACCCGAAGCGGCGAGAATGCCTGTATCCTTACAAACAAATGACAAATGACGAGTGACAAGTGACCAGTGACAAATGACAGAGGACCAAGGACAAAGGACCCAAATATGTTTGACGCCCTGAAAAACCTCGGCAACCTGCCCGGCCTGATGGCCAAAGCGCGGGAAATGCAGGACAAGATGAAGGCCATGCAGGACGAACTGGCGCGCCGCCACGTCTCAGCGGACGCCGGCGGCGGAATGGTCGAAGCGACCGTCAATGGCCGGCTCGAGCTGGTCAAGCTCAAGATCGACAAGTCCCGGGTCGATCCAAACGATACGGAAATGCTCGAAGACCTGGTCGTTGCCGCCGTCAGCGCCGCCCAGGCCAAGGCCGCCGAGATGGTGCAGGGCGAAATGCAGAAGATGGCCGGCGACCTCGGCCTGCCGCCGGGAATGCTGCCGCAGTAAACGAATGCGGGCGATTCCTGTAGGGTCCGCACTGCGGACCGATTCGCCCGCACCGAAAAGCCGGTCCGCGGTAAGCTTGGGAATGGATTCGTAGCACGGGCGTCCCGCCTGTGTTTTTACCCGAAGACACAGGCGAGACGCCCGTGCTACAAAAGACTCCCAAGCTCACTGCCGACCCTACAGAATCAGAGCCCAATATGCCCAACCTCATCCTTGCCGGCGACATCGGCGGCACGAACACCCGGCTGGCGCTGTTCGACGAAGCCCAGCAACCCCGCGACATCCGGGAGTACAGCAGCACCAAATTCCCCGGCCTGGAGCCGATCATCGAGCAATACCTCCACGACACCAATGCGGCCAAGGGGGCGTTCACCCGAGCCGGGTTTGGCGTCGCCGGGCCCGTCGAGCAGGGGCCGGACGGAGTCTTCGTCCACGGCACGAACCTGAGCTGGGGCGTCACGCAATCGACGCTGGCCCGCGCGCTCGGCCTGGACAAAGGCCATGTGGGGTTGCTGAACGACCTGGCCGCCAACGCCCTGGGGGCGACGGTGGTCGCCGCCAGCCGGACTGTCCAGCTCCACGCCGGTGAGGAATGTCCCGGCCACCGGGCGATCATTTCCGCCGGCACCGGCTTGGGAGTCGCCGGCCTTTACTGGGACGGCAGGGAGCATTCCCCCTTCCCCTCCGAGGGCGGGCATTCCAACTTCGGCCCCCGCAACGAGCGCGAGGACGCACTGCTCCAATACCTCCGCGGCAAGGACATGGAGCACTTCAACGGCCACGTGAGCTGGGAGCGCGTCCTTTCGGGGCCGGGATTGTTCAACCTGTTCGGTTTTCTCCGCCATGCCGGGATCGCCGAGCAGAAATTGCAACTCCCCGACGGAGCCAAGCCAGGCGATGCCGCCAAGCTGATCTCCAAGGCAGGCATGGACGGCTCGTGCCCGCGCAGCGTTGAAGCTCTCAATTGGTTCGCGTCCATTTATGGAGCGGCGGCCGGCAACGTCGCCATCCAGTTCCTCGCCTTGGGCGGCATCTACATCGGCGGCGGCATCGCCCCCAAGATCATCGAAAAGCTCAAGTCCCCGGCGTTCATCAATTCGTTCCTGGAGAAGGGACGTCTGAAGGAACAGGTGTTGGAGCGGATCCCCGTGCGCGTGGTGCTGGATGAGTATGCCGCCCTGCGCGGCGCGGCGCTGTACGCGTCGAGGCTGTGACCGATCCGTTCACCAGGGAGACGCGCATCCGGCTGCGCCGCATGAGCGTCTCCCTGGTGAAGAGATGAAGCATGAAGCATGGACGATCGGATGGAAGCGCGCGCATTTTCCACACCACCGGTCTCCATGTCCGCAACCCGCGCGCTCATCGAGCAGGGCATCGACGCAGGTCTCCACATCGGCGCCCAAGTCTACGTTTCGATCAATGGCGATCCAGTGGCCGACCTGGCGCTGGGCCAGTCCCGGCCGGGCGTGGCGATGTCGCCGGATACGCTCATGCTCTGGCTCTCGGGCAGCAAGCCGGTCGGGGCTGTCGCGATCGGGCAGCTCTGGGAGCAGGGGAAGCTGGGATTGGACGATCCGGTCGCCCGGCACATCCCTGAGTTCGGCCAGAAGGGCAAGGAGCCGGTCACGGTCCGGCACATCCTCACCCACACCGCCGGCTTCCGCTGGGTGGAAACCGGCTGGCCCTCGGCCTCGTGGGACCAGGTCATCGACCGGATCTGCCAGGCGCCCCAGGAGCGCGGCTGGGTGGCGGGCAGAAGCGCAGGGTACAGCCCCTACACAAGCTGGTTCATCCTCGGCGAGATCGTCCGCCGGCTCGATGGCCGCGACTACGACCGGTACGTGCGCGAAGAGATTTTCCTGCCGCTGGGAATGCGGGATTCCTGGTTCGCGATGACCGCGGAGCGCTATCGCGCCTACGGCGATCGCATCGGGATCATGCACAAGACCGACACGGAAAGCGGCCCGCTGGACGCCGGGCTGGACTCAGAGGTGTCCGCCGGGGCGATCCGCCCCGCCGGCGGCGGGCGCGGCCCGGCACGCGAGCTGGGGCGGTTTTATGAGATGCTGTTGGGAGGGGGTTGTTGCGCACGCGAGGAGGGTACATCTCCCTCTCCCGGTAATCCGGGAGAGGGTTGGGGTGAGGGTCCTGAATCCTCAACGGCGTCCGCGATCGCAGCACCAATGCCCCTCACCCCAGCCCTCTCCCGGAGTACCGGGAGAGGGAGAAAAGGCCCACATGTTGCCGACAGCGCTTCGGCAAACCTCGAACAATGCCCGCCGGATTCCACGCACGGCGCATTACATCACTCCCGAATCCTCCTCCCCCAAACCATCGAAGCCCTGGTCGCCCGGCACCGCACCGGCAAGAAAGACAAGACCTTCAACCACATTATGGACTGGGGCCTGGGCTTCGGGGTCAACTCCTCGATCTACGGCCCGGAAAGCGCCCCTTACGGCTTCGGCCCCTACGCCTCCCCCCGCGCCTACGGCCACGGCGGCTCCCAATCCTCCGCTTCCTTCGCCGACCCCGAGCACGGCCTGACCGCCGTCGTCATCTGCAACGGCATGCCGGGCGAAGCCGCGCACCAGAAGCGGATTCGCGCGATCCTTGCGGCTACTTACGAGGACCTGGGCCTTGGGGACATGCCGAATGAACAATGACGTGCGGAAGCACATCCTGCGGCATTTAGCATTCCTCATTCAGCATTCCACATTCAGCATTTCCTCTCACTCCCCAATCACCTTGATCAGCACGCGTTTATCGCGTCTCCCGTCGAACTCCCCGTAAAAGATCTGCTCCCACGGCCCGAAATCGAGCTTGCCCTTGGTGATCGCCACAACTACCTCCCGGCCCATGATCTGGCGTTTCATGTGGGCGTCGGCGTTGTCTTCGCCGGTGCGGTTGTGCTGGTAGCGCTGCGGCGAGGGGTCGAACGGGGCGAGGCCCTCGAGCCATTTCTTGTAGTCTTCGTGCAGGCCGGTCTCGTTGTCGTTGATGAAGACGCTGGCTGTGATGTGCATGGCGTTCACAAAGCATATCTAGTTACGCCCTGCCATTCACGCTTGCTGGCGTAGTTGGATCAGCCCAGGCGAATGGACGGCCGAGCCCCATACGCACGGGCCACCACAATGGTGCGGCTGGCACGAAAAAGTGAGCACAAAAAACCCCGCGCAGCGAACGCGGGGCACTGAAGGAATCCAACCGATGGACGACAACTTAACGCAACGCCGCCGCGTAGGCAAGGTCCGCAGGCCGGACAAAGCCTGCCTCAAGGCACTAGCGGCCGAGGGGAGGCGTAGGGAGCGCCTGCCCGACCATCGCAAGCGGGCAAAAGCGTGGCGTGCGAAGGTGCCGAACAGGCCGAAGGCCCGCCCCGCTGATAAGCCCGTGTTCTTCTCGGTCCCTGCGGAGTACGACCACTCCAAGATGCCGCCGAAGTTCCGTCTGCGCGTGGACGACGCCCACTACATTCTCTCGCTGCTGGTTGAGGGCCAGCAGTCTAAACACCACGACCACGGCTCCTACGTCCCGCTACAGGCCACCCTCTTACGAAAGTATATCGCACCGCGCCACGAGGCATCGGTAAAACGGATGCTGGTCCGGGAAAAGGTCATTGAGTGCGACGGGGTGTTTCGAGTTGGGAAAAAAGCGATGGGATATAGACTCACTGAGGCATATACCGGCAAGCTGCGGCGGATCGAGTGTGGGTCTGCCACAATGGCCAACAAGATCCTTGAATGGCGGAGGGCAAGGGATGCCGAAATCGACGAGCATGAGCCGGATGGCCACCTCTTCAAATGGCTGCGGCGGCTGAAAATTGACTTGCCCCGAGCCGTACATGCCATCCGAGAAAGCCACGTCGTTGACGACCCGCATTTGTCGTTGAATGCGTGCGAGACAATCGCCAACGCCGAGTGGGAGTACAAGATATGCAAACAGCGGCGAAGGCACACCAACGTGACCCGCTTGGACACCGTAGCCCGCGACCACCTCAGCATCGACGGCGTGCCGCTGGTGAATGCGGCGGACATCCGCAATTCCCAGGTTGTCTTCTTCGCCATCATGCTCAAGGAAGCACGCGGCGACGCTCTCAGCGAGGACGAGCGCCGGTTCATAAAGCGGACGATGAAGGGCAAGATTTACGACGACCTGATGGCGCTCGCGGGCTGGGGGCATGATCGCCGCAGGTTCAAGTCCGACTTCTTCACTTACGTTTTTTACGCGGACCCCGTGAAACGCTGGAACGCGGGGCATCCGCTGACAGAGCTTTTCGCCCGCAGGTTCCCAAACGTGTATAGATTCATATTGGAACGGAAACGGGGTGGGCATGAACGACTGCCCTGCGATATGCAGCGTGCAGAAGCCGAATTCATGATTGAAAGAGTATGCCTGCGCTTGGCCCGCCAGCACCCACACGTCCCGCTCATCACGATCCACGATTCGATTCTTACCTACCAGAGGCACGAGGAGTTGGTTCGACGGGTCATCATGGAGGAGTTTCGCAAGAAATATGGCATTCGACCCGCCATTTCGCCCCCAACTGTTACAACATAGGGGGATCGGGGAGTGGGACGTGTGTCGTGGTTGGGGATTGTTGTGGGTGGGGATGGGACGGTTGAATAGGGTCTTGCGGCTTCGTATCGCTTTCTTGCGGCAAGCAAAACCTGTAGGAAACGCCCATCCGGGCAGGTACAGTGGGCACTGTACAACTGCCCGGCCCGGCGGGTTTTTATGAGCGTTTCAAGCCACCAAATTGAAGTAGCCGAATACCCCCCCCTGGAGCTCCAGCTTCGCATGGCGGGCCGCTCACGGAAGAAGGTCGGCAGGCCACTGGCAGCGGGCAAGGTGCGCTTTTTCCGTGCCATGCGCAACACGCGGGGCATCAAGAAGCTCATCGCCGACAATTTGGGAATCTCCTGCCAGACCGTGGCCAACCTGCTGGAGCGCCCCGATTGGGCAGATGTCAGGGAGGCGTGGCTGGCTGAAAAGGAGCAGGCCATCGACACCGCTGAGGATACGGTACTCAAAGCAATAGAACAGTGGCGGGAGGTGGAAACTCCACGGGGCGACAAAGTAATGGTGGGGGATGCCGACTTGGCAACAACAACGGCCAAATGGCTCCTGTCCAACTCCGCCCCGCCCAATATGGCGAGAAGCAAACCACGGTTATCGAGGGGAGCGACAAGCCCCTCAAGATCTTGCAGGGGGTTGTCGATCTGAATGCCCTCGCGTTACCCCTCGAAATCAAGCGGCAGGTGTTGCAGGCCCTGGATGCCAAGGAGGAAGCGGAAAGGGAGGAACAGGTTTGATGAAGCCCCAGCCGCGCTACCCTGATCCCGAGCCGGCCCGCCGTCGGTTTGCCGATGCCCTGCGCCGCTTGGCCGGCGGCAGGCGGTTCACGCCGACAGAGCGTATCGAGTTTGCCCGCATGGCCGATGCATGGGCCAAGACACTTCCGACGAAACCTTGATCGCCAGATTTGCGGCCGGGTCGGGGTGGCAGGCTGGAAGGGACCGTCGCTGACCATGCCGCTAACGGGGCGGCCATGGCATCACCGGGTCGCAGGCGGTAACGTGTCGCCAGCGAGGTAGTCCGACATGGGAGCGTACGTGCTGGCCAATTCCGACCTGGAAGGATTCTTGTGCGTTGGGGCCGTCGTCGTTGGTGGTTGCCTCGGCATCATTATTTACCATATCGAATCGAGATCGTGGAAGAACGTCGCACGATTCTGTCCGTCCTGCCAAACGGTGGCACCGCCAACAGCGAAGTATCAGGGGTCCGACTGGATCAGTTTTGCGTTGATTGTCGCGTTCTTTCCCGGATGGATCGCCTACGAGGTTTGGCGGCAAAGCGCCGCCAAGTTCGTATGCCCAGTTTGCCGCAAGGCTGGGATGATCCCAACCACAGCCCCGGTGGCCGGAATACCAGTTGCAAGGCTCGCGTTTCCGGTGATGCAGCCATCCGGTCCCGGCAGGTTTCGGGTTAGTGGAGTAGACCGCGACTCCCGGATGGACTGCACCCAGTATTACGATGCGGATACTGAACAAAACGCCAAGGTCAAGGCCGAACTTGACGGCATCGTCGTTACCGATGTTGAACGCGTCGGCTAATCCCGTGCATTTGGGACGCCGACGCCGATGCAACCGTTAACGCCATCGGTCCCGGCACCCGACCGACAGGGCAGCGTAAAAGGCCCGCCAAGGCCCCCTGCTGCCCCGCTGGGGCACGATCCCGGCCTGACCCGACAAACCTATCGCCCGCGCCCATTCGCTTACCAGCGTTGCGTTCAGGCCGGCGTGAACCGCCTGCCGCTGGCCATCACGCCACCATGTCGCAGCAGCTTGTTGATGATGTATTATTTGTGTTGACTGACGTTGATAGAAATAGTATAATGCTGGCATGAGTAAAATCGTTGCCTATTACCGGGTGAGCACGAAGCAGCAAGGGGCGTCGGGGCTGGGCTTGGAAGCGCAGGGGGCGGCCGTCGAGGCATACGCCAAGGCGACCGGGGCCGAGATCGGCGCGGCCTTCAAGGAAGTTGAAAGCGGCAAGCGGTCGGATCGGCCGGAGCTTGCCAAGGCCATCGCGTTCGCGCGGCGAAGCAAGGCCCGGCTGGTCATCGCCAAACTGGACCGGCTGGCCCGCA
>Ga0182024_10025590_pt1 | contig 10409 bp, 9 predicted proteins | sample P32metaG_FD_120480 | JGI IMG/M metagenome (GOLD analysis project Ga0182024, IMG submission 120480) | Permafrost microbial communities from Stordalen Mire, Sweden - P3-2 metaG (Illumina Assembly) | ecosystem: Environmental > Terrestrial > Soil > Wetlands > Permafrost | place: Sweden: Stordalen...
CTTGATACCGATTTATCGTTACCAGCGCTTTCCTGGAAATCCCACAATTGCATACGAAAACCGATTGCAACTCAATCTCACCTTGAGCACATCCCGAGGCCTGTGGCGGCCGACCCTCCGCACGCTCACCGAGGGACGGTTTCCCGATAACCGACCTGCTTCAGCTCGCCTTCGATTTCGCCCCGGCGTCGACTACACCTTGCCGCTTCGCGTGGCGCGGCGTCCGGTGCTGGTCGTGAACAACGAGTTTTTCATCGTTCCCGGGAGCAACCCCTTCGCCAACGGTGGCAGCAGCTACACCCAGAACCGCTTCCAGGTGGGAGTACGACTGCCCATCGCCGATTCATTCTCTGTTCGGCCTTACTACTTATTACAGTCGGTTAACCTCCCCAGTGGCTGGGACACAAACCAAATTGTTGGTATCTCGCTCGTCTTTAAGGTCACACGCAAAACCAAGTGACGCATTGCCGGCTATGGCTTGCATAGCTCGCGTGGGCGCCGCGGGTCTGGTTTTTCGAAGGATTGTGAATGCATCGCAGGTTATGATTGCTTCGCCATGACAACGTCAGGAGGATGCCAATGAACACATCCAGTCGGCTGCGCCGAGCTCGAAGAAGTAGGCCCACCAAGGGGGCGCCGCAATGCTTTGCCCATCGCCTTGACGCCGAAACCGTCCTCGCCTATCGTCGCAGCAGCGGCTTGAATTTGGGTCCTGTACAGCGGAAACCGCTCAACCTAGACGCGTCCTCGTAAGGCGATCAGAGGGCGACCGGCGTACCTTGACGGAAAGCGGAAGCAGGTTCGCCAGCTGACCGGGCAAACCTAGGGCGCCCGAGGCCTCGGATGACGCTCGACTGCGCGCTCATGGCCTAGCAATTTTGCTAGTATTCCCCTGTTAAATTATCGAGTAATCTCATGGAGCAGTGGGAGAGAACCCGCGGTAAGATAGTAAATCCTCCTATCGAAGCGGATGGTTGAGAGTGAAACGGCTCCTGTTTGTGAATGACAGCCCGGCTTTGCTGGATGTCGATTTGGGTGATGTGACCGGTTTCCTGGTCGCGGAAACGGTTGAGAAGCCTCGGTTGCCATGCCAGCATATTCATTCTCTCGGTTCACGAGAGCATCGACTTTGTTCGAGCCCTTTAGATTTGGGAGCAGCCGGTTACATCTTCAAATCGCAAGTCACCCGCGGCCTCGTGAAGACGCTTCACGCCGCGGTCTAGCCGTCTCCGGGAGACAACACACAACATGCGTAGCGACCTGCTAATGTTCAAGCACGACAAACACATAGAGCGAAACGTCAATGCTCGAGAGCACACCTGGGGCGAGGCCTTTGAACATCTGGCTGTCGGCGTCGCCCAATTCAACCTGGATGGCAGATTGCTGACTGCAAATGGGCAGCTGTGCGAAATTATCGGCCGGTCGAAGAGAGATCTGCTGGAGAAACACCTCAACGAGCTTTTTCTGCTTGAGGGATCATGGCCAAAGTGCAAGGCGGGCCTGGACCGGCTGATTGCTGGTGAAGTCCCGTGCTACTCGACCGATATGAGTGCCGTTAGAGCGGATGGACGAGTGGTCTGGGTCAACACGGTCTTTTCCTTAGTCCACGACGATGTCACGAACATGCCGCGGAGCCTGACTGCGGTAGTTAACGACATTACTCTGCTTAAGCAAGCGGCGCAGAACCTGCACGATGCGGAAGTGGCGCGCGATGACCTGAGCCGCAGAATGATGAATGCCCAGGACGCGGACCGCACCCGCATTGCGCGGGAACTTCACGATGATATTGGGCAGTCGCTAGCGGTACTCAAGGTCCAGATGCTCCGCGCCGGCAAACCTGTTTCCGGTCATCCTGAGCAGACGCACGCTAGCTTGAAAGAACTGGCAGTCAAGCTGGATAAGATCATCAACAAGGTGAACTCCATTTCGCACGGCCTGCACTCCGCGGCGTTGGAGTTGCTCGGCTTGGCTGTTGCCGTAAGGAGCCACTGCCGCGAATGCTCTGAGCAGCTGGGTATTCCGGTTCATTGTTCCTGCGCTGAGCCTCAGGAGAAATTGGACAGCATGATCGCCCTGGCTTTTCTTAGGGTGTTGCAGGAAGGATTGCATAACGTCGTGAAGCACAGCCACGCGACGAGCATCGCTGTCCGGCTAACCAGTTCGGCCGGCTATGTCGGCCTGGAGATATGCGATGACGGAGTCGGCTTCGATGTTGATGTTGCCAGCCTCGCGGCGGGACTAGGTCTCATCAGCATGCGTGAAAGAATCCATCTGGTTGGCGGCGAATTCGAAATCTGGTCCAGCCCAGAAAGGGGCACGAGGATCACTGCCCGCGCGCCGATCATCCAGGCAACGCTCCCAACCGAACCCAACGAACCTCGGCCACCGGCCATCAACCTCACGCCAGACCCGGACCCCCGAGAGTCACGCAATCCATGATTGTTTATGATGGGGAAGCTATGATTATGGACGCTAGATTCCGTTGTTTGCGGATGGCTAACGATGACCGATGCAAGCATCTCCCATTACCGTGGATTAGAGAAGATCGGCGGTGGGGGCATGGGCGTGGTGTACAAGGCCGAAGACACATTGCTCGGCCGATTTGTAGCACTTAAGTTCCTGCCGGATAGCTTCGCCAATGACAAGACTGCGCTGGAGCGTTTCCGGCGCGAGGCGCGCGCAGCTTCAGCGCTGAACCATCCCAATATCTGCACAATCTATGAGATTGCCGAAGAAGGTGGGCGCACCTTCATCGCCATGGAATTCATGGACGGCGAAACGGTAAAGCACCTGATTCAGGACGGACCGCTTCCCGTCGATCGGGTGATCAAAGTCGCCATCGACGTTGCGGACGCCCTGGAAGCGGCGCACGAGAAGGGGATTATCCACCGTGACATCAAGCCGGCGAACATCTTCGTAACCAAACGAGGGAACGCGAAGGTTCTGGACTTCGGTTTGGCGAAGATGCTACCCGTCAGGGAGTTCGCCGGCGCCGGGCCCCAGTCCGCATGGGACCGGCAGCACCTTACCGACGGCCTCGGAGCCGCACTAGGCACTGCCGCATATATGTCGCCCGAACAGGCGCTGGGGAGACCGGTCGATACACGCACAGACCTCTTTTCCTTCGGCATCCTGCTCTACGAGATGTGTACCGGCCGCCTACCCTTCCCGGGAGATACGAGCGGAGAGCTTCTGATAGCCATCGTTCAGCAAGTACAGATCACTCCCGCGCAGCTGAATCCCGACGTTCCGGATGGATTAGCGCGAGTCATCGATCGATGCCTGGAAAAGAACCAGGAGCTTCGGTACCAGCACGCGTGGGAGATCCGCGCAGACCTGGAACAACTGCAGCGCAAGCCGGCAACAGTGATAGACGCTCTCTCGCCGCTTTCCCAAACAGAACGTTCGTCGCAGCCCTCTTCCGGGCCCCGGAAATTCGTAGGTGTTGGCCATGGCGCCCGAGGATCTGAACCTTCAAGGCAGTCCAAACCGATCAAGCCAGCCTGGCAGCGGCGATGGCTGGTACCTTTTGCAGGGCTGGCGATTGTTGCGATGGCGCTGATGTTCTACTACTGGGCAAGCACCTCGCCAATTCCAGAGGTTTCGCATTATACGCAGCTTACCCATGACGGTGAGGCGAAGTTTCTGGTCGGCTCAGATGGGTCGAAACTCTATTTAGGCGTGGGAGCTTTGACTGCGCCCGGAATCGCGCAGGTGCCAGTCTCTGGCGGCGACCCGGTCCGGATTCCGATACCCTCCGCCAACGCGTTACCTGTCGCACTATCGCCCGACGACACAGAATTGCTCGCGATCGAGCGTCAGGTCGCAGATGATGAGTTCCCGGCCAGGCTGTGGCGGTTGCCGACCGCCAACGGCCCACCCCATCGAGTCGGGAACGTGTTGGCGACGGATGCGACTTGGTCTCCCGATGGTGCAATGCTGGCCTATTGCGTTCGCGGCGACTTGTTTCTCTCAGCCAGTGACGGAACCGGAGCACGGAAGCTGGTTTCGTTGAAAGGAATCATCCATGCGCCGCAATTCTCACCAGATGGGACGAAGCTTCGGTTCACCCGGCAGGATCTGACCAATGCGAGCCGTTCTCTTTGGGAAGTAACAGTGGAGGGCAAGCACCTTCACCCTCTGTTTCCGGGCTGGCATCAACCATCAACCGACGCAAACGGCAAATGGACCGCGGATGGGAAATTTTTCCTGTTTCAAGCCGATGGTCAGATATGGGCGCTTCCCGAGAAGACTGGGCTTTTCGGGCGGGTGGACGGGAAACCCGTGCAGCTGACCTCAAGCCCCATCCCGCTGGCCTCTCCTCTTCCCAGCAAGGACGGCAAGAAGCTCTTCGTAGTCGGCTCGACATTACACGGGATGTTGGCCCGCTACGACCGGAATCTTGGCCAATTCTTGCCCTTTCTCTCTGGTCTGTCCGCGGAAAACACCACTTTTTCCAAAGACGGCAAGTGGATCGCCTACGTTACATATCCTGCCGGAAATCTTTGGCGCAGCCGGGTGGACGGCACCGATCGGCTGCAGCTTACCGATTCGCCCACATATCCTCTCCTTCCACGCTGGTCGCCGGACGGAAAGCAAATCGCATTCTGGGGTTACCAGACAGGAACCGTCGATGAAATATATACCGTGCCGGCCAAGGGGGGCACGCCGCAACCGCTGGTGCCTGGGAATTCTGCTGCTCGCAGAGAACCGAACTGGTCCCCGAACGGAGACCGAATACTTTTCGAGGAGGTCGCGCCGAATGCTCCCCCTGTGTTGCGGCTGTTAGACCTGCAAAGCCATCGCATATCTTCCGTTCCCGGATCGCTCGGTTACGGGTCACCCCGGTGGTCACCCGATGGACGGCACATTCTTGCCGTGAACAAGCACGAGCGGAAGATGGTGCTGTTCGATTTCCAAACCGGCAAGTGGTCAGATCTAAGCGAGAAAACAATCGACTTCTTCAACTGGTCAAGGGATGGGAAGTACGTCTACTTCCTACACTATCCGGAGAACCCCGCTGTCCTTAGGATACGGATCAACGACCGCAAGCTCGAACAGGTTGCCGATCTGAAAGGCTTTCTGGCAACCGGTTTTTGGGGTTTCTGGCTCGGACTAGATCCCGAGGACTCCCCACTCATGCTCCGCGACGCCGGGACGCAGGACGTTTATTCACTCGACTGGATAGCAGCAAAGTGAGTCTTCCCAAGGACGCAGGCTAAGAACCAATGGTCAAGATGAACGATCAGCGAAGAGGGCAGAGGCATGCTGCGCAGACCCACGCCTCTAAAGCATCGGTGATGGCTGCATCCTCGACGCGACGGAGTGTGAACCGCCTTTTGTTGTTTGCGTTCTGCCTGGCAGTATCGCTGCCGACCGGAGTAGCGTTCGCTCAGTCAGTCAACGGGCTCATCAGCGGTACAGTTCTAGATCCGCAGGGCGCTTCAGTAGCCGGAGCTACGGTAACGGTGACCGACCAACTCACCACCACTCGTCAGACTACGCAAACGGAGCAAAATGGCGCTTTCGTGTTCCCTGAGATTCGGCCGGGGACCTACAACCTAGGTGTAGAGAAAACCGGATTCGAAAGGTTCGAAAAGATGGGCATCTCGCTTGTCACCGCCGATCGCCTTTCCGTCGGAACCTTGAAGTTGAAAGTAGGATCGAGCAAGGAGCTAGTCATGGTTACTGCGGAGACTTCTCCCGTTGAGGCCACGAGTTCCGAGCAATCCGCGGTCATTTCAAGTGAAGAAATGGCCGCACTGCCGGTTATTGGCAATGATTATGTATCTCTCACGAAAATCGTTCCCGGCTCGACCTATCTGGGCGACGGGAATGGTTCACTCGGGGTCACCTCGTCCCAAGCGAGTTTCATGGGTATTAATCAAGCGAGTGCTGCTTATATCAGTACGAACGGAGTCTTCTCGAGCTGGGAAAACGTCAGCTGGGACAGCGCGCCTACCGTCCTAGCCAATATTCAAGATGTCAAGGTACTCGTGAGCAGCTATGAACCTGAATACGGGAAAGCCATAGGCGCGGTTCTGAATGTGACAACCAAATCGGGAACTAAGGATTTTCACGGTTCGTTATGGTACGCGTTCCGGAATGAAGATCTGAATGCCAACGACTACTTCAATAACCTGACCGGGCAGCCAAGAAGCCGTTATCGCTACAACACCATCACTGGAACCCTGGGGGGGCCCCTTTTTATCCCTCACCTTCTCGATCAACAGCCAAACAAACTCTTCTTTTTCTTCTCCTATGATAACGAACCGAGCACCGTACCGCAGGGGTTGAATGAAGTCCGGGTGCCAACTGCATTGGAGCGCGCCGGTAATTTTTCCCAGAGTTTCTTTCAGGGAAGCACGCAGGTCATTCCCGTGTACAATCCCATCACCCACCACCAGTACCCGGGCAACATCGTGACGAGTGGAATTGTTCCGTCCATGCAAAAGTTTCTGAACTTTTTCCCGGCACCTAATTTCACGAATACCGTGGTCAGCCAGGGGTTTTACAATTACGTGCTCGCCGCCATCGCTCACAATCCCACTAATCAGGAATCGCTGCGGATTGATTATGCTCCCAGTGACCGGTGGCGCATCTTCGGCCGCTGGCAGCGGGGATTCTTTGGCTCCACGGGCATAAATGAACCTGGGATCTACGCAGGTTGGACCGGTCCCCAGTCTTATAACAATAGCACTGAACGATTCGAACTAAATGCCACTTATTCGATCAACGTCAATATGGTCAATGAGCTGGCAGGGGGCTACACCATTAAACACGTGCAAACCTCAGTTCCGCCGTCGACCCTTCAAGAGTTTCAAATGGCGTCAACCGGCATTAGCTTCCCCCAGGTGTATCCCGCGACCAATCCTCTCGGTATGCTCCCCGGCTTTAGCTTTGGTGATTTGTCTGATGGACCTAGCTTTAGCTACGATCCCCGCTTTCCGATGAACCTTCACTACTACGGTTTATCCGTAGCCGACAACTTGACCTACGTTCATAAGAACCATCAAATGAAGTTCGGAATTTATTACGACGACGAACACCAGAACCAACCGCACCATGCTGGAAATGGAAACCCCGGAGGATCCTTTAGCCTCATTGGCGCCAATCCGAGTAATCCCTATAACGTCGGCTATTCCTTTGCCGAAGCATTGCTCGGCTATTTCGACACCAACACCCAGGTTACAAACCTGGTAGACGACTCGAATACGGCAAAGGCCCTGCAATGGTATGCACAGGATAACTGGCAGGTATCCAGAAAGCTGTCTCTCAATTATGGAGCGAGATTCAGCTATGACATTCCCCAAGCAATCACCGGTGCTCAGGGCTCGGCGTTAAATTTCAGCCTGTATGATCCATCTGCTGCTCCGGTGCTGTTTCGGCCCGTCCTGGTCAATGGCGTGCGGATGATGGAGAACCCTTTGAATGGCGAGACATTTCCGGCCGCTTATGAAGATCAATTTGTTCCTGGGTCCGGCACGATTGCTTCAGGTTCCGTAACGGTAGGCTCCCCCGATTGGCGTGGCCTTTTTTACTCACGGCATGTTCTTACCGAGCCAAGGTTCGGATTTGCTTACGACCTGTTTGGCAATGGTAAGACGGCCATCCGCGGAGCGGTCGGTACGTTCTACGCTATGCGCACTTTCTCGGGGACAATCTATGGCGACATCATTAACCCCCCATCGATTTTTTATCCTAGATCGTATTACGGCAACGTCACAGACTTGTCCGCAGTCCCGGGTCTCCTGGGCCCCCCGTCTACAAGTTATTCCAACCCCCACGCAAAGTTGCCATATGCAAACTCATGGTCGCTCGGTGTTCAGCGCGCGGTTGGTTTTAGTAGCGTTCTTAGCGTTTCCTACGTAGCCCTCGCATCAAGAAACGGTCCATATGCCTTCAACCGGAACGAGGTGCCCTACGGCGCAGAGTTTCTTCCACAGAACCAGGACCCAACCGCTGGTACGCCTCTTCCCGACGACTACTTTCGGCCCTACCCAGGGTATTCCTCGATCAATGACTCGGAATGGGGTGATAATTCCAATTATCATTCCTTGCAAGCGACATTCAATCGGCGCCTGTCGCATGGTTTGGCATACGGCATAGCATATACGTATTCCAAAGCGCTTGACGACCGCAGGAGTACAACCTACGTTCCGTACTCCATGACATACGGTCCCGCCGGCACGGATATGCGGAATCGGATCACCCCCGACTGGGTGTGGGATTTGCCTAAGGCGAGCACGCACTGGGCTAATTTGTTTAGCCGCCAGGTGCTGGATAATTGGGAACTTTCAGGAATAGCTTCTTTCGTCTCTGGCCAGCCTATGCCCGTCACCTTGACCACAACAAACAATGAAAACATAACAGGCGGAGGCGATGGGGCGACTGTGATCGTCACCGGGAATGCGGTACTGCCCAAGAGCAAGCGCACTTTTGACCACTACTTTAATCCCAATGTGTTTACACTGCCGGCCGTAGGCCAAATCGGGACGGGATGGAATGGCGCCCAATTCTATGGTCCCGGAGTTAACAACTGGGACATAGTCGGGACCAAGCACTTTCGCATCAAAGATCGTGTTGATGTCCAACTGCGGACCGAGACGTACAACACGTTCAACCACCCGCAGTGGTCTACCGTCGATAACAGGGCGAATTTCAATCCGTCGACTGGTGCCCAAGTTAACTCGGCGCTTGGCATGATCACAGGGGACCGGGGTCCGCGACTCCTGCAGCTCGCCTTGCGCATTGATTTCTAACGCGAGGTGGCTCCCTGGGGGCAGCCATCTGAAAACAGATGACCGCGGTCTTCCATGACATTGGACTGACAAAGAAGTTCTCGAGTGCGACCGGGCGCTTCGAGGTAGACGGTGCGAACGCCGTGCGCCAATTCCTGACAGCACACAATGTCTCCGAAGACCGAGCCCGGACAGCTTGGCGGGCAATTGCGCTCCATACCACGCTTGGCGTGACGCAACATATGGAGCCTGAAATCGCTCTCCTCTACAGCGGAGCGGTCTGGACGTAATCGGCGAAGGTTTCGACAAGTTTTCCCGGGAGCTGCGCGAGGAGATCGTGAGCCTGTATCTGCGTGACCGGTTTAGGGAGGGGATTGTGCATGCGTTCTTCGGCGGTTTCGCGCACAAGCCCGCAAGCACGTGGGGCACCATTAAGATACCTGGATGAGGATGGCGTCGTCTCTGAAAAATGAGGAGGTAAACCATCCTCTGGGGATGGGATCCGCGGCTCGGAGTTGCGTCATTCTCAGCACGCGTGCGTTGTTGCTACTCGTGAATGACGAGAAGCGCGTTCTCGATACCAATCGTCCAAGCTGTCCAGTGGGCGTCTACGACGCAATTGCTTGGTCGCAGAAGTCGGGCCTAAGATGTGGACTCCATGACAAAAGCCAGGGTTTACATCGACGCCAATATCCTCAAATCTTCAGCAACCCGCCTGCTTCGATTCCGTCCTAGGGAAGTGATGGTTGATTGGGGCGGAACAAGGCAGCCTTTGACAGTGCACGATCCGGTGACCGTAAACCCTAATGACGGGATCGCTAATAATCCCGAGCTTAGGCGAGAAGCGGAGCTTCTTCCCCAGGTGGCAGCCCTCGCCGGTAGCGGAATCGTTGATTTTCTCATTAACATTGAGACTCAAATGGAAGTCTGGGGACTGCCCAACCTCGACAGTGAGACCGGCAGCTTTTACGGCGCTCTCCGCACACTTATCGAGGCACCGGTTCAGTACGGTCGACTTATGTTTGGCGGCAACGATGACTACAGAAAAGAACAGTTCACTTTCCTGCGCTCGCTCCGGCATGAGCGGTTTGGCGAGCTGCAACGCATCACTGGTGCCTACCAAGGCGAAACAAAGATCAACAGAAATCAGCTCCTTGATGCGTTTCATCTATGGTGTGCAGAGCACAATAGGTGCGATTTTTTCCTGAGTCTCGATTTCAAGCTGGCAAGAATGATTGTAAAGTCGAAGGTCAAACCGAAGGTGCCCGTTGTCACGCCGTCCGAGCTCCTTTCTGCCCTTCAAGAGGGAAATTGGATTCAACCGACAGGCGCGCACTAGGTCGCCTCTCCCCGCAAGCACCGCCATAGATTTCACACAAAATCAGGCGTCATGGAGGCGGATACGCGTGACTGGTTGGTTGAGCGGACGCTGCAGGACGCTAGCGCGTTTATCAGTACCGATCCGAAATGATTTGTGGATCACTTCCGAGTAGTCCGTTTATCCAAGCCCCTCGGAGTTCGAACTTCAGTTCAATTTCTCTGGGGGCGCCAGGGCTTTCTATATGAGTGAATCTGAGACGTACTGTTCTGCTGAAGGACCCGGAAATCAGTGGATTTCCGGGTCTCCTTCCTCTTCAGCTCTACGACGATTCCCGAGTCACTGTCTCC
>Ga0182024_10025591_pt1 | contig 10408 bp, 9 predicted proteins | sample P32metaG_FD_120480 | JGI IMG/M metagenome (GOLD analysis project Ga0182024, IMG submission 120480) | Permafrost microbial communities from Stordalen Mire, Sweden - P3-2 metaG (Illumina Assembly) | ecosystem: Environmental > Terrestrial > Soil > Wetlands > Permafrost | place: Sweden: Stordalen...
GATGGGCGTTGTGCGCCTTCACCACCACCGGACAGCCCGCCGCCAATGCCGAGGCAGTGTCGCCGCCGGCTACGGAAAAGGCGAGCGGAAAGTTGCTGGCGCCGAATACCGCGACCGGTCCCAGCGCGATGCGGGCCAGGCGAATGTCGGAGCGCGGTAGCGGCTTGCGTTCCGGCTGCGCGGTGTCGATCCGCGCTCCGATCCAGCCGCCATCGCGCACTTCCGCGGCGAAAAGCCTGAGCTGACTGACGGTGCGGCCGCGTTCCCCTTCCAGGCGCGGGCGTGGCAGGCCACTTTCCAACAGGGCGCGCTCGATCAGCGTGTCGCCCAGCGCCAGAATCCCTTCGGCAATGGCTTCCAGAAATTTGGCGCGCTGTTCCAGGGGCAGGTTGCGATAGATGGGGAAAGCGCCGGCGGCCAATGCGCAGGCGTGCCCAACATCGCTTGTGCCGCCGCCGCCGAAACTGGGCTCGATCTCGGTTCCGGTGGCGGGATTGATGGCGCGGATCGCGCCTTTTCCGCCCAAGACCGCCTTGTCACCGATCAGCATTTCTCCAGACAGCGGCATGCTCAATCTCCCACCAAGTGACGTCATATCTATTGGCGCGGGAGGCGGAATACAACATCAGGCGTTTCAGGCCGATGCCTTGGGGCCGCCCGTAATGGTTATCACCCCGACAATGGCCGCGCCCGTAAAGATCAGACGGAACCCGGCGCTGAACCCGAAACTGTCGAGCACGGTCAGCAGAAGCGTCAGAAAGAGCGCCGCACCCCAAAGTCCCGGCACTTGCGCCCTGCCGCCAGATACCGAAGTGCCGCCGAGCACGACAATCGCAATCGAGGCCAGCAGATATTCATTGCCGATATCCAAACTGGCGCCGCCGAAATAGCCCGCCAGCAACGCCCCGGTCAGGCCTCCCAACACGCCGGACAGGCAATAGGTCAGAAAGCGCGTCCGTTCCACGCTGATCCCGGCCAGCCGCGCCGCCCTGGCGTTCTGCCCTACCGCCAGCACGGACCGCCCGTAAATCGTCCGCTGCAGGACAATGCCAGCGGAAAATGTGAGGAGCGCTGTCAGGACGGCGAGAACCGGCACTCCGGCGGTTTGCAGATTTGTGAAATCGGCGAAACCGGCCGGCGGCTTGATCTGCAGGCCGCGGCCATAGCTGATATCGATGGACTGGATAATAAAGCTGGCGGACAGGGTGGCGATGATGGGCGGAATTCTGAGCGCCCGGATAAGCAGATAATTCGCCGCGCCGACAGCCAACCCGCAAGCCAGTGCGGCCAACATGCCCAGGACCACCAGGGAATTTTCGCCCTTCATCACCGTCATGGCCACCGCGCTCGCCAGCCCGATATTGGCGGCCAGCGACAGATCGATATTGCCCGGACCGAGGGTGATGACAAACATCTGGCCGAGGCCGGCCATGACCATGAAGACGCAAAGAGCAAGCGCAGTGGTGAGCATGGCGCCGGCGCCCTGGCCACGGCTGAGGGCCGCCGCGACGATCCACATCATAAGCGCGCCGATAAAAGACCAAATCCAGGCCCGGGAGAGGAGATTACGCATCGGCGCCCCCAGCAGGATTGCCTTTGCGGCCAATCAGCGCCCGGGCGGCAAGAACCAGAATCAGTATCACGCCATTGGCCCCGATCTGCCAGTCCGGCGGTATCTGCAGGAAGGTCAGGAGCGGCGAAGCCGCCAGGGTGAGCGTCAGAGATCCCAGCACGGCGCCGGCCGGCGAGACGCGGCCGCCGGTGAACTCGCCGCCGCCGAGGATCACGCCCGCGATCGACAAAAGGGTGTAGCCGTTGCCAATATTGGCGTCGGCGGAGGTGGTAATGCCGACCAACGCCATGCCCGCCAACACGCCGAACAGGCCGGCCAGGGCGAAAAGCACCAGCTTGATCCTGAGCAGAGACCAGCCAGCACGGCGGATGGCAGCGGCATTGCCGCCAGAGCCGCGCAGAATGGCTCCGTAAGACGGGCCCATCAGAATCAGCCAGGCGATTGCCGCGATGCCGAGTGCGGCCAGGACCGGCAAGGGCATAAAAGCCGGCTTGATCGCCACCATCCGCACCAGCCAGTCCGGCACCGTGCCACCGGGCTGCGGCAGGACAAGCACGGCCAACCCCTGCCAGATGAAGCTCATGCCCAGGGTCACGATGATGGAGGGCACCCGGCGCAGGTAAATCAGCGCGCCCAGTCCCGCATAAACGGCAATACCGGCGAGCAGCACCCCAGCGCCCAGCAAGGGCGCATCGTTCAACAGGGTCGCGGAGATGCACGCCACGAAACTGACAAAGGGCCCAATCGACAGATCCAGGTCGTTGCCGCAAATGACGAACATCTGCGCCACCGTCACCAGCACGATGGGAATGGCCAGATTCAGCATCAGGCTGAAGCCGAGATAAGAGATGGCGCGCGGATTAAGCGCCGCGATGGCGCCCAGAACCAGGCACAAGGACACCGCGGGCAACAGGGTGCGGAGCATACGCCTGGTGCCCGTCCCGGGCAGGTCTGCCACGGCCACGCTAACCCGCCTTCCGGAAAGAGGCATGGATAATTCTGTCTTCGCTGATTTCGCCGCGCGTCAGGACATCGGCGATGACGCCGGCGTGAAAGACATAGACGCGATCGCAATGCTCCAGTTCATCGAATTCAGTGGTGTACCAGAGGAAGGTGCGCCCGGCCTCCGCTTCCTGGCGGATCAGGTCATAGATCTCCCGCCTTGTGCCGATATCAACGCCGCGCATGGGATCGTCCATCAAGATGATGCGCGCATCAGACGCCAAGGCGCGCGCGAACAGAGTTTTTTGCTGGTTGCCGCCCGAGAGCGACAGGATATTGGCCTGCATATCGTGTGTGCGGATACCCAGTTTTTCCCGCCAGAACTCCGCCATCGCCTGTTCGCGCCCGGGTGAGAGGAAAAGCCCCTGCCGCAGCTGCCGCAGAGAGCGCACGGCGATATTCCGCGCGATCGACCATTGCGGGAAAATGCCGTCAGATTGACGGTCACCAGCGACCAGGGCGGCCGACGCGGTTACGGTCAGGCTGGAGCGGCGTCCCGACGCGGCAGACAAAACATCAAGCAGCAAATCACTCTGCCCTTGGCCGGCCAGGCCAGCCAGACCGATGATCTCGCCCTCGCAGGCGGTGAATTCGAAACCGGAGGGCGCCGGAGCGGGTTTCTTTATCCGCAACTGGCCGCCGGAACGTCTGGCCCCGGCGGCTGCGGCCGGCGCCTGGGCGCCGCCCATGGCAATGACCAGGCGGTCATAGTCAAACTGACTTGCGGGATCATCCATGACGGACTTGCCGTCGCGCATCACCACGATACGGTCGCTGTTGTTCAGCACTTCGCCCAGGAAATGGGAAATGAAGACAAGGCTGATGCCATTGCGGGCCGCCCGCCGCATATGGGCCAGAAGCTGTTTGGACGTCTGGGGGTCCAGCGACGATGTCGGCTCGTCCAGGATGACCAGGCGTACGCGCGCATCCGTCTCGGTGAAAGCCCGTGCCACTTCCACCATCTGCCGCCGGCCGATGGAAAGGTCCTGCACCAGATCGGTGGGTCCGATGCCATGACCGGGAAAAATCTCGTCGAGCTTTTCCACGATCATGGAGGCAGCCTTGCGTCGCCAGTGAAATCCCGTCAGCGCCGGATGCGGAATGCAGGCATTCTCCACCACCGTGAGATTGGGGCAGAGGGACAGTTCCTGGAACACGCAGCGAATGCCGGCCTGCTTGGCCCGGCGCGCGGAAAAAGCCGGTTGTGCAACGCCGGAAATGGAAATGGCGCCGTGATCGGGCGCAAGCATGCCGGACATGACGTTCATCACGGTGGATTTGCCGGCGCCGTTGTGACCGACGATGCTGACCCATTCGCCCGGCTTGATGCGCAGGGTAACGCCACCCAGCGCCCGAACGGCGCCGAAGCTTTTTTCGACCTCATGGAGTGCAATCAGGGCATCATCCGGATTTGTCATGGAGCATGCATCGGACGATGTCGCCGCGCTCGTTGGGTCACTTCATGTTGGCTTTCACCGCCGCGACAGCATCCTGGAGTGAATATTCGTGGCTGGCGACACCGCCCTTGGGGATAGTGGCCAGCGCGGCTTCAAAATTGTCCTGGCGGAAGGAGAGATAGGGCACGGTGAGGTCGTGCGGGATTTTGCTGTTTCCGTCGAGCAGCTGTTGCGCCACCCAGAAAGCCAGGGTCGAGATGCCGGGGGCGATGGACGCAGACCAGGCGCGGTAGCCGTCCTTGTTCTTCTGTTCCTGCCACCAGCTCAGTTCATCCCAGCGATTGCCCAGAAGGATAGAGGGGCGCGGCTTGTGCGCCGCGGCGAAGGCCTGGGCGGCGCCGTAACCATCGCCGCCCTGATCGACCACGCCCACAATCGGCGGCAGCGAGGGCAACACGGTCAGCACGGCCTTTTGCGCCGTGGTCTGGTCCCAGTCGCCCGTCACCGAAGCGACGACCTTGAAGTTGGGATGCATCTTCAGGCCATCCACGATGCCGGCATGGATGGAAGCATCGATGGACGTCCCGGCAAGGCCGCGGATTTCAAGCAGGTTGCCGCCCTTGGGCTGCAGCGCCGCCATCTGGTCCACTTCCTCCTTTCCCAGCGCATGGTAATCGACCGTGATCCGCCAGGCGCAGGGCTCTGTGACAATGCCATCGAACGAAACAACCACGATGCCCGCGCTGCAGGCCTGCCGGACCGCGCCATTCAGCGCGGTGGGCGAAGCGGCGTTGATCACGATGGCGTTGTAACCTTGCAGGATCAGGTTCTGAATCTGGGCCGCCTGGGTGGGGACTTCCTTGTCGGCGCCGGTGAAAATGTCCGCCGCGGCGACGATTTTGTCGGCAACCGCTTTCTTGGCCACAATGCCGTAGCTCTTGAGCATCGCCTGACGCCAGGAATTTCCGGCGTAATTGTTGGAGAAGGCAATCTTCTTCTTACTGGTGTCGGCCAGGGTGGGCGCTGCAAGTGCGACACTCAGGATAAAAGGCAGCAGGGCCGCACCGGCTTTCATGACGTTTCTCCGTGATCGAATGGCTGCCAGGAACATCGTCAATACGACACCGCCGTATAGGCCGCGAGGGAATAGCCGTCCAGATGGGCCTCCATCAGCGGCCATACTTCGCCGTGAAGCGCGGTTGCGACCCATTTTTGCTGTAGCGCCTGGGTTTCAAAGCGGATGCTGAGGACGGGATCGCCGCTGTCCTCCGGCCGCAGCAGCGCCACATCCTTGAAGCCGGGTTGCCGGGAAATCGCGGACCGAAAGGGGCCGCCGTACACGCTATCGAGCGCGTCCTGATGGCCGGGTTTGATCTGCAGAATGACATGCAACACAAACATCCAAATGCATCCTTTGAATTAGCGGGGGCCGGTTCTGCGCGTATTCTCGTCAGACGTCAGATAGGCGGTCTTCGCCTTGAGGTCGCGGGCAATACCGATCACCATGAATTCCAGCGGCTCGCCGCCCGTGGAGGCAAAGGCCCGGCTCTCGCCCAGCGCCGCCGGTACGGCGTCGCCGGTCTTGATGGCCGCGCTTTCGCCGCCAATTGTGGCCGTCCCTTGGCCGGACATGAAATAATAAACTTCCGCCATGTCCGGCTTGGCGATCGGGCCGGCGGTCGTGCCCGGCGGCAACAGCAGATGATCGACATAGGACCAGGCGGTGTAGAACACGCTGGGATCCAGACCGCGGTGGAACATCACGGTTCCGTTGCCACCGTCGAAATTGGCATAGGGCTTGTCCTGCGACCGGGACAGGTCCATGTGAATGAACTGGGGTATCGCATCCTTCGGCGCGCCGACCCTCCCGTCATCCAGATTCCAGGCATCGTAGAAATGCGGTATCAGGCCGACATTGATGTTCATCCATTGCACCGGCCTGCCGGACTGATTGGTGATGGCATGGTTATGCCCCAGCCGCGCCGGCGCGCCGCCGGGACCCTTGAGCACCGAGGTGCGGCCATCGACGGAATATTCCGCTTCACCGTCCAGGATGACGAACATCTCCTCGCAATAATTGTGGAAATGCTCGCCGATGCCGCCGCCGGGGGGCAATACGCCGCGATGCAGGAAATAAAGATTGACGCCAAGATTGAATTTCGCGGTTTTCCCGCTTCCGTCGAACAGGGCCATATAGTCCATCGGCCCCGAGCCGTTGTGCACGGAATCATGATGCGGATATTTCGAGGCGTCGCCGCCATGCGCGATGCGCTCCGCCAGGGGTACATGAATCCGCGACAGGGGGCTCGACGCGGTGTAGGGATCGGTGGGCGGCGACATGGCCTCTGCCGTGCCGGCGCCCTGGGCAAAGGCCGGCGCCGAAGACAGCAGCGCCAGCACCAGTCCCAATCCCAGAGAGGCCGTTATCCTGCCCGCCATCCCGGTGAATCCTTGTGTTGTGTTAGAGCCGAAATCCCATCAAGCCGCCATGAAAGCTTCCCGGCGCGGTCCCACCAGAACGTCCAGGGCGTAAAGCGAGGTGGAAGCGGTGATGAGAAGCGTGCGCCAATCCTGGCCACCCCAATGAAAATTGCCGACAAATTCCGGAACCGCAATCTTGCCGATCAGCTTTCCGGCGGATGAATAGACCCACAATCCGGCTGGTGCGGTGACCCAGATGTTTCCCTTGGCATCGCACTTCATGCCATCCGGCGCGCCCGGCTTTGCCGGATCGGTAATGCGGGAGGCGAACAGGCGCATATTTTCAAGTTTGCCCGCCACGACATCGAACACGCGGATATTGGCCTGGTCGGTGTCGTTGATGTAAAGTAGGCTTTCATCCGGCGAGAAGCACAGCCCGTTTGGTTGGGTGAACATGTCCCGTTCGACCAGCAACTGGGGCGCGCCGCCGCCCGGCGCGATCCGATAGACGCCCTGGAAGCCCAATGCGCTGGGGCGTTCGACCCCATATACCGGCATGCGGCCATAAGTGGGATCGGTGAAGTAGATCGCACCGTCCTTCCCAACCACGATATCGTTGGGAGAATTGAATTCCTTGCCTTCAAAATGGCTGGCAATCACCTCGCGTTGTCCGCCCGCGCCGCCCTTGAAGCGCGCAACACTGGAGGTGGCGTGTTCACAGACCAGAAGATTGAGAGCGCTGTCATAGGTCATGCCATTGCCCATATTGGAGGGCCTGGCCTGCTCGGTAATCTCTTTGCCGTCATACTGCCGGCGCACGCTGGCCGGAATGTCGGAGAAAATCAGAAACTGTTTCCGGGGATGCCAGACAGGTCCTTCGGTGAACATAAAGCCCGATCCCACGACGCGCATCCTGGCATTGCTGCCGACCAGCGTGTGAAAACCGGGATCGAGTGCTTCCAGCATCATATCAACTCCCGTTCAATGTGGCACAGCCGGCGTGTAATAGCGGTGCATCGGCGTAGTGCCGGCAATCGCGTTGGGCGCCAGTTCGGCGGAAAACTTTTCGATCAGCAACCGCAGCGCCGCGAAATCCTGCGGGCCTGCCCGCAACAAATCCACGCGCCGCGTCGGAGGATCGCGCATGCCGACCAGCTCGGCCGCTTCGAGGGTGTTGGCCTCGGTTTCGGCGATGACCATGCCGTCGAAATAATCCGGTTTGGCATTCGCCAGCCATTTGCGCGCATCGTCCAGCACGCCGGAGGTGATGCCCTCCCGGTCGCTTTCCTCCATCACCAAATCGGGGCCCCGATTGCGGTAGAAGCCCAGGATCGCCGCGATGATCGACGGATCGCGAATGGTGCCGTCGGCATACATCACGCCATGCACATTGCCCCAGCTATGGGCGATCATCAGCTCCCAGAAGATCCAGCCCATATGCGCCTTGTTGTGTTCCTCGATTTCGAGGTCGTAGGGATTGGAGCGGCCGACACAAGCCATCTCGGATGTGATGATGGGCTTCTTCAGGCGCGTCGAAAGCGCCTGTCCGCGCTTGATGTCCACCTGAATCTGGGCGCGGGTCTGGGAATAATCGTGAAACGACAGGACATCGACATAGGGCGCGGTCTCCTCGGTGCAGGAGAGGAACAGGCAGCCAATGGTGACCGGCGTATGCTTGTCGAATTCATGGAACGCCGTCGCCATGAATTTCGCCACCGCGATGCGTTGCGGCTGGTTGGTGTTGGGCGCCGCCGCCGGCAGATGCACCCAGTCCGGCTCGTTGGCGACGTCCCAGAAGGCCAGGCCTGGCTCGTCGCCCACCGCCGCCACCAGATCCCTGGCGTAATCCCGCAGGCCCGGCTTGGCGCTATCCGCAAACAGGTCCGGCATCATCTGGCCCGGACCATCCACCACCGTCACCATGGTGCCGACGCCATGCGCATAAGCGGTGCGGACAAAATCCTTCAGCTTGTCGCGATAGGCCGCTTTGTCCGCCGACCAGGTGCGATACGACATGAACACCCGCGCGATGTTCAGATGCAGCCGCTGGGCATAGCCCATGTCGCGGTCCACCTCGGCGTGATTATAGTGCAGCCATTCGTCATTATAATTGAGGCTGCTGACGGTGTTGTAATTGAAACCGCGCATGTCTGAATAATCGGGCGCATATTTGACCCCGCCCGATCGCGCCAGCGCCGGCGCCGACATCAGGACAAGGGCTGCGATAATGGAGAGAGAATATATGCGCGGCAATCAAGCCCCCTGGTGGCTCCGGGCCCACATTTATGTTATTGTCCGGCAACCAAAGACGGACAGTAAATTGGCTGTTTCTGTGCGTCAAACAAATACGGTGGGGACGCGCATGCGCAAATCCGGATCGGCTGTCTTGGCGGCAATTCTGCTGATGACGGGCGCGGCATATGCCCAGGTCCCGGCACAAGGCGCCCGTCCGGCGCTGCCTGCCAATTATGACACCGCCTCCAGCCCGCTTGCCATCGGGCATGTGCCGCTGGCCGAGCGCATTGCCCATACCGATCCGTCGAAATATGGCAACCAGCCCGCGGTCCATAACGGATCGGGCCCGATGCATTACATGCCGCTGTTCGACTCGCGCCGCGAGCCGAACACGATGGAGTTCGATCTTGGCACCAATCTGATGTTCCTGCATCGCGGCGTGCTGCCGCCCGGCGGCGGAATCGGCGAGCACTATCACGATTATTGCGAGGAGATGTTCGTGATCTTCGATGGCGAGGCGCAATTCTCGGTGGACAGCCGCACCTCGGTACTCAAGGGGCCGGCGGGCGCCCCGGCGCGGCTGGGCCACAGCCATGCCATCACCAATGCCTCCGATCATGACGTGCAATGGATGAACATCAATGTCGGGTTGATTCCACATTACTATGACGCCAACAATGTGGACGATGGAAGGGTTGGCGCCACGCTCGACGCCATACCGCAATTCATTCACATGGATCTGGGCCGCAAGCAGCTGAAGCCGGTCGCCAATTTTGACGGGGGAAAAGGAACGGTGATGTATGACCGCCCGCTCGACCCCAGCGTGTTCTATACCGCCTGGTCCTATGTCGATCATCTTCTTCTGCCGGTGAGCACCACGGTCGGCCCGATCGCCAAGCCGGACATGAGCGAGGTCTATTACGTCATGGCCGGCAACGGCACCGCGACCATTGGCGGCGAAACCGCGCAGATAAAGGCGGGTGACGCAATTCCCGCGGCGCTTGGCGAGAGCCGCGCCTTCGCGCCAACCGGAACCGAGCCGCTTGAGCTCATGGTCATCGGCATCGCCAGGGATCTGGAGACCAAGAGAACTTACATGCTGTCCGATGAGAACCGCATCCGCACCGGGCCGCGCTGACTGTTGCGATTTGAGGTCCAATTTGGTCCGGCTTGTGTTGGCACGGCTAACTATGACAACGATAATAAGCGAGGTTTGTTTCTAAGCTCTTTGCTCTGATCAAGGTTATCTCTTGCGAACTACCAGACTGGCTCTTTTGGTACCGAGCGCTTCAATAGAAGGCTGCTCCAGTATCGATAATACCCAGTTATCGCGTCGAAGCATGGAAAGCCTTTTGCGCCTCTATATGGCGAGGTGGAAACCATATAGGCGACAGAGGGACTTGGGCCTCCAACCGAGACAGGCAGAGTCAGGGTCTGCGGCCCCACGCAATTCCCATGGGTCAGCCGCGTGGTGGGATTCAAGATTCGAATTGCTGCCCATCGAGTGGATCAACTGTTTCCTCCGGGGACCAATTCGGGGACCAATTCAGGGTAATCAGGGGGAGTGCAGGGGAAGCGATACCGCAGAAAACCGGCCTTTTTTCCCCTTAGGTCCCCCCCATTCCCCCGTATTTCAGTTTCGAGCCCCGTCGCTCCTGCCATCCTTCGCCGCAAAGCGGCAAGGATGGCAGTCCACCGAAGCCTTTGGCGAAGGTGGACGCCGAAGCCCTGCGGCTTCGGATGGCAGGCCATTTTCCACCGGAAATGGCTCCAGTTAAGA
>Ga0182024_10025592_pt1 | contig 10408 bp, 7 predicted proteins | sample P32metaG_FD_120480 | JGI IMG/M metagenome (GOLD analysis project Ga0182024, IMG submission 120480) | Permafrost microbial communities from Stordalen Mire, Sweden - P3-2 metaG (Illumina Assembly) | ecosystem: Environmental > Terrestrial > Soil > Wetlands > Permafrost | place: Sweden: Stordalen...
CGATTGATCAAGCTGATATTCGCGGGTCGGAACCGCATAATCATGATCCGTCGGGAGCTGCCTCTGACTACTCACGCGAGTCCGGCTGAGCCTGTCGCAAATGTCCGCCGAGGATTCTCCTTCCTGCTTGCTCCGGCTGCGGCTGACTCTGTCCTCGAATTGGATGACGTTGTTCATGGGTTGATTTGTTTTTGCTTTTTCCTTATTTGGAAAGTCTTTGCCTTTATTCCCCCGCGCAGTCAGGCGAGTCCTCCTTTGAAGCCCGGCGACATCCTGCCACCGCTCGCCGGTCAGACGCTTATTGGAAAGTGGCTCGACATTGCCTCAATCTTCGGGAGTGGCCCGACGGTGGTCGCCTTTTCGTTCAGCCGCCCCGGTGGCCGCGACGCGCAGTTGTGGATTCAGCGCCTCGAAGCGGACGATCCGCATCTGCCAATCTACACTGTCATTTTTCTGGAGTCTGTTCCCGGATTGTTTCGATCCATGGCCGTCGCCGGAATCAAAAATGAAATGCCGCCCGCTCTCCAGGATCGGACACTTCTCGTGTACCGGGATCAGGACCTCTGGAGAAAGAGATTGCAACTGGCCAATGAGCGCAACGCCTGCGTGATGCTTCTGTGGCCAATCGGCAGAGTTCAATGGCTGACGTCTGGGCCGTTTGCGGACGCATTCAATTCGGAATTGGGCAAATCGATCCGAGCCCTGAACTGAGAGTTGGCCATTGGCCCCCTTGGATAAATTGGCCGATCAGAACGACGAGAAGCAGAGCTTCCCGTAAAGTGCAAGAGGAATTGGCAGATGCACTTCGCGTTAGAAAAATGATTCGTTAGTCGACGGCGGATTTCTTCCCCCAATCAAACCTTCTACCCAAAATTCCCTTGACGATCAGATGGTCGGTTGCCGATGTGGGGCCCAGTCCGACACCAAAGTTGATCTCCCACTTCGGCGAGGCATTCAGATCGGTGACGACGAAGATTTGCTGTTGTTGGTCATGTAGTGAGTCGAAGGCACCAAGGCGTCCATAGTCAGCGTAGTATTCGATCCCGCCGCTTACCACTCGCGTAAAGTCATAGCTTACCTTTACGCCCGGAGATAAGCCGAGCCCTTGTTTCACGTCGGGGCCGTGCAAGGTGCGTTCCAGTGCTGGATTCACTGCGAAATACCACCGGCCTGCGGTCTTATCGATGATGGGCGGGATCTCCCATGTCCATGTGTCCGACGAGTAGACGGCGCGCTGGTAACCGATTTCAGTAGATAGACTGAGACCCACCGGAAGATGCCAACTGTCGGGTGCGCGCACGCGCGGGCGTATGTGATCGCCGACCCACTGGACACCGTGACCATCCTGTTCGCTGGTGAAAACATAGAAGCCGATCTCCGACCAACTCGTAATGTCTTCGGTGAGTTCGAGCGTCTCATGCTCCTGATGATTGGTAGGAATGATGCCATCGATGTAGTACTTCTGACCTTCAGGGGTGAAGTTGGAGTGCAATTCAGTCATCAATGTCTTCGGCGCGACGGTGTCTGCGCCGTAAACCTGGATCTCATAGTTTCCTTGTGCCACCGCAGATCTCACGCGCAAAATGGACACGATCGCGAAAACCGCCCTGACCGCGAGCTTGATCGTTGAGTTACGCATAATTGAACACCATCATGAATCCTCGGTCCATGTGATCCTGCTGGTGGCAGTGAAAGAGCGTCTTGCCCGGATTGTCGGCCACAAACTCTACCTCGACGGTTCCACCGGCGCGTACTAGCACCACATCTTTGCGCACACCGGCGATCTCAGCGCTGTCCTCGATCCGGCGGACCTCAAACGTGTGCCGGTGTAGGTGCATGGGATGGTCGTCCATGCTTTTGTTCCTCATGACCAGACGGTATCGCTGTCCGGTTTGCAGAATCGGTGACTTGGCAGGTGCCGAGTTCTGGGGATACCCAGACCGTTGATACGCCAGAGCTCTTCATTACCATGCCCCTGGAACTTCGAATCAAAAACCAGCTCGATAGTTTTTGCGTCTTGATGTTGTGCGGCATCGCCTGCCGCTGCGAACTGGCGATAGTTCCACACAAGATTCTCCGGTTGCGTCCACACCGGGCTGCCGGAAGAGTTGGCGTATTCGATGACGACGCCCATTCCGCTGGCTTGAACATGCTTGCGGACTTCACCCAGGACCCATATGCCAGGATTGTTCATCTCGACGATGGCAGAGACACGCTCCGCGGGTGCGAGCCGAAGCGTGGAAACTGTCTGAGCCTGGGCTACCGGATTTCCATCCAGTGCTACCACCTTGAACCTGTGCCCCGAGAACGAAATCCAGTGAACCTCGGTCGGGCTGCTATTGAGGATGTGCATCACGACCCGCTCGCCTTGTTTGACCTTTACTGGATCTCCAGAGCCGAGCATCTTGCCGTTGATCGTTGCTACGTCGTAGACCGGGTGCATATAACCGTCGTCACTGCTCAGGAATTGCCCATTCCAGTCATGGAGTCCAAGGAATACCTCCCGATCATAGGCAGCAGGATTGTGCCGCGATTCGATCAGTAGGAAACCGTGCAGTCCACCGTATTGCGCCTTGGTGAGGTTCTTCCCCGCGAACGTGTGCGTGTGATACCAGCGGAAACCTCCCGGCTTGGGCGTCATCGTATAGCGCGTAGAGGCACCAGGCGCAATCATTGGCGTGTCTTCCTCCATTGCTCCGTCAATATCCGGCGGCAAGTAAAGGCCGTGCCAGTGAACAACCTCCGAATCTTTCGTCAGGTTCCGAATCTCAACAGACTGCGGTTCCCCCTCTCGCATACGGAACAACGGTCCGGGAATCTGGTTGTTGTAAGCCACGGTCCGGATGTGATGTTTCGGTGAAGCTTCCAGGGTGTACGGAGCAATCTCAAGCGTCACGTCTGGCGTCTCCGCAGCCCGTGCCGATCCGGACAATGCGAGTGAGCCGACCGCCATTCCAGAAAGTTGAGTAAAACGTCTGCGTGTCAGCGTAGAACGAGACACGGATCTGGGCATAGTTCTTTGTAGCTCCGATTGAGTTCAATGACAAGCGAGTGCAGTTAGAACGGAATGATCCTATTGCAGCGTGCAAACAGGATGGTCAGTCAGTCAGAGACCTGGGCAACGAGATTAAGATCAATCGCAACGTCATTCTCAGCTTTCCAAAACATGAAGCTCGCGTTCTTGAGACCCCACTGAACATAGGGAACGACGAATTTCGCCCTCGCCGTTGCCTTCGATCCATCGATGTGAATCTGCATCGGAATCGTCAGGTCATGAGGATTGCCTAGAAGGGTAAACACTCCGCTCACTTGAATGGTTGAGTCGTCAGAGGGCGCGATTGCCCCGGTGTAGGATTTGGGTGCAAAGGAGACGCTTGTGTACTGATCCACCTTGAGAATGTCTTTATTCATCTTCCTATCGCGGCTGTCGTTACCGGTCTTTCCGCTGCCGGCCACTACGACGACCGAACCCGACATCTTAGAAGCACTGCGGTCAAACTCAATCGATCTAGATTGAATTTGAAAAGTGCCGTTGACTACCTCGTGGGTCGTGTTGAGCGTCATCTTGATCTCGCTGGCATCGGGGTTGACGGCGAAGGTCTGATGCTGAGCGAGTGCGGCTGGAGCGAGTATGACCGCGAGAGCCAAGACTGCGAAGGACTTCATTGCATCTCCTTCCTGGAAGAGAGTTGGTTCCGGCATGGCTCGATCTTCAGTTGGCGAACGCCTCTGAAGCAACAGCGGCGGGCTGGGTGACACGCGTGAGTCTAGCCGTTACGCGCATCGCGCCGGGCCAGACCCTGAGGCAGAACGGCAGTACAGCCCGCGCGAGTGCGTTGTTTAAGCCGTCGGCGGCGACCTCGGCAAGACGCATCTGGGGCAGCATTGCGGAGCGCAGTTTTGGCTGAAAGACCGGCGCCGGCTCCGCGGCAAGATAGGCAGCGGCGGCACGGCGGGCAGTATGCAAGGCGATAGATATCCCATCGCCGGTGAACGAGGGGATTACGGCTGCCTGATCGCCGATGCAGTAGAGCCCATCCTCGGTTGAGCGGCGGATGTAACCGTACGGGATATGAGCGATGGTGATCGGTTTGTCGAGCAGCGGCTCCGCACCGCCAAGCCGCATCGCGAGGTGGGGACAGTCCTGCTGCATCTTCGCGAGGAGGCCCTCCCAGCGAAGACCCGCACGTGCAAAATACCGCCGTTGCACCACACAGCAGAAATTCGTAGTGCCGTCTTCCACAGGTTGGATACCACCGTAGCCTCCGGAATAGAGCGCTAGCTCGGAGGCGCCCTTTAGGTCAGCGGTCTGAGCGGCAGACAGTCGGTAATACATTTTGAAGGCGACCCACTGGTGAGGGTCCTTCGGGCGACCGTGGCCGCGCAGATCGTGCTTCCCCGTGGCGAGAAAGGCGGTTTGTGCTTCATAGGTGGTACCGTCGTCGAGCGTAGCTTGCCAGAGGTTCGCGGGCGCGCGGCTGAGCGACTGCACACTGCGACCACGCTCAACGCGGACTCCCACTGCGATGGCTGCGGCGATGAGGGCTGTATCGAGCGCCTTGCGCGTGAGCGACTTCGCGGGAAACGGCAAGTGGGCCGTCGCGGCGCGTCGGGCTGCGGCAAGGCGAACATAGTTGATGGGCACCGCGCCAAGAGAGGCCACGTCGATGCCAAGTGCATGCAGGTCTTCAAGGGCCTCACCGCTTAGGAATTCTCCGCAAACCTTATGGCGCGGCGTGGGCTCGCGTTCGATCAACGTGACGCTTCGCCCTTTCGGGCGAGCGCGATCGAAGCGGCACAGCCTGCCACTCCACCACCGAGAATGAGAACTTCGTCTTGCAAAGCATTGCTCCTAATTCACTGGATGTTCAAACAATTTGTAGCGGGATTCCATATTTCTAATAGACGCCCAAAGAGCGGTCTGACGCGTCATTCTGTACAAATCGTCATTTTCGGAGCCGGTAAGGAGCTGGCTAGACGGATGCACATGCCTAGGAGAGAATATGCAGGAAGCGGCAGCCATCGCCACGCCAGTCGTGATACCCCTCGCCGCCAACCTCGTGTAGCCCTACCCATCCTCCTTCCAACTCTTAGGCACTGCCGACGGGCGAGTTCTAGGGCGTTGCCGGAGATGATGCAGGTGTAGAGATGGATTTGTCACCGTGGAAGAGGCGGTGATTAATGTCTGGCCAGAATTCCTTGGCAACAAACGCCATGGCGTCGATGGCGACGTTGACGCCCCACTGGGAACCTGTGTTTGAGAAACTGCGCTCACGCGTGGGGTAGTACGTGCTGGAGATGCCGGCCGAGATGCCCGCGCCGACGACCTCGGCGATGTTGAAGGTGGGGTTGCCGGCGTCCGAGCGAGTGACGACGACGCGGCTGAGAGCGTAACCGGCTCGGGTGAAGAAGCCGCCACGGCCGAGGGTGTAGAAGCGTGTGTCCTCATGCGTAGCAGCGGGAACGAAGAATTCGACCATGTAGTTTTCGGAGGTCTGGTCAACGGCTACGTGCCAGAGGTAGCGGCCGTAACCTACGCCGCCCGTTCCGAACTCGGGTGTGGAGTTGCGCAGGTAGTTGTAGCCCGCAACCGCGACCGGAATGGCGATGGAGGAGTAATCGAAGGAGTCCTCAGTGGCGGTGACGAGTTTTTCCTTGACCGATTGGGGTGGAAGATGCTGGTTGGTACTGACGGCACGGAAGTTGGGAATGATGCCGAGGATGCGTTTGGTCTGCTCGTTAGTCTGATCGGCAGACGATGAAACAGACTGAGGTGCTGGTGCATCGGGGAGGGCCGCTTCCGCAGAGCGCGAAAAGGAGGAGGCACTGCTGGACAAGCTATCGGATGTGCTGAAGGATGTCACAGGCACAGGAGAAGAAGGAAGCGCTTGCTGCGCGTAAAGGCAACTACCGGACAGCAATCCCAGCAGCACCATGGAGATTCGAGATAAATATTGTCGTGAAAGATTTGTCATTGCTCCTAATTCTCTGAATGTCCAATCGATTTGTAGCGGGATTCCATATTTCTAATAGACGTCCAAGAAGCAGTTTGAGAAGTCATTCTGAACAAGTCGTCATCTTGGAGCCGGCAAGGATTTGGCTGAACGGATGCACATGCCGAGGTGAAACTATGCTTGGTTCATCGGGGATCGGGTCCCGGCGTTCCGAAAATAAATCATGCCTCAAAGATTGGGGCGTTTGTTACGACAACGACGCCCGACTCCGAATGTTCGGAGCTGCGGAGCTGCATCGCAAATGACCCTCTTAATGCATCGTGGTTTCGCTCATTTGCCAAGTCCCTCTTGCATCACCACCATGAAGAGGCGAGGCACTGCAGAACAGTACGTTACTGCTCACTCGTTAGAGCAGGTTTGCAGCCTCCCACCGATGACGTCCATTGGGTCTGGTGACTGGCCGGAAGACTCTGATGGAAGCGGCAGCGGGGCTGGCGGGATGAGCCACGTGGACAAATGAGATGGCAGAGAAAGAAACTGCACAAGGGTCAGTGTGCTGAGGCAGGCGTGCTGCTTAGAATCCTCGACGTGGAGCGGAAGCGATGGAAGTCGCGGAAGCGAATCTGGTTCAGCTCCAGCTTATTCTTGCTACTCCCTTTCCGCAGGATGATCTGCGCTCCGATCGGGAGCAGGTACTGCTGGCCGCTGATGGAGGCGTAGTCGTAGTCGGCACTGAGGAGGGCCTCGTGAATGGGATACCTCTTCGGCACCTCGTCTGCGATTTGAGTGATGCGCCGCACCCCGTGAGTGGCGCTGTCGATGTAGACCATTCCGTGATAGCCGACGAAGATCACCTGCATGGGACCGGCGCGGAGAGAGAGATTCGAGTTCTCTTTGGCGACGCGATATTTGAAGACCTGCACGGTTCCGTCCCCGAGCGCACCGGTTTCAGTCCATGAGAATTCCGCTTTGGCGGCTGGCCGGAAGAGACCGCGAATAACACCGCCGAAGACTCCGGCGCTGGAGATGCCACGCTCCGGATCGGGGCTGCTGTCGTGGCTTTTTTTGTGGCCCTTTTCGTATTCCTGAAACTCCCAGTCTTCCTGATGGTCGAAGTAGTTGAGCTGGCCGGTAAGCGTATCGATGTGTTCCCAGTTGTTCCCGCGATTGGAACCGACAAATCGCTCGGTGACTTGCTCGCACGTGAAGTTTGGCAGGGAATCCCAATAATCGTTGGCGTATTGCGCGGCTTCGGCAAGGAGGGCTTTGAGCTCGTCGTCGGGAGGACGCTGGAGGGGATTCGCAGAGACGGAGATGGCCAGTGGGCCGGCGGGCCGGGCGATGGACTCAACGGACGGGATACTGCCTGGCGGGCCCGAATCAGCGTCTTCCACGCCGGTGAGAGTGAACGAAGTGTCCGACGCGGCAGTCTTTCCATCCTGGGTGAGAAGGGCCTCCACTTGGTAGGTGCCATCCGTTGCGGGATTGAGGGAAAAGTTATTGAGATAGGAAAAGTACTCTCCTCCGCGGACCTGTCGCGCGACCAACGGCGCGCTGCCCAGTATCTGTCCGTCGCGCAGCACCTTTATTTCCAACTTTGCTGGCTGCGGCGAATGGGGGTTGTCGTGCACAACCAAATAGATGGAGACGCGGTTGTCGCCGGAGGGCAGGGCGCCGGAGAGATTCGGCGTAACGCGACTTTTGTCGTCGCGTAGGGGATCGGTCGTGTCGTCATCATTGGCGGGAACGGGATCAGTCCGCCGTACGAGGATAAGCTTGCTCAGCGAGGGCGCGTCCGATTTGCTCGATACCTCGAAGGGTATCAACCGCGCCGCCGCCTTGCCGCTCGTGGTTTCGACGAGCAGGACTTCGACGGTGTATTTGCCTGGAGGCAGGGTGAAGTGACGCTGCAGTGAGATGACCTCGGCGCCTTTCGCGCCGGCCTTGGGGAAGACGACTCGCTGCGGGGTGTCGGAACTGAAGTGCGCGGCAACGGCGCCGGTCTGGTCCTTCACGTCGGCGATCATCGTCAGGTGCGCGAGAGAAGTGGGAGAGTTCGCGTCTTTCTGAATATCGAGGCCTTCGAGCGGAACCTCAACGGCCAGCGTAGTCCTCCTCCCCTCATCACTATCGCCCATGTCGAGAATTGCTGCACGGAGAGGAAATTGCGAAGGCAACGGCGATTCTTTAAGCAGCTTCAACAGGGTCAGCTCGAACGGCTGCACGCGGCTCCCGTCTGCTGAGGGGGGCGGCAACGCCAGATAGCCTGTCTGGGTGCGAATCCTGAGTCCTGTGCGAAGCGGTTTGACGGCGAGTGGATGAAGTTTCCCATCGTATTCCTCACTTCTGGGAAGAAAGGACGCCTCGTAATAGGTCGTCATGTCTCCGATCAGTTGATGCATGGCCTTCATGCCATTTCCATTGAAATAGGTGCCGCCTGTTGCCTCGGCCAGGTGCTTCAGGTCTGTGTCGACGGGCGCGTCTTCCACGACATCCAGGGTGCCTTCGCCGGAGCCAAGGGTGGCCGTCCTCCCTGGTATTTTGGACTGACTTAGCATGACGGCGACACCCTCACTGCCCGCATCCATTGCCTTCACCCGCCATCCATGGTGGCCGAGCGAAACACCGTCGACGACATTGATGCCGACACCGGCCAGATTGGCCGATCCGACGATGGACTCGATGGCCTGCCTGTCCGCTTGATTGATCTGATCCGGGTGCGTTGAATTGGCGCCGGCGCCAGGAGGCTGGTTGGCCGATCCGATGAGCGCCGCGGTGGTCTGCTTGTCAGGGTCGTTGAAATGGTCCTGGTGCATTGAACTGAGATAGATGATGGTTTTTCGTCCTGCGAGATCCTGTTGCGACTGCACGACGGCCAATATGGACGAGAGAGACGGCGAGATATGGCGGTCCTGCGCGATGCGAGGCGAGTTTCGGAGAGCCGCATAGATGGACTGCGCGAGCAAGCGCTCCTGCGCCGAAACCCGTCTGCCGGCGGAATCGGCTCCGCTAAGTGCGATCGAGACGATTTCCTTCTCGGACATAGCGGCATGACGTTGGTCTCTGGAGGCGAGGGGTCCTGTGGCGGCTTGTATGGCGGTTTCGATTGCGTTGAGGTCGGAGGTGAATCCCTGCTGCAGATGGAGTCTCGAATCGATGCTGAACACCGAGAACTCAAATCCACTTTCGGAGAGCATGGAGAGAATTTTCAAGGCTGCGGTGCGGGCCGTCTCGATCCGCGACGAATTCTTCTGCGGGCGTCCGTCCTTTTCCTCAGGGAATGGATCAAAGACAAAGCTGACGAGCTGTTTGGCCTTCTGTTGTTGGTCGACAAGTCGGAGATCACCCAGCTTGACAGGAGATCCATCGTCGGTGATGGTCAAATCGTCCGGCTTGAGGTCGAGGACGGGCCTTTCTTTCTTGTCATGGACGACAAGGTAGAGTTGCATGGCATCGACAGCGCTCGGCGAGGCTGGGGCCGGGGCTGGGGCCGGAGGCTCGACTGCCTGCTGCGCACGGGCGAAAGGAAGCGAAGTTGCGAGAGCAGCGCCCAACAGCATGCTCGATGCCAAACGATTGCTCATTCGATTCCGCACCGGTGCGGGAGATCACTGCTGATACCGCCAAGAGTTTTCATTTCTATTGAGCCCATGAAGAGAATCGTCTATTAATCGCGAATCCCAACCGAATGAGGCAGGACGCAACGGGTATGTTTGGTTTTCCCGGAAAGTATAGCTCAATCGATCGGCTGCTGGTTCTATCCAATTCCGCAAGCCTTCCAGAATTAAGCTGCCAGGCGGTGCACAGTTATGCTGCCACCGGATCTTAGCAAATGCTGCCACCTGAAGAGTTGGGATGGAAGGGAGGAACATGACCCAGCGGACCCGATTCGGGTCTAGGGGGAATGAAATGACGCTTGGCCCCCACGCTATCAATCAAGAGAGAGCGTTCGCAGCCGACCTTTTCGCCGGAGTATCACAGCCAGATTTTGATAACGATGCAGAATGAGAACCCGCAGAACCCGCAGATGTGGAGAGAGTACCGACGGATCAAGCGGCGGCTTCTCATCTTGATCTTTGGTTGGATCCCAACCGTTCTCGTAATAGCGGTCATCTCTCATCTGATCGGTGAATTACAAAAGCCTCTTTTGATCCTTGGCACCTCTTAGATGGTGTATATCCTCTACACCTTGTTGCAGTATCAGTCTTATCGATGCCCAAATTGTGGCGTCTCATTTTGGGGTCGTCAACTCCGTCGCCGAACATGTCCTGGATGCGGTATTCCGATAAACAAATGAGTTTTCGCGCGTTGCGGGTGGTTAACCGCTAGTAACCGCTAGCCTACATCGGAAACGTCTCGCGCACGACAGCTTCGGGGAGGGTGAGATGTGGTTGCGAGGCGTTTTCGATTAGGAGGTAAGAAGGAATCCGCAGGCGTTGCGGTCGCGGTGATCC
>Ga0182024_10025593_pt1 | contig 10408 bp, 9 predicted proteins | sample P32metaG_FD_120480 | JGI IMG/M metagenome (GOLD analysis project Ga0182024, IMG submission 120480) | Permafrost microbial communities from Stordalen Mire, Sweden - P3-2 metaG (Illumina Assembly) | ecosystem: Environmental > Terrestrial > Soil > Wetlands > Permafrost | place: Sweden: Stordalen...
CGCGCTTTTTGCAGGGACATCTCCTCCTGAGCTGGCCCAGCAGATAGCAAAAGAGCTCGGAATCCGTTTAGGAAAGATCCGCATTGAGACTTTTCCAGATGAAGAGATAGGCATTCAGATTTTAGAGAATGTTCGTGGAAAGGATGTTTTCGTTTTGCAAACGATCGCACGGCATCCCAACCTCTATCTCATGGAATTGCTCATTATCGTGGACGCTTTGAAACGCGCGTCCGCCCAGTCGATCACTGCAGTGATGCCTTATTTTGGGTATGCACGGCAGGATAGGAAAGACAAAGGGCGGGTACCGATCACGGCAAAGCTCGTCGCGAATATGCTGGAGAAAGCGGGTGTGACCCGTGTTCTCACGATGGATTTGCATGCAGAGCAGATCCAAGGGTTTTTCGACATCCCTGTCGACAACCTCCTTGCTCGGCCCCTTCTGGTAGAAGCGGCTAAGAAAGAGGGTTGGGACAAGAGTGTTGTCGTTGCGCCTGATATCGGCAGCCTTCGTTTAGCGAGAGCCTTTGCACATGATTTGAAAGGTGAATACGCGATTGTCGACAAGCGCCGCGTGAATGCAAAACGTGTCGAAGCAAAAGCTCTGATCGGAGACGTTCAGGGACAAAATGTCATCTTAGTCGATGATATGTGCTCGACAGGTGGAACGCTGAAAAGAGCTTCCTCGGTGTGCAAAGCCTGTGGCGGAAAAGCCATTCGGGCAGTTGTCACCCATGGGATCTTTGTAAAAGCGTTCGAAGAAAGTGCGATTGAGAAAATGTTTGTGACGAATACCATTCCTACTCCGAAGGGACTTTCCCGTAAGATTAGGACTGTATCTGTAGCACCATTGTTTGCAAAGGCGATCGAAGCGATTGCCGGAGCAAAATCAATCTCTTCTCTTTTTCAGTAGACCCTGACCGGTCTATTCCACCCCTAAGACTATTATTAATAACGGGAGTATTTTATGAAATTGACTGCAACTGTGCGCGCTTCAACAAAGAAAAGCGACACGAAGCAGATCCGACGCGAAGGGAAAGTTCCTGCCATTCTTTACTCGGCCGGCCATGCCAATCAACAATTGATTTTGGATGCTGCGGAGTTTAATGCGATTTTACGGCAGATGAAGCAGGGACATTTGGGAACGACAATTTTTCAACTCCATCTGGAGGGAAAAAACAAGCGGGTCATTATCAAGGACATTCAATATCAATTGACGACCTATTTAGTGTCGCACATTGACTTTGAAGAACTTTTTGAAGATGTGCCTGTCAATGTGAAAGTGCCGATCAACTGCATCGGCGTTGCCGAATGCGCCGGGATTAAACTCGGGGGCTTTCTTAGACAAGTGATCCGCCACGTTAGAGTCGAGTGTTTGCCTAAGCATATTCCAGCTGAGTTCCAGGTGGATGTGCGCGATTTGGGGATCAAACAATCGAAGAAGCTTTCAGATATTAAAATCCCTCAAGGAGTGAAACCCCTTGCTAAAATGGATGAAGTCGTTGTTGTCGTCTCCAAACGAGCAGCGACCTAAAGATTATTTGATTATCGGACTTGGAAACCCCGGATCCGGTTATGAGAAAACACGGCACAATGTCGGTTTTCGGGCAGTGCGCCAGTTTGCTAAGAGACACGGGATAGAACTCCGCAAAGCGGCCCGCATCTCTGCAGAAATCGGCCACGGCTCCATTAACGGGATCTCGGTTGGCCTCGTCCTTCCGCTGACCTATATGAATAGCAGCGGTGAAGCAGTGAGAGAATGCGTCAAAGCATTCAAAGTGCCTCTGAAGCAGTTGATGGTCGTTGTTGATGACGTCGCATTTCCTGTAGGAGAGCTTCGCCTGAAAGAAGGCGGGAGCAGCGGAGGCCATAACGGTTTAAAAAGTATTGAGGAGCATCTAGGCACCTCTGAATATCCCAGACTGCGTCTGGGAGTCGGAAGCCCTGGAGGTCAAGACCTGGCCGATTACGTGCTAGGAAAATTTGAGAAAGCTGAAGAGGGCATGCTGCCGCAGGTCCTCGAGAAAGCGGCCGATGTCTTAGATTGCTGGATCCGAGAAGGAATCCAGTCAGCAATGACGAAGGCGAATACAAAAGGAGTTATTTGAAATGACTAAAAAACAAAAGCATCTCTATGAAGGGATGTATATCTTCAACACTGGTTTGACAGACGATGCAAGACAAAAGCTCTTGGACAAAGTGACCAATAGCATCGCCGACAAAGGTGGAGAAGTAGTTAAAATTTTTGATCAAGGCCGCAAAAAGCTCGCCTATCCGATCAATAAAAAACGAGAAGGACACTATTTTGTCCTCTATTTTTCTGTTCCGACAGAAAACATGGATAAGCTTTGGAGGGAATACAGTCTGAACGAAGATATTCTTCGATTCATGACCTTGCACGTAGAGCAAGCTCCCGACAAAATTGAATTTCAACCCCTACCCGAATAAGAGGAGTTATGGAAGCACCTTTTGGTTTTGGACCTAAAAAGAAAAGAAACTGCCCTTTTACGGCTGCAGGCGTCAAGCATATCGACTATAAAGACTTGGACACCCTGTACCGGTTTATCACTGAGCGAGGAAAGATCCTTCCCCGCCGTATCACCGGCGTTTCTGCAACTAATCAGCGCAAATTGGTCAATGCGATCAAGCGTGCGCGCTATATGGCCCTCGTGCCGTTTGTATCAGAGATTTAAGGAGAAGATATGAAACAACAATATTTATTAATTGACGACGTCGAAGATGTCGGCCGTAGCGGTGAACTGATCACCGTCAAGCCGGGCTTTGCGCGAAACTTTCTTCTTCCCCGGCAAAAAGCTGTTCTCGCTTCGCCGCATACACTCCGTATGCAAGCCAAGCTCGTCGAAGAGCGCGCCAAGAAGGCCTCTGTAGAACGTAAAGAAGCCGAAGACCAAGCTGCAAAACTGCAGGGCCTTGTTCTCAAGATCACCGTCAAGGTCGATCCCGAAGGACATATGTACGGCTCTGTCGGAGCTTCTGACATCATCGAGCTCTTTACAAAAGAAGGCATTGCTGTCGGCAAGCGTAACATCGGTCTCAATAAGCCGATTAAAACGACAGGTGTCCATCCAATGACACTGAAGCTGAAAGAAGGCGTGACCTGCGGCTATTCTCTCGAGATCATCGGAGAGCAAGCCCAAGAGCACCGAGAATAACTCTTTACCCCGTCTTCACGACGGGGGATTTTTCCCATTCTGGGCTCGCAAAGTCCAAAAATTGCCTAAAAATGGACTTTCCAAGTCCAAAAATCTGTTTTTATACCCAACCTACTGCTAGAGAGGGTCTTGCAATATCCTGCTTATCAAAACAGGGGGGTGTTTTGACAGGCTACATGTCAAAACAGGGGGGTGTTTTATTGATTTTAAGGGGGCAAGACTGTAATATAAGTTTATGAAAAGAAAATATTTGGTCTTTTTACAAGAGTGGTTGAGAGCTCATGATCGACAACCCTTAGTTATTCGTGGTGCACGCCAAGTGGGGAAGACATGGCTCGTAAGATATTTTGCTAAGGAGCAAAAAAGACGTTTGATCGAGCTCAACTTTGAAAAAGAGCCTCAGCTGTCATCTTTTTTTAAGTCTAATGATCCAAAACAGATTTTACTCAATTTAGGATCATTTCTTGGCGAGGTTATTCACCCAGATGAATGTCTTTTATTTTTAGATGAAATTCAGGCTGTTCCTGAGCTCCTCGCAAAGCTGCGTTGGTTTGCTGAAGGTCTCCCTGAACTTCCCGTCATTGCAGCAGGTTCTCTTTTAGAGTTTGTTTTGGAAGAGCATACTTTTAGCATGCCTGTGGGCCGTATCGGTTATATGTACATAGAGCCCTTATCGTTCGAAGAGTTTTTAGTCGCGAGTAAACAAGAATCACTTTTGTCTTATTTAGAAGCTTTTCAGTGGAATACTGAAATCCCCAAAGCTCTCCATGAAAAACTAATGTCTTTTTTTAAAGAATATATTGTGATTGGAGGAATGCCGGCAGCTGTTGCTTCGTGGGTGATTGATCGCTCCTTACCTAAAGTAAGTCAAATTCATCGTAATTTAATTACAACTTATAGAGACGATTTTGCCAAATATTGTGGACGTATTGACAAAGAGAGGTTAGATGAAATATTACTAGCCATCCCCAAATTTCTTGGCGAAAAATTTATCTACAGCAAAGTCAATGCTGATGTTCGCTCTGCCATGATAAAACAGGCATTTGATCTTCTCTGTAAAGCACGTGTTTGTCATCGTGTAACAAGTTCTCATGCTAATGGAATTTCTATTGGAGCAGAATTAGATAAAAAATTCTTCAAAGCAATCTTTTTAGATGTTGGTTTGTGCAGTGCAGCGTTGGATTTGACATTGGATCAAATCACAACAACAAATGAAGTTATTTTGATCAATAGCGGAGGAATTGCCGAGCAAGTAACTGGACAGCTTTTAAGAACGGTAAGCTTGTCTTATGTCGAACCTGAACTATATTACTGGCTTCGCGAGGGAAAAAATTCTGCTGAAATCGATTACATCGTTCAGCAGGGCGCTCGTCTCATTCCGATTGAGGTGAAAGCAGGCAGTACAGGAAGTTTAAAATCATTACATCTATTCATGGGGCTAAAAAAACTCCCATTAGCACTTCGTATAAATTCCGACCTTCCAAGTCAAACGGATGTTCATATCAAAGATCGAGAAGGAAATGATATAAAATATATTCTGCTATCAATTCCTTTTTACCTATTGGGTCAAATTCATCGCTTGATTGGAGAACAAGCCCAAGAGCACCGAGAGTAAGTTAAAATTTCAGCAGCCCCCTTAGGACTGCTGATATATTTCTCGATTTAAAAAAAGCCTTTCTTTAAACTTTTGCGCACTAACGCGAGGTTTAACGATGACAGCTAATTCCAGCGCAATTTCTACAACTCATCCGCTCCGCAGCTCCTTAAATCATGTACAATCCCACTCGTGGTACCAATGGACAGTGGCGCACCTGACGGTCAAAACAGCCGTTATTGGCATCGTGGGCGCTTTGGTTGCGTGGACATTATATCGATTATTCACCTCTCCAAACTCTTCTGCTCAACCACAAAAAATGCCTCCGGTGCCGAGATCCGCTTTAAATGCTCAAGGATTTATCCGGATTGATCCCAGTTGCATACCGCTGGAACGGAGCAGTTATGGCATCACTGCAGTAAAAATCATTGTCGAAGATACTCAAGGCCGGCGTATTTTAACGCGGTATATGCCCAATCTTGAAGAACATGGAGAGATTCTTTCTCCTCTCCCGCATAGGGAAGATGTTCAAGTCCGCTTGAAAATTACACGTGAAGACCCTGCCCGGCTAAATTCAAGAATAGTAGAACCCGATCCGATCCGTTTCACAGTCGATCAACAAATCGGCCGTTACCACATACAACCCACTTCCTCTCTTTCTCTACCCGCCTCTATTAGAATGGAAGAACTCGATTTTCGATATAGCCCCCTTTACCGGGTCTCCGGCGTCACTCATGATGGATCAAACCCAACCTTCAAGCCTCTTGGTATTGAATTGCAGGAGCTGGGCAAGATAGAGGGCCGTTTTTATGATTTAAAACCAAATACATTAACTCTAGTTAATACCACAATGAGTCTTGTTAGGGTTGCAATGATTAATTTTAGATCTAATGCATCTAATCTTCAATTAAAGAACCGATTATCTTATCCTTTATATCCAAATCAAACGAGGAAATTGGAACTTCGCTGGCTGGTTCAAGATTGGAAAGCGGCCCTTAAGCTAGAAGGTCAAAAATCCACCTATAAAGAGCATCGAGATGACGCTTCTCAGTTTTATGTCGAGAATGTCACCAATTCCTCTTATCTAGTGCAGACCAATCCTGTACTATAGATTGTAGCCGAAAACCTGGGGTTTTTGGTACCATGGTTCATCTATGACCGAAAAAATCATTGTCATTACTGGAGCCGCAGGCCTGATCGGATCGGGAGTCGTTCGGCATCTCAACGATCAAGGGAAAAACAACCTCGTTCTCGTCGATGATTTGAACCATCCCGACAAAGTTAAAAATCTTCAAGAAAAAAAATATTCCACACTCCTTCCGATCTCTGGACTTTTTGACTGGCTTAAAGGCCGTGAATCTGAGATCGGCGCCATCATCCATCTAGGAGCTTGCTCCGACACCCTTGAACAAAACGAAAACTTCCTCTTCGATAACAACACCCATTACACCCAGCGGCTTGCCGAATACGCTTTAAAAAACGGCCAGCGATTTATCTACGCCTCTTCTGCAGCGACCTATGGGGATGGATCGCAAGGATTCTCCGATGAACATGATCTTTTAGACCTCTTGCAGCCGCTGAACCTCTATGGCAAGTCTAAACATCTCTTTGACCTGTGGGCTAAAAAAGAAGGCGTCCTAGACCAGCTTGTCGGTCTTAAGTATTTTAATGTTTTCGGGCCTAATGAAAACCATAAAGGCCGCATGGCCTCGATGGTCTTTAAAATGATCCCCGTCATCCAACAAGAAGGCGTCATCCGTCTTTTTAAATCGTCCGAACCTGAAAAATTTTCAGATGGTGGCCAGTGCCGCGATTTCATCTATGTCAAAGATGCCGTCAAAATGACCTGCGATTTTTTGAACGACCATCGGGGCGGGATTTTTAATATCGGAAGGGGAGAGCCCACCACCTGGAATCAGCTGGCCGGCGCTGTCTTCAAAGCTCTCAACAAATCTCTTAATATCGAATATATCGACATGCCTGCCGACCTTGCCAGTCAGTATCAAAACTACACCTGCGCCGATATGAACAAATACAGCCAAGACAAAGAACTTGGCTTTCGTTATGATACGGAGAGTGCAGTGAAAGACTATATTGAAAACCATATCTTATTAGATCATCGATGGTAAAAAAACTCAGCGGTATTTTCAGCCGGTTAAGTCCTGTCCGAGTCCTCGTCATCGGGGATTACATGTATGATACCTATACAACAGGCAAAGTCCGCCGTATTTCTCCGGAAGCTCCCGTCTCCGTCTTACATGTACTCCGAGAAGAAAGCCTTCCCGGCGGGGCTGGCAACGTGGTATTAAATCTTATATCCCTTGGCGCTACCGTCGTCGCCGTCGGCCGCGTAGGCCATGATACTGCAGGAAAAAATATCGTCCAGGCCCTGATGAGTGAAGGCGTCAACACCGACGGCATCATTTTTCAAAACCAATTCCAAACACCCGTTAAAAACCGGCTCATTGCCGATGCCCAGCAAATCTTAAGAGTCGATTTTGAAAACATCACTCCCATCCCGGAACAAATCGAGCAGGAAGTTATCGATCGGCTGCCGGTCCTTCTTCAAGACGTCGACATCATTGCGATTTCTGATTACGGCAAAGGATTCCTCTCCCGATCTCTTCTCATGGGCGTCATCGAAATGGCTAAGGCCAAGAACATCCCTATCATCGTCGATCCTAAAGGAGATGATTTCACGAAATATCAAGGCGCCACGGTCTTAAAGCCCAACATCCAAGAAGCCTACGATGCTGCCAAGCTCACCCGCGAGGCCTCTTTAGAGCAAGTCGCTGAAATTCTTTTCAAAAAAGTCACCGTCGACATGCTCATGATCACTCGCTCCGAAGCAGGGATCTCTCTTTTCACCCGCGACGGCAAAAGGCTGGATTTCCCTGTCCGGTCTAAAGAAGTCAAAGACGTCACAGGGGCCGGAGACACCGTTTTAGCCATGCTCAGCGTCGCCCTCGGCAACCAGCTCGACATCAAATACGGCGCTCAGCTTGCTAACATCGCTGCCGGCATTGCCATCGAAAGACTCGGCTGCGCCCGGATCAATCTCTCTGACCTAGCTGTCCGCCTCCTCGAATACGATGTCGATAATAAGGTCTTTGATGAAGAGCATCTCTTTGCCCTGCAAGAAGCCCTTAAAAATAAGCGGTATTGCGTCCTAGGGCTCTACAGCTCCCAGGGCATGTCGACAGCCCTTTTCCGCAGTATCCGGAAGCTTTCTACCCGTGAAAGATCGACTAAATTGATTGTCTATATCCGGGACGAGAATCCCGATGAAGAGTTTGTCTCATTGCTCTCTTCTCTAGCCGAGGTCGACTTTGTCGTCCTCAAATGCGAAAGCCTTAAAAATCTCTGCGAGATCATCCATCCGCATGAGGTCTATCTCATGGAAAACGACCAACTAGTGCCCTTAGATCATTTTAAAGCTTTGCTGAGTTCTTAGAGACTGTCCACAAACTTAGGCTTCTGTCGATTTTCGGGTTCTTTTGAGTCTTACAACACTTTAAAAGTTTCCGCCGAGGCTTAAATAGAACGTATTGTTTCGATATAGGCTATTCCACTGGAAATCATACTGAGCTTCTAGTTCGAAGACCTTTTTGATCTTAAAGCGGAGATTCAATTCGAGCAATAAGTTGTTGCGGCCTGCACCAACATTTTTTATCGTTATCGCCTCAACAATCGGCATATTAATAGTTTTGAAGCGGATATGGCGAGAATGATCTAAGAATTCCCGTTGCCAGGCTAAAAAGAGCTCGGGTTCGAATGTAATGTTTTTTCGTTCCATCACATAATCCAAGCGCATCCCTAAACATGTCCTTAAGGACCGTATCTGCTGCCCACCGACTTGGATGCTATAGACGTCGGCATTTTTTTCCCTAAAACCTTCCATATCTAACCAAATGTATTGGGCATTAAAAAGCGGGATGAAGCTTAAGTTTTTTGGCATGATAGAGAGTTGCCGATGCATGACAAAATATTCCATCCCTAAAACGGCATCGGCTTCTGTTCCAAAGGTTTTACTTTTAGCCGTGAGAGGTACAGATACGGGTCCTGTATTGCGGTAGACATTATAAGCATCAAGGGAGCCTCCGATAATGGCATCAAAGGCCAAATACTTGGAAAAGGAAGGAACCCAGGTCGCATACAAGCTGGGCTGAAGGTGATGGAAATTGAAATAGCCTGCATGGTGGGCATTCGTTGCGGAGGTGTAGCTATACTGAGTGGCATAACCAATTCCCCAGTGCTTGAAAGCATGGTCGAATCCTGTTAAAAATCCGATGGAATTGTAGGCGCACCCGATTTGATCCATTCCTCTCGAATTGACCTTGCCAAAAACATCCATAGGGCCGATATAAAATCTTGAAGGATTGGCTTTCGCCTTTTTAACGGCCACTTTTTCCGCAAGTTCTTCCTTTTGAGGCCACACTTGGGCTAATGAGAACGGATTGGCCTTAGCGACTAAAACATTCTCTGCAAGTGTGATTTTACTTTGAGGTTTTTTACATGCCTTCTTTCTTTTACGGGCTTCATATTCCTCTTCGTCCCCTTCCTCATAACCGTTATCATAGCAATCACCGTAGCCTTCTTCAGTCTCTTCTCTAAAGTTCTCCTCTGCTGTGTTATTTTCTATGATAAGGTAGCCCAAATCAGAAGTATAACCACCCAGAATGGTGTTAACAATATTGGTGATATTCAACGGAAGATTCGGAACTGTACCGATGGTCGTCGGAGTGATAATTGTCGATGCTTGAACAAATTCAAATTCCAGTACAACAGAAGTGGGAAGATAAGCAACAGCAGGGATCACACTGAGAGGGAAGTTGATAAAATTCACCTCGGAATAAGTTCCTGAAACCCCTCCTGCTGCCGAGATCAGCGTAACGACTTCTCCCTCCATCATGCTGCTGCCACTGCCAGGCAGCGCATTGAGGTCGAGCCTATTGCTGATCGAAGCAGCCCCCCCCACTGCAAGATTTCCAAAAACATATGGAAGGGAAGTGATGTTAAGCTGCAGGGTTCCCGTCTGGGTATAGGTCGTCGTAGAGTTGAGCGTAGAGCTGGTAATTAGAGTACCAGCATTCGTAATACTATTGGCCGTATTCGAATCGTAGGGAAGATTAATCAGAGTTCCTGCTGAAGCGATAGTGACATCGGAGTTCGGAGAAAGAGCCCCATTAGTCCCTAGCTGCAGGGTGCCATTGAGAATGGAGGTAGGTCCGCAATAGGTATTCGTATTGGTGAGTGTTAAATTGGTTCCCCCGCTAATCGTCAATCCGCCGCAAGGGGCATTTGAAATATGGCCGGCAAATGTCGTTGTCTCACCGCCATTGATCGTTAATACCCCGGTGCCTAGGACGACCGCAGAATTCGGCGAACTGCTGGAAAGGCTGAAAATTGTGTTATTGAAACTATTGAGATGCAGCTGCCCTGCACCATTTAATGTCACAGCTGAACTCGGAGAGAAAGCATTCTGCGCTCCTGCTCCCAAAATACCCGATAAGCTGACTGTCGTAGGCCCCGTATAGCTATTAGAAGTCCCAGAAAGGGTCAAAGTTCCACCCGTTACACTCAATCCCCCTGCTCCTATGATCGCCCCCGAAAAGTTTCCTCCATCTGCGACGGTCAAAATTCC
>Ga0182024_10025594_pt1 | contig 10408 bp, 8 predicted proteins | sample P32metaG_FD_120480 | JGI IMG/M metagenome (GOLD analysis project Ga0182024, IMG submission 120480) | Permafrost microbial communities from Stordalen Mire, Sweden - P3-2 metaG (Illumina Assembly) | ecosystem: Environmental > Terrestrial > Soil > Wetlands > Permafrost | place: Sweden: Stordalen...
CGCGGACCGCGATTATCTTCGCCAGACCTGCGTCACCGAACTGAACGCGCAGCCCGAGGAGATAATGGCTCTCGTGGCGCAGGATGCGCAGCTCCTGGTCGGTGAAAACCTGATCGCCGCGGAAACGAGCTACAACGAGATGAAAGCGCGCGTCGAGGCGATGGGCGCGATCAACATGATGGCTCTCGAAGAATTTCAGGAATGCGAGCAGCGCGAATCCTTCCTGCGGCGGGAACGCGACGACCTGGTGCAGTCCATCGAGAATACGCAGCTCACGATCAACGAACTCGACCAGGTTTCGCGTCAGAAATTCGACGAGGCTTTTAGTTTCATCAACGCCCATTTCGCCATCGCCTTCCAATCGCTCTTCGGCGGCGGCACCGGCGAAATGCGCCTCAGCGAGCCCGATAGCTCGGGCGACGCCGGAATCGACATCGTGGCGCAGCCGCCGGGCAAGCGTCTCCAGAATATTCTTCTGCTTTCGGGAGGCGAAAAGGCTCTTACGGCGCTCGCTTTGCTCATTGCCGTGTTCCGCTACCAGCCCAGCCCGTTCTGCATCCTCGATGAAGTCGATGCGCCCCTCGACGAAGCCAATGTGGGCCGCTTTAACAAAATGCTCCGGGATATGTGCGCGCAAACTCAATTTATCGTGGTCACGCACAACCGGAAGACTATGGAAATGGGATCGGTCCTTTACGGCGTGACGATGCAGGAGCCTGGTGTTTCCAAGCTCGTCTCGGTCAAGTGGGAAGACGCCGAGGCGGCTGCGGCTCCGAAAGCAGCCAGCGCCAGCAACGCGGCATAAGCTTCAACACGGCGAAGTCCCTCGCCCGTCGTCGAGACTACAGAAGCACTCGCAGCCGGGTGAATCCAAAGAATCACCTGGGAAGTAGCCTATCAGTTACCCCCCTTATCTGATCCGGCTCTAGAGTCCGAGCCGTGCCGCGCACCCGTTGGGATTTCAAGTTCCCGAGCGCAAACAACTGAAATCAATGTAACTTCGGCGGCGTTCGCCATCTTGCCCCTGCGGGAAACCGACCTCAGGAAGCTTGAGAGCTACTACGTACATAGAAAAGAAAGCTTTTCCTAATGCGAAAACGGTATGGCCATCACCGTAATGTCCGTGATAGTTGACGAGAGGGAGGATTATCGTTTTATGACTTTCCAGCGCGTGAACGCGATTGAAAGAACGGGTGGATAAGCATCATGGCCATTCAAACTCGCCGTCACAAACCCAGAGTTCAGGTGATCGAAGCCGCTCATTTGAATTTCCTCTCGGGAATCCGCGGAGTTGTTGTCGATGTCTCCGAAGGAGGGCTGCGGTTCAAGACTTCGTCTCCTTTAAAGAACGATGAGTTCTCACAATTCAGATTCACATTCAGCGGCGGGGGCGAAGTGATAGCCGACCTGGCTTGGACAGACGAATCGCGCACGATGGGCGGCCTTAGCTTCAAGAGCTTGTCTCCCCAGGCACGTCAACAAACTCGAGCCTGGTTTGAGCAATCGTGGAGAACATCTCGAAGATCTCGAGGATTCGCGGAGCCGGCTATGGCTTCAGCGCTCAGTGAGCCGGCCGCGAAGCCTGAGTCCGCCGTTTTCACGGAAATTCAGAGCGTGGCGCAGACCAAACGCAAAGCGGCAGCAAGCAGGTTCGAAAGCGTTCGCATGAAGCCGGACGGCATGGAAAATCACCTTTCCATGTTCCAGCGGGGGACGACATCCGCAAGAGGGGATTTCGCCGGCTCGGCACATCCGTCCCACGGGAAGCGCAAGCTGGCAATCCTGGCGCTGGTAGTCCTTTTCTTTTTGGGAGCTGCCACAGCCGCGGCGGGATATTTCGATCCGAGCGGAACACGCGAGGTAATGGCGCGCGCTCACGAAATTGCCGCACGCGTTGCCGTACGCATCCACAACCTGCCGATGCCAAAGTCGAACCAACAGCGTTTCGGCGGAGCGGTTGCAGCGGGCGCGGAATGACGGGCCGGCTTCTTAAGCCGGCTTCCACTGCTGTAACCGGCAATTCGGCGGAGCTGCACGGCGAATCAGTAAGTTTCGGCTGCGAAGAAAGGAACTCCCAGTGAGCAAAATATATGATGAGCTGAAGCGCGCGGAATATTCTCGGCATGCGGATAACGTTGTAAGCGCGGGCGTGTGCGTTAATGGGGAGATTTCAGGGAACGAGGACTTGCTCGTGGAAGGTATCGTCGAAGGACTGATCGAGCTCGGAGACGGCGTGCTGACGATTGCCGCGACGGGAAGGGTGGCTGCGGATGTGGTGGCTCGCGAGGTCGTCGTGTACGGCGAAATGCAAGGAAATATTGCGGCGCGGGATCGAATTGAAATCGGGAAAAACGGAGTGATGGTGGGTGACGTTATGACCGCCCGCATGATTATTGAGGATGGCGCAGACTTCAGGGGCTTGATGGAGATAAGTAGCCGCGGAAGTTCATCGTACGGGCTTCCATCGACGGTAAGCCCCGCCGTAGAAGACCAAAATACTCGAGCCCTGAGTGCGGCAGGCTAATTAAACGCGGCAGCTTCGAATATAAGTTAGCCTCTATATGTGTTTCCTCTCGCTATCTTCTCGCGTTTGATGCTTCTTAATGTAGCGCTCCCAGTTGGTAATTGAGGGCTGAGACTTCAGCCTGGAAATCGTACCTGGCGCTCGCTTGTTCGATTTGGGCCTGAGTTTGGTTGAGTTGTGCTTGGCTCAGCTCGACGATGGAACTCAGCCCGAGTTGGTAGCGCGACTGCGCCAGATCGAGAGCGTCATTTGCCTCGTTCAGGAGTTGCTGGGTCACCGACAATCGCTGGAATCCGGAATCGGCATTGAGCCATGCTGTTTGAACGTCCCGGATGATGCGGTTTTGCAAGTCGCGAAGGTTCTGATTTTGCGCCTGGGCCTGATAATTGGCCTCCGCGCGCAGAGCCCCAAACTGATGTCCATTGAAGATTGGTATATTCACATTGAACCCTGCTGCGGCATATCGCGACCCAGGAAGCGTGGTAGCAGCGAGTCCGCCCGCGGCTACGACGGGGACGAGACCGGCTATTCCGACGCCTGAGATTGTCGGGAGCCACAGATCGCGTTCCGCTGTCGTGTAGCTCTGTGCGGATTGAACGTTGAGCCTCTGACCTACGAGTTCGGGCCGGTCTCTGACCGCTTGCTGAATAAGGGGTGCAACATCGGAGGGCGGAGCAGGTGGCACGGGTTGGTCAGCTAATTGGTACGTTCGCTGATCGGAATAGCCGAGAGCGACAGAAAGCTGCGCGAACGAAGCCTGCAAATCGTTCCGAGACTGGATCAGCAGCAACTGCGCCTGCGCCAAGTTAACGTTAGCAAAACTGACGTCCAATCCCGACCTAATTTTGTTTTTTTCCAGCTCCGTGACCTGATCGGAGACAAGCTGGCGCTCTTTCACCGTCTGCTCGGCCACGGTGAGGATAGCGTGTGCCCTTAAAACCCCGAAATATGCCTGATCCACCTGCAGCCATACTTGCTCGCGGGTGGTTACTACATTTTCCTGCTGGGCTTTTGCGTGTTCGTTCGAACTTTTCACAAGCTCATGCGTGTGTCCAAAATCGGTGACGAGCTGGGTAACTGTAAGGCCGTTGCCGTAACGGTCAAAGACACGCGGCGAATTCAATCCACCGGCGCCGATTCTCGTGTTGTTTTCAGCGTAGGATCCCGTAGCGCTACCATACGCCTGCGGATAATACACGGACCGCGCCTCGGTCACTTGCTCCTGTGCCGCGCCGGCCAGGTCCACGGCAGACTGAATTTGCGGATGATTCTGAATTGCGATCTGTTCTGCTTGTTGCAGATTGAGACTTTGCAGTTGAGGTGCCTGGGCACAGGCTACGCCGATCGTTGTAACGAGCAGCAGCGTGATCAATACCAATTGTCGTGCCATCAGTGTGCCTCCGCCAAGCGAGCGGTCGCGCGTGCCTCGCGGCGCTGGTAGATCAAAAGATACGCCGCGGGCACAATGAAAATCGTTAAAACGATGGAGGAAAGCAGGCCGCCGATAATCGCGCGAGCCAGCGGCGCATAGGCTTCGCTGCCTTTTTCAAGACTGAACGCCATTGGAAGCAAGCCGACAACGGTTGCAAGGGAAGTCATCAGGATCGGGCGGAGGCGGATACGGCAAGCGTGGACCACAGCTTCGCGAAGGCTCCGTCCCTGTGAACGGAGCACGTTCGCGAAATCCACAATCAGGATGCTGTTGGAGACCACCATGCCTTGAAGCATGACGATGCCCATCAGCGATTGTATGTTCAGCGTGGTTCCCGTTGTTGCAAGCGTGATCATCACGCCGGCAAGGCCCGTCGGAACCGCGAGGATGATGAGGAAAGGATCGATGAAAGAGGCGAATTGAGCGACCAAAATGAGGTAAACCAGCAAAATGGCGAGCAGTAAACCTATTCCAAAGCTCCTGAACGAGGAATCCATCGTAACCACCAAGCCTCGCACGTCGACACGGATGTTCGGCGGCAGATGTAGCCCCGCGATGATCTTGGAAATTTCGTTTCTGGGCTTGCCCAGGTCTTCCCCAGAGGGAGCCACATAGATATCCATCTCCGGCTCAAGTTGGTAGTGATCCACTTCGGTAGGAGTTGCGATCGGCCGAATGTCCGCGACCTGGTCGAGATAGGTGGGGAGTTTCAAATCAGCAGCGTGCAGGGGCATGGCTTTCAGGTCTTGAATCGATTTCACTTGATTTTCCGGGTATTGAACGGTGACGAAGTAGTTGTTGCCGCTTCTGGAATCGACCCAGTAGCTAGGAGCGATCATCACATCGGATGTAAGGGAGGTGATAACGTTGTCGATCACCTCTTGCGGACTAAGGCCGAGTTCGCTGGCGCGCGCGCGGTTCACATTCATCTGCAGTCCGGGATAATCCATGTCCTGCGGCACGTACGAGTCCGATACACCCTGAATTCCCTTGAACCGGCCGGATAGATCGAGGGTAATTTTATTGACAGCCGCCAAATCCAGCCCGCTTACCTGAACGTCGATCGGAGCCGGCACGCCCTGATTGAGGACGGAATCCACCAATCCCCCGGATTGGAAGTAGGTACGCAGTTCCGGTATTTCCTTCTCGATCCGGCTCCGCACTTGTGCCATATAGGCGAAACTGCTGCCGTGATGATCCTCGGTGAGCCCTACTTCCACGAAGGCCGTGGACATCGCAGCGTTGGGAGTGAAGAGAGCGGACAAATCCGGAAAGACGCCGATGTTCGAAACGATCGTGCTCAAGTCACTCGCCGGAACAACCTGCCGCACGATATCTTCGACTTTTTTGACGTAATCGTTGGTCAACTCAATCCGGGTTCCAGTGGGAGACTTCACATTGACGATGAATTGTCCCGCATCGGTTCGGGGAAAGAATGAAACCCCGATGAATGGATACAAAAGAAAGCTCAGGAGACAGATACCCATCACACCGGCTACCGTGGCACGGGGAGAGTCCAGGGCTTTTTGGACATACCGTTCGTAATGGTCCAGGAATTTTTCGAATATTGCGTTGAACTTGGCGTGGAACCTTGCTCCCCATGATTTCTTGTGGGACTCCGTGCCGGCCGCTTCCTCATGAATTGGCTTCAGAAAGTGAGCGCAGAAAAGAGGGACCACCGTGACGGCGTCAAAATAAGAGGCAAACAGAGCGATCACCACGGCGAGCGCGAGCGCGCTGAACAAGTATTTGCTCACTCCAAAAAGAAATGTGACCGGGAAAAAGACGACCACGGCGACGAGCATGATGGCAAGAACGGCCAGCGCTACTTCGTTCGCTCCGTTGATCGCGGCTGTCTTGGGGTCCTCGCCCATTTCCAGGTGTCGAAAGACATTCTCGATCACCACCACGGAATCGTCGATCAATCGGGAGAAAGCCAGGGCCAACCCGCTTAAAACCATGGCATTGATGGTCTTGTCCATCGTATGCAGCACAAAGAAGGTGATCATCACCGACAGAGGGATGGAGAGAAAAATGGCGGCGGTGGCGCGCGCGCTCCCGAGAAACATCAGGATCATCACCGCCGTCAAAACAACTCCGATGCCTCCCTCGCGTAACACGGTCGATATCGCTTGTTTCACGAATACGGACTGATCGAAAACCACGTGAGCTTTCATTTCGGGCGGAATGTCGCGAAGATTTTGAATGGCTTTCCGAATGCCGTTCACCACCGCAATCGTATTGCTGTTCCCGCCCTGCTTTTGGATGGGGACGTAGACGGATTTCTGCCCATCCACGCGAACGATGTTGTACTGGAGATACGACCCGTCTACGGCCTTTCCAACATCGGAAATGAAAACGGACCGCTGCCCCTCGGTTTTCAGAGGAACGCTGTTGAGGTCGCTTGGCCTGTCGACTTGCGCATTCGTGTAGATGTTGTAGTCCAGCGGCCCAATGCGAACATCTCCCGCCGGTAAAATCAGATTGGATTGGTTCGTGGCGCGCACTACGTCCATCGGGCTCAGCTGATGGGCTTGTAGCTTTGCCGGATCGACGTACACCATCACCTGGCGATATTTCCCGCCGTAGGGAGGAGGTACGGTGGCGCCGGGAACCCCTGCAATCTGATTTCGGATCTGGTATTGCAGATAATCATGAAGCTGTGTTTCACTCAAGCCGTTTCCCTCAACCGTCAGCAAACAAACGGGCAAGCTGGACGCCCCAGTACCGATCACAACGGGAGGAAGTGTCCCTTGGGGAAGGCGTCGTAAGTCCGCCATTGCCAGATTCGACATTTGTGTGACGTCGGCATCCGCGTTGGTTCCCGGCTGGAAGTAAATCGTGATCAGGCTCACCCCGCCCATGGATCGCGATTGCATGTGATCGATTCCGCTACCCAAGGTGAAGAAGCGCTCGAAAGTATCGGTGATATCCGCCTCGATCTGACGCGGAGGCATGCCGTTGTAGAACGTGGCAACCAGAACCACGGGAATCTCGATGGGCGGGAACATATCTACCGGCATTTGAACCAAGCTGGTCAATCCGAGGACGCAAACGAAGAGGCATAACACAATGACGAAATATGGATGCTTTATCGAAAATGTTGGCATGGAAGCTCCTACTCCGCTTCTGAAGGTTGTACAACCTGGGGCGATACGAGCATTCCCGGTTTATATTGTCCTTGCTCGCCGAAAACGACCTGTTCGTTTTCTTGTATGCCGGAGAGAATTTCGACGCTGGTCGCGGTTTGAATTCCGAGCTTGACGTCGCGCTGTTCTATGCGATTCGAACCATTTACGATCAGGATGGTGCCCTGATCGGTGCCTTTCGGTTGCACTGCTTGAACCGGCAGTGTCAACACGTTGAGGTTTGTCTGGAGAGGGATTACGACCTAGGCATATATACCGGGAACGATTTGATAGTTCGGATTGGGAACCTGCAGTTCGGTGTGCATTGTCCGCGTATCCATATCGATTTGATCCGAGTAACGCACGACCTTGCCGGTGAAAGTTCGATTCAACCCGGAAACGCTAACCGCAACGGGTTCTCCGAGGTGAATACTTGCAACGGCCCGTTCCGGCACGGGGATGACAAGACGCAGCAGGTCATTTTGAGAAAGGCGGCATAGGGCCTGATCTCCCTTATTGGAGGAGGTTCCGGCCGGAAGCAGCGCTCCGGTATAGGCGTCTATTTTGGTCACAACGCCGTCGAAGGGAGCTGTGATACGCGCGTAGTCAAACATGGCCTTGTCCTTATCCAGCGCCGCTTTCGATCCCGTCAACTCCTGCTCCGCCGCGGCTACCGAGTCCTTGGCACTGGAAACGCCGGCGTCCGCTTCGAGATCTTTCCCTTGTGACACATCGATTTCCTCTTGCGCCACGAGTTCCGGCCTCGTTTTTTGGACGTTCGCGAGCCGCGTGTACGTAAGGTGCGTGACGTTGTATGTCGCTTGAGCCCGACTAAGTTCTTCATGCGTGCGTGCGAGATCTTGTTCGCTGCGGCGGACGGCCGCTTCGTCGAGCTGAATCTGCTGCTGAAGTTCGGGAATTTCCAGGACCGCGAGAAGCTGCCCTTTACTTACATGCGTGCCCCAATCCACGTTCAGCTTCTGAATGTAACCGGAAACCTTGGCGTAGATATCGATTTCCTGAAAAGGCTGAAACTCCGAAGCGATCTCGAGGGTGTCCGAAAGATTCTTCCGAACTGCTTTGACGACGGCTACGTGGGGCGCGTTCGCTGGGTCGTCCGGGCTGGTCACAGCTGGGCCGCAACCCGCCAGGATCGCCGCCAAGAAAAAAAGGAAACACACTCTTCGGTTTTTCGTTAATCGTTCGTCGTAGTTCGGCCGTTCTGTTGAAGGCATTGTTATGATATTCCTATGGTATTGACTCTGACATCATCCGATTATCACACATGTTCTGATACATGCTTTTCTGACGTCAGGCTTTGATGGCGGCGCGGAGTTTTTCGGTTGAAAAGTCACCCGCGCGACACGCATCGATGATTCGCTGTCTGAGCTCCAATATCCCGCGCGCCGCGCCGGGAACTTTGTCGGCAATTTCCAGGGGAATTGTCTGAACACCATGGCGATCACCGTGAATCAAATCGCCGGGCTCAATTTTTAATCCTCCCACAACGACCGGTCCACCGAAATCGAAGACGTGGGCGTAGGCATGGGAGACGGAAACATTACCTGCGAACATTTGAAGGCCGGTTAACTGAACATCAGGAAGATCGCGAACGCCTCCATTCGTCACCAAGGCGACGCATCCCAACGCTCGTAGAATATTCGCATTCACTTCCCCGACGAATGCTCCAAGGCCAGGAGGGGTGTCGAGGTCTTCGACCACAACGACACGCGGGGCCGGGATGTTGATAATGTGATTCCACCAGTCGCTGCGATCGTAGTGGTAGCTGCGACCTTCCATGGGAGGAGTTGAGCTGCGCACCCGGGCGGTGGCAGCGTAACCCACCACTGTCGGCTGATCCTCGAAAATACACTTGATAGTGGAATTCGCAAATCCGGTGTTTGGCAACCGCACTCGAAAAGTCTCAATCGCGCTCGCAACGATGCACGTGCTGAGCCGACTCAACTCTTCAATTCGCGCAGGCGTCAATCGTCCCGTGATCATGGATGACCTCCCGAAGCTGTGAGCAGAACAGGGAATCGAGGATAGCGCCGCTACCACTCCAATGGAGATGCATTTTCAATTCCAATTGTTGCAAACGTGACGAGACGAATCAGATGTTCCCTTGAAGCCGGGTCGAGGCAAAGCCGCCATTCTTGGAAAACTCCTGATTAAACTCGCGCAATAAGCCGCAGAAGCATTGATGCATGATTGCATCGCTGGTACCTGCACCAACGGGTTGAGTGATGGGGAACCCGGGAGGGAAAGCCTACGGAACGCTCGCATTGTTCACATCTTTTGCTGATTTGTGCTAAATGTGCACAATCTCACCAACTAGTATGCTGTACCGCAAATAACTGAGAAAAATGCATCGTCCTCAGGGGCTAAAGCCCACTTATTCTGCGGGCGACGGAGAATCAGCCCCGGATTGCAGGCAAAGGTTTGCCATAGAACCGGAAACAGCCTGAAGCTTTTTTGCAGTACTTAGCCTGGCGAGGCTGGTCTGCATTGCAGCTGTAATTCCGACCGGCTGAAACGCAACTTTCTTACCTCCAACTCGGAGGACCCACTTATTACGCTCTGCGAGTTCGCCCCTCATCTTTGACAGCCAATAATCAACAAGGGATTTCATGATGTATAATCGTGCTCGATGTTCTACATACAAACAGGCCTGAACGGGAAAATGCGCGCCGTCAAATAACGCCCGTTCGAAGGTGTCTGTACGAGGTGGTCTTTTCAATTCAATCTGTTTTGTTTCGATCTCATATGCTGCACTGCTTCCGAGCTGCTGATGCGAAAAATGGACATTGATTAAAGTTTCAATCTTGTCACTCATGTCAGGCATGAAAAATACAGCGTCATTCACTTGCTTGAGACAGTCCTTTGCAGCTTTTGCGCTGGCAGGACACACTTCCGATGCGATTGCGAGATTAATGGATCTGATTATCCGGCGTCGATCCCAGAATGAAAATCGCCAGATAGAGGGCAACCAACTCAGCGGGGGATCAGGTAGTCCAAATGTTTTGAACTGTTCATTGGCACCTTCGAGGTTATCCACATTTCGTCCATTGGTCGTTCGCTATGATCGCTCCGACACCGTCTATGAAGCTTTTTTCATATCGCGTGCTTGATGATCACCTTACGCAGGGTTTTGAAATGAGTTCTAACCGTGATTGTCTCCTGTCTCATAGGGTGACATTGGTCACGTTGCTACAACATCGGTTCAGGTAGTCAAAAAACGGAAGAACGGATGACGACCGACGCCCGTAACGTTTTCTTTTTCTTGATTCGTGAGGATATGCTATAAACGTCACTCCGACGGAG
>Ga0182024_10025595_pt1 | contig 10408 bp, 8 predicted proteins | sample P32metaG_FD_120480 | JGI IMG/M metagenome (GOLD analysis project Ga0182024, IMG submission 120480) | Permafrost microbial communities from Stordalen Mire, Sweden - P3-2 metaG (Illumina Assembly) | ecosystem: Environmental > Terrestrial > Soil > Wetlands > Permafrost | place: Sweden: Stordalen...
ACGGCAAGGATGGTCGCTCCGGAATTTAGGAAGCACCCAGCCAAGGTCATGAACCGAACCGTTGGCGCGTGGTCTTCAGAGGGCCTAGCGGTATGTCCAAAGGAGGAGATATGTGGAGAATCGTCTCGGTGAGTTTGCTTTTCGTATGCATGCTGACAGCAACTCAGCTAATGGCCCAGGAGACCGGCGGCGGCCAACCGCCGGATAAGGCGTTTCCGCCGTACAAAGTGATCGGAAACATCTATTTTGTGGGTACGGACATACATTCTTCTTTCCTAGTCATAACTTCCGCTGGAGATATCCTCATCGACAGCACTTACGAGAAAAACGTTCCTCTGATCCGTGCTTCGGTGGAAAAACTGGGATTCAAGTTTACCGACATCAAAATCGTACTCACCAGCCACGCGCATCCGGATCACTGTGAGGGAGATGCGCTTGTCAAACAAATGACGGGCGCCACAGTCATGATGATGGACCGGGACGTGGCAAACGCAGAAGCGCTTAGGCCCGAAGGAAAAACGCATCCGATCGACCGGATTCTTCATCACCTCGATCGAGTCACACTGGGGGATACGACGCTGGTGGCTCATCTTACGCCCGGTCATACCGAAGGCAACACAACCTGGACACTGAAGGTCACCGAGGACGGCACGACTTATGATGTTGTGATTCCGGGCGCGATCGTCCCCAATGCGGCAACGCCTTTACTAAACAATAGGACCTACCCATACATCGTCGAAGACAGTTTGTTCATGTACAAATATCTGCGCATTCTCCCGTGCGATGTGATGCTGGGATCGCACACTGCATTTTTCCACATGCAAGAGAAGTACGCGAAGTTGGGTAAAGGGCCGAATCCGTTCATCGACGGACAACAGAGCTGCCTCGCCCAAATTGACCAATGGGAACAAACATTCCGCAAGAGGTTGGCCGCCGAACAGAAGCCGGCAGCCGCTGACGCGAAGGAGCGCTAGCGGTTCGTCAGGAATTGTTCGACAAATTCACGTTTACGGCTTGATTGAAATTGCGGTCTCTGCCCCCACGAACGTCTAGGAACTTGTCTGAAACTGCTGGGTTGGCTCCCCGCAGGAGGCTTCCTATATTTAGGTGTGCAAATTCGTTTGTGCGCAGGAGGAGCAGTCAATGCAAGAGTCTAAATTCACATTCGAAAAGTCGTACGTGAAAGAGCGCGTTTTGTCCAAGACCACCGCCGCGAAATACGTCGCTGAGTTCTTACGTGAATCCGGCGTTACGGCTTTTTTCTTTGTGCCAACCGTATTGAGCAAGGCGCTGGCGAGTATGGACGCCATGCCAATCAAGCGCGTTCTTACTCATGGAGAGAAGGCGGCAGTTTATATGGCGGATGGATACGCGCGCGCGTCGGGACGTCCTGGCGTTTGCGCGGCGCAGGCCATCGGCGCCGCGAATCTTGCCGCCGGACTGCGTGACCCGTTCATGGCCCACAGCCCAGTGATCGCGCTAACGGGCGGACGGTTGCCTCTCCAAAAGCACAAGTTCAATTATCAGGAAATTGATGATTATCCGCTGTTCAATCAGGTCACGAAAGCCAACTTTCAAGTCGACGTAGCAAGTCGCCTCCCGGATTTGCTGCGGCAAGCCTTCCGGGAGGCGACATCAGGTACGCCTGGACCGGTGAACCTGCAGCTTGCCGGAAAAGAAGGTGATGTCGAGCGGGAATTGCTTGACTCTCCGCTTATCGTCGAGGATCTCTACACCAAAGTTCCTCCCCATCGCTTCGCGCCTGAAAAAGAGCGGCTACAAGAAGCTCTTCGGGCATTGAATCAGGCGCAGCGTCCCGTGATGGTGGTGGGCGGCGGCGCGAAATGGTCAGGGGCACGGGCGGAAGTCCGGAAGTTTGCTGAGGAGTTCTCGATTCCGGTGGCAACTTCGCTCAATGCGTACGCACTCTTCCCTGAGAATCATCCGCTCTATATCGGTGTGCCCGGCACATACTCGCGATCGTGCACGAACAAGATTTTATCCCGGGCAGACTTGGTCCTGTTTGTTGGGAGCCAAACTGGCGGACTACTCACAAACTTCTGGCGTGTGCCACCTGCCGGAACGACCGTGATTCAGATCGGAATTGATGCGAGCGATTTGGGCAGAAATTATCCTAACGTGGTTTCACTGCTAGGCGATGCCAAGGTCACGCTCGAAGCGCTTGCGGACGAAACCATGCAGCGAAATGGGTGGATTGCAGAAGTGCAGGGAGAGGTCAAGACTTGGAGGGACGAAGTGCAGCCACTGCGCGAATCCGATGCCGTGCCGATCAGGCCCGAACGTATTCTGAAAGAACTCGGAGATTGGCTACCAAACGATGCCATTGTTGTGTGCGACACCGGACACGCCGGGATGTGGTCGGCCCAACAGCTCTGGGTCGATAGCACGGATTGGGATTTTATGCGAGCGGCCGGATCTCTCGGCTGGGCATTCCCGGCATCGATTGGCGCGAAGTGTGGCGCTCCCGAGCGGCCGGTCATCTGTTTTACAGGCGACGGAGGCTTCTGGTATCACCTGCAGGAACTGGAAACGGCCGTACGCTGCGGAATTTCAACTGTGACGTGCGTGAACAATAATAATTCCCTGAACCAGGAGACGGCGATTTTTCAGGCTGCGTACGATGGCAAACCTTCGAAAAGACAAGGAGAGATGTGGCACTTTTCCCCAGTGAATTTCGCAAAGATTGCGGAAAGTCTGGGGGGGGTTGGCATACGAGTGGAAAAGCCTAGTGAGTTGCGCTCGGCGTTCGATCGCGCACTTTCCAGCGGAAAGCCGGCCGTCATCGACATTGTCAGCGACGTTGCGGCGTTGGCGCCACTGGCATGGGAGGCTACGAATCCCTGAAGCTGAGGGATGTGTCTCGGCGTTCCTTGGAGGACAGAAATATGGTCAATCGACTTGTCGTGCTTCTGATGGTCCTCGCGCAGTCACCTCCGGGCGCAAGGCAGTAGGGCGGAACAAGCGGTGCGAGAGGTGCTTCAGGCAGATGATTCACGCGGACCCAAAGGATGGTGCCACCTAACTGGACATCATCATCCGCGACAATGGGGTCGTCCCCAGCAGAGTGGAAATACTGGATAGGACTAAGAACGGGACCACGAAATTCGAAGCCTTTGACGTGTCCGACCTTCAGAGAATTTTTGCTCGAAGTCAAGAAACACGCTTATTTCTTGGTGTCAGCGGGAGGATGGAAACGCTCTTCCCCTTCCTTAAATTGATCCTTTTCAGTTGGCTTAACTATATGGATCTTATCCGTGGTCTCCGATGTACAAAAGCTTTCAATGAATTGGTCGTCTGGAGGACGAAGGAGCAGATGTCGACTGGTGAGCACCCATGGTTTGGTCAACATGACCGGATCCTCCACCGTGGCGTCGTAAAAAAGCATGTTACCGTGTCGGGTATAGCGTTCGATCACATGCTCCTGATCGCTATGAAGCAATGCGAATTTCTCGTTAATATTGTGATTCGTAGGTTCACCGAAAGCCGCGGGTTCCGTGTGTCCCTGCGCTCCGCCAAGCCAGGTTTCGTCATTGAGACCGATCACGTCAACGAGCAGCGTATCCCCCTCCCAGTGGCCAATTGAGTCTCCGTAATACGAGCTATCCAGATCTTCCGGCTTCGGATGCTTACGCCCATCCGTGTAGATGAGGCGAAAGCTCTCACTAATAAAATTAGACTCGTAGAGAATCGCCACCAGTTTAGGAGTCTGAATGACCTGCAGCGGACCCGTCGACACGCGTGGAACGCCACTAAACTTACAATCCAAATTGGGGTCCTCAGTTGAGGTGGACCCATATTGGCCATCGACAATGGCCTTGACCTTTGCGGCGTATTCAGGCTTATAAGAAGGTTCGGTAGGTTCAGGGTACTTCGGCGGTCGTGTGCCAAGACGGGCGTTCGTCTCTCCAAAGGCATAAAAAACCGTGCCGTCCGCAGCTCTCCTGGCTGTGCTATCGAGAGGGTTGTAATAGAATCCACTCAGGTCCGGATGTCCCTCCGATGTACGCGGTGTCGGCAACTTGGCTACAGGCAGCGCCAAGTAAACCTTCTCGAGCTCTTCATTGCTTGCCACGCGATCTGGCTTCGCTGCTGGTCCCTTATTATTCTGGGCAGCGGCTGGCATGAGAACCCAGGACAACACCGCCAAGGAGAGTCCCGCCAGGGGCACTGCAGCCACCATGTAGCTAATGAGACGAGATCTCATGTTTAAATCCTCCTACCAGATGGCTCGACGGGGCATCACTCGTCATCGCGCCCAACCAAATTATTCCCCTTCTTTCGTCGACAAGATGATGTTGGCGATTTTCATGAAGGAGTTCAGCTACACGCTCAATGGTCGAATATAAGTGCATGTCCGTCCGCATACTTGATTTCCAGTCCAAACCCCAGATGCTGCGTACCGTCCTTGGCGGCTAAACCCGTTACCGTAACGACCTCCCCGATTTTCCAGTCTTCCTTTCTCACTCCGGCCCGGTGGTATCGGCCTGGGCCATGGCCCTGGAAACGCCAGGTTACCACCTGACCATTCTCATCCTTCACATCGACGTACCAATAACTGTGTGGGTTTGCCCACTCGAGGCGCGTGAGCACACCAGTCACGGTGAACTGCTTAGCTGGATCGAACTCCGCCGTAATCGAGTGATGCGCCAAGGCGGGTAACGCTGCCAAAAACAAACCAAAAAGCGGGATCAGCAGTCGAGGTTTCTTCATTGTGCCTCCTTCATCGAGACTTCCGAAGTCAGGTCAATCACGTGCGCCTATTGACTGACCGTACATTACCAGAAACCATATGAGGTCACAAGTGCGTTGGTTAGCGTTCCAGCGTAAGAGCGCAGGCCTTACGGAGCGGACAACTCGAAATGGAACTCGCATGTCATCTTGAGCTGGTGTTCGTGCTGCCGTCTTTCTGAGACAAACTTCGATAGAGACGTTCGATGTAGGCGTTTGTCTTCATGACGCCGCGAGTGTCGAGATACTCCCACTTCGCCAACACTTTCTCCTGTTCGAGCTGCTCCAGGCTCTTGCCTTGGTCAATGCCCGCTTGGACTGCCGCTGTCGTGCTCTTGAGCACGTCGAGGTACCTGGCGACTTCGACTCTTGACCCTAAGCCGCCGTGCCCTGGAATGACTTTCACATCATCCGGCATGCGGTCCACGATATAGCTAAGTGCGGCAATCTCCCCTTGCGGGCCGCCCGTGCCATCGTTGTCCATGTCAATTGCCGGGAACCCTGAGGGGTTCATATTTACAAAGTCAGTTCCCGTCTGGGCCACTTTAGCTTGCGTGAAAAAGATCACGCAGTCGGCATCCGTGTGACCCCGAGGGAAATGGAGGGCTCGAATTTCCTCACCATCTACGTGAAGAGTTAATTCGTCATTAAAGGTAATGACTGGAAGGGCGGCTGCCGGCGACGGTGGAAATATCTCACGGAGCAGGTTCACGCGATTGAGTCGGCTCGGGTCGTCGCCTGTTTCCATCCTCTTACGCGCATTATCCTGAGCAATGATAATGGCCGATTTTCCGAAATAGGCGTCACCGCCGGTGTGATCTCCATGCCAGTGCGTGTTCACCAAATACTTGACCGGTTTGTCGGAAATGGTCTTGATTGCCGCTTCCAGCTTGGGCGCCACCGGACCAAACCCAGCATCGATCAGCACAACGCCGTCGTCACCCACTAAGACACTTGCATTCGCGCCCGCGTTCCCTCCATTTGCCGACACGAATTGAATCATGTACAAGTTTCCGGAAAGCTTCTGCAATTTGACCTGGACTTTGTCCCAGTCAGGCTGCTGCTGTGCAGAAGCCGGAACGGTGCCGACCAAACCCGCAAAAAACACCAACGTGACCATGGTGATCACGCAACGACGCAGAATCGTTGTAGATTCGCGTTCTCGTGCAACACCCGTACACATTGTTCTGAAATTCATAGGACCAACCCCCTTCTTCGGTTACCGGACCTCTGTCCCCCGAAGTGATTCCCCTGTTTCGCCCCGATCCAGCGCGCCAAGGGTCATATCATTTCAGCAACGCGCGTATATCACACAGAGAGATGACTAACAATAGTTATTTCATCTCCCTGCTTGGCGTAATCCCGCGACGCGATTACTCTCGTAGCGTGCCGCCACGGGTTCACAAGTTGCTGTTGCTCGACTGTAGAGGAAGATGCCCTCGAATGATTCGCCGAGCCACCTCAGCAATTCATCTCCTTAGGCAAAAAGCCCGCGATGATTGTCTTGCCCGCGCTGGGATCGTCTGCCAACAGAAACCGAAGTTGCGGTTGCGGCAACACTATTCATGTAAACTGCTTCGATCTGGTCGGAAGGATACGAATACCGGAAAAGCTAACGACAAACTGCCGGTCATGTGCGTAGGCCAATCAGACCACGTTCATCTTGAATCTGAGACCTAGATTACAGCCATCGGGAGGCGAACATGTTGGAGTATCTGGAACGACAAACCAGACTCACCGGGAACCAACGTCGCCTTTTGTCTGTGGCGATTCTATGTAACCTTCTGGAATTCTACGACTTTTTCATGGTGGCGTTCGTGTTGGCTTTCCTCATTGGCCCGTGGAAACTAACCTATGGCCGGTCCGCTATTATCCTGTTGTCATCGGGCATCGGCGCCATATTGGGAGCCGGATTCTGGGGTTGGTTGGCGGACCGCATCGGCCGACGCCCTGTACTTATTATCACGGTTATCAATTTTTCGATAGGCAGCGGTATTTTGGCGTTCACCCCTGACAAGGGATGGATCTTCCTCGCGGTCTTTCGCTGCTTCGTCGGCTTGGGCGTCGGCGGCCTCTACAGTGTTATCCTGCCGCTGGTCCAGGAATTTATCCCGTCGTCGAAGCGCGGCATGGTCACCGGACTTGTCACCGCCGCCGTTCCGTTGGGACTGGCACTTGGTGCTGTGCTGGGCGCCTATCTGGGACCACTCTTGGGTTGGAGGGGATTCTTTGCCGTTGGGGTGCTCCCGATTTTCGTGACTCTGCTGATCCGCGCGTGGGTCCCAGAGTCACCTTACTGGCTCGTGCGCATGGGGCGCCCCGACGAGGCTCGTCAATCACTCGCCTGGGCGCTAGAGATTGATCCGGAGCAGATTCCGCTGCCGGCGGTCCAAACCGAGGCTCAGCCAGTTGAATGGCAGGAGCTGTTCCATTATCCGCGTAGTCTGTTCGTGTCATGGATCGGCAATCTGGGGGCCCAAACGGGCGCTTACGCGCTTTACCTCTGGGTACCCACTCTGTTCATACAATTGCTGAACGTCTCGCCATCCCGAGCGTCCTATCTGATGATCTACTGCAGCACCGGCGCGTTCCTCGGACGCATCGTGTTCGCATTTCTGTCGGACGCGCTCGGGCGCCGTTTGTCGGGCGGCCTGTACGGCTTCGGTGCGGCAGTGCTGGTGGTCCTTGCCGCACACTGGCGAAACGTGTTTTGGGGCACGGCTTCGGTATTCTGGCTGCTGATGATCGCCACTTACTTCTTCGCCGACGGCGGCTTCGCGATCGTCGGCCCCTACGCCGCGGAAGTGTGGCCCGCGCGTTTGCGGGCGAGCGGCATGGGTTCGGCGTACGGCTTCGGCGGAATCGGCAAGATTATCGGCCCTTTAGGGCTGGCGCTCATTGTAGGCTCCTCAAACATCGTCAGCCCTGAAGTTTCGGTCGCCAAGATCGTCCCGGCCTTCCTGTATCTTGGCGCGTGGTTTGCCTTGGCAGGAATCGTCTATGGGGTGTGGGGCATCGAGACTCGGGGACGCTCGATCGAGCAGATCGATACGGAACTCGGCTAGCGATTCACACGAGCCGCTGGTGTCGATTCTGAACGTCTGCAAAATCTCCAAGAACTACGCAGGAATGAGTATCTAGACCCGCCGCGACCTCACTCCTTACGACCTCGGGTGAATCGACACTTCTTTGGCTTACTTGTTGGTTTTGAGATACCACTCCAAGATCTGCAGGCCATTCCAGTGGAGGACGCCGGGGAACTTCGAGATATAGTCGTAAACCGCTTCGTGGTACTTGATCCGAAACGGCTGGCCGCTGATATACGGGTGAATAACAATGGCCATCACTTTCGGCCGGTTGATACTTTCCTGATACAGGCAGTCGAAGGCGTCAATGCACTTCTGTGTCCAGTAGCTGGCCTCATGGTGCTGCACGACCATGACGGCAAGGTCGTTGCATTCGACTGTGTAGGGCAGCGTGATTAACGGCCCGTGAGCCGTGGAAATCTCAGTTGGCTCGTCGTCATAGACCCAGTCGGCGACATATTTGATTCCTGCCGCAGCGAGGTAATCAGGCGTTTCATATGTCTCGGTTAGGCCGGGACTCAGCCATCCTACGGGGCGCCGGCCGGTGGATTGTTCAATCGTATCCAATGCGCGTGCGATCATGCCCGGCTGGTCTTTTTCACTGTGCATCGGCATTTGCTCAAAACCGTGCCCCATAAACTCCCAGCCGGAGTCCCTGCAGGCTTGTGTCACTCTCGGATAGTCCAAACATACGCGAGCATTCAGGGACAGAGTTGGCCGAATGGCAAGTCGCTCATAGAGTCTATGGAAGCGCCAGAATCCAACGCGCATTCCATACTCGTGCCAGGTCCAGTTCGGGACGTCCGGTAAGAGTGTGTTGCCGCTAGGCGCGGGTAGTGCCTGCCGCGGCATTGGCCGAAATATATCCCAAACTTCGAGGTTGATAATGTTCCAGATAACCATACGGGCACCGTCTGGCAACGCAGGTTTCGGCCGGTCGACGCTCGCGGAATAGGTGGCGCGGTCTCTAGGGAGAGTCATGATCTGTGCAACGATGCGTGCGAGACCTCGTCTGCGAAAGTTGCGATTTCAATTCATCGCAACGCGGAACGATAGACGAACGAGCCTACCGTGTCAATCTTTGATTATGTGTCGGTAGCACATGATATGTCCGGTTGAATTAGCAAGTGAAGTGTCCGCTGCGGGCGGCTGTGGTAGGAGAGGATGCAGGGCATGTTCTCTTACCCGAAGGCCGCAGTGGAGCGAGCGATGCAAGTGCAGGAAGTGATTTTGCGAGCGATGGCCAGGAAGATCACGTGTTGGCAGGCAGCCGAGATCCTCGGCATCAGCGACCGGCAGATGCGGCGTTGGAGGGAGCGCTATGACACGTTGGGTTTCGCGGTATGTTTGACCGGCGACGGCCGTCACCCAAGCGCGTGCCGGTAGCGGTCGTGGGGAAAGTGCTGGGACTTTACCGCGACCGGTATTTCGATCTGAACGTGCGCCATTTTCACGAGAAGCTGAAAGCCGAGCATCAGGTAGATCTCAGCTACAGCTGGGTGAAAGGGATGCTGCAAGGAGCTGGACTGGTGGCGCGCGAGCGCAAGCGCGGGGTCCATCGGAAGCGGCGTCCGCGCCGGCCGCTGCCCGGCATGCTGCTGCATATCGACGGCAGCCGGCACCGCTGGTTGCAGGAGGAAGGCTGGCACGACCTGATCGTGATTCTCGATGATGCCACCAGCGAGATCTACCATGCACAACTGGTGGAAGAGGAATCCACCGTCACGGTGATGGCGGCGTTGTGGGAGGTGATCGCACGGAAAGGCCTGCTTTGTGCCCTGTACAGCGACCGGGGCAGTAATTTCTGGCTGACCCCGAAGGCGGGCGGTGCCGTAGATCCTCAACGGCCCACGCAAGTGGGACGGGCCCTGCGAAATCTTGGCATTCAGATGATTCCCGCCTACTCGCCACAGGCCCGGGGGCGTTCAGAGCGCAACTTTGGAACTTGGCAGGGACGTCTGCCGCAAGAGTTGCGGATACACGGGATCAAGACCGTGGAGGCCGCCAACCGATTCCTGCGGGAACGCTACATGGCCGAGTTCAACCAGCGGTTTCAAGTGGCTGCGGCGGAACGGGGCAGCGTCTTTCTGCCGCGACGGGGCCAGGACCTAGCGCGAGCGTTCTCGCTGCAATGGGAGCGCACCGTCAACCGGGACATCACCGTTACCTGGCAGAACCTGACGTTGCAGATCGAGCCGGTGAAATGGCGTGCGACTTTGGCAGGCTGCACAGTTATCGTGCACCAGCATCTGGACGCGACCTTGAGTCTTTATTTCGGACCGCACTGCCTGGCACGTTACAGTGCGCTGGGCGTTCCGGCTACGAACTCTATGGCCTGTCTGCGGTACTTGAAATGTCCGCCTCAGAAGCGCGACGACGACGAGGATGTCATCTTGCGGGCAGCGGCCGCACGAATTATTGATATCTGTTTTCGATGGTTCTCACGACAGCTGAAGCCAGAAAAGCGTAATAAATCGCGTTCGGCCATTGTAGAATGCGCGGTGCCAAGAGTAATAGAGCGACCTTTTAATGCTCAATTTCAGGGACGATTTGCTCCCGCTTCTACACACTTC
>Ga0182024_10025596_pt1 | contig 10408 bp, 4 predicted proteins | sample P32metaG_FD_120480 | JGI IMG/M metagenome (GOLD analysis project Ga0182024, IMG submission 120480) | Permafrost microbial communities from Stordalen Mire, Sweden - P3-2 metaG (Illumina Assembly) | ecosystem: Environmental > Terrestrial > Soil > Wetlands > Permafrost | place: Sweden: Stordalen...
CCTTGTCCTGCGTGAAGCGCTGGGCGGCCACGCTCATGCGGGTCGACTGACCGCAGCCGCTGCATGCGACCCGAACGTCGGCGAGGTCTCCGCTCGCCCCGGCCTCGTCGATCCACAAGGTCTGACGGCGGCACTGCTCCCCGTCCTTCTTGGTGTGAACGAGATCGAACCAGGCGATGTCGTCGATGTGCCCGAACCGGCAGGCCCGCGTGAAGCGAACGGGCTGAACCTTGCTCGTCTTCCCCTTGCTGCCCTTGCACCTGTGGCCGGCGCCATCGAGGCTGTTGATGCGGAGGAGCCGACGTGGCTTCGCTCCGTCCCTGCGATCTGGCGCCCCGGACTCCTCCCAGCACTTCTCGTTCTGGCAGGTGAACCACTGGGGGAACTTGAAGACCTTGATCCATTTCCTCGTCGGGTCGTCGAGCACGCGCCCCGATGGGGGTGGCCCGAAGAGCTGGAGGTTTCGGAAGTCCGGCTCCTTCGCGAGCATCGCCAGGAGGCGGTCCTCGACGACAGGCTCGCCCTTCGACCACCAAGAGAGGCCGCTGACGATCACCGCGCCGTCCACGAGGTCCACGAGTGACCCAGGCCCGTACGTCGAGCTGATCTGGCTGTGGCGGATGGCCCCGTCGGGACGAACGTCTCTCCAGACGACGCCGAGCTTCCAGAGGTCGGTGCTCATGACTCCGCCCTCTCGGCCTGAACACGGCTCTCCTTGAGGGTGGCGACGTACATGTCCGTCGTCCCCTCGACGTCCCGCATGGATCGGTTCGCGACGAACTTCGCCTCGTTCTGGTCGCATCCGGGGAGATCGGGGTCGAGCGGCATGCGAAGCAGGGGGCGCTTCGAGGCCTGACCCTCCTCGAACTTCTGGTAGGCCAGCCCGTCCTTCGCAGGGTCGTTCCGGGCGACGAGGACCCAGCTATCCAGCAGGGCGTCGATCCGAGTCCTGAGCGAGGCCTTCACGTCGTCGATGGGCTCGTCGTCCTCGCGACCCTTCTTGTGGGCCTCAGCGCGTGCAGCCAGGACGTCCCCGATGAACCCGAGGTCGCCCTTCACGACCGCGATCTTCTCCGCGTCGTCGGACCCCGTGAGCCGACCGTCCCCGAGCCTTGCGAGAGCCACCACGAGACCCGAGAGACCTCGGTCCACGGCCCTCGGCGAGAAGGGGGTCACGGAGGTAGCCTCGACGCCCCTGTAGAAGGAGTCGTGGTAGGCGCTGTAGTGCTCGAAGTGCGAGCGGTCCCTCGGCTTGTGGACGTTCATGAGGGTGACAACGAGCCCCGGACGTTGGTCATCGCGTCCCACGCGGCTCGACGCCTGGATGTACTCGGCGGTTGTCTTGGGCTGCCCGCAGACGACCATGAGCCCGAGCCTCTGGATGTCGACGCCGACCGAGATCATGTTCGAGGCGAGCGCGACGTCTACGGGAGCGTGATGCTTCGAGGCTTCGTAGAAGGTCTTCTCCAGCCGAGCCTTCGTCTCCTTCACGGAGTCGGTGTCCCTTCGGCTCGTCAGCTCGGAGCACTCGTACGCGATCCTCCGCTCCGAGAAGTAAGTGGCTGTCTCGCCGACGCGGTGCCGCATCCCCAGTCGCAGAAGCCGGGCGCGAACCTCGTCCTCAACGATCCGCTGAGACCCTCCAAGCTCCCGGAGGGAGTTGAAGTAGCCGACCAGCGTCATGTAGGCGTCCGACGCTCGGGCGTCCTTCTCGTAGGCGTTCTGCGCGGCCCCGAGGAGGGCGATGTAGGTCCGCATCAGGAGCACCTTCATGCTCCGACCGGGGGCAGCGAGGCCGACGTAGAGGCGGGCGTTGACCTCGGATGCGGGCTTCGTCTCCGCGAAGAATGAATCCCGTCGGTCGGGGCCAGGGGGTGGGAACACGTCCACGCGCTGCCGCCCGAAGAGGGCCTGAATTTGGGCCTGTGCTCGTCTGACGGTCGCGGTTGATGCGATGATCTTCGGGCGGATCGTCTTCGCGTCCTTCCCCGCCCCGGTGACCCGCGTCGTCAGGTGGTCGATGGCCGTCTCATAGAGGCCGACGATGGTGCCGAGGGGGCCGGAGATGAGGTGCAGCTCGTCCTGGATGATGAGGTCGGGCGGGAGGAGCTGCTCGGAGAGAGCCGTGGCGCCGGGGGGCTTCCCAGCGGGGCCGAAGAAGCCGAGCGGAGTCCGATGGGTCACGCTCCGCCCGAGGAGCATCCCGGTCTTCCCGACCCAGGGGAGGGCCGCGAACTTGTCGACGGTCGCGATCAGGAAGCAGGGCAGCTCGCGGTAGATCTCGTCGTCCACGGCGAGGACGGGAAGCCCCTCCTTGCTCCTTGAGGGTGCGAAGTCGCATCCCGGCTTCACGCAGAACACGCGGAGCTGATTCGGGGTCTTGTAGTCGGGCTTCAGCTCGAACGTGTCCTGCCCGAACGCCTCCCCGCACCACGGGCACTTGTCGATGGGGATCGGCGACGGGCTGTTCTCGGGATCCTTTCGGAAGGCCTTCACTCGGTTGAGCGCGGTCGTCTCGTCCCGGTCGGCCTGAGTACCGAAGCGGTTGGGGGTCGCGGCCTTGCCGACCCAGAGGCCGATGGAGAACCGCTGGGGGCCGAGCTTCTCGGGGTTCTTCCGGCGCTCGACTTCGAGCGCGCAGATGAGCGTGGCTGCGCGCTCGTACTGGTCGAGCGTCAGGAGCCGCAGGGTGTACCGCATGAGGACGGTGACCCCAGCGGAGACGAAGCCTGGGTGACGAAGCCTGCGGAGGATGAGCGTGAACGCTGCGAGGCCGAGGTATGCCTCGGTCTTACCGCCGCCCGTCGGGAAGAAGATCAGATCGACCGCGTCACGTTCGTGGCTCGTCGGATCGACCTGGCTCGCGATGTTCATCACGAGGAACGCGAGCTGGAACGGGCGCCAGGTCGGGACGAACTTCCCGGCCTTCACCTTCTCGGGGTCCTTCTGCCGCTCACGCTCGGTCTGGGCCGTGGCCATGACCCCGTTCGCGAGCTTGAACGCATCGAGCGCGACCGGGTCCTCGGCAAGGATGAGGATGCCGTTCTCGATCCTCGTCTTGGCGATCCGAGCGGCGGTCAGGAGCGCGTCCGCCGTCTTCTTCCGGGGGCCGCTCAAGGACGCGTCGAGCGCGGCCTGCTCGTCGATCCACGCGCCGTAGGACGACGCCAGCTCCCCGACCTCACGTTGAAACGCCGGCCCGTCGGTGAGGCCCCCGAGCGCGGACATGCGAAGCTCGACCCCGTCCACGGGCGAGGGGACGACCTTCTCGACCTGGGCCGAGGGCATCCACGACGTGGAGATCCGCGTGCAGACGGAGGCTCCGCCCCGCGTCGTGACATCGACCTCGACGGAGACCCCGTGACCCACGGCGAACTCGAAGCAGTCGCGGTACTGGAGGTCACCGATGCGCTCGTCGATGTCGTCGTCCTCTTCGGCGCCTCGGAGGTTCGGTCTCGCGACGAAGCCCTCGGCGCAGGTCACCGCGAACTTCGTCTGGAAGACGAAGCCCCGGTCCTGCTCCGGTCGCTCCACGGCGACCCGCTCGTTCACGAGGAAGATCGTCGCGACCCGCGTCCCAGGAGGGACGAGGCTCCGCTCGGACTCGGGGACGGGTCGGAAGACGACGCGGACGGTCAGCCCCCCGGAGCCCTCGACGGGGACGTCGAGACGATCCCGTCCGTCGAGAGCGAGCGGAACCCTCTGCTCGTGGGGGGTGCGGGTCCACGTCGTGCGACCGTGACCGCCGTCCTCGGGCGGGGGAGGCTCGGTACCCAGTCGCCGGGAGCGGGGCGGTGCGTCCTCAGGCGCCGGCAGGTATGTGCCGTACGTCAGCCGAAGGGACAGGGCCTTCGTCTCCCTCGGCACCAGGACGCTGACGCCGATGCTCGATGGGAAGAGCGGTCGTCTGGCCACGGGAGCCTCGGCCTCACCGTCCGAGGGATCGTCCGGGCCGTTCTGGAGGTCTTCACCGGCCTCGTCGTCCTCCTTCTCCTCCGTCCTCTGGCCGGTCGGGGCGAGGAAGCCGGTCAGGTACCAGTGGGACGGGGGGGAGGAGAGGCTCTCCGTGAGGTGGGCCGCGTCGCGCGGATCGTCTGCGTCGGGACCGAGAAGATCGTCGCGGAGAGCGTAGGCAAGCTGGGCTCGAACGTCTGTGGTCTTCATCTGGAGCAGGTCCCCCGGAAGCCCTGGACGAGCTGGCGGACCCGCAGGTTATCGCAACCGGATCGCGAGGGTCAGCCCGTCGTCTCGAAGACCTGGGACCATCGGAAGACGGTCTTCTCGGGCTCCCCAGCGGCTTCGTCCGTGCGGGCCGAACAGGTTCGAGGCCCGCGACAGGTCTTCGCGAAGCTCGGGGCCGATCAGCCGTCGTCTCCGCCGAACAACTTCTCCGTCGTCTCCTCGGCCTTGCCCTTCCTCTTCGCGGCCTTCTTCGGCACCTTGGCGTCGACCTTCGGCGCTGCCTTCGACTCCTCCTCGGCGCGGACTCGGTTCAACTCCAGGAGCCTCGCGAGCACCTCGTCCCGCGTGTCTTCGGCCCAGGTGAGCCGGACGTGCTCGTCGAGCTGCTCGCGGAAGTCATAGACCGGCTCGATGTCGTTCCAGCCGTAGGCGTCGAGGACGGCCCTGTCCATCTGCGCGTGCAGCTCGCGGAGCTTCACGATGCCGGGCGAGGTCTCTTCAGGGGCGTGGAAGCGGTTACAGGTCTTCGTGAGGCCCTCGTTGTTCTTCACCATGAGGGCGGCGCGGAACTCGTAGTAGATGCGACCGATAGCTTCGAGCCCCGGCGTTGCCTCGTAGTTCACGGGGAGCGGGAAGGTCTCGAAACAATCCGACGGCGTGTACCTCGGATCGTCTTTCATCGACGATCCAAGGTGCCTCGCCCAAGCCTCGTGGACGCGAGCCTGGACGACCGCAAAGCCCCCCCACGAATGCATCAGGATGATCGCGAGCGTGTGAGGGAGTACCGCCCCTGGTCCGCAGAACACGAAGGCAAGATGAGTTGAGACCTGAGATGCGATCAGAAGCCGACCATGCTTCGCGGAATAAGCCCTCGCCTCCGGGACACGGGTCGCGTAGAGCCACCACGTCTCTCGACGGTCCTTGCGGGCAACCGAGCGGCGCGACTTCTGAACCTTGTCCTCCACGATGGCGAAGAGGTCTGGCCATTCGCTTGCCTGCTCTTTCGACATCTCACCGAAGTCGATGATGTAGCGTCCCGCGTCGAGCGTCGGGCTGGAGTTCACCTGTTCGCCACCCATGTATGGCGCGATAAGGTTCGCGTTTCGCGGGTCCTTGGTGATGATGTCGTTCATCAACGCGAGAGGTGACGCCCCGTCCTCTGTGTGCGCGTCATCAAACGTGAATCCCGCGCCGAGAACGTAGGCGCCCACGAAGCTCCTGCCGCGATTGCTCGCCAGAAGCGCAGGGTTCTCGCTCGATGCGCTCGGAAATAAGAACGCGCTGATCTGTGCGACCGGCTTCCCATCGAGAAGCCGGGGACCTCGGGGAACTCCACGCATGATGTGGACCGCACACACGACGACAGCGGCAGTCCCCGACCAGCGTATCCGGCGTCGGGCGTCGAAGATCTCCCCACCATGCGTGCAGATCCACCGAAGACCTGTGAAGCGTGTGTCACCCTGCGCGATGCTGTTCGTGGCGACCATGCCCATCGTTCCGCCGTCGCGTAGCCGCGCGAACGCTCCACGGAAGAAGTAGGCAACAAGGTCGCTGCTGCCATGGGCGTCCGGCACGGTCGCCTGAAGCCAGTCGATGAATCCGTCCCGGTTCCCAGCCTGGAGCAGGTTCTTGCCCGCGAATGGGGGGTTCCCCACGAAGGCGTCGAACCCGCCGCTCACGACCATGCCTCACTGTCCCGACGCATCCGGGCAAGGTCATCGGAGGCCAGTCCGAGCCCTCCGGCGACCATCTCGTCCAGACGACCTTGTTCTTCGGCGACGATGCCGCCGTTCCGCTTGGACCAGATGCTGCCCAAGTCCGCGAGCGTAGGCACGAGATTCGAGTCGCAAGGTGCAGGGATAGATCGCAGGTGCCCGATCTTCACCTGGGGCATCCCGAGTCGAGCGTCACGGTGGGAGTTGAAGTGGTACCAGCGGATCGGCGTCGAGTTGAGGTACGCAACAAGGAAGTCCGCCGGGTAGGTTGCATCCTCGAAGCCGGCGAGGATGCTGTTGCGGAACGCGGCGCCGTCGGAGCGAACCGCGATGGGGACGCGGGCAGTCTGCCGGATGAGCACCTTCACGTTCGCCCAGTCCGTCGCGGGGCGGAGTCGAGTCCCGAACCATGCCAACTCGGCGTGAAGGGAAGCGGGAGACCGACGGAACGCCTGGATATCAGAGCCCACGCGGGTCGGGATCGTGCCGGAAGCCGCAGCATCGCGCAGGTGATCGACATCCTCACCCGAGCTTTGCAGGCCGCGTTCCCCGAAGAGACCGGCGGGAAGCGTAGCCCCTTCGAGTTTGCGCAAGATCCGAAGTGCCTCCGCATCGAGGTCGGGTCGAGCGATCGGCCACGGTTCCCCCGCCGCAGACGTGTCCTCTGCCGTGCGCCTGGTTGACCGAAGCACCATCGACGGCTGAGAGACCCCTCGGAAGGAGTCCTCGCCGAGGTCGGGAAGCTCGTCGTCGCAGACCGCGTGCCGATCATGTGCAGCCCGAGACGGGCCGTACCCGTCCAGCTCCGCCATCGAGCTTGGGACGATCAAGCCCAGTCGGCCCCGCCCGATGAGCATCATCGCGGAGCGTTCAACGAAGAGCGCCTGGAGATTTCTGTAACCCGCAAAGCCTCGGTAGAACTCTCCGAAGTACAACCGGAGCCGATCATCGAGTGGCTGAGCGGCTCGCCCAGCGTACGAGACCCACGGTGGGTTCCCGAGGATCGCGTGAAACCCGCCCTTCATCGTGGACGCTCCAAGGGCGAAGCCGCAGCGTCCGCGAAGACCTCCGGGAACTCGATCTCCCAGTGGAACGGATGGATCGGCTTCGGCCCCTCCCGGAGTGCCGCGACCATGCCTCGAAGGACGGCGTCATGAGCCCCCGTCTGGAGCCACGCGGCAGCCTGCTGGGCCACGGCCACCACGGCCTTGCGACGAGCCTTGTCCGAGTCCGCCGAGAAGAACGCGGCAACCACGAGATCTCCGAGCATCCGAGCCGTCTCCAGCGACTCGTTGGCCTGCCTCCACAACTCCGTGAGCTTCGCCGTGTCGGGTGGGTCACCGATGGCATGGATCTCATGCCGGAGCCGCTCCGCTTCCCTTACGGCTGCTTCGACTACTGGGCGTGTCACGGAGACCTGGCCGCCCACCCCTGTATCGAGGCTCATGGAGACGATCTGCTCGCGCGTGAGGCCCACAAGCGAGTCACCGCACCGGAGCGCGTGGTCCACGAAAGTGAACGGGTGCTCCTTCGCGAACGTTACGAGCCACATCGAGAGCCTCGCGAGGTCTACAGCGAGCGGGTTCTTGTCCACGCCGTAGAGACACCGCTGGGCGATGAGGCGACGGGCGTGGAGAAGCGGATCTTCGTCCGGGGGAAGCTCCGGCATGGAGTTGGTCCGCCTCCACGCGGCCACGAGGAGGTCCGCGAGCTGCCGACAGGCCTCCACGAGGAACGCGGCGCTTCCCATCGCGGGGTCGCAGATCTTGAGCCCGAGGATCTGCTCCGGGGTGATATCCGGGCCTAGTCTTTCGAGGATCGGACGAAGGGTCGTCTCGACGATGGGGGCCGTCAGGGACTTCGGCGTGTAGTGGCTTCCCGACTTCCGTCGCTCCTCCCCCGGCTGCAAGTAGAGGGATCCGGGCGGGATGAGACCCGGCTGCCGGGAGGAGATGCGCTTCGACAGGGCGGCCTGAAGAGCCTCGACCGTCTTCGCGGTCTTCACCTCTGCGCCAGCCTTGTCCTTCAAGTCGAGGCCCGCATTCTCCTTGAGGCGCTTCGCGCGTTCCGAGCCCGCCTGCCCGAGAAGCTCGTCCAGGTTCACCACGACATGCTCGGGGGTGAGGCAGAGCGAGTTGCCCTCGGCGACCTCTACCTCGAAGCCCATGAGCCCCTCGTAGACGCTGCCGATCTGCTCCACGTCGAGACCCCGGTACTGGAGCCGTTCCCCGCCGAGGACGAGAAGCTGGTTCAGGACGCGGAAGACGACCCCATCGCTGACGCGGGGAGCGTCGAGGGTCTCCCCGACCTGACGCGAGCTGCCTCGGGGCCGTCCTTCGAGAAAGGGAAACGCGTTCGGGTTGAAGAAGTCCCCCCTCCGCGCCGGCAGGACGAGTCCTTCAGCCGCCTTCACTCCGTCGTGCAGAACCCGGAAGAGCGTAATGACGCGAGCCCAGGCTCCGTAGCGGTCGTCGAGACCATCCCCGAAGCGCCCGTGTTCTTCGAGGAGCTGGGCGTAGAGCCGGGTCAGCGAGTACGAGCTGGCGTACAGGTCGTTCTCCATCGGGAGCAGGTTCCGCTCCTCGGCGAAGAGAACGAAGACCATCCGCATGAGGACCGTGACGAGACCGACGTAGACCTCTTGGAGATGCTCGCGACGGACCTCCCCGAGAATGGTCCCGTTCGCGACCTTGTCGGCGTGCTCGATGCCACGGAGTAGCTCCCGGAGAGCCGCCAGGATCTGCTCTCGGAGGGCGTTCGAGACGGTGTTCTGGTACTCGCGGCTCGCCTTCAGCAGTCCTGCGAGCCGCTTCTCCGGCTCCAGCGAGAGCAGCCTCCGCTGGTTGAGCAGCATGTGGAGTGCACCCAAAAGTGGGCGACCGTCCACGGAGAGCATGTCGGCGAGACGGAAGGTGACCCAGCCGGCGCTTTCCCCCTTCGGCGCGTAGACGAGGCGGAAGACCTTCCCGTTGGTGAGGAGGCCGACGTGAACCCCGGTGTCGCGAAGGAGGCGCTCGAACTTCTGGTGCGGGGTGGCCGTCCACCGCTTGTCGTCCGTGGCGGCATCCAGGTCTCCGGTGAGCTTCTCGGGGAGGCCCACGAGGACGACGAACTTGCCGTCCTCGTCGGCGGACCGCACGGCGAAGTTCGGGGTGAGGAATCCGCCGCCGTCGAGCGGGACGCTGAGCGTGTCGGGCAGGTGCTCGCGATCCACGACGAATTCGTCCGACCAGTCGAGGATGTCCGAGAAGAACCGCTTTGCGTCGAGGACGACCTTCGTCTCGCCGGCCAGGTCTTTGAGGGACGCTTGAAGTTCGATGACGGGCCAGGTGATGTTCGCCTCGGCCGCCTTGAGCGCGGACTTCGTGACGAGGAGCCCCTCGGGCTGGGCCATGCCGAGCCACTCCTGGTGGAGCCGTTCGTTCGCGTCCATCAGGGTCGAGCCTCGAAGGGAGCGCTGTTCGACATGGTCGTCATGATGTCGTCGGCCAGAGGTAGACGAGGCCGACCCGTTCGAGTCGGTCGTGCTTCACGTCGTACTGATCGCGGATGCGGTCGGGCTCGATCGCCAGCTCCTTCTCCAGCTCGCCGAGCCGTTTCTCGATGTACTTGGTGTCGGTGTCGTACTGAGCCTTCTGGTCCTTCTCCTCGGGAAGCCACGGCATCGTCACCTGGACGGCCCCATCGCGAGCCTCCTTCTTCCGGCGCCCCAGCTCCTTTTCGATGGCCGCTTTCTGCGCCTGGAGGATGCGAGCCATCTCCTCGGACTCGACCTGGGTCCGACGGCGTAGGCGTTCGACTGCGTACGAGATCCGCTGACCTGCCCTGGTCTTCACCTTCTCCCAGAGAACCTCTTCGTCCTGCTTCGCGGTCTTCATGAGCATCGAGATGATGTGCTCGGGGATCGCGGGCTGGTCGTCACGGGAGAGGACCGCTCCGAGGGAGGCGAGCGCACGATCCTCTGCGTCCGCCGTCGTGAAGGGTTCGAGTCGGTCCCGATCGGAGCCCTCGACCCAGAACGCTGCTGTAGCGAGGATCTCCTCGTGAAGCCGGGCCGCCCCGTTGCCGTACAAGGAGAGGCGTCCGAGGGCGAGGACCCGCTTCCGAGCGTGCGTCGGGTCGAACACGACGGTGACGCGCGAGAGGCGATCCTCCGCGAACGCCTGGGCTCGGAACTGGGCGAGGGCCTTCTGGGTGAGCCGGTGCTGAAGATGGAGCTGGACGGTCTCCGAAGCGAGCGTCGTTGAGGGCTCGAAGCTCACGGGACGCGGAGGGGTCTTCGACCTCCACTCCCAGACGGGCATCTTCCTTGGTCGAGCCGGGCGGAGGGTGTCGACGATCTCCCGCCACGTCGGGTCGGTGGAGATCTTGTCCATCTCGGCCACGGAGTAGCTGCCTGCGGGCTCCTTCAGCGGACTGAGGGGAGGCACGCCCGCCTGAGAGAGCCCGAGGTTCACCACGTCACGGAGCCGCTCGGGCGCGATGTCGAGGTTGTCGCGGGCCCTCTGCGA
>Ga0182024_10025597_pt1 | contig 10408 bp, 12 predicted proteins | sample P32metaG_FD_120480 | JGI IMG/M metagenome (GOLD analysis project Ga0182024, IMG submission 120480) | Permafrost microbial communities from Stordalen Mire, Sweden - P3-2 metaG (Illumina Assembly) | ecosystem: Environmental > Terrestrial > Soil > Wetlands > Permafrost | place: Sweden: Stordalen...
CATCATCTCTGGCGTCATGTCCTCTAGGCTCATTTTCGCGAAGTTGGTCTGTTCAACCCGTTGCTTGTACTTCTCAGGCATGCGCGCCTCGGCGATGCGCAACAGAACTTGCTCAGCCCGCCGATTCTCGAATAGCGGCTTGCCCTCGATGTAAACCTGCTTGCCCTTGTAGAGAATCGGCCGCTCAACGCCATGGACGCCCACTAGGTGCAGCGTGTCCTCTTGCGTGAACTTGTCGCCGGCTTCTTTGAACCGCTGTGGATACCTCGGGTCGCTCTTCATCCAGTCGCTGGAGCAACCAGTGAGGTTACTCCGCCAAACGCGGGTAAGAATCCTTCCGACGTTATTAGTGAAATTGAAAATGGATCGCTGCAGATTTAGTTTGCTGTTTCGCCGGTTGGGTAAAACGCGCCATCGATTCCTGACGCCGCTTACGGTCTGGCAGCCCGATAGTAGCGGTTTGCCGTGGAGCGCGTAAGAAAAAAAGTCAGGATTGCGAAAAACACAACGTGAATGGCCAACTGCGAAAGCGAATTGAAGGCGCTCAGGATCACGTGAGCGCCGATCCAGGCCAGCGCAAGCCAGCGCGCCCAGTTGTGGCCTCGGAGCATATACACGCCACTTACAACCGCCAGAAGACGAATGAGCTCAATCCATACGATTTCATATTGAAACGGCTGCCGGCTGAACTCAGTGGAATGATAAACGAAGCCGATCGCTCCAACCGCTATGTACACCCAACCGATGATTGTCACGGAGAGAGGACGGGTGTTCTTGACCGCTTCTTCGATACTGGGCATCGTCCGCTAATCTACTACGAAATTTCGTTCCCAGGGTGTGGGGCAGCGGCCTGCCCGCGAAGACGGGCCGCCATCCGGCTTAGTAAGGGTACGGAGCGGCGCAACCTGGATAGAAGTGCCAGACTTCGTATTGGTCATAGAATCCTGCGGGACTGCAGACCGGCGCGGCGTATCCATACGACGGATATACGCCGATGCCGAATCCAAACCCTGGGCCATATCCCCGGCCGCCGTAATACCCGCGACCACCGTAATAGGCGCCCCCATAGACATTCCCGCGATTGAAGTTTCCTCTGAAGTTCCCACGTGGCGCAGAGAAGGAACGTCCACCGAAGTTCCTACGGCTTGGTGCGGCATAGGAGTGTCCACTGCTAGATCCTCCCGCATGGCCGCCGCTGAATCCGCCGCCGCGATTCGCCGCCACCACTGGCACTGGACTGAAAGCCGCCATGGCAGCGACAAGAGCTACCGGAGCGACCGCTTTCCTAATTAAACTCAACAATCTGTTTTTCATGACATCCTCCAAACTTCGCCATCCACAAATGCATGCAAGCGGCCGTAGCCAAGGGCTTGAAAGCGTTCGTACATTACGAAAAGAGGCATGCTCAGAAGAACCAGTATGGCCAGATGGCACCACCAGCTACGCGCCCGCGGATCTGAAATGGGTGTACCCGAACACCCTCGGAGCGTTGGAAATCAAATATGGTTCAAGCAACTCCAGATGGCTGTGTGAAGATTCCGAAACGCTTTTTCCCTCTCAACCGAATCGCTGCTTTCGTTGCCGCGCGCTACCGAGCCCGGCTCCCACCAGCGGGCTCCAGCCACCTGGCACAAATCCAGAGAGACTGTCTACTCCTTCTTCTTCAGGGCATGATCATTTTCGCGAATGAAGTCGCGGATTTGGTCTGCCATCCCCAGGAGCTTTTCCCATTGTTCACGGTACAGGGTCACCGGGAATCGCCCCAGCCCGTAAACCGAAAGCCCACCCTTCTCGCTCACCTTGAGCGACATCTGCCCTCTTGCAGGTTTCTTCAACGCTTCGTTCTCGGCACGAAGCCGCTCAATTTCCGCCTTCAAATCTTCTTCGGATGCCATGTGAATACAGATAGCACAAGAGGGCGTGTTTCCTACGACTGTGAATCCGTTGCCTGATGCCCCACACAAGCGCAAAGACGTTTCTGTGTGCCCACCGGTGCGACACGAAGACAAGCTAGATACATTGACCCCTGCGATAAAATCGGCTTATGAAAGTTGATCTCACTGAAGACGAGATCCGGCTCCTGATGGAGGCGGTTGAGCATTTCGACGCCTACCTGCATTCGCAGCGCCGGGAGAGCGATGAGGTCAAGGCTCTGCTGAGGATGCTGCAGAAGCTATTAAAGAAGTAGCCTTTCAAAATCGCACCCGCCACTCGCCGTGATCCCTCATGACGATCACATTGTTCTACACTGAAGGGCGCTATGTCAGACCTCACCCGACGTGTGTTTTTATCGAGCGCCGCGGCGTTGACCGCAAAGCGGGCCATCGGCGCGAATGATCGGATCCGTTTGGGTGTCATCGGAACCGGTGGCCGCGCAACCTACTTAATGAGACTCCTGAGCAGGCTGCCCAGCAACACGCTAGTACATCGTACAAATAGTTCTTTATATTAAAAGGAACTTCTGGTACGCTGGGGCATGCCCCGAGTGGCGCTACCGCTTTACCTCGACGCGCAGACGCGCAACACCCTCGACAAGTTCGTCGCCTCGCCGTCCACGCCGCAGTCCTTGGTGCTGCGCAGCCGCATTGTCTTGGCCGCAGCCGACGGATCGAACAACCAGCAGATCGCTGCCGCGTTGAGAATCCCACCGGTCACGGTGGGAAAGTGGCGGCGATCCTTTGCCATGGACGGCGTCGAAGGCTTGCGCGATTCCCCTCGCTCCGGACGGCCTCCCAAGCATGATGCCGAGACCCGGCGCAAATTGCAAACGCGCGTATGTCAGCAACCGGAGGATCACAGCCGCTGGAGCGTGCGCACCCTGGCCGCCGAACTCGGGCTTCCCGCCAGTACGGTGCACGCCATGCTGGTTGCCGCAAAGCTGCAGCCGCATCGCATCCGGACGTTCACTTTCAGCCCCGATCCTGATTTCGAGGCTAAGTTATTGGATATTGTCGGGTTGTATCTCAACCCGCCGGAGAACGCCTTCGTGCTTTGTGTGGACGAAAAACCCAGCATTCAGGCGCTGGATCGGACGCAGCCGTTGTTGCCGTTGAGAGCCAGGAAGCCTCGTTCCTGGACCAACGAATACGTCCGACATGGCACGCAGACGTTGTTGGCCGCCCTGGAGATCGCTACCGGCAAAGTGGTCGCGCATGTCCGAGACCGAAGGACGACGGTGGACTTCTTAAGTTTCATGGACGACGTTGTGAGATCCTACCCCATTCGTGAACTGCACGTCGTCCTCGACAATCTCAACATTCACAAAAACGAAGCGGCCAAACAGTGGCTCCTGCGTCATCCACGCGTGCATTTCCACTACACTGCGACGCACGCCTCTTGGATGAACATGATCGAGTGCTTCTTCAGCATTCTCACGCGGCAGGCACTTACCCAAAGCGTCCAACGTTCCAAGAAAGACCTGAAGGATTTCCTGGTTCGATATCTCAAGAAATACAGCGAGAATCCGACGCCGTTCACCTGGACCAAAGGGCCGGAACACTTCCAGCGCATCATCGAAGCCACCAAGGAGTACCAAGCCGCCCACCCAAAGCAGCCAAAACAACGGAAGAGTAAAGTTAATACTAAAAAGGACTAACTGGACGATGTACTAGACGCGGTCTGCGACGTTTATAAACCGCATCTCCAAGCGGCGGCCCAAATTGCGGCGCCCGGAGCGACAACGTACGTGGATTATCGCGCGATGCTAGACAGCAAGGACATAGATGGCGTGGTCGTCGGCTCACCGGATCATTGGCATAAGCAGATTACGCTCGATGCGGTGAGTGCCGGCAAAGACGTGTATGTTGAGAAGCCTGTCTCGCACTCCATCGATGAGGGCGCGGAAATGGTCCGCGTTATCGAAGCGTCGGGACGCGTGGTGCAAACCGGTACTCAGCAGCGAAGCTGGGAACACTATCGGATCGGCAAGCAGATTATCGATTCCGGCATGCTCGGACCGGTACATTGTGTCTACACATACTGGTATCAGAACTACGGCGAGCTGTCACAGAATCAGGTGGATCCCACGCAATTGGACTGGAAACAGTGGCTTGGTTCGGCTCCGGCGCAGACGCTGACGAACGAGAAGTTCCGGTACTGGCGTTGGTATTGGAACTTTGGCGGTGGAGCACTCACAGATTTGATGACTCATTGGATCGATGTAGTTCATTGGTATCTGGATGATTCGACGCCGGTGTCCGCGCTGACAAGTGGAAAACTGTACACGTATCCTTGGGAGTGCCCGGACACGATCACCTGCGTCCTCGACTATCCCAAGAACTTCACTGTGACTTATCACGGAAACATGACGAACCGCACCGACGACGGCGGGATCGAGTTCCGGGGTTCGAAAGCAACTCTTAAAATTGATCGCTCGCATCTGGCCGTCTATTCGGAAGCATCGAGAGATTTGCCGGGGGCGCTCTTGCCGGAACCCGAAATCATCGTACGCTCCCAAGAGGACGGCACCGTCGCTCACTTACAAAACTTCATGGATTGCGTGCGTAACCGCAAGACACCCAACGCCAACATCCGAGTGGCGCACGAGGCCGCGCGAGCTTCGCATCTCGGTAATCTCGCGCTGAAGATGGGCCGCCGCGTGAACTGGAACCGCGAAGAACAGCGGATGGAAAACTCGAACTGACTGCGGCGACACTTAACTACAACGCGTACTATGCTCCCGGCTCCGAAATATCAGAGGGCCGCCTCGCGGAAGCCGTCTAGACAGTTCACTTGATTGCGAAGGCGTCGGCATTGATCCAAAGTCTATTACCGAAACGCGGCGGCCAGCTTAGCCCATCTCGCAGCTTGGCTGATCATGCCACAAGACCGGACCATCGCCAGCACTTAAGCATCGTCATGGCTTTTGGCTTTCCTCGGATTCTAGCGTTGTCCTGGTCGGTCCATTCACGGCCTGGCAGACGGCATCGATCGTCAACGGCTCCTTCGGCGCCTCGATCGCCTTCGCTTCCTCGAACGTCACATCCTCGCCGGCCGCCAAGCGCCGGTCAACTTCCGCTAACACAGCCGGGTTATCGCCCAGCGCCGTCCGCATCAAATGATCCGCCAACTTGTCCATCACTTCTGGTGTAAGGTCTTCGAGCTTCATGTCCTGAATGTTCACTTGCTCGATCCGATCCCGGAACGTCTCAGGCTTGAGTCCCTTGAGCAAAAAGATGGCTGCCGTGACGTTCCCCTCGAATGCCATTTCCGTCAGCTTGTCTTGCAGGGAGTCGCCCGCTTCAATCACCGCTTGCCGGAAGGCTTGTAAGTACCACGAATCGTCTTTGAGCCAATTGTAGTGCGTTCGCCTGTCAACCTTTGCTCGCTTGGCAGCCTTGCTCAAACTTCCACACCTAGAAAACGCCGCCAAGAACGCTCGCTTTTTCAGGTGTGAAATTTTGGGAAAATCGGCGGGTCCGATCATGGGATTCAGCATGGTGACAGGTGAGTACCCCTCACTTCCGATGATGCGGCACTGGCTTCGTAAGGTCAAGCGATCAAATCTGCTGACGTGGGCAGCTCAGGGCCGGGCTTCTGTCACTTCTGTCACTGGTTCCCTAGACATTCAACATGCAACTTATCCCCTGATCGCGTTGGCTTGCTCAAGATCTCAATTCGGTTTCTTTCCCTCGCCCTCTTTCGATTTCAAACGCTTCGTCGCGGCCCTCCGCACGATTCGATTTATTACGACGCTGGCGGCTCCCGTCTGCTTCTGAATCTGGCGTCCCACCTCGGTTTGCGCCACCGGTGCTGGCGGCTGGTTGCTCCAAAGCCGCTTCCGCTCGGATTCGACCGCTTCTCGGATTCGGACGCGGCTTTCAGCCGAGTAGACTACGCCCGCGTCATCCCATTCGGCTGTTTCGAGAGCCTTTTCGAGTTCTGGATAGCAGGTCCGCATCAGGTGGTCATGAGTAGCTTCGCCAATGTCCGCCAGTTCAATCTGCCCTTCATCATCGAGCCGGAAATCGAACTTGCACTCAGACATACGGCTCAAGGACGCTTGTTCAGCATTTCCCCACTCATCGAGCAGTTCAATTGCGTCGCTCTTGGATTTCGCACTGACCACAGAAAACTCGCCGTTGGGCCATCGACACAGGTAGATCGCCATGACCTGAGCGTAGCAACCTACCGGCTTGGTTTCATTACCGGCCTCGCCCGGAGATGTACGGAAAGATGTACGGAAGGAAGCGCTCTACCCACGCTTACCAAGCGAATTTTAGGAGTGCTCAGGGTGACTCAGCCGAGGCGTCATTACCCTGTATCTAAAGCACTATTTATCAATGGTGAGCAACGTCGAATAACTCACCCCGATACTTGACACGCAGGAGGTCACAGATTCGAGTTCTGTCAGGCCCACCACGACTCCCATTGATTTGAAAAGAGTTGTTCGAAGTGAGTCTCATCGGTTTCGCCTATCCTTTGCTTCACTGTGTCCTAAACTGTGCCAAAACCCTGCTCAGTTTGTTTGCGCTGTGCCAAGACTCAATCCGCCTTCATTTGCCTGACGATTCAATTTGGTCAACGCCTCTCGTTTCATCTGTAGCTTCATCTGCGAGTACTTCTTGAATACCTTCGCATCGCCCTTTCGGAGCAACTGCGTGACCCACTCGTCCGCAAGGCCGCCGGCACTGAGCCGTGTGGCGTACGTCGAGCGAAGGTCGTAAATGCGAAAGTACTGAATATCTGCCCGCCGCAACGCGAGACGCCAAACTGTCTTAAACGATTTCTGGTGGACATCTGGCTTCTTGTCGCTCGGGAAAAGGTAAGGGCCTGGCCCTGAGATTGCGAGCTGCTGCCTAAAGGCATCGGCCGCGATTTCCGTTAGTGGAACCTCGGCGACGCCATTGGGAGTTTTCGAGTCCGGAATCCACACTGTCCGGTTATCCAGATCAAGCTGATCCTTCTTCATGGGAGTCAGCTCTTTGTAGATCCGAAGTCCGGTTTCAGTGACGATCCGGATGACACTCGATCTTGTTCTGCTCTGACCAAGCTACGTAATGCGGCCGGAAGAGTCCATCCACTTTTGCCGGGAACTCGACACCTGCGCATGGATAGACTACCTTCCAAGCGCCCGCGCTCGCGGTTGGACCCGCACGCCGGGTTGATCGAAGAAATGCGTCGACGGGGAGAACCTATAGGGAAATTGCTAGGGTGCTCGCGGAGAACTGCCAAGAGGCAAAGCGAGAGAATGCACAGCAGGCAAGGCAGACCCAAGCTGAATCGGTCGGTTCTAGCAAGTCCTCCGCGCAGGCGACCGTCCGCAACCCGGCAGCGCCGAAGAATCTGCCGTCCGAAGTTACGCAGCGAATCGTAGCAGTCAAAAATCGCAAGCCCCCCGAGCCTTCCCCCATTGGACTCGCTTTCGATCCTGACGAACCGACTGAGATGCACCGACTCCACATCGAGCGCAGAACTTCCCGTTTGAAGCTATCCAGTTTTCAGATTTGGATCAGCGCGATTCCTGATTCAGGATCGAGTTTCTTCTGGAGGTGAATCGGACTCTCGGTCAAAATCAATTCGCATGTGGGACGCACGCGAGCCTCAAGGAGATGTCCTCCATGGGCGGTCCCGTCGGAGCGTCCCACCACCACGTGCGCATGCACCTGCGGTTCTCCGTCCTTGAGTGCGATGTCACCAATGAGCGAAAGCAGCTCCACTTGTTCGTCGAGAACACTGGCTGGCTCGTACTTCTTGGTCTCCCAGTTGAACCAACCCAGCTTCGCGTAAGAGAGAGCGCCGATGGCCTTGAAGCTACTTCCCCCTAAACCTTGTTCCTTTGAGAACTGCTGCAGCACGCTTCGAATCTCGTCACCCGTCTCAAAGATCAGGGCGAACACCTTCGGCTGATTCTCGATCTGTTTCCACCGCATATCGGCTCCTTTCCTAGATCCATCTCCGATTTCCTGGATGTGTGCCTGCAATGGATAGGCCAAAGCCTGTCCGCCAACGTGGCATCACAGCCCCTCTGCCAGCCAGTGGTCGCGTGCAGACGACATAGTAACTCGATCAGCCGAAACCGCGAGGCAAGACGCTGTAGACCCACAGCCCGGGAAATTGGCAGATCAGTTGCATGCTTTGACAATGAACCCGTTGCGTTCAGCACTTAAGGCGGGACGAGACAACCATATGTGGATAGTGAAGATCGCTCTCGAACGGCCGTACACTTTCATCGTCCTTGCCTTGCTGATTCTTATTCTCAGTCCGGTCGCTATCCTAAATACCCCAACTGACATCTTTCCGAATATCAACATTCCGGTTGTGGCCGTCTCCTGGACCTATACGGGTATGAATCCCGAAGAGTTGGAAGGCAGGCTCACCACCGTTTATGAAAAGGTACTGACCACGCTGGTGGACAACATCCAGCACATCGAATCAACGACGGTAAATGGAACGGTAGTGGTTAAAATTTTTCTACAGCCGGCGGCAAGTGTCGATCGGGCCAACGCTCAGGTCACTGCGGCTTCGCAGAGCATTTTGCGCCAGTTGCCGCCGGGAACGTTGCCGCCGTTGATTGTCAACTACACCGCCTCCAGTGTGCCGATTCTCCAACTCGCGCTTTCCGGTCCCGGACTCAGCGAGGCGGACCTGAATGATCTGGCCTTGAACTTCCTGCGACCGCAACTGGTGACGGTTCCTGGCGCGGCGGTGCCTTATCCTTACGGCGGAAAGCAACGAGAGGTTATGGTCAACCTGGATACCGGACTGCTTCAGTCCAAGGGTCTCTCTCCGCAGGACGTAGTGAACGCGGTGGACGCGCAAAATGTCATCGCGCCGTCGGGAACTGCAAAGATCGGTCAATTCGAGTACGACATCGCCACCAACTCCGCGCCAAGAACGGTCGAGGAAATGAACAACCTGCCGGTGAAAGTGGTGGGCGACTCGACTATCTATCTCCGGGATGTCTCGCACGTGAGCGAGGGCTTCATCCCGCAGACCAACATCGTTCGCCAGGATGGCCGCCGCGGCGTGTTGGCCACTGTAATCAAAGATGGCGACGCATCCACGCTCAGCGTTGTCCAAGGCATTCGTAACCTGCTTCCGCGCGTGCAGCAGACGCTGCCGCCGCAACTCAAGATTCAACAATTGGCGGACCAGTCCATCTTCGTTCGCGCCGCCATCAGTGGTGTTGTCCGCGAAGCTGGCATCGCGGCCGTCCTCACTGCTTTGATGATCCTGATCTTCCTGGGAAGCTGGCGCAGCACCGTGATCATAGGTGTTTCTATTCCGCTGGCCATCTTGAGCTCCGTGATTGTCCTCAGCCTGCTGCATCAAACCATCAATTTGATGACGCTCGGCGGCTTGGCGCTGGCCGTAGGCATCCTGGTGGACGATGCCACTGTGACCATTGAAAATATCTCCCGGCACCTGGAGGAAGGCCAGTCACTACACGAGGGAATTCTCCAAGGCGCGGCGCAGATCGCTGTCCCCGCGCTAGTTTCCACACTTTGTATCTGCATCGTCTTTCTTCCCATGTTCTCTTTGGGTGGGGTGGCGCACTTTCTGTTTCAGCCGCTGGCCGAAGCAGTGATCTTCGCCATGATCGCGTCGTACATCCTGTCGCGGACCTTGGTTCCAACGCTCGCCATGTACCTGCTCAAACCTCGGGAAGAAAATGCCACTCCCTCGCGCAATCCCTTTACCCGGGCCCAGAAGGCATTCGACCGAGGGTTTGAAGCGTTTCGGCTCGCCTACCAGCGGTTGCTGACAACATTAGTAGGGAAACGGTTTCTTTTTGTTCCGGCTTTTTTGCTGGTCTGTCTTGCGGCTGCCGTGCTTGTGCCATGGCTGGGTCAGGACTTTTTCCCGAACACCGACAGCGGCCAATTCATTTTGCATGTTCGCGCCAAGACCGGAACTCGAATCGAAGACACTGCCATGCTTTGTGATCTGATCGAGCGCTCGATTCGCCGCGAGATTCCCAGTAAGGAAGTGGCGACCATTACCGACAATATCGGTCTCCCTTATAGCCAGCTCAACTACATTTACAGCACATCCGGAGCCATAGGCGCCTCCGATGCCGATATCCTCGTTTCGCTCAACGAAAAGCACCACCCTACGCCGGATTACATTCGCGATCTTCGAAAATCCTTACCGGGTGCGTTCCCCGGCACTTCTTTCTACTTTTTGCCAGCCGACATGACCACTCAGATCCTCAACTTCGGGCTCCCGGCTCCGGTGGATGTGCAGATCGAAGGGCAGGACATTCAGGCGAATCGCGAAGTTGCTAACAGCGTACTCAGCCAGCTTAGGCATGTCGCCGGGCTCACCGACCTGCGCATTCAACAAGAGTTCGACTATCCCAGGTTTAACGTGAATGTGGACCGAACCAAGGCCGCCCAGGGCGGCTACTCGGATCGCGACGTTAACAACAGCCTGCTGGTGGCCTTGAGTGGAAGTTTTCAAACGG
>Ga0182024_10025599_pt1 | contig 10407 bp, 13 predicted proteins | sample P32metaG_FD_120480 | JGI IMG/M metagenome (GOLD analysis project Ga0182024, IMG submission 120480) | Permafrost microbial communities from Stordalen Mire, Sweden - P3-2 metaG (Illumina Assembly) | ecosystem: Environmental > Terrestrial > Soil > Wetlands > Permafrost | place: Sweden: Stordalen...
CCCATCACCTTGTTCTGGTTCGGCATGATGATGAACCACACGTTGAACCACATGATCGTGCCGAGCCACATGCCGATGCCGATCGCGGTGAATTTGTGGTTGTTGTCGCCGATGCCGATCTTGATCGCGTCGACGAGGTAGCCGTTCATATAGGCGAGGATCAGCCCGAAGCCGAGCGTGAACATCGCGCCCCAGCGGAACCAGAACAGCGCCTCGGGCAGGATGAAGCGCACCACCGCCGGGCGCAGCTCAGCCGGGATTTTCGGCATCGTCGGTGTCTGGGTGAAGTTGAAGTACCAAAGATGACCGATCCACATGATGCCGCTGATGATGTGGCCCCAGCGGATAAATTGCGTCCACCAATCATAGGCTACGAATTCCATGGCCGTTTCCCCCTTCTAGACGAGTTAGTGGATCGCGTGGATCACCAGAATCTCGACGATCACCAGCACGAAGCCGGCGATGACCGTTCCAGCAAGCGAACCCAACAGCTTTTCCATCCCGCTCTCCTCTCTTGTCTCGTCTTGGGCCGAAAAGACGGCGAGGGAATCATAACTCACGATAACTGGAGCCGGCAAATGCGCGTTTCGCGATGGCGACCTGCATCGCCGGCGCATTGGTGCTAGAATGGGGCATGGCGAAGCTCACGCTGCGCATCGATTTCGACGCCGAACGCGCGATCGGGCCGGGCAAGGTACGGCTCTTGGAGCTGATCGATTCGTGCGGGTCGATCTCGGCGGCGGGGCGGCAGATGGGCATGTCCTATCGCCGGGCCTGGCTGCTGGTCGACAACCTCAACCGCTGCTTCCGCGAGCCGCTGGTCGCGGCGCAGGTCGGCGGCGTCAAGGGTGGCGGCGCCTCGCTGACCCCGTTCGGCCGTGCCGTCGTCGCGCATTACCGCGCGATCGAGAAGGCCGCGGAGACCGCCGGCGCGGCTCATGTCGGGGCGCTGGCCGCCTCGCTGGCGGATAGCTAGCTTTTTTCTCCGCGCTCCACTTCCCCACCATCCCGGCGAAAGCCGGGACCCATTCTTCAGCTTACTCGGGCGGACGGGCAGCAGCGCTCGTACTCGAACCTCCACTTTCCAGCCCTGCCCATCGATGGGTCCCGGCTTTCGCCGGGATGGGGAAAGAGATCATCCGCCCGTGATCTCGGCGTCCGCGCCGCTCGCGCCCGGCGCGGCGCCGGCGAAGGCGTGGTGGTCGAAGGCGATGCTCTTGATGACGGCGTGGACCGCGAGGCCGGGAACCAGCCCGAGCGTGTCGACCGAGCGGCGGGTCAGCCGCGCGACCAGCGCCTCGCCGGCGCAATCCAAGCGCATCTGCACGATCGGGCCATCGCCGACGGCGATCTCGGCGATCGTGCCGGGCAGCACGTTGAGCGCGCTGAGGCCCTGCGGCGGGGCGAGCGCGATCATCACGTCGCGCGCCCGAATCCGCACGCGCAGCGCCGTGCCGACTGGCAGCTCGAGATAGGGCACGCGCAGCTCGCCGGCGGCGGCGCGCAAGATCGTCAGCCCGAATTGCCGGTCATGCCCGGCGACCCGCGTGGCGAGGATCGCGCCCGCCTCGGCGCGCCCGGTCAGCGGGAACAGATCGATCCGGCCCATCACCCGCGCGGTCGGGCCGATCGCGGCGACCTTGCCTTCCGACAGCACGACGAGGGTCGTCGCCAGCCGCGCCACCTCGGCGATCGAGTGGCTGACATAGACGATCGGCACCCGCATCTCGTCGCGCAGCCGCTCGATATAGGGGAAGATCTCGGCGCGCCGGCCCTCGTCGAGCGCGGCGAGCGGCTCGTCCATCACCAGCACGCGCGGGCGCGCCAGCAGCGCGCGGCCGATCGCGACGCGCTGCTTCTCGCCACCCGACAGGTGAGCCGGCCGGCGGGCCAGCAGATGATCGATGCCGAGCAACCCGACGATCTGGTCGAACTCGACGCCCGTCGCGGTCTTGGGCGCGAACCAGCGGCCGTAGACGAGGTTCTGCCGCACGTCGAGGTGCGGGAACAGCCGGCCCTCCTGGAACACGTAGCCGACGCGGCGGCGATGCGCCGGGACGAAGCGGCTTGTCGCGGTGTCGGTCAGCACCTCGCCGTCGACTTCGATGAGGCCGCGCTGCGGCCGATAGAGCCCGGCGATCGCGTTGACCAGCGACGTCTTGCCGGCGCCCGAGCGGCCGAAGAGGGCCGTCAACCCGCCCTCGCTGTCGAACGCGGCGTCGAGGGTAAAGGCGCCAAGCCGATGGGTGATGCTGACGCTCAGCATCCCGGCCGCACTTTTTTTTCGCCTCCCCCGGGCATGACCCGGGGGTCCACGTCTTCATTTCCTGATATCCGAACCAAAGACGTGGATGGCCGGGTCAAGCCCGGCCAAGGGGATGAAAGAATTGCTGGCGTCATCTATAGCCCCGCCGCCCGCTGGCTGGCGCGCTGGGCGATGGCCTCGGAGGCGAACAACGCCGCGACCGAGATCGCGACCGCGACGAGGGTCAGGCGCAACGCGCCGGCCTCGCCGCCCGGCACTTGCAGAAACGTGTAGATCGCGGTCGGCAGGGTCTGGGTCTCGCCGGGGATGTTGGAGACGAAGGTGATCGTCGCGCCGAATTCGCCGAGCGCGCGGGCGAAGGACAGGATCATCCCGGCGACGATGCCGGGGAGGATCAGCGGCAGGGTCACGGTCAGCCAGACCCAGGCGCGGTTGGCACCGAGCGTCGCGGCGGCCTCCTCGAGCCGGCGATCGACCGCGTCGATCGACAGGCGCATCGAGCGCACCATCAGCGGAAACCCCATCACCGCCGAGGCGAGCGCGGCGCCGGTCCAGCGAAAGGCGAAGACGATGCCGCAACAATCGGCGAGGAACGCGCCAAGCACGCCGCGCCGCCCCAACAGGATCAGCAGGATAAAGCCGGTCACCACCGGCGGCATCACCAGCGGCAAATGGACCAGCACGTTCAACAGCGAGCGGCCCCAGAACCGGCCGCGCGCCAGCACCATCGCCACCGCCAGCGCCACCGGCAGGCTCCCCAGCATCGCCCAGAACCCGACCCGCAGCGACAGTTTGATCGCGGTCAGCTCCTCGGGCGAAAAGCCGAAGAACATTAGTGAGCGCCGAGCACGGTGAAGCCGTAATGCTCGAATTCCTTGGTCGCTTCGGGCCCGCTCAGATAGGCGCTGAACGCGGCGGCGTCGGGGTTCTTCGACGACGCCGTGAGGCCGATCGGGTAGGTGATCGGCGGCAGGCTGTCGGCCCGGAACGTGCCGACGATCTTGACCTTGGGCTCGATCGCCGCGTCGGTCTTGTAGACGATGCCGTAGGGCGCCTCGCCGCGCGCCACCAACAGCAGGCAGGCGCGCACGTTCTCGGCGGCGGCGACCGAGCCGGACACCGCATCCCACACGCCGAGCTTGGTCAGCGCCGCCTTGCCGTATTTCCCGGCCGGGACGGCGTTCGGGTCGGCCATCGCCAATTTCCCGCCGTTGAGCAGCTTGGCGAGCGGAAAGCCCTGAGCGATGTCGACAGGGGCAGGATTGCCCTCGGCCGGAGCGATCAGCACCAGGCTGTTGCTCAAGAGATTGTGCCGGCTGCCCGGCGCGATCAGGTTCTTCTTGTCGAGATAATCCATCCAGTCGAGATCGGCGGAGATGAACACATCGGCGGGCGCCGCCGCCTCGATCTGCTTGGCAAGAGCCGAGCTTGCCGCATAGGAGATCGTGGCGTGCTTGCCGGTGGCTTTCTGCCAGTCGGCGTCGATCGCGTCGAGCGCGTCCTTGAGGCTCGCCGCGGCGAACACCACGGCATCGTCGGCCCGCGCGCCGGCCGGCAGGCCGGTTCCGGCGACGAGCAAGGCAAAGGCGGCGATAAAGATGCGGCGCAGCATTCCCAGCTCCTCTCGACACGCTATATTTTTATAGATACTTCGGTTGCGCATCCGGGGGAAGCGCCGCGCGGATCGTACCGTCGCCGGCGATCCGACACCTCCCGCTATGGCGCCGTGCCGGCGCCGTCGCTATCGTGCGCCGGCGATCAGGCGGGAGGAAGCATGAGCGACGAATTCGGTCTTGCCGGCAAGGTGGCGATCGTCACCGGCGGCGGCGCGCCCGATGACGGTATCGGCAACGGCCGCGCGGCGGCGATGCTGCTGGCACGTTCGGGCGCCAAGGTGTTGGTCGTCGATATCCAGCGCGAGGCGGCCGAGCAGACCGTCAAGATGATCGAAGCCGAGGGCGGCACCGCGCTGGCGCATGTCGCCGATGTCGTCGACGAAGCTCAGTGCGAGGCGCTGGTCGACGCGGCGGTGACGGCTTGGGGACGACTCGACTTGCTCGACAACAATGTCGGCATCGGCGGGCGCGGCACGGTGGTCGACACGCCGGTCGATTTGTGGCGCAAGGTCATGACCATCAATGTCGACAGCATGTTCTATGTCTCGCGCCACGCGATCCCGGCGATGATCGAGACCGCCGGCGGCGGCGCGATCGTCAACGTGTCGTCGATCTCGGCGCTGCGCCCGCGCGGTCTCACCGCCTACTCGACCTCGAAAGGCGCGGTGATCGCGCTGACCCGGGCGATGGCGGTCGATCACGGACCGCAGCAGATCCGCGTCAATTGCGTCGCGCCGGGGCCGATCTATACGCCGCGTATGTATACCGGCCAGATGACCCCGGCCGGGCGCGAGGCGCGGCGCATGGCATCGGTGCTGGGATTGGAGGGGCTCGGCTGGGATATCGGCCACGCGGTGCGCTTCCTGCTCAGCGAGCAGGCGCGCTACATCACCGGGCAGACCCTCGTCGTCGACGGCGGCGCGACGCTGGTCGGGCCGTCGCGCACGCCGGAGAGCCAGCGATGAACCCCTTCGACCTCAGCGGCAAAGTCGCGGTCGTCACCGGCGGCAATGGCGGGATCGGGCTGGGCATGGCGAAGGGATTGGCGCAAGCCGGAGCCAGCGTCGTCATCGCCGCGCGCAACGCCGAGAAATCGGCCGCCGCTGTCGCCGAATTGGAAGGGTTCGGGGTTGAGAGCGCCTTTGTCGCGCTCGACGTCGCGAACCCGGAATCGTGCCGGGCGATGATCGGGCACGTGCTCGACCGCTTCGGCCGGCTCGACATCCTCGTCAATAATGCTGGTATGTCGATCCGCAAGCCTCCTGAGGCTTACGAGCTCGCCGAATGGCTCAAGGTCATCGACACCAACCTCAACGGCGTCTTCGTGCTGTGCCAGTCGTGCCATGCGCCGATGAAGCGTCAGGGTGGCGGCAAGATCATCAATATCGGGTCGATGATGTCGATCTTCGGCGGTGCCTACGCGGCGCCCTATTCGACCAGCAAGGGCGGGATCGTGCAGCTGTCGAAATCGCTCGCCACCGCCTGGGCTAAGGACAACATCCAGGTCAATTCGGTGCTGCCCGGCTGGATCGATACCGAGCTGACGCGCGACGCGCGGGCGCAGGTGACGGGGCTCAACGAGCGGGTGCTTGCCCGCACTCCGGCCGGGCGCTGGGGCGTGCCCGAGGATCTGTCGGGAATCGCGGTATTCCTCGGCAGCGCCGCCTCGGATTTCGTGACCGGCGCCGCGATTCCCGTGGATGGGGGATACGCGTCAGAGTTTTGACCCGGTTTGGAAGCGGAGCGGTTCCGGCCAGAGCGTCTCGTCAACCGCATCGAGGTCGCGGCACGCGGGGTCGACGAGCGAGCCGAATGCCCACCGGGCGAGCCGTGCCAGGAGATTGAGCGCGATCATTGGGTCAATCCTGCGCGATCTGCATGTGCTTGCGGTCGGGCTTGCTCCACACGCCGCTGAAATTGTTGACCATGCCGACACCGCGCATCTCGCGGTAGCACTGGTCGCGGTCGCTCGCCAGGAAGCTCACGAAGGACAGGCTCTCCTCCTGGCAGATTTTCAGCGCCTCGCGCTTGCGGATGTCCTGCGGATAGGTGCCGAGATAGTTGTCGGCGATCCCGTGCGGGAAACTCGCCGCGGTAGCCGTCACCAGGGCAGCCGCGCCAAAGAGCATTTTGTTGATGAGCCGCATCGTCGTCTCCGCAATTCGGTCTCGGCAAGAGTGCCGTTGCGGACTGCTTCTCAAGCGATGTGCCAGCCTGAGAAAGAAGACGAAGATGAGGATTTGTGCGCTAGAGCATAGTTAAGCGAGCGTGACTATGCTACCATTATTGCAAAATGCGACGGCTTTTGCATGGCGGGAGATTATGAATATAGAAAATATTTTATTAAAACGTTGCTGTCATTGCGAACGCAGCGAAGCAATCTCGTGCCGAAGGAGATTCCTCAGCCGAGATTGCTTCGTCGCCCGACGGCTCCTCGCAATGAACAGCCACGGACCTGGCCTAAAATCCGGACAAAGGCGTGAAGGAGCATGCGGGCGGAGCAGGCTTACAGCCCGAGATAAAACTTCCGCACCAGTTCGTTGTTGTTGAGCTCTTCGGCGTTGCGGCCTTCGAAGGCGATCTGGCCGTGGACGATGACATAGCCGCGGTCGGCGATGCGCACCGCCTGGTTGAAGTTCTGCTCGGCCATCAGCACGGTGAGCTGAAAGCGCTCCTTCAACTCCTTGATCTTGTCGATGGTGCGGCTGACGAGGATCGGCGCGAGGCCGACCGAGGGCTCGTCGATGAGGAGGATGCGCGGCGCCGACATCAGCGCGCGTGCCAAGGCGAGCATCTGTTGCTCGCCGCCCGACATGCTGCCGGCCATCTGGCGCCGCCGTTCCTGCAGCACCGGGAACATCGCGTAGGAGGATTCGAGATTTTGCTGCAGCGCGCTGCGTGCCTTGCGGCGGAACGCGCCGAGCAGCAGGTTTTCCTCGACCGTGAGCTTCGGGAAGAGGCGGCGCCCTTCGGGCACGAGACCGATGCCGAGATCGACGATCTCCTCGGTGGTGCGGCCGACCAGGTCGAAGCTCTCGCCGTCGATCTCGGCGACGATGGTGCCCGAGCTGGGGCGCAGCATCCCCATGATGCATTTCATCAACGTGCTTTTGCCGTTGCCGTTGGTACCGAGCAGCGCCACGGTCTCGGCCGAGCCCACTGACAGCGACACGTTCTCGATCACCCTGATCGAGCCATAGCCGGCGTTAATCCCGGTAAGGGTGAGGCTACTCGCCAAGATAGGCTCTTTCGACTTCCGGGTTGCGGATCGCCTCCTGCGGCGGGCCGTCGGCGATCTTGTGGCCGGCGACCAGCACCATCAGCCGGGTCGAGAAGCTCATCACCGCGCTCATGATGTGCTCGATGAGCACGATCGTGATGCCCTCCTCGTTCAGGCGCATCAGGACCGCGAGGATCTCCTCGATCTCGGAATGGGACAGCCCGGCCATCGCCTCGTCGGCGAAGAGCAGGGTCGGCTGGGTCGCCACCGCGCGGGCCAGCTCCAATTTGCGCATCTCGACCTGGGTCAGGTCGCGCGGGCGGCGGCGCGCCTTGTCGGCGAGGTTCACATGGGTCAGCAATTCCTCGCAGCGCTCGGCGATCGCCGCGTCGGTCATATGGTGGCCAGGCCGGGCGTTGACCGTGTAGAGCAGCGGGATGCGGATGTTGTCGATGAGGTTCATCGAGTGGAACGGCTTGGGCAATTGGAAGCTGCGCGCGAGCCCCATGCGGGTGCGCTCATGCGCGATAAGCCCGTTGAGCGGCTTTCCCGCGAAGATGACCGTCCCGGTCTCGTTGTGCAACGTGCCGCACAGGCAGTTGACGAGGGTCGACTTGCCCGAGCCATTGGGGCCGATGAGGCCCAGCCGCTCGCCGCGCGCGATCGTCAAGTCGATGCCGTCGAGCGCGACAAACCCGCCAAAGCGCTTACCGAGCCCGGTGACCTCGAGCAGCGTCTCGCCAGTGCCCGAGCCAAGGTCCACGGGCGCCATCAGAAATCCCTCTTGCGGCGCCACGACCGCACCAGCCCGACGATGCCGTTGGGCGCGATGATCACAAAGAGGATCAACAGCACGCCGACGATCAGCAGGTTCAACGCCGACGAGATCGTTACCGTCGCGACCTGCTGGATCGTGCCCAAGAGGATCGAGCCGATCACCGGGCCGATCCAGCTCGTCATGCCGCCGATCACCGGCATCGCCACGCTGTTGACCGCGTAGGCGAGGTTGAAGCTGGAAGCGGGGTCGAGATAGGTCACGTAATAAGGTAGCGGCGCCCCGGCCATGCCCATCAGCGCGCCGGAGATCGTCGTCGCGACCAGCTTCAGGCGCAGCGTCGGCACCCCGCTCGCCTCGGCCGCCAGCTCATCGTCGCGGATCGAGGCGAGACCGAGCCCAAGCCGCGAGCGCTCGATCGAGCGCGCTATTCCCACCGCGATGACGGCCAGGATCGTCATCAGCGTGAACAAATACTGGATGTAGCCGCCCGAAATCGGCGCCAGCGCCGGCCGGATGATGTAGATGCCGCGCGAACCGCCGACAAAGTCCCAGTTGACGATCAGGGTCTGCACCACGATCGACAGCGCCAGCGTGGCGATCGCGAAGAACACGCCGCGCAGCCGCAGCGTCAGATACCCGGTACCGAGACCCATCGCGCCCGAGACGATCCCGCCGACCAGGATCATCACCGGCAGAGGGATCGGCATCATCGTCACGCCGAAGGTGCTGTGCACCAGGGCCGGCAGCTTGTGCAGAACCGCCGAGCTGTAGGCGCCCGACGCGAAGAACGCGCCGGTGCCGAAATTGGTGTAGCCGGTATAGCCGCCGAGGATGTTCCACGCGGTCGACAGCACGATGTACTCGATCACGACGTAGCCGGCGAAATAGAAATACTCGTTGGTCAGGAACAGGCGGGTCAGCACGATGAAGGCGAGGCCGACCGCGCCGATGACCAGCCAGAAGGTGCCGTTGCGCATCGCTAGCGGCCCATCAGGCCGGCCGGACGCACCGCCAGCGCGATCAACAGGAAGCCGAACGCCACCGCGGGCGACCAGGAGGGGCCGTAGAAGGTCGCGGTGAGGCTTTCGACGACGCCGATCAGCATCGCGGCGATCAGCATCCCCGGCATGCTGGTCATGCCGCCTAGCACGCAGATCGCGAAGATGCGGCCGATATAGTCGCGGCCGATCGATGGCTCGACCGGCTGGATGATGATCAGGAACGAGCCGGCGACGGAGCAGGTCGCGATCGAGATGCCGACCGCGATCTGCTTGATCTTTGTCGGGCTCGCCGCCATCAGCTGCAGGGCGACCCCATCCTGCGACACCGCGAGGATCGCCCGGCCGATAAAGCTGCGGCTCAGGTAAAGCTGCAACAGCCCGACCATGATCAGCGAGAAGATGCAAGGCAGCAGCATCCGCAGCGGCAGCTCGATGAAGCCGAAATGCAGGCTCGGACCGATATAGCTCGCCGAGACAAAGCGGTAATCGACGCCGAAGATCAGCACCAGCGACACTTCGCCGACAAAGAGCAGGCCGAAAAAGAACGCGAGGCCCTGGATCGCCTGATCGCCGCGCCGCTCGAAGGCGTAGTAGTAGAGCCGATAGACCGCCATCCCGAGGACGAAGAACGCCGGCGTCATCACGATCCCGGTGACAATCGGGTCGAGGCCGAAATGGAGGTTGGTCATATAGGCGGCGTAACATCCCAAGAGGATGAAGGCCGGCTGCGCGATATTGGCGATGTCGAGCATGCCGAACGAGATCGTCACGCCGACGCTGACCGCGGCGTAGAACCCGCCGAGCAGCACGCCGGCGACGATCGCGTTGACGAAAAGACTGAACATCAGCGGCGGTCGGGCGAGCGCGGATGCCTATCGGCAGCCGCGCGCCTTTATTCCGAGGGGCGGCGCGGCCTCCTCGCGCGCGGAATTTCGCTTCATGTCGGTTCCCCCTGGCGACGCTTGTTCGGCGGTGCCGTGCAAGCACCTCGTCGCATTAGATCAGCATCGGCGGCTTCTGTTAAGCGCGACGGCATCGCCGGCGCGACGCCGATTGTCGCGTCGCGTCACCTCCCCTCGTCACCCGCGCTTTCGCGGGCTGACGATTCAAAGTATTCGGTGCGTGGCGGAGGATCACGCGCGAAGGGCGGGGGATGGACGGATCGTTCGAGCCGCGGTTGGAGGACTACCGGCTGCTCACCGGGGCCGGCAGTTTCCAGGACGACGCGCCGGCTTCGGGCGCGGCCTGGGGTGTCTTCGTGCGCTCGCCGCACGCTTTCGCCGACATTCGCGGCATCGATACGAAGGCGGCGCGCGCCGCTCCGGGTGTCCTCGCGGTGCTGACCGGGCCCGATCTCGACGCGGCGGGGATCGGCTCGGTGTCGGTCGCGGTGCCGGTGCCAGGTGGCGCCGGCATGGTGGTGCCGCATCGCCCCTCGCTCGCGACGACAAGCGCGCGCCATGTCGGCGACGCGGTGGCGCTAGTCGTCGCCGAGAGCGAGGCGGCGGCGCGCGACGCGGCCGAGC
>Ga0182024_10025600_pt1 | contig 10407 bp, 5 predicted proteins | sample P32metaG_FD_120480 | JGI IMG/M metagenome (GOLD analysis project Ga0182024, IMG submission 120480) | Permafrost microbial communities from Stordalen Mire, Sweden - P3-2 metaG (Illumina Assembly) | ecosystem: Environmental > Terrestrial > Soil > Wetlands > Permafrost | place: Sweden: Stordalen...
GAGAACCGGGGGTGGCTGCAGCCGAGGTTCATCGGCCCCAGGGACGAGCTGATGCTCTGCATCCAGAGCTACATCGTCAAGACACCCCACCACACCATCATGATCGACAGCTGCGTTGGCAACCACAAACCGCGACCGACGCGGCCCTTCTGGCACATGATGAATTCCGACCGCTACGAGAAGAACCTCGCGGCAAGCGGATTTGGCGTCAACGATATCGATTTTGTCATGTGCACGCATTTGCACACCGACCATGTCGGGTGGAACACGCGGCTCGAGAACGGCCGGTGGGTGCCGACCTTCCCGAAGGCGCGCTACGTCTTTGCCGACCGCGAACTTGCCTACTGGACCAAGCGCCACCAGGACGACCCGGCGGCGTGTCCCTGGGTTACCGACTCCGTGCTCCCGGTCATGGCGGCCAATCGCGTCGACATCGTCAAGAGCGCGTACGCCTTCAACGACCTCATGACGCTGATCCCGACCCCCGGCCACACCATCGACCATTATTCGGTACATGTCGGCAAGCCTGGCGCCGATGCCGTCATCACCGGCGACATGATCCACTCGCCGCTGCAGGCCCGATACCCCGAATTCGGCATGATGTCGGACTACGACTCCGCGCTGGCAGGAAAATCGAGGCGGGAATTATTTGGCCGCTTCTGCGATACGTCCACGCTGATGTGCACGGCGCATTTTCCCTCGCCGTCCACCGCTCGCGTAGTGCGCTGGAAGGACGCGTTCGACTTCATCGACGTGTAGGCCAACTCATCGCGGTTGACAGTTCACACCATCGTCTCGGCGATCTTTTCCGCCGCCATCAGGGTCGGGAAGTTGGTGTTGGCGCACGGCACCATCGGGAAGATCGAGGCGTCGACCACGCGCAGACCCTGCACCCCCTTGACGCGGCCTTGCGTATCGACGACCGCCATCGGATCGTCCGGCCCGCCCATCCGGCATGAGCACGAGGCGTGCCACACCCCGATCGCCGCCTTGCGCACGAAGGCTTCCAGCGCCTCGTCGTCGTGCATGACCTGGTCGAACGTGAACCCTTCGACGACGAAGGTATCGATCATGTAATGGCGCAGCGCCGAGGGCCCGTCCATCAGCGCGGCCGCTATTGCGGTGAGAATCCTGTTTTTGGCGTTGACCACGCCGATCTTGCGCACGCGGTCGGAGTACGAGGCCGGAAACGGCTTGTCGGTCACCGCCGCGAGCGGCGCGCTCATCTGCAAGCCCGCCATCTTGCGAAAGCCGCTCATCAGGCGGTCGAGGTCGCGCCTGTCGGACAACAAGTTGAACTCGACGATCGGCTCCATCTTTGGATCGCGCGAGGCAAGCTTGACCTGCCCGGTCTCGGAATAGGTCTTGTTGACGAAGGCAAGCAGCGAGCCGATCTGCTCACCGACCGCATGCCAGGCGGACTTGGAGAGCACGGCAACGAACATGTCGCCCTTTGGTACGCCTGGCAGCCCCGAGGAGTAACGCAGCCCGACCTGGACGTGGCGTCTAGTGTGCTCGTTCATGCGCGCGCCGGGGCGGATGAAGGACGACAGCGCGATCGAGGGATGATCCATCAGGCGCTGGCCGACGCCCTCGAGACCCATCAGAACCGGAATGCCCATTTCCCTCAAGTGCCCGACCGGGCCGATGCCGGCGCGGAGCAGATGCGCCGGCGAATGGATGGCGCCGCACGAGAGCACGACCTCGCGGCCGCGGAACTCCTGTTCCCGGCCGCCGACTTGCGCCTTGACACCGACGCAGCGCGTGCCCTCGAACAACAGTTCCTTGACTTGCGTATCGGTCGAGATCGTCAGATTGGCGCGCTTGCGCGTTTCGCGATTGAGATAGCCCATCGCCGCCGAGACGCGCGCCTCGTCCTGGTTGGAGTGCGTCACCGGGAAGTAGCCTTCGACGAACTCGCCGTTCTGGTCGGGCAGGAACGGGTAGCCAGCGAGCCTGCAGGCTTCGGCGACGGCTCGCGCGTGCCGGGTCCAATGCTGCTGCGGGATGCGTCGGACCGGGATGCGGCCATCCTTGCCATGGAACGGCCCGTCGAAATCGAGGTCGCGCTCGACCTTCTTGAAGTAGGGCAGCACGTCGTTCCAGCTCCAGCCCGCGGCGCCGCGGGCCTCCCATTCGTCGTAGTCGGTCGGCGCGCCGCGGTTGGCCAGCTGGCCGTTGATCGAGGACCCGCCGCCCAGCACGCGCGCCTGCTCGTACTTGCGCAGCAGCGGGCGATCCTGCTCGGGGTTGTTGTGGCTGACGACCTGGGTTGTGACCTTGAGTTCGGTCCAATGGAAGCGCGGATCGAAATATGCCGTGCCCGAATAGCTGTCCCGAATTTCGGCCGGCTCGTTGCCGGGCGGCGTGTCCTGACCCGCCTCGCAGAGGAGGATTTTGTCAGCGCTCCTGGCGGAGAGCCTGTGGGCCAGGACCGAGCCCGCCGAGCCGCCACCAACAATGATCTTGTCGTACACTTTGGCGTTTCCCTCTGATTTATGCTGGAAGCTAGCGCACCTCCGCCTTTCAGTCACGACCGCTCTCGCCGATGCGAGGCCGCTTGCAATGGCCCGCTGGACCTGTGACTCGAAATAGAGAATTATTCGATGCAGCACGTACGCGGACCTACCTCACTCAACAGGCCCCCCATGCCAGCCCTTGTCACCGATAGCGTTGACCCTGCACTACCATTGCTTTTCCAGCCCATTAAAATCCGTGGCCTGACCCTCAAGAACCGCCTGGTCGTACCGCCGATGGTCCACTACCGCGCTGGACCCGGCAGCACTTGCGGCACCTTTCACAACGTGCATCTCGGCCGCTATGCCCTCGGTGGCTTTGGGCTTGTCTTTGTCGAGGCAACTGCCGTCGAAGAGGCTGGCCTGATCAACCAGCATGACCTTGGCATCTGGAACGACGCGCAGGTGCAAAGCTTCAAGCCGCTGATCGCCTTCATGAAGGGTGAGAAGGTCGCGATCGGCATTCAGCTCGCGCATGGCGGGCGCAAGTCGTCATCGCAGCGGGCGATGGACGGCATGGGCCCGCTTACGGCGCGGCAAATCACGGCGGGGGCCAAAGCGTGGCAACCGGTCGGTCCCACCAGCGAGCCGGTCGCGGAGGGATGGCTTGTCCCGCGCCAGCTCACGACCGGGGAGTGCAGGAAGATGGTGCGCACCTGGGCTCTCGCCGCGCGGAATGCCGTCGCTGCCGGTTTCGACACGATCGAGATCCACACCGCGCACGGCTACCTGCTCGCTTCGTTTCTTTCACCCGTTTCCAACACGCGCAATGACGAATATGGCGGCGACCGCAACGGGCGCATGCGCCTGCCGCTCGAGATCGTTGAAGCGGTGCGGCGCGAGATGCCGGAAACGATGCCGCTGTTTGTACGCGTCTCCGCTGTTGACGGTGCCCAAGGCGGCTGGAATCTGGATGACACGGTTGCATTCGCCGGCGAATTGAAGGCCCGCGGTGTCGACGTGATCGACTGCTCCTCAGGCGGGATTTCAGGTTCGGCAACCGCGGCCCAGGTCCCGCGCGGCCTCGGGTTCCAGGTGCCCTACGCAGAACGGGTCCGCAACGAAGTGGGCATCGTCTCGATGGCGGTCGGCATCATTCTCGAAGCGGAACAGGCGGAGGCAATCCTGCAGAACGGCAAGGCCGACCTGATCGCGGTCGGTCGACAATCTCTGTTCAATCCCAATATCGCGCAGCACTGGGCCCATGATCTCGGCATCAACCGAAGGTTCGAGGATTGGACTCCCGAATATGGATGGTGGCTCGAGAAGCGAATTCGGACCATCGAAGGGTTCGCCACACCGACAGGGGTCGTCAAGCGACATGAATAAGAAGTGACGTCGGCGCCCGCCGTGGGAACGACGTTTTTCATTTAGACAACAGACATCGCTAATCAGATGTTATGGATCGGCGACGTCCGCTCTTGCCTCAGCTGCGGACTTTCATCCTGACGACCTTGGGTCCGTTTGTACCAAAAGCAGACTCATGCACTGTAGCGCGAGAGCATCTTGATCCGGCGGCAGCTTCGGATCCAGTTTTCAAGTAAAGCTAATCGAGTTCCGACCTCAATTGGGTAGCGACGACGACTTCAGATCCGTCCCATTCGTCCAACCGGTGCGCGTCGGTGCGATCAAGGATCGCCTTCGCTTTCTCGCGCTGACCTCCCTCGGCGAGTAACCTAGCAAGAGATATCGAGGCCCGTAGTCGATAGACCATTGCGCCTTGTTCTTCGGCAATACGCACTGCAGTCCCGAAATAGCGCTCCGCCTGCCGCCAATCGTCCGCCGACTGCCTCAGCACGAGTTCTCCGCGAATCCGCCATAGTTCGGGAACGAAAACACCCGCTTCCGGAGTATGCAACTGATCTAGAAGCCGAGTCACCAAAGTCAGCGCTTCCACGTTGCGCTGGGCGCTGGCGAGCGTCTCAGCCATAACGATGCCAGGAAGCACGGCCAAGAATCCATAAGCGAATGTCGCTTCGTAGGATGGCTCCATTTGCTTGAGCGCAGGCGCAACATCGCCCTGCAGCGCGAGCGCGGCGCCTTGCATGAACGTTCCGACGGCGCGGGTAGCCGGAAAATCATACCTGGCCGAGACCTGGATCAAGTGTTCTGCAAACTCACGGCAGCCGTTCGAATCCTTAACAATATGCATTAAGAAGCACGCTACGCTGTGAAAAAACGCCAACGTCAGCGGGTGCTGCAGGGAATTGGCAAGCGCGAGACCCGCATCTAGAATGGGCCTAACGCTCTTGGCGCGGCCCGCCAGACCCAGCCCGAGCGTACGCACGCAATAGGCGCAAACCCCTGGGTCATGGCCAGCATAAACGTACGAAAATTTGTGATGGCGATCGCGATCATACTGTTGCAGACCTTCTGCCGTGCACTTCAGCATCTCTTCCGTTTGACCCTTGAAATACAGTAGACCCCAGCGGTGGTGCAGTGCTTCGAACTTCAAATCCTCGTCGCCGATCTCTCGGCTGATCGTCATCAACTCGTCGCCGCGCAATTCAGCCTTATCGAGCCGCCGATTTCGGGCCGCATTCAGGTACAAACCCCAAGTTGCCTGGAACAACTGCGGCCCCGCATTTGCCGCTTTGGCAAGCACTCTTGCTTCCTCCAACGCTGATTCGGCTTCGCTGGTTTGCGGGCCTTTGTGATGGACGAGCGTGGCCCCGAGCCTCAACTGGGCGTCAAGTTTCAGATGCATACGTCGTTCTGGACTGACGACGCGCTCCGCTTCCGCGAGCGCGGAGCTGAGATTTGCGACCGACTCGGCAAACGCCAGGCGATGGCCGGAACGATCCGCGGCAAGCAACCAGAAATGGAATGACTTCTCCGGCTCGCTGGCGCGGCTGTAATGGTGCGCGATGAGGGTTGGTTCGCTTTCACCCGTCGCCGTGGATCGAGACTCAAGGAACCCGGCAATTTCCCTGTGCAGCGATTGGCGCCGGCTTCGCGAAATACTCTCGTAGGCCGCTTCCTGTATGAGGGAGTGGTTGAAACTATAGCTCGGTCCGGCTTCATTTCCGGCCTCGAAAATCAGGCCGGATTCGCGTAACCGGGCCAGGGCGGCCCGAAGATCATTTTCGCTTGCGCCAGCAATGGCCTCCAGCAACGCAAAAGAAAACTGACGTCCGATTACCGAGGCGACCTGAGCGATATCTTTTGCGCCCCCCAGGCGGTCGAGGCGCGACATGAGCGAATCCTGTAGGGTAAGGGGCACCGCACTCGGACCGTGTGAGCGCAAATCCAATACCGCCTTGGTCAATTCCTCGGCAAACAGCGGCACACCATCGCTGCGCGCCACGATCTCCTGGATCAGAGAATCGTCCATTTCCGATTGGCTTGCCACGTACCGGATCAGTGCGGTGCAGTGCTCTCGCCCTATTTGCTTGCAGGTGATTTGCGTGCCCTGGGGATGTTCCGACCAGTTGGTCTTGAGTTCTGGGCGATGGGTAATCAGCACGAGCGCCCGTTCTCTCCCGATGCGTTTCAGCAGTCGTTCGATTAGCGTCTGCGTCGTCTGATCGCTCCAGTGCGCATCTTCCAGCAACAGCAGCACAGGGCCGTCGAGCGGCGCCATCAAAACGTCTTCGAGGATTGCGAGAGTTTCGTTCTTGCGCTGATTGGGGGTCATCTCGATCGGGGACAGCGTATTTTCAACAGGAACCTCAAGAAATTCCGCCAGCAGCAATGTCGATGAGCGGGCATGCCGGCCCACGTGCTCCAGCATCCGACCGATGCGATCCATGTTTTCCTGGACGGAGCGATCACGGCTGATGTCGAGTCTTTGACGCAGCAAAATTCTAAACGGAAATAGAACGCTGTTGCGGTGATAGGGCGAGCATTGGCACCGGAGCAAACGATGTGGCTCCTCGCGCACCCGCTCGGCAAGCGCTTCCATAAGCCGCGACTTGCCCATCCCGGCCTCGCCCGCCAGGAGTACGATGTGTCCATCTCCCAGCGCCGCGCGCTGCCACGAGTCATACAGAAACGCCAGTTCACGCTCGCGTCCCACCATGGGGCCGGCAGCTGCGGCGTGAGCAGCCGCAAATCGACTTTCGGTCGCGCTCTCATGAAGCGCTTTCCATACCGGTACCGGTCCGCTGAACCCCTTTATCGCGTGCTCCCCGAGAAACGAATATTCGAAAAAATCCACGGTGAGTTGGTGGGTCGAGGGACCGACCAATACGCAGTCGGGCTGCGCAGCGGACTGAAGTCGAGCCGCTAGATTGGGGGTATCGCCAACGACGGTTTCCTCACCGGCGGGTCCGACGCCGGTTGGTTCGCCGACGACGACGAGACCGGTCGCAATGCCTACGCGTGATTGCAGCGGTAGTCCGTCCGGTCGTCTTAGCCGTCCTACCTTATCAACGATTTCCAGACCGGCCCGTACCGCGCGTTCCGCCGCGTGCTCCATCGCCTGGGGAAAGCCGAAATAAACCAATATCCCATCGCCCAAATATTGCGCGATAAATCCATCGTATTTGCTGATCGCCCCCATACAGGCGTCCCGGTATTGGCGCAGCAAGCGGATCAGATCCTCGGGGTCCAACTCGCCTCCGAGCGCGGTCGAACCCACGAGATCGATGAAAACCACCGTGACTTGGCGACGCTCAACCGAGGGTGCGGATTGGCCGGGCGGCTCGACCTCCGCCGATGCAGTCACGGTTGAATTGCTTGCCGGCCGAAATTTCGCCGCGGCTGCGATAAATTTGCGGCGGTGGCCGAGCGATAATCCCAATTTCTCCAGGTCTTGCTCCGTGAGGTCCGGTACCACCGTCAGGTCGATATCGTGACTTGTTAGGACCTCGTCGTATTTTTCGAGCCCTAAACTTAGCAACCACGGCGTGATGTCCGACATCGATATTCACCAACAATGGGTACAATTGGCTGCACCTCGGAGAAACCATCGAAACGCTGCACGTAGATCTAATTCACGCGGGCGGATTATGTCGGGAGGAACAAAGAATTGAAACGCTTAAATGGCCATAACGCCCATGGTGCCATATGCAGAGATCACGCAGCCCTCCTCTCACTGCTGAGGCGCGCCGAGAGTCCGTTCTTCGCCATGCCGGCCGATTCTACCGGGCGCATCACCTGGAGCGCTCGGGCCAAAGCCACTAAACGTCTCATACCAGTTTGGTTAGATTCGCAGAGTTTCGACGAACCTTCGGACATTCGACAGTTTATCTCAAACCGCTGCCGCCTTTGGCCCCAAAAATGTTCTCAACTCAGTCAGGAAACCTGCAAACGCGGGCTCGTTTTCCAAGATGATGTGATTGCGGCCTTCTAGCGGAACGAAGCGGGCTCCCGGTATGCCCGCGGCTAACCGCCTCCCCGATTCAAAGGGAACTCTTGCGTCGTGCCGGGCGTGCATCACCAGCGTCGGCGTCTTGACCTGGGACAGTAGCGACGTCACGTCGACTTCACCGTTGGCCGTCAGATTGCGCACCGCGTCGGCAGGCGACGCGGAGATCCGTTGCAACTCGTTGAACCATTCGGCCTGCTCCTTGCTGGCGCCTGGGATAAACTGCGAGGTGAACATCTGTCTAAACGCCGAATTTTCCTGACCCCAACCGAGCCGCATCAAGGTGAGCATGGCCTCACCCGCCTCCTTTTCCGCCTCGGTCCTGGCACGTTTTCTCCAGCCGACGGGATAGCCTCCGAGAAGAACTAGATGCGAGACCCTCTCCGGATGCCGGGCCGCGTAGGCGATCGAAACCGCACAGCCCTGCGATATACCCAGAAGGGCAAAGCGATCTATACCCGCGGCGTCGACGACGGTCTCGAGATCACCGATGTAGTGTTCGAAGGAAACGTCAGGAACCTCGCGGTCTGAAAGGCCATTACCGCGGGCGTCGTATCGGTAGAACGTGTGATCGCGCGAAAGTGCTCGATAAAGTTCTCGCCAGATTGAATTCTGGAAATCAAATTCGACGTGGGTCAGCCAATTGCCGGTTTTCACAAGTGGAGGACCTTGACCCGTTCGAGAATAGGCCAATTGCACGCCATCGCCGGTTTGGCAAAACTGGATTTCCTGTTGGTAGGTATAAGCTGCTGCAGCCTGAGCGGCATCTTCGACTGCCGAGGCAGACGGCAACGGGAGAGCTGCGATGTCTTTCGCGGCACGACCGAACACGCCCACCGCGCGGGAAATATTTTTGACTGCCTGCTCGCCAAGATCGGCGAACGCTATCGAAAGCTTGTCTCGTATCTGGTCGTTTGCCGCCCTTGAAATGCAGACGCCACCGGGTTCGCAGAGCGTCTCCAGACGCGCCGCAATGTTTACGCCGTCACCAAAAATATCATCGCCGTCGATAATGATGTCACCGACGTTGATGCCGATTCGGAATACAATTTGTTTGTCTTCCGGAACGCCGGCATTGCGCCTGACCATGCTGCGTTGAATATTTACGGCACAACCTACTGCATCTACCACGCTGGCAAATTCCACCAGCATGCCATCCCCCGTCGTCTTCACTATACGACCGTGGTGTTCGATGATGCCGGCGTCGACCATCTCCCTGCGATGTGACTTGAGAGTCGTGAGGGTTCCCAGCTCATCCGAGCCCATTAGTCGGCTGTAACCGACCACATCAGCAGCTAGAATCGCCGCGAGCCGACGCTGCATGGTTTCTCCCCGTGAACCAATCTGCCGGATAACTTTGCCTGCGTTCAGCAAGCAAGATTATTATCATAGTCCTGGTGCGTCCACTGCACATCGACGGTCGCCAGGACCAATCGCCGGTCGTCTTGATCAGATTGTCCCGATGTTTCTCGACCGTTAGTTCGGCTATTTGGTCGTGTTTGTCCAGCAGACGAACCAAGTTTGAAATCCCATCGCGGCCGCTCCGGGCACCGCAAGATCGCCGGAAGGCGTCCTTCACTCAGCAGATTATATCAACCCGCAAGCGCCGGGCTAGACCCAACGTCCGCGTCCAAAAACGGAAATATCCCGGCTGGCTCGGCACGCCCGTTCAACCCTCAAAAGTAGATATCGTGAGGTTGCCGCGGCATTTTCGTTCGGTGCCATGTTCGGACATTGACGGCGCAACGCCATCAATGCCTGAGACCGTTGTTATCCAATAGAATTGAAATGACCTTCGCCATTTTCTTTGCTGTTTTGTTTGGCTTCGCTGCGTCCGCCGGACCGGTAGGTTTGGGCATCCTGATGACGAGAGGTGAGGTCACAAGATCCGTTCATTTCGATGCCTGAGCAATCTTGTGCTCCAAATGGTCCGTCTCGTGATCGCGCCGGAGCTGGCCCAATGAAGTCTCATTGAGCTGAAGCAATACCTCGCTCAATTTCGCCGTTTCAGGATACCCGGCTGCGAATCCTTGCCCGTACATTTTACGAAGTGTGCGGACGAGTGTGTTGCCGTGCTTGCCGCTGATTTCTGCATCCTTGTTGCGGTGACGTCCGTCGATAGCCGGTTTGCTCATGCTGCTCTCCCGTCGTCGCAACCCCAATTCGGCAGACTGTCCCTGAGCGGGCGCAACAGCAATAGACATCGCGCTGCAGCAACAATCCTTGCCGACTGTCAGCCTCCTGGATTTGCTGCAGTGGCGGCCGGTGTCAGAAAACCTCCCTTCACAAAGAATCACGAGCTGACCGAGATTGACGCCGGAAACGGACGCTTTTGAGCGGTGGCGGAGGGAGAGGAACTGGGATCGAACCTTCTCCGGCGGGAAGGAGCAGGTAGAAGGCGACCCAACGCCAGCGCTCGTGATAACCTTGGCCGGGAGCCTCCGCCGGGTGCAGCCGACTTTGCCTCTCCAGAACAGGCCCACCCGCTCCTGGGGCCCTCTCAGATCACCGGAGCAGGCAATTGCCCCCCCCCCTTTTCCGGCGGGCTCGTCATTGGAGAATCCCGAGACCGGCGTGGAC
>Ga0182024_10025601_pt1 | contig 10406 bp, 8 predicted proteins | sample P32metaG_FD_120480 | JGI IMG/M metagenome (GOLD analysis project Ga0182024, IMG submission 120480) | Permafrost microbial communities from Stordalen Mire, Sweden - P3-2 metaG (Illumina Assembly) | ecosystem: Environmental > Terrestrial > Soil > Wetlands > Permafrost | place: Sweden: Stordalen...
CACGATCGACGAGACGATCACCGCGCTGCTGGAGCGCAAGCGAGCCGTTATCGGCGCGGTGACCGACGGCCGCTCAGAGGACTACGAAGGTGTTGTCGATGCGCTTGTGCGTGAGCTGCGTGGTGAGCCCTATCGGCACCTCCGCGCGGTCGCCTGAGGATCGGTCGCGGCGCGACCAACTGAACGTGCGGCTGCTGTCGGTGCGCCACCTACCACGGACCCTGCGCGCGCTCGACCGCGCCGACCGCGCCGGCCTGCTCGCGCTGCGCGGCGTCGCGGGGCGCTCGCCGCGAGTTGGCGTCGCGCTGTCGCGCTTCTCCAAGCTGGGGGAGCACGGGGTCGTGTGGCTGGCGATCGGCGGTGGTGGCGCGATGCTCGATCGTTCCCGCCGCGCGGCGTGGCTTCGCGCGACGCGCACGGTCCTCTGGGCCTACGCGCTCAACACGCTGTGCAAGCTGGCGGTCCGCCGGCGCCGGCCGACCGGCGTCACGCCCTTGACTGCGACCCCGACGCAGCTCAGCTTCCCATCGGCCCACGCGGTCACCGCGTTCGCGGGCGCGCGCGTCTACGCGCGACTCGGGCTGCCGCGCGGTCCGCTGCACGCGCTCGCCGGTGCGCTCGCACTCAGCCGCGTTGCGCTCGGGGTCCACTATCCCTCCGACGTGCTGGCTGGCGCCGCGCTCGGTCGCCTGGTGGCGGGAGCACGCCGATGAAGGTCGGGATCGTCGGCATGCCCAACGCCGGCAAGTCGTCGCTGTTCAACGCGCTCACGCGCGCTGGCGCGCAGGCCGCCAACTACCCGTTCACGACGATCGATCCCAACGTCGCCGTCGTCGCAGTCGCCGACGAGCGTCTCGACCGCGTCGCCGAGGTGGTCGGCGCGTCCGAGGTGGTCTACGACACGCTCGACATCCACGACATCGCCGGCCTCGTCGCCGGCGCGCATCGCGGCGAAGGGCTCGGCAACCAGTTTCTCGCGCACATCCGCGAGACGGATGCGCTCGTGCACGTCGTTCGCGCGCACGGCGATCCCAGCGTCGTGCACCCGGATGGCCGCGTCGACCCGCTCGCCGACATCGAGACGATCGAGACTGAGCTGTTGTACGCCGACCTCGAGCAGGCCGAGCGCCGCATCGAGCGCGTCGTGCGCAAGGCGCGCTCGGGCGAGCGCGCGGCGGTCGCCGAGCAGGCCTGGCTCGAGCGTTTGATCGAGGCGCTACGCGCGGGGCGCCCGGCGCGGACGGTCCCGCCGCCGCCGGACGCGCGCGACGCGCTGCGCGAGCTCGGGCCGCTGACCGCGAAGCCGGTGCTGTTCGTCGCCAACGTCGACGAGTCGCCGCCGTTCGCGGTGCCCGAGCCGGTCGCGGTGCACGCCTCCGAGGTCGGCGCCCGCGCGATCGCGGTTTCAGCCCGGCTCGAGGCCGAGCTGGTGGAGATGGAGGCGGACGCGGCCGACGAGGCGGCCGCGATGCGCGCCGAGCTCGGCGTCGGCGAGTCGGGTCTACGACGCGTGATCGCCGGCGCGTTCGCGTTGCTCGAGCAGGTCGCCTTCTTCACGGCCGGCGAGGACAAGCCGGCGCAGTCCTGGCATCTGCGCAGCGGTGCGACGGCGTGGCAGGCGGCCGGGCGAATCCATTCCGACATCCAGCGCGGCTTCGTGCGCGCCGAGATCGTCGGCTGGTCGGAGCTGGTCGACGCCGGCGGCTACGCCGGCGCGCGCGATCGCGGGACGCTACGGCTCGAGGGCCGCGACTACGCGATCGCCGACGGGGACGTGATGACGGTGAAGTTCACGCCGTGAGCAATGTTGCGGCGTCACGCGCCTCCTGCCTCCAGGCGCATGGCGAGCCGCTCCATCCCGCGCGCGCGGGCAGCCTTTGCGCCGCCGGCGCTGTCGGTCTCGCGGTCGGCGGGGAGCTTCACGGCGACGCGCTGGAGCGTCGCAATCTGCTTGAAGGCGCGCAGCTCGTCGGCGTGATCGCGCAAGGCCGCGCCGACCCGCGGGCGCTCGCGCAGCGAACGCGCGATCGCCTGCTCGAGCGAGCCGTGATTGCGCAGCAGCTCGCCGGCCGTCTTCTCGCCGATCCCCGGAGCGCCCGGTAGCCCGTCCGAAGGATCGCCGCGCAGCGCGATGAAGTCGGCCACCTGCTCGGGCTCGACGCCGTAGCGTCGGCGCACCTCGGCTCGGTCGACGCGCTCCGGTCCCTGCTTACCGGTGCGCACGTAGAGCACGACGACGCGCTCGCGCACGGCGCCGTAGAGGTCGCGGTCGCCGGTCATCAGCATTGCCTCACCGCCTTTTTCGGCCTCTTCCAGCCCGAGCGAATACAGGAGGTCGTCGGCCTCGACGTCGTCGTGGTCGGTCACGTACCAGCCGAAGCTCGCGAAGAACTCGGGCGCCTGCGCCCACTGTCCGCTCAGCCCGTCGGGCATCGGCGGGCGCTTGGCGTGGTAGCCGGGGTAGAGCTTCACGCGGTAGGGCGCCGCATCGGGGCCGAAACACAGGACGACGGCGCGCGGATGCTGCTCGGCGAGCACGAAGAGCAGCTGGTTGACGGTGCCGAGCAGCGCGTTGACCGGTTGTCCGGTCGCATCGGTGATCGTGTCCGGCAACGCGAAGAACGAGCGGTACATCAACGAGGGTGCATCGACGACTAGCAGCGGGCCGGCCACGGTGGGCGTCAGCCTACGGAGGTGCCCGCCGGTTAGGCTCCGTGCGAGCGCCCAACGACGACAAGGAGCCCGCGGGACGATGATCACGCTCACCGGACTGGACGAGGTCCAGCAGAAGGTCGGCGAGGAGCTTGGCGTGTCGGACTGGCACGAGGTCACCCAGGAGGCGATCGACGCCTTCGCCGAGGTCACGGGCGACCACCAGTGGATCCACGTCGATCGCGAGCGTGCCGCGAAAACGCCGTTCGGCGGCACGATCGCGCACGGCTACTACACGCTCTCGCTGGCGCCGATGTTCTCCTACCGGATGTTCAAGATCGAGGGGTTCGCCTTCGGTCTCAACTACGGCCTCAACCGCGTCCGCTTTCCGGCGCCGCTGCCGGTCGGCGACAGCGTCCGCATGCGCGCCAAGCTCACGGCCGTCGAGGAGCTGCCCGGCGGCGCTCAGATCACGGTCGAGCTGACGTTCGAGCGCGCCGGCGGCGGCAAGCCCGTGTGCGTCGCCGAGGCGCTGTCGCGCGCCTACACGGGGTAGCGGGCATGGCTGAGCGCAGAGCGTCCGACGTCTTCGTCGAGTGCCTCGAGGCCGAGGGCGTGCGCTACGTCTTCGGCATCCCGGGCGAGGAGACGCTGGATCTCAACGAGTCGCTGTCGCGCTCGTCGGTCCGGTTCATCCCCGTCCGCCACGAACAGGCGGGCGCGTACATGGCGGACATGTACGGACGCCTCACGGGTCGCGCCGGCGTCTGCCTCGGGACGCTCGGCCCCGGGGCGCTGAACCTGGTGACCGCGGTCGCCGACGCCTACCTCGACCGCGCGCCGCTCGTCGCGCTAACCGGCCAGAGCGACCTGGAGCGCATGCACAAGGAGTCCCACCAGTACGTCGACATCGGCGCGGTGATGCGCCCGATCACGAAGTGGAACGCGCAGCTGACTAGCCCGCGCATCATTCCCGAGGTCGTGCGCAAGGCATTCAAGGTGGCGGAGGCCCAGAAGCCGGGCGCTACGCACATCGAGTTGCCGGAAGACGTCATGGCCGAGCCGCTGGACGCGGCGCCGCTGCCCGCGCGCGGTGGTATCCGTCGCCCGGAGCCGTCGGCGCAGGACCTGCTGAAGGGCGCCGAGACGATCAGGCGCTCGCTGCGGCCGGTCGTGCTCGCGGGCAACGGCGTCTCGCGCGCGGGCGCCTCGCCGGCGCTGCGCGAGTTCGCGCGCGCCACCGGCATCGCGGTGGCCGAGACGTTCATGGGCAAGGGGGTCCTCGATGCCGACGATCCGCGGGCGCTGGGAACCGTCGGGCTACAGGACCGCGACTACGAGCTGGCCGGCTTCGAGCAAGCCGACCTCGTCATCACCGTCGGCTACGACCTCGTCGAGCACGCCCCTTCGCACTGGAATCCCAACCGCGACAAGACGATCGTCTGCATCGACACCCTCGCACCGGAGGTCGACGAGCACTTCATCACCGAGGTCGACCTGATCGGCGACCTCTACCACATCCTCTCGCGGCTGACCGAGGAGTGCCGCGACGTCCCCTTCGCGCCGTTCGACGACGCCAGGCGCCTGAACGAGCTCGTGCGCGGTCATTTCGAAGCGGGCCGCGACGACGATGCATTTCCGGCGCAGCCTCCGCGCGTTCTCTGGGAGTTGCGCCAGGCGCTGGCGCGCGAGGACATCCTTGTGTCCGACGTCGGCCTGCACAAGCTGTGGATCGGACGCATGTTCCCGGCGCACGAGCCGAACACGGTGCTGATCGCCAACGGCCTCGCGGGCATGGGGTTCGCGGTGCCATGCGCGATCGCGGCGAAGCTCGTGTACCCGGAGCGCAACGTCGTCACCGTGTCCGGTGACGGAGGCTTCTTGATGAACTGCCAGGAGCTGGAGACCGCGGTGCGGCTCGGTACTCCGATCGTCAACCTCGTCTGGGAGAACGGGCAGTACGGATCGATCGCGTGGAAGCAGGACAAGAAGTTCGGCCGGCACTTCGGCGTCGACTTCACCAACCCCGACTTCGTCGCGCTCGCCGAGAGCTTCGGCTGCCCGGGGTTTCGCTGCGAGTCGGTGGAGGACGTCGGGCGTCACCTGCGCCATGCGCTGACACTGGAGCGGCCCTCGCTGATCGTCGTGCCGATCGACTACTCGATCGACGTTGCGTTGTCCGAGCATCTGGGTAGCGAGACAGTCGCCACCTGACCGAGTTGCCACCTGACCGCGTGAGCCCGAGGAGAACAGACCGATGAGCACTGTGACCGCCGAGCAGCAGGTCGTTGACGCCGTCCCGAAGCAGTTGTTGATCGGGGGTGAGTGGCGCGACGCGCAGGCTGGCGCGACGCTGGCCGTCGAGGACCCGTCGACGGGCGAGACTCTTTGCGAAATTGCCGACGCGGACGTCGCCGATGGTGACGCCGCGCTCGCGGCCGCGTCAGCAGCTCAGGCGGCGTGGGGAGCGCACCCGCCGCGCGAGCGCGGCGAGATCCTGCGCCGGGCGTTCGAGGAGATCATCGAGCGCGCCGACGAGCTGGCGCTGCTGATGACGCTGGAGATGGGCAAGGCGGTCGCCGAGTCGCGCGCCGAGGTCGTCTACGGCGCGGAGTTCCTGCGCTGGTTCTCCGAGGAGGCCTCCCGGATCCACGGCCGCTACGCGATCCCGCCGAACGGGCAGGGCCGCATGCTGGTGATGCGTCAGCCCGTCGGGCCGTGCCTGTTCATCACGCCGTGGAACTTCCCGCTCGCGATGGGGACGCGCAAGATCGGCCCGGCGATCGCGGCCGGCTGCACGATGGTCGTCAAGCCCGCGCAGCTGACACCGCTGTCAATGCTCGCGCTGGCCGACATCCTCCAGCGCGCCGGGCTCCCCGACGGCGTGCTCAACGTTCTGACGTCACATAGCTCGGGCAAGCTGATGGGCCCGCTGATCGCCGACTCACGTGCCCGCAAGCTGTCCTTCACCGGCTCGACCGAGGTCGGGCAGAAGCTGATGGCGCAGGCGGCCGAGCAGGTGCTGCGGGTCTCGATGGAGCTGGGGGGCAACGCGCCCTTCCTCGTCTTCGACGACGCCGACGTCGACGCGGCTGTCGCGGGCGCGATGGTCGCGAAGATGCGCAACGTCGGCGAGGCCTGCACCGCTGCGAACCGCTTTCACGTTGCGGCGGGGGTTTCCGATGAGTTCACCGAGAAGCTCGCGCAGCGGATGTCGGCGCTCCGCGTCGGCCGTGGGACAGATCCCGGTGTCGACGTCGGTCCACTGATCGACGACACCCAGCGCAGCAAGGTCGACGAGCTCGTCCAGGACGCGCTCGGCCGCGGCGCGAAGGCGATCGTGGGGGGCACGCGCGTGCAGGGACCCGGGTACTTCTACGAGCCGACGGTACTCGCCGGCGTCCCGGGCGACGCGCGGCTGCTGCGCGAGGAGATCTTCGGCCCGGTGGCGCCGGTGGCCACGTTCTCCGGCGAGCAGGAGGCGATCGACTGGGCCAACAACACCGAGTACGGCCTCGTCGCTTACGTCTACACGCGGGATCTCGGCCGGGCGTTCCGCGTGATCGAGGGGCTGCAGACCGGGATGGTCGGGCTCAACCAGGGAATGGTGTCCAACGCCGCCGCTCCGTTCGGCGGGGTGAAGCAGTCGGGGTTCGGGCGTGAGGGTGGGTTCGAGGGCATCGGGGAGTATCTGGAGACGAAGTATGTGGCGATGACGTTGCCGTAGGGGTAGACAGGGGTCGTGGAAGCTGCCCACGCGGACACGCGCGGCCGAGAACGACAGAGGGCGGAGCCTGAGCCCCGCCCTCCGAAGGACCGTCGGTGATGCCTGCGTGGCCCTATTTGCCGTTGTTGAAGTACTGCATGCACTGACCTTGGTTCTTGAACGGACCGGGGCTCGAGGTGAAGCTGGCGTAGCCGCCGTCCTTACAGGAGTTGGCGCTCTCGTAGGTGAAGAGCTGGTCGTTGACCTGCGAGTTGTCGAAATCGACGGTCTGGTTTGAACCATCCACGACCAGGAAGATGTCGGTGACCGTGTAGCTGCCGTACATGGCTTGGGCATCCGAGTAGGTGTCGTAGAACGTTCCGCCGGGAAGCTGGCTGTCGTCGACCAGGTTGGCCGGAGCAGCCAGATTGCCGGTGTTCGTGTAGACCCCCGGCGGGCATCCGGCGTAGCTGGGCGGGGGACCGATGTAGAAGTTGATGTTCCCGGTCACCGTCCCGTTGGTGACCGTGGCAACAAAGCGAGGAGAGCCGAGGCCACAGGTACCGACGACGAACTGGTAGTCGGTAGCCAGGTTGCTCAGGCCACTCACCGTCAGCCCGGCCGGGAAGGCGAAGTCGACCCCGCCGTAGGCGTTGGGACCGTTCGACGTGGCCTCAGCCGCCGTCGGCGAGGCGTTGCCGGGATGAACCAGGGTGGCGTCGCCGAACAGCGTGTAGCCGCTTGCCGCTGGGCTGTGCGGGTTCTTGGCCATCGCGGCCGATGCGGGCAGGACGACTGCGCAGAGCGCCACCACCGTTGCCACGAGCGTCTTCCTCATTCGAAGCTCCTTTGTTTTCGGCTAGCCTACTGCGTTGTGGGGTGGGATTTTTGGTCGCCCCGACCGTCATGACGTGACTGCGCCGGCACCGGAGCAATACGGCGCGCGGGGTGTTAGGGACCACGATGAAAGGTCTACGGTTTCGGACCAGCGCAGTAGCGTTCTCGACCCTCTGTCTCGCGGGTGTGGCCGTCCTCGTCGGGCCGACGACGATCGCCTCTGCGGCACCGTCCTTCAGACGCGTTGGCACTGCCCCCAGGATCCCTGCCGGGTCGAAGATCGTTGGCACGCTCGCGGACTCGACTCCGATCAAGCTGACGATCGCGCTCGAGCCCCGCGATCCAGCCGCCCTGGCGGCGTTTGCGCAACAGGTCTCGACGCCCGGCTCGTCCGTCTACCGCGACTATCTGAGCACCGCGCAGTTCGCGCAGCTGTTCGGCGCGCCCGCGGCGACCGTGCAGGCCGTCAGGTCATCTCTCCGTGCCCAGGGGCTCGAACCGCGGTCCGCGAGTACAAACGGCCTCTCGATCCCCGTCACTTCGACAGCCGGCGAGCTCGCGCGCTCGCTCTCGGTCAGCTTCGATCGCGTGGCGCTCAGCAACGGGAGGATCGCGTACGCGAACACCTCGACGCCCGCGTTCGACGCGCGCATCGCCGGGCGGATTGAGGGCGTCGTCGGGCTCGACAGCCTCTCCCTCGACCAGCCACCCGGCATCGAGACCACGGGTGCGCATGCCGCCCGGGCCACACCCGATGTGGTGACGGGAGGCCCGCAACCATGCTCCGGCGCGACGGGCGTCGGGTTGCACACGGCTGATCAGATCGCGTCGGCGTACGAGTTCTCGCCGTTGTACAAGGCCGGCGATCTGGGGGCCGGACAGACGGTCGCCCTGGTCGAGTTTGAGGGAAACTTCCCGGCCGACATCGCGGCGTACCAGAGCTGTTACGGCACCAGCGCGTCGGTGACCTACCAAGCGGTGGACGGAGGACCGCCGGCGCCCGTGGCGAGCAGCCATGACGGCCTGGAGACCGAGCTCGACGTCGAGGACGTTGTCGGCCTGGCACCGCGCGCGAACATCATCGTCTATCAGGCCCCCCACACCGGCACCGCGGGCTACGACATCTTCAACGCGATCATCAGCCAGGACAAGGCGAAGGTGATCTCGACCTCTTGGGGGACGTGCGAGGCCGCCAGGGGGTCATCCGCGGCGGCCGCTGAGAACACGCTGTTCCAGGAGGCTGCCACCCAGGGTCAGTCTGTCTTCGCCTTGGCGGGAGATTCCGGCTCGGAGGGCTGTGGCCCCAGTGCGCTGGCGGTGGGCGACCCCGCCAGCCAGCCGTTTGTCACGGGCGTCGGCGGAACATCGCTGACCGCGGTGGGCCCAAGGCCTACCGAATCGGTGTGGAACGACAGCGCGATCAGCAACGGCTCCGGCGGCGGCGGGATCTCGACCTTCTGGCCGATGCCGTCGTATCAATCTGGCGCGCCCGCGTCGTTGCACGTCGTCAACTCGAACTCCTCAGGGACGCCGTGCGGCGCTCCGTCGGGAAGCTACTGCCGCGAGGTTCCCGACGTGTCGGCCGACGCCGACCCGCAGACCGGGTACGCGATCTACTACAACGGAGCCTGGCTCCGCGCCGGCGGCACCAGCGCCGCCACTCCGACGTGGGCGTCCTTCGCCGCGCTCGTGGACGCCTCCAGCGCGTGCGACGGTGTGCCGATCGGATTCGCCAACCCGGCGCTCTACCGGACAGCCGGCGGCAACGCCTACGCGAGTGCCTTCAACGACATCACGTCGGGAAACAACGACTACACGCCTGACGGCAATAGCAGCGGGCTCTTCCCGGCGGGCGTCGGGTACGACATGGCCTCTGGGCTCGGCACGCCGGTCGGATCGAGCCTCGCTGGATCCCTGTGCGCCGACGGTGTCACCGTGACCCCTCCGGGCGCCCAAAGCTCGATCGTGGGCAAGTCGGTGAGCGTGCAGTTGGGCGCGTCGAGCGAGCGTGGGCTGCCGATCGCCTATAGCGCGAGCTCGCTCCCCGCGGGGCTGACGATCGACAGCTCGACTGGACTGATCTCCGGCGCTCCGACGGGGGTTGGAACGAGCACCGCAACCGTCACCGCCCGCGACGCCGCGGGCGCCACGGGCGCCGCCACGCTCAGCTGGTCGGTCGTCGCCCCGACGGTGACCGTGACCCCGCCAGCTAACCAGAGCGGCACGGTCGGGAGGGCGGAAAGACTGCAGATCAATGCCGCCGATACCAACGGCCGCGTACCCGTCTTCATTGCACAGGGGCTGCCCGCCGGCCTGTCCATCAACTTCACCACCGGCCTCGTCTCCGGCACGCCGACGAGGGCCGGTGTGTCATCCGTCGCGGTCACCGCCGCTGACACCAGCGGCTTGTCGTCGGCGACCGCGCACCTCACGTGGACGATCAGCGGCAACCCGACGTCCTCGCACGCGTCGCTCGGCGGTCTCGCCGGCGGACACCCAAGGCTCTCGTTCACACTCACGGCGGGGACGAACGCGCCGGCGATCGTCACGATCACGGTCGCGCTGCCGCACGGACTCAGCTTCTCGCGGCAGGCAAAGACCCTCGCCAGGTACATCGGTGTCAGAGGAGCGGGTGCCAAGCGCTTGAAGTTCACCGCCAAGGTCAGCCACGGCGTACTGACGATCAAGCTCAAGACCGCTGCGACGCGCGTCCAGCTGACGATTGTCTATCCGGCGATCGCAGCGAGCAGCAGCCTGGTCAAGAAGGCCCAGCGCAGGCGGGCCGGGACGCTCAGTGTCACCGTACACGCGTCTGACTCGAGCCGCCGGACGACCTCATTGAGATTGAAGCTCAAGACGACCTGAGGCCGTCAGCCCAAGCAGCCGGAGAACCGGTTGGGGAGGTTGTCGGGGCCCGTAGGAGCATTCGAGGGGGCGCGGACGTGGCCAGGGGGGACGAACCCCGGGCCTTCGATGATCTCACCGTCAAAGCTCGCCGACCAGCAGGGAAGCTTCATCGCCACGCCGTAGCCCATGCCCGCGCTCGACACGGCAGTGCACTGCAGCTTCTGACCGTCCCGTATCACCGGGCTCCCACTCCCGCACTGGACGGCGACGCGCCGGTCCACGTGGAACCTCGTGATCAGCACCGTGCGGATCGACGCCACGAGTTGCTGCTTGGAGGCCGTGCGCACCGGCGTCGGCGTCGGCG
>Ga0182024_10025603_pt1 | contig 10406 bp, 9 predicted proteins | sample P32metaG_FD_120480 | JGI IMG/M metagenome (GOLD analysis project Ga0182024, IMG submission 120480) | Permafrost microbial communities from Stordalen Mire, Sweden - P3-2 metaG (Illumina Assembly) | ecosystem: Environmental > Terrestrial > Soil > Wetlands > Permafrost | place: Sweden: Stordalen...
CACCAATCGCCAGTGGGACGCCCGTGAACAAGACAACGATGAGTTCCTTGCGCCCGCCGGACGCGTGCTGGACTCGATGCTCAGCGAGCACCAGTGCGAAGGTTGGTTGGAAGGCTATCTTCTGACCGGGCGGCACGGGCTATTCAACAGCTACGAGGCATTCATTCGCATCGTCGATTCAATGTTCAGCCAGCACGCCAAATGGCTGAAGGTTACGTTGGAACTGCCTTGGCGTCGGAAAATCGCGTCGTTGAACTATCTGCTCGCCTCCCACGTTTGGCAACAGGATCACAACGGCTTCACGCACCAAGATCCCGGTTTTCTGGACCATGTTATCAATAAAAAGGCCGATATTGTGCGTGTTTACCTGCCGCCCGACGCCAATTGTTTGCTCTCGGTATTTGATCACTGCCTGCGCAGCCGCCATTACGTCAACGTGGTGGTGGCTGGCAAACACGCCCTCCCGCAATGGCTGGACATGGACGCCGCCGTGGTGCATTGCACGGAAGGAATTGGCATTTGGCAATGGGCCAGCAACGACCAAGGCGCCGAGCCGGACGTGGTGATGGCCTGCTGCGGAGACACGCCCACGCTGGAGATTCTGGCCGCCGTTTCCATTCTTCGCAAACATCTGCCCGATCTAAGAATTCGGGTGGTCAACGTTGTCGATCTAATGAAGCTACAGTCTGCCAGCGAGCACCCGCACGGACTGAGCGAAACGGATTACGATTCTCTTTTCACCAAAGACAAACACATCATCTTTGGCTTTCATGGATACCCGTCGTTGGTCCACCGTCTGACCTACCGCCGAAGCAACCAAAACCTGCATGTCCGAGGCTACAAGGAAGAGGGCACGATTACCACGGCATTTGACATGAGGGTGCAGAACGATCTGGATCGCTTCCACTTGGTGCAAGACGTTGTTGATCGCGTGCCCGGGTTGGGCACCAAAGGAGCCTATCTGAAACAGCAGATGCAGGACAAACTCATCGAGCACAAGCGCTACATTGACCAAAACGGCCAGGATTTGCCGGAAATCCGCCACTGGAAGTGGATGATGGGGCCGGGCAGTAACAAAGCCGCGCCGAGGCCATCCGGGATGGGATCGAGAAAGGAGGTCATTCATGCATGAGATAGAGCACAGCAACCACCAGCACGGAGACCCGAATGGCGGCAAAGTTCAGGGCCACCGCCCTTACTGGACACGCGCGCATCGCGATTGGCGTGTTTGGGTGGGCGTCGTTTTGATGGTTGCGGCCATGATTATCTATCTGATGACCGAGGACTTGGCGTGGCATCCTCACATGCAACCGCAGCAGCCGCTTTCAAGCGCCGTCGGAAAATAAGAGAACCTCCAAAGAATCATTATAAATGAATACGCAAGCGCTTATAGATACCGCGAAGGCAATGGTTGCCGGCGACAAAGGTCTGCTGGCGATGGATGAAAGTAATCCAACCTGCAACAAACGATTTGCTAAGTTGGGGATTCCCCAAACTGTGGAGGCCCGGCGCGCCTGTCGGGAGTTGATTGTGACAACGCCTCGTCTAGGTGAGTGCATTAGTGGCGCGATTCTTTACGACGAGACGATCCGCCAGAATAAGAAAGACGGCACTCCCTTTATTAAAGTCATCATCGACGCGGGAATCATTCCGGGCATCAAAGTTGACATCGGTGCAAAAGAGATGGCGGGCCATCCTGGAGAGAAAGTAACCGAAGGTCTGGACGGATTGCGTGATCGCCTCAAGGAATATGTTCAAATGGGCGCCCGTTTTGCCAAGTGGCGCGCAGTGATTGCAGTGGACGATGACATTCCCAGCCGTGGTTGCATCGAAGCCAACGCGCAGGCATTGGCTCGCTATGCCGCATTGTGCCAGGAAACCGCGCTGGTCCCGATGGTCGAACCGGAAGTGCTCATGGATGGCGGCCACACCTTGGAGCGGTGTTGCGAAGTAACGGAGGAAGTCCTCCGAACCGTTTTCAACCATCTTTACACACAACGGGTGATGCTGGAGGGCATGATTCTGAAGCCCAACATGGTGCTTCCGGGATTGACATGCCCCAAGCAGGAAGCTGCGGACAAGGTAGCCGACGCTACCGTGAAGTGTCTCTTGCGAGCCGTCCCCGCCGCCGTTCCGGTGATTGCGTTCTTATCGGGCGGCCAACCCGCTGAATTGGCCTCCGCCCGTTTAAATTCCATGAACGTCCGATTCAAGGCGCGAATGCCCTGGGCGTTGGCGTTTTCGTTCTCTCGTGCCATCCAGCAACCGGCTTTGGAGATTTGGCAGGGCAAGGAGGCTAACGTGTTGGCGGCGCAGCAAGCTCTGTATCACCGGGCCATGTGCAATGCGGCGGCGCGCCGAGGCACATACGATGCCGCGGTCGAGAGGCTTGGCGGGGAAAGTGCGCCATGCGACGGATCATCTGTCAAAGGCTCCGTGGACAAATAATGAAACCAAACATGTGCCACAAATTCATCATCGGTAACTGGAAAATGCATACCACCACCGCCGAAGCCGGGCGGCTGGCTAAGGCGGTCGTGGATGGCGCGGGCATGGAGGATCGCGTATCCGTCGCGGTCTGTCCGCCTTTCCCCTATCTGGCCCTTGTCGGGGGAATTCTCAAAGGCAGCCGCGTCACGCTCGGGGCGCAGACCCTTTATCCCGAGAAGGAAGGCGCGTTCACTGGCGAGGTCAGCCCGACGATGCTGGTCGATCTCGGTTGCAAGTATGTCATCCTCGGACACAGCGAGCGCCGACACAAGCTGGGCGAATCCGATGCGTTCATCAACCAAAAGGTTAAGGTTGCCTTGGCCGCCAGCCTCAATGTGATCTTCTGCGTCGGCGAGACTCTGGACCAACGTAAGGCCGACCAGACCGAAGCAGTGCTTGATCGGCAAATCGTCAAAGGGCTGGCCAGCCTGTCGGTGGATACTTTGGCCCGGCTGATCATCGCGTACGAACCGGTCTGGGCAATCGGCGGCCACGGACAGCACGCTACCCCCCAACAGGCTCAGACGGCGCACGCCCTCATTCGGCGCCGTTTTGGTCAGTTGTTCGGAGAGAAATCGGCTCAAAAACTTGTTATACAGTATGGCGGCAGCGTCAAGCCGGAGAACGCCGCCGCGCTGCTTGCCCAGCACGATGTGGACGGCGCCCTCATTGGCGGCGCCAGCCTCGATGCCGATCAGTTTCTGGCCATCATCCAGATTGGGGTCGGTGAGTCGCAAGCCGAAAGGGAACCAGCATGACAGCAATCGCACAATCGAGAACTGGAAACCTATCCGCAACTATGAGCGGAAAGAAAACAGAGGTCGAAGACGAACTGGAAATTCTTCAGCGCGAATCCTTCAGCTACTTTCTGCATGAGGCCAATCCCGCCAACGGGCTGGTCATCGATAAGACCGCGCCAAATTGGCCTGCCAGCATAGCTGCCACGGGCTTCGCGTTGGCGGCTTACCCGGTGGGGATTGAACGCGGATTCATGTCTCGTGCCGCCGCCGAAGAACGCACGCTCGCGACGCTGCGCTTTTTCTGGAACAGTCCGCACGGCCCTGAATCCGATGCAACCGGCTATCAGGGCTTTTATTATCATTTTCTCGACATGCAGAGTGGCCGGCGCGCTTGGCAATGCGAGCTATCAACTGTGGACACCGCTCTGTTGCTGGCCGGCGCGTTGACGGCGGGAAGGTATTTTGACGCGGATACGGCCGAGGAGCATGAAATCCGCACCCTCACGGACGTACTCTACCGCCGCACGAATTGGCCCTGGGCCCAAAACCAAGGGACAACCTTGACACACGGTTGGAAGCCTGAAAGCGGCTTCCTCAAGTATCGATGGGAGGGTTACGATGAAGCTCTTCTACTCTACATTCTTGCGCTCGGCTCTCCTACATATCCACTTTCTGACAGGAGCTATGCCGCGTGGGGTTCAACTTATCAATGGAAACACTATTATGGATATGACTATCTTTACGCTGGATCGCTTTTCACGCATCAACAGTCGCACATTTGGATTGATTTTCGCGGCATCCAAGACGTGTTCATGCGAGATAAAGGCATCGATTACTTCGAGAACAGCCGCCGGGCCACCTATGTGCAGCAACAATACGCAATCGACAATCCGCTCAAATTCAAGGGTTACGGCGAAAGTTGCTGGGGGATCACTGCGAGCGATGGTCCTGGGCCTGACACCATCAAAGTCGATGGCATAGAGCGGCAGTTCTTTGGTTATCTGGCGCGCGGAGTGCCGTATGGTCCCGATGATGGCACCATTGCGCCCTGGGCAGTAGTGGCGTCGTTGCCATTTGCGCCCGAAATCGTGCTGCCAACGGTGGGCTATTTCATTAACCATGTCGAGTTAAAGGGCGTCAATCCTTACGGCTTCAAAGCCACGTTTAACACGACTTACCCGGATAGATCCAACAATGCTCGCGGTTGGGTATCGCCTTGGCACTACGGGCTGAATCAAGGTCCGATCACGCTTATGATCGAGAACTATCGCAGCGGCTTGTTGTGGCGATTGATCCGAAATTGCCCCTGCATTGTCACCGGGTTGCGGCGAGCGGGTTTCACCGGAGGCTGGCTATGAAAACGAAAATCCATTCCAAGGATTTCCGGGTGCGGCACGGAGAGAAGGTCAAACTCAAAGAGTGGCCGACGAAGGTGAAGCCCTTTTTCAAGTCCAGCAAAGAGTATCAAAAGCTCCTGGAAGAACATGTTGCGGAGTTGAGTTCACTGCAAAACCTTCACGCCGCTTCCAACCGCTACGCATTGCTGCTGATTTTCCAGGGAATGGACGCGGCCGGAAAGGACGGCGCCATCCGACACGTCATGTCGGGCGTCAATCCGCAAGGCTGCGAGGTATTCAGTTTCAAGCAGCCGAGCGAAGAGGAACTGAAGCACGATTTTCTTTGGCGCACGACCTGTCGTCTGCCGGTACGCGGGCGGATCGGCATCTTCAATCGTTCCTATTATGAGGAGGTGCTCATTGTTCGCGTGCATCCGGAGATGCTTCGCAGCCAGGGGCTTCCAGATGAGTTACTCGACGAGAAAAACATTTGGGATGAGCGGTATCGTGCCATTGTGGGCTTGGAGGAGCATCTCCATCGTAACGGCACCCGGATCATCAAAGTCTTCCTCCATTTGTCCAAGGACGAACAACGAAAGCGTTTTCTTGAGCGCATTGATGAGCCGGACAAAAACTGGAAATTCAGCGTCTCGGACGTTCACGAGAGGAAATGCTGGCCGCATTACATGAATGCTTATGAAGCTTGCCTGAACGCGACCAGCACCCGTCACGCGCCGTGGTACGTCGTTCCCGCCGATGACAAGGAGAACGCCCGGCTGATTGTTTCCCGAATTCTTCTTGATGCCCTGAATGATCTTAAACTGGCCTATCCCAGAACCACAGCAAAACGCTGGCGGGAATTGAAATCCATCCGCAAACAACTCTGAAGGAAATCTATGACAAACACACAATCACAAAAACAATATGAAATTGGCATGGTCGGCTTGGGCGTCATGGGACGCAACGTTTTACTCAACATGGCCGACCATAAGTTTTCGGTGGCGGGTTATGACAAGGACGCGGCCAAAGTCGAGGCCTTGCGCCAGGAAGGAAAGGACCGCGCTGTTCGCGGCGCCACAGACATCAAAGAGTTCATCGGCTTGCTCCGCCAGCCGCGCGCAGTGATGATGCTGGTGCCCGCCGGCGCTCCGGTCGATTCTGTCATCAAGGATTTACTGCCGCATTTGGAAAAAGGCGATCTCATCATCGATGCGGGCAACTCCTACTTCAAAGACACTGATTTGCGCGCCCGCACCTTGACGGCGAAAGGCATCCAATTCCTGGGTGTGGGCGTGTCGGGGGGCGAGGAAGGCGCGCGCCACGGAGCAAGCATCATGCCCGGCGGCCCGAAAGAAGCCTACGAGCGGGTGCGCCCTGTGCTGGAAGCTGCCGCGGCGAAGGTCAAAGGCGATCCGTGCGTCACCTGGATGGGCCCGGGATCGGCCGGGCACTTTGTGAAAATGGTCCACAACGGCATCGAATACGGCATCATGCAATTGATCGCCGAAACCTACGACCTGATGAAGCGTGGTTGGGGCATGAACGACGACGAAGCGCATGAAACCTATGCTTCATGGAACAAGGGCGAACTCAACGGCTATCTGGTGGAGATCACCAGCCATATCTTCGCCAAACAGGACGAGAAGAGCGGCAAGCGACTGATCGACGAAATCGTCGGCGTGGCCAAACAAACAGGCACCGGCATGTGGACTTCGCAAAGCGCCATGGAGCTGCAACTGCCGATCCCGACCATCGACCTTGCGGTCGCGATGCGGGACATGTCCGTGTTCACGAAGGAACGCGAGCAAGCGAGCGGAATATATCAGCGAGCCATACGCCGCTTTGCCGGCGACCGCGGCGAGTTCCTCACGCAATTGAGCGGGGCGCTTTTTGTCGCGGTGATCACCACCTATGCGCAAGGAATGGCACTTTTGGCGGTGGCTTCAGACAAGTACAAGTATGGCTTCGATCTTGAAGCCGTGGCCCGGATTTGGCGAGGTGGCTGCATCATCCGCGCCGCGTTGCTGGAAGACATCCGCGCGGCGTTCCACGCCAGGCATGATTTGTCGAACTTGCTACTCGATTCCAACTTGTCGCACAAGGTTATGGAGCATCAGGAAGACTTGCGCCAGGTGATATGTCAGGCGGCTGAGGCAGGGGTGCCGGCCCCGGCGTTAATGGTTTCGTTGGGTTATCTGGACGCCTATCGCAGCGCCTGGCAGCCAGCCAATCTCATCCAGGCCCAGCGCGATTATTTTGGGTCCCACACTTATGAACGAATTGACGCCAAAGGCACGTTTCACACGGAATGGGAGAAGGAATAAGAACCATGAAAACAAACGACCAACTCGAACCGACTGTATTCGTCATTTTTGGCGGAGCCGGCGATTTGACGTGGCGCAAACTCGTGCCGGCCTTGTTCGACCTTTCCCAGGACAATAGCATCCCCGCCCAGTTTTCGGTCATCGCGGTGGATCGCGTTAACATGAGCGACGAAAAACTGCGCCAGCGGTTGCACAGTGGCGTCAAACAATTCTCGCGTCTTGGGAAAGCGAAGGCCGCCGCGTGGAACAAATTCGCCACGCACATTAACTACCAACAAGGCGATTTCAAAAAGCCGCAGACCTATGCGGCTTTGGGCGCCCAATGCGCCAAACTGGAAAAGGAATGGGGCGTCAAAGCCCACCGCATCTTTTACATGGCCACGCCGCCGAGCATGTTTGGCGAAATTCCCAAATATCTGGGCCGCGCCGGGTTGGCGCGCGATCGGGAGCGGACGCGGATTGTAGTCGAGAAACCGATTGGGCATGACCTGGAGTCCGCGCGCGCCCTCAATATCATCCTTGCCGCCAATTTCAAAGAGACCCAAATCTTCCGCATCGATCATTATCTAGGCAAGGAAACGGTGCAGAACATTCTGGCGTTTCGTTTTGCCAATCCACTCTTCGAGCCGATTTGGAACCGGCGCTACATTGACTACGTGACCATCACCGTCGCCGAAACGGTGGGCGTCGAACACCGCGGCGGTTATTACGACCACGCGGGAGCGCTGCGTGACATGGTGCAGAATCATCTGATGCAGTTGCTCTGTCTGGTGGCAATGGAGCCGATGGTTTCCTTTGAAGCCGACGAGATCCGCAATAAGAAGGTGGACGTGCTCCATGCGGCCCGTCCGATTCACCCTGATGCCGTCCCTCAACGCGCCGTGCGCGGACAATATGGGCCTGGCAATAGCGATGGCAAAAAAGTGCCCGGCTATCGCGAGGAAGAGGGTGTGGCGCCCGATTCCAAAACCGAGACGTTTGTGGCGTTGAAGCTGTTTGTGGACAACTGGCGCTGGCAGGACGTGCCGTTTTACTTGCGCACAGGCAAGCGACTGCCCCGCCAGACGTCAGAAATCTCCATCCAATTTCGCGCAGTGCCGCATCGGTCGTTTCCAGCAGAGGCTTCACTCCGCTGGCAGCCGTCGCGACTCGTCCTGTCGATCCAGCCCGACGAAGGGATCGTGCTGGCCTTTCAGGCAAAATATCCGGGGCCGAAGATGCAATTGCGCCCGGTGGACATGCAGTTCAGTTATCGCGAGAGCTTCGATGCTCCATCACCCGAGGCCTATGAAACACTGCTACTGGACGTGATGAAGAGCGATCCCACGCTCTTCATGCGCGCCGATCAAGTGGAGGCGGCGTGGCAGTGGTTAATGCCGGTGATCGATGTTTGGGCGAAGGTTCCTCCCGGTGATTTCCCCAATTACGTCTCAGGCACTTGGGGACCGGAGAACGCTCAGGCCCTGCTGGCTCAAGGAGACAGTTGGCCGTTGCCAACCGAATTGGTGGATCAAAAGAAAACGAAAACGAACCCTAAATCTAAATTGCCCGTATGAAAAAAGATTTTCATTCATCCGCCTGCACACTCTCCATTGACGTAGGCGGCACTGGACTCAAAGCTTCCGTCCTCAATGACCGGGGAAAGATGATCGCGGATCGCGTCTCGGTTGACACGCCGTATCCTTGTACCCCGAATGTTATGGTAAAAGCGCTTGCCGTCCTCGTGAAACCGCTTCCGGCATTCGACCGCGTCTCGGTCGGCTTTCCCGGCTATGTTCGCCATGACAAAATCCTTACCGCGCCCGAGTTCGGGAACGCCATCTGGCAAGGATTCGACTTGGCGAAAGCGCTCAAAGCGAAATTTGGCAGGCCGGTTCATCTGCTCAACGACGCCGACATGCAGGGATTCGCCGCGATTAAAGGCAAAGGAATCGAGTTGGTTGTGACGCTTGGCACCGGGGTAGGGACCGGGCTGTTTCGCAACGGCGAACTGATGCCACATGTTGAACTGGCCCACCATCCGGTGCATGGGAGAAAGGACTACAACGGATATCTCGGCAAAAAAGCGCTGGAAAAAATCGGTAAAAAGGAGTGGAACCATCGCGTGAAACGCGTGCTTAAAATCCTACACAGTCTCCTCCAACCCGACAAAATCTATATCGGCGGCGGAAACTCCAGGAACATCACCTTCAAGTTGGGATCCCACGTCCAACTCATCTCCAACAAGGACGGCATTCTCGGCGGGTTCATGGCGTGGGAAATGTCACCTGGCGCCCCAAAGAAGTCGGTTACCGGCAACGGCGCTACGATGCCATGATGCAGAATAGCGCCCATTTATTTCTGCCGCCGAGCTCTGTCCTGCGGGTGTTGCATCCCGGCTCGCCTCAAGCCCGTTCGATTTATGATATGGGCATCGTGGCGGGCATCATCTTAGCGATCATTTTCGTCATCGTCGCCGGAATCATCGTTTTTGCTCTCATGCGCTTCCGCTGGCGCGAAGGCGAACCGGACCCACATCAACTTGCGGGCAACAGGACGATCGAGATCGTCTGGACGGCGATTCCGTGCGTGATCGTTGTGGCGCTTTTTGCGCTCACGGCGCGCACGATGAACCTGGCCGATCCTCCCCCCCCGCCGGATCCGGACATTGTCGTGACCGGCCATCAATGGTGGTGGGAGGGGCGCTACCCAAAATCGGGTGTCGTAGTCGCCAATGAATTTCACATTCCAGTGGGAAAGGCGATGTCCCTTCGGCTTGAAGCGGCTGACGTGTTGCACGAATTCTGGGTGCCGCAACTGGCGCGAAAAATAACGGCCGTCCCGGGGCATCCGAATCACATCTGGCTTGAGTCGGACGAACCGGGAACCTATCTCGGCATCTGCTCGGAATTCTGCGGAACCGAGCATGCCTGGATGCATTTCCTGATCGTTGCCGAGCCGGAAGCACAGTTCGACGCATGGGAAAAAGCGCAACTTCAAACCGCCGCCACGCCGGCAGGCGGTTCAGCCGCCGCTGGATTCGCGCTTTTCCAAAAATCAATCTGCGCAAATTGTCATGAGATCAACGGCGCCACGGCGCGCGCTCAGGTTGGTCCTGATCTCACGCATTTCGCGAGCCGCCGGCAGCTCGGATCCGGGATTGCCGACAATACGCCCGAAAATCTCCGCCGCTGGATGGCGGACCCGCAGCGGGTTAAGCCGGGGGTTAGAATGCCGGACTTCAAATTCACGGACGAACAGCTCACGCAGATCGTTGATTATTTGGAGACATTGAAATGAACGAGATCACCACAGTCCTGGGTCGCGCGGGCCTCCTGACAGAGGAACAAAGAGAGCACTGGAAGATGGCATGGCTCTCCACGGTCGATCACAAGCGCATCGGCATTTTGTACATGGTCACGGCGCTGTTTTTTTTCGTGATCGGCGGCATCGAGGCGATGTTGATCCGCCTCCAGCTCGCCGTGCCGAACAACACCCTCCTGCATCCGGACACCTACAACATGGTGTTCACGATG
>Ga0182024_10025604_pt1 | contig 10405 bp, 13 predicted proteins | sample P32metaG_FD_120480 | JGI IMG/M metagenome (GOLD analysis project Ga0182024, IMG submission 120480) | Permafrost microbial communities from Stordalen Mire, Sweden - P3-2 metaG (Illumina Assembly) | ecosystem: Environmental > Terrestrial > Soil > Wetlands > Permafrost | place: Sweden: Stordalen...
ACTCCTCACGTCGTCTCCTACGGATTCAAAATGCAGGTGTCGAGGTCACGAGACTCTGATTTTTCTTCTTTTGATCTCCGGTCGGTTTTTAGAATGAGACTCGTTACCTCGTCTCCTACGGTTTTAGCGGCGGTAATTTTCGGTTTCCAGCGTCAGGCGAGCGCGCGACCGGATAAAACTTCCAGAACTGTGGCCAGAAATCTTCATCCAGCGGATGCAGATCGGGATAACCCGGCACGATGGCTCCGCAGAACGGCCAGATTTCCAGTTCTTTTATCAGTTTGGCGCGGACTGGATTTGCCAGGATGTAGAAACAGATTTTGGCGAAGGCGTTCCGTTTCCGTTCTTCCTCGCGCAGGACGTGGTCGTGAGCCTGATGTTGCAAACGATGAGGATGCAGCGCTGCGCCGAGATGTTCGCGCAGAAATTTCATGCCGTTCCGCTGGTCGGAATCGCGGTGCAATCCCATCCAGAGCAGATGAATGTGGTCGGGCATCAGGCAATAGGCCGGGCAGAGCAAGCCTTCGCGCGCGGCGGCGTGCAGCATCAGCTCCCGGAATCGCGCGTGGAACAGTTCGTTGAGCCAGCCGGTGCCGCGCTGGGCAACGGTCATTGTCCAATGGATGACGGCGTCGCCTTGATAAAACCCACGGTTCAGGCGTGGAAGATAAAAGCTGCGGTCTGTTCCTTGGCCGGAAAAACGGATGGCGTCACCGGCTGGAGGCTCGGATTGCATTTGGGGAGAATAGAGCCGACGCACGTCGGCTGCCACAATATTTTGTAGCATCGAACGTGAGTTCGATCATTTTTGAAGCAGGGAAGATTTGAGCAGACTGACGTCTGCTGCTACGGGCGTTATGCATCGAACTTGAGTTTGATCATTCTTAAATCACCGGAAAGATTGATTTGAGCGGACTCACGTCCGCTGCTACGAAATTTTAGAAATAAAAAACCCCGCTCGTTTTGCGGAGCGGGGTTTGAATTTTTAGTTAGAGCGGACTCACGTCCGCTGCTACGAGATCAGGCTTTGCGGCGGCGGAGGGCTAGGAGCGCTGCTCCGCCCAAACTGGCCAAGGCCAGCGTCGTCGGTTTCGGGAACGGGTGCCAACGAGGGCAGGTTTTGTAGCATCGAACGTAAGTTCGATCATTCTTGAAGCAACGGAAGGATTGGTTTGAGCGGACTCACGTCCGCTGCTACGAAATTTTAGAAACAAAAAACCCCGCTCGTTTTACGGAGCGGGGCTGAAAAAACCTAAACTAAACTGTGCAATTACGCTTTTTTGCGGCGGAGGGCCAGGAGCGCTGCACCGCCCAAACCGGCCAACGCCAGCGTGGTGGGTTCAGGAACAGGAGCAACAGTGAAGCTGCCAAGCTGCAATCCGGCCGGCAAATTTGGAGTCGGTGAACTGGATGTTGCTGAAGTGGTTCCAGCAAAAATGCTCGAATATCCTATATAAGAGACAGTTTGATATGTGCCAAAAGCTTCAAGTGCAAAAGTGTAAGCTCCACCTGCGGAACTAGACCCAATTGTTGGAACCAAAACAGCTCCGCCATTAAACCAACCTGCTGATGTTCCAATCGCAGCAGGACCAGACACACCACCCAGTCCGGCAGGCACTGGTGATTCATTGCTGCCAATGACATAATTCAACACAGTCATCTGACTTATCAATGTATCAGTTGATATACCATAAAGCAACTCAACCGATATTTCAGGACCAACACCTTCTCCTGCAGCTGGCCCACTGGCATAGGTGATTCCATTGAGTTGCGTCGAACTGGTATAGTTATTGAAGTTGACCAATCCCTGCGCATGAGAAACAGCGACAGATGCCATTCCGAGAACTGCTATGAATATAGTTTTTTTCATATTACTTGTTTGTTTAGGTTTTGTTTTAGGTTTTGAATGTTAATTCAAATTTTTTAGTTAGACGGCAAAGTTTGCACCCAATTCGTTGGAGTTGTAGTTTGAAGAAAGAATCCTTCAGCCACACCTATAACCGGATTTGTAGCTGCGGTTCCCACTTTCCAAGTGTGCTGAAGCGCTGAATAAGTAAAGGTAGAAAATTGCTGATTTGCAACACTCCACTGTTGAAGTGATGTTCCACCGGAAACCAACAAATCAAAAGTTCCAGCATTTGTTACTACATCACTAATTGGAACCAATGCTCCATACGGCTCAAGGGATGTCGTAATAGCATTAGTCACACTAGCTCCAGGCGAAGCTGCAACTACTGAACCCACAAAGGTATTTGTTATTGCTGTAGTAGCATTATTCAAAAAGAAACCAACTCCAGGTGCCAATGGCGTAGTGTCAGCAATTGATGTTCCCTGCTTCCAATGATGCTGAAGAGCTGAATAGGTATATGTTGAAAATCCAGATCCATTCCAAATCTGAGCGGTCGTGCCACCCGGAAGGTTTTGAAGAACATTCGATATGACGTCATTACCCGTGGTCAAAGGGTTGTTCACGAAAATAAACTGATTAGGCTGAGCCGCGACGCTGACGTATCCAACCACGCCAGAATAAACCTGCGCTTGTGAGGAAATGACCGTGGCAGCAAGCGCTGCAGCCGCAATCAGTAGTGTTTTTGTTCTCATTTTGTCTGTGTGTTTAGTGTTTTTAGTTACCGTGTGTGCGATGAATATCCCAGAAGGTCAAGCGGCTGTCAAATGTTTTTTGAAGTTTTTTTGAACATTTTTTCGGGGCGGCCATTCAACCACGGATTAACACGGATGGACACGGATTTGGCAAGTGTTTTCAAGGGGTTTTCTCCGGTCCACAGCCTCCAGTCCGCAGTCCACAGCCGAAAAAACGGGGTTTTGGCGCGGAAATGCAACATTTTTGAAGTGCGGAATTCGGAGTGCGGGGTGCGGAATTTGGGGTTAACCACGAATGGACACGAATAAACACGAATTTTTGCCACAGAGGCACGGAGGCGCAGAGAGGGGGATTCGGAGTTTTATCCGCAGATTTCGCAGATGAACGCAGATTTTTCCTTTTATCTGCGAAAATCGGCGTCATCTGCGGAAGAACAAAGGCTTTCAAAGCCCGGCGTCTCTGTGGCAAAAATTACGACATTGTTTTCCGCAGGAGCCGAGGTGACGACCTGCCGCGACGGGCGCGAGCACGGCGGGAGGCACAAAGGCACAAAGAACATCCATCAACTCAAAGCCGGAACCGGGAACATCGAACGCCGAACAATGAACTTTGAACATCCAATGAGGGGGGAAACACGGAACCGGGGATTATCCGCAGATTTCACGGATGAACGCAGATTTCCTGTTCTTTATCGGCGTCATCCGCGTCATCTGCGTAAAAACAAGGTCTTTCAAAACCCCGTGTCCCGGCGTCTTTGTGGCAAAAAAGATGTCGGGCACAGAATTGGATAACCACCAAGGCACAGAGAACATCCGAATTTCAGGCGGGAATCCAGACAACGGGAATGCGTTCGCGGCCCCGGTTGCGGCGATACCAGTCAAAATGGCGGTCGTCGGTCACGAGCTTGCAGGCGGGATGAAGTTCGCCGGCGCGGACGAGCGTGGCGTCGGCAAAATCCATTTCGGGCGCGTATTTCTGGAGCAGTGCGGCGAGAAGGAATTTCTCGGCCTCCACGTCGAGCAGAAAATGATAGTCGGGCAGGATCTGTGCGGTGACGGACGGATCGCCGATCAAATGGCCGGCCTCGGTGAACGCGGAGGAGGTGGTCCACAACTGCCCCTTGTGCTTTTCCCAGAATGCCTGCGCCCACTTTCGCCGTGACGGCGTCTTGGCAAACGGGCTGACAATGAAGCTGGCATCAGCGAGAAACATGGCGTTGACGGATGGCGGAACGGATTTTTTCGCGCTCGGTCTGGCCGGGCAGGTCGGGCAGGGTGAACCCGCCCCGGCTCAACAGCAGGCTGGCGGGCACGTCATCCATCTGGCGCGCGGCGCGGCGTCCGGCCTGGCGGAGAAATTCGGCCACGGAGACGCCCTTGCGCCTGGCCGCGCTCTTGAAGAGGGCGCTTTCGTCCCTTTTGAGCCGCATCGGATAAATCATGGTTGACATACAGTGTTGTATATCAAACCAAAAGTGCCTTGTCAATGGTGGCAGGACAAATCTCGCAATTGAGGGACTCCGCGATGATTTTCAGCGCCTGCCCCGGAGGTAATTTTGCACTTCATCGTGATCACCGGCAAAATCAAACACCAGACAGCCCTTGCGCGCCTCAAAAACGAGCCGCCACGCCAGCCCGGTGCGGCATTCGTAAAGGTGACCGCCCAGCTTGCGGATGGCCAGCCCGGAGTGCGCGTGGGGATTGTCAAAACCGTCCAGCAGCAATTTCAACGCGGCGGAAACCTCCGCCTCGCGTCCGGCCTGCCGCACCATTTTTTTGAACCGCCGGGTCAGTTCAACGGAAATCATTTTTGCTCCCGGTGAAGGGCGTCAATTCACCTCGCGCCCGCGCCGCCTTGATGTCCGCGCTGATGCGCTTTTCCGCCGCCGCCATTTCCCCGGGCGTCAAACCGTATTCCTGAAGCGCATAATCGGTGGAAACCAGAATTTTGAGCGAGTCGGGTGTTGGACGGGCTGCCAAGGCAATTGCGTCCGATGTTTGATCAAGCGGGAATCGGTGGGTGATGAGGCTGCGCACATCCAGCCGGCGGGAAAAGACGAGGCGGGCGACTTCGGCTTGCAGCGTGAAGTCGGAGGAATAGCTGCCGATGAGGTCTTTTTCGTCGAGGCAGACGGAGGCCAAGTCAAGGCTGAAGGCTGAAGGCTGAAGGGCGAAGGGCGGATTTTTACTTCTGACTTCTGAATTCTGACTTCTGACTTCCGCCCGCTTGGTATGGGCGAACAACAGAACTTGTCCGCCGCCGCGCACGAGCTGGAGGGCCTGCGTCACGGCGGCGTCGGAGGGGACGGCGATTACCGCACAGTCCAAAGCAGCCAGTCCACGGTCCACAGTTGTCAGTCCAGCGTCCCGATTCCCGTGACTGTGGACTCGGGACTGTGGACTGGAAACTAATTTCGTCCATTTCGCACCGAATTGTCTGGCCAGTTTCAAACGGGATTCAAGCAGGTCGGTGGCGAGGACGTTGATGCCGCGCAGTTGCAGGATTTTTGTGAACATCAGGCCGATCGGCCCCTGCCCTGCGACGAGGACGTTGTCGCCGCGCAAAAGGTTGAGGCGTTTGACGGCCTTCAAAACGGTGTTGACGGGTTCGAGCATCGAGCCTTCCTCGAAGGAATTGCGCGCGGGGATTTTCACGACGCCGGGCAAAACGAAAGGCATGACGCGGACGTATTCGGCATAGCCGCCGCCGGCGGGTTCAAATCCGGCGGTGATGCCGGTGCGTTTGTAGGTCTCGCATTGGGCGAACGAGCGGTGCCGGCAGAAATGGCACTTCATGCATGGGATGTGATGGTGCAGGGCGACGCGGTCGCCGAGCTTGAAAGTGCGAAGTGCGAAGTGCGAAGTGCGGTTCCCCGAACTCCCGGAGCCGATTTTGACGATGGTTCCGGCGGTTTCATGGCCGAAGATGCGCGGGGGCGGGACGGTGCCGTAATGGATTTTTTTGATGTCGGTGGGGCAGACGCCGCAGACGGCGACCTTGACGAGCAATTCATTCGGGCCGATGCGCGGGACGGGGACGGTTTCGAGGCGCAGGTCGTTGACGCCGCGATAAACGACGGCGCGCATGGTCTTTGGGATGGCGGACACGCGGACATTTAGCCACAGTTGAAACAGAGATGAAACACAGATTTTGCGGAAGAAAAACTTTGCCACAGAGGCACAGAGCCGGAGAGTAAAGCAATCATCCGCAGATTCCGCAGAAAGCCGCAGATTTAGAACAGAATAGTTTTTATCTGCGTTAATCGGCGCAATCTGCGGACAAAAACTTCGTGAACCAAGGCTCAGGTTCGCATGAAAATTCAACCGGCTGGCCGCGCCAGTGGAATTTGACGGATCTGGCATGAAGCGCCTGGTTTTCAAAAATCAACCGGGCGCGGTGTTCGTCCGTGAGCCGGTTTTGGACGAGCGCCATATATATATCCTCGTCGCCGCCGTAAAGTTTGTCGCCGACAATCGGATGGCCGATGTGGGCGAGATGGATGCGGATCTGGTGCTTGCGACCGGTATGCGGGACGATTCGCAACAGGGAAAAAGTTGCAGGTTGAAGGTTGAAGGTTGAAAGTTTTGAAAATCTCCGCTCTACGAAAAATTCCGTCTGCGCCGCCGCGCCGTCGGGTCGGACGCAATCTTTGACGGCGACGATGCTGCGCTCGTCTTTGCCGAGCGGCGCGTCAATCGTCCCCTGTTCCGCCGCGACATGGCCGTGGACTATGGCGAGATATTCTTTCTTGATGGCGCGGCTTTCGAGGATTTTTCCAAGCTCGCCGGCGGTCGCGGAATTTTTGGCGATCAATACGACGCCGCTGGTTTCGCGGTCGAGGCGGTTGATGAGATGGGGCGTGGCAGCGAACGTAAGTTCGCTCTGATCATTTTCCAAATGAGCCGATTCACATCGGCTGCCACAATGCAGACGCGCGCGGCCGATGAGGCTGGACATCCCGCCATTTTTCGTGGGATGGCAGACGAGTCCGGCGGGCTTGTTGACGACGAGCAGGCCGCCGTCCTCATAAATGATTTCAAAAAGTTTTTCCAATTGCCGGGAAGCCTGCCAGAGCGCTGCTGCGAGGCAGAGAAAATTGTTTGCATCCGCATGATTGTAAATCGCGTCTGGACTTTGGCGCACATCGCTGGTTTGCTATGGCCATTATGGGTTTTCGAAAGGGACCTCGGTTCAAGAAAAATCTGTCGCCGCATCAGAAACAAATCCGGTTTTTCACCAGATTATGCCTGGTCATCATCATTCTGGCGACCACCCTGATCTTCTGGCTGGCGAACCGTTAGCACCGGATTTCAAAATCCAGCCGCCTTGTTTCCGCCCGGCTTGTCCGGCCTGCGGTTTTGGATTATGCTGCGCCGCGTGAAGGAAAAATGGAACAAGCTGCTGCCGGCCCTGTTTGTCGCGGCGTTCGCGCTGTCGCGGATTCCCGGCCTGCTGCCGCAAAATTTCAGCGCGGCGTATGCGTTCGCGTTTTGCGCGGGCGTTTATTTTTCCAAAAAGATTTCATGGTGGCTGCCGCTTGTGGTTCTGGCGGCGACCGACATCGGATTAAATTTTTATTATCAGCATCATTATCCCGAAGACAATGTCTGGAGCGCGTCAAACCTCGCGAACCTCGCGTTCAATTACGCGGCCTACGCCGTCCTGATTTTTCTTGGCCGGCGGTTCAAGCCGCAGTCCTCCTTCGTCGCGCTGCTCGGCGGCGGGATTTTCGGCGCGGTTCTGTTTTATCTCATCACTAACACGGCGTCGTGGTTCTTCAATCCGTTTCAAAACCCCGAATACACGAAAAGTTTTTCCGGCTGGTTGCTGGCGCTCACAAAGGGAATCAACGGCTGGCCGACAACGTGGGAGTTTTTCCGCCAGACGCTTTTGAGCGGCGGGATTTTCACCGCGCTGTTCGTCGGCGCGGCGAAACTGACCGCGCCCGCGGAATCGCCCGTTGAAAAAACCGCCGGCGCGCGCGATGAGGAACCTGAAACGGAAGCTGAAGAGGCAAAAGCATGAAACGAATCTTGAATCCTTCCGGCAGTTGAATTAATTTCCCGTTGATGAGCATTACCGCAGAAAAAATCGCCGCCGAGGCGCTCGCGCTGCCGGACGATGAACGCGCCTTTCTCGCGCGCGAACTGATCGTCAGCCTCGATTTGGAAACCAGTCCCGACGCAGAGGCCGAGTGGTCTAAAGCGATTGACCGCCGCTCGCGCGAAATTTCCGAAGGCAAAGTCCAATGCCGTCCCGTCGAGGAAACCGTCCAAAAAATCCGCGCCAAACCTCATGCTTCGCGTCGTCAGCCATCCTGAAGCCGACGGAGAACTGGAGGAGCGTCCATCTTATTGGAAACATCGCGAATGAAAATCGGCGTCATCTCCGACACGCACGGATTTCTCGACCCGAAGATTCCGAAAATGTTCGCGGGCGTGGAACACATTTTGCACGCGGGCGACATCGGGTTTGCCTCGATCATTTCCGAGCTGGAAGAAATCGCGCCGGTCACCGCCGTCCTGGGGAACAACGACGCCGGGCTTCCATTTCGAGAAACGGAAACCGTCGAACTCGCGCGGGAAAAATTCCTCATCCACCACATCGTTTATCCGCCTGAGCCGTCGGACAAATTGAAATTGCGGATTGCGCGCGAAAAACCGGACGCCGTCATTTTCGGCCACACGCACAAGCGTTTTTGCGAAACCATCGGCGGGATTTTGTTTTTCAACCCCGGCTATTGCGGCAAGCCGAGGTTTGGCGCGGAACGCAGCGTCGCCATTTTGCATTGCGACGAAAAGGAAATCCGCGCGGAATATTTTTCGCTTTGAGTTTGTCCGCAGATTTCGCAGACGGACGCAGATTAAAAAAACCGCAGGCAAAATCTGCGTTGACCTGTGAAATCTGCGGTTAAAAGTTTTACGCTCTGAATTGCTCTGGACAAACATTTCCCGGATGCCCAAAGTCGGGCCGTGAAAAAACCGGAAATTCAATGGCTGGACAAGCCCGAAGATCATGATTATCCCGCCGCGTTTTCCTATTTGAGCCTCGTTCACGACAAGGAACACGCCAAGCGGCTCGTGGCCGCGCTCCAGGCCGCGCCAACCGTCCAGTTCAAGGCCAAGGATATTTTCAGGGCCTCGGGATTGTCGCTGCTCGGCATCAGCAATTCCCACGTCGAAAAGGACCGCGTCAAAATCCGCGCGCGCAAGAAATTGTCACCGCTTCTGCTGGCGCGCGACGCAGGCGGCGGAAAAGTCGTCATCGCAGACGGCTATCACCGCCTTTGCGCCGTGTATTCGTTTGATGAAGACGCGCTGATTCCCTGCAAGATCGTTTGAATAATCCGCAAATGCGCAGATGGGCGCAGATTAAAAAGCCGCAAATAAAATCTGCGTCAATCTGTGCAATCTGCGGACAAAAGCTCTTCAACGGCGGCGTGGATTTCCTCGGTGGTCGCCGCCGGCGGCAATGAATTTCCGAAGCGCACGGTGACGGGATAAAAAATCCGGTGCGGCCATTTCCAGAAAAATTTTCCGCGCTCGTAGCTGAAGATGCTGCCCCACACGCCGACGAGAGCGATTGGAACAACCGGCGCGTCCACATTTTTCATGATGCGCCCGGAGCCGCGCTGGAATTCGTTCATCCCGCCCGTGCGCGTGATTTTTCCCTCGGCGAAAATGCAGACGACCTCGCCGGCGCGGATCGTGTCGGACGCAGTCTGCAGGGATTTCAACAATTCGCGCGGGCCGAAATTCGCCGCGATGGGAATCAGTCCGAGAATTCCGCCGAAGGGCTTTATCCACCACAATTCGTAATAGCTTTTGTCCATGATGAAATGGATTTTGCGGTCGGTCGCGGCCATGAGCAGCGGCGCGTCCACGAACGAAACGTGGTTGCAGACGAAAAGCGCGCCGCCCTTTTCGGGGATGTTGTCCCGGCCCTCGACGCGGATCCGGTAAATCGTCCGCGTCACAATCCAAAGAATAAACCTGACCAGCGCATCCGGCAAAAGCACCAGCGCGTAAATCGCGCCGACGAAAGTCAAGATGCCGCCGAAAAGAAAAATCTGCCGAGGCGAGCATTGCGCAACGTCCGCCAGCAAATAATAAGTGCCTGAGGCGAGAAAAACGCCGACGAACGAAAGCAGATTGGCCGTTGCAAGCATTTCACCCTTTCTGGCCTTGTCGGGCCGGTGCTGCAGCAGCGCGGCGACCGGCACGATGAAAAAGCCGCCGAAAAATCCGAGCAGCGCCAGTAAAACCAGGTCGCCGTGAAGCGAGAATTGCGGCGACGCGAGCAGCGCGGAAAAAATGGAAAGCCCGAATGCGCCCAGCGGCACGAGGCCGTATTCGATTTTGCCGCCGGACAAAAAGCCCGCCGCGACGCTGCCCAGCCCGATGCCGAGCGCAAGCGCGACGTTGAGGATTCCGATTTTGGTTTCGTCAACGTGCAGGACATTTGCGCCGAAGAAAAACAGGTTCAGCAAAAGCAGCGCGCCGATAAAATTGAAATAGGTGTTGCCGAGAAACGCCAGCACGAGCGGACGGTCTTTGCGGATGGCGCGGAGCTGCTCAACGATTTGGCCGATGAGGTCGTCACGGAATTTTCGCGACGGGTCGGCGGCGGGCACGCGCGAAATGCCGAGGCTCGTCGTCAAACCGAAAATCGCGAGCGCGATCAAGATGATTCCCGACCAGAATTGTTCACCGTGGAATTTTTTGGCGAAGAAGGCGGCGGCGACGGTTCCGAAAATAATTGCGGTGAACGTGCCGAGTTCGAGCAGGCCGTTGCCCCACGACA
>Ga0182024_10025605_pt1 | contig 10405 bp, 7 predicted proteins | sample P32metaG_FD_120480 | JGI IMG/M metagenome (GOLD analysis project Ga0182024, IMG submission 120480) | Permafrost microbial communities from Stordalen Mire, Sweden - P3-2 metaG (Illumina Assembly) | ecosystem: Environmental > Terrestrial > Soil > Wetlands > Permafrost | place: Sweden: Stordalen...
CCGCCGGCGCGGGTGGATTACTCCGGCGGCGCAAACGTAAGCCATGCCACAATTCCAGGGTCTGACCGAGCCTTTCGGCCGGTGATCGCTCCTATTATCATTGGGAGTGGAAATAGTGACCGAAACATTCCAAATACCGCGACGCGATGATCCCCAAGGCGCCATGTGCCGCCCGGCGTGGCTGGCAGTATGTCTGGCCCTCGCCTGGTGCCTGCCGGCATTCGCGGCTGACGTTCAATCGCCGACCACGGCGCCGTCCGATTCGAAATATTCGGCCCTCATCGATCAACTCGGCGACGAGGATTACAGCGTGCGCGAGTCGGCCAGCGGAAAGCTGCTGGCGGCGGGGGATCAGGCCAGGCCGGCACTGGAGAAGGCGGCGGCCAGCGATAATCCCGAAGTCCGCTGGCGGGCGCAGGCGTTGCTCAAACGCATGTCGGTGTCGCCTATGCCCGGTGAAGCACCGCCGGGAACGCTCGGTGTGCAGCGAGGACTCAGTTTCAGTTCCTCCGTGCAGAACGGCATGCGCATCACGCAAATGACGGCGAACGGGCGCACGGTTGAAATCGAGCAGGGGACGGCCGGCATCACGATGTCCGTCCGCGGCTGGCTCGACGGCAAGCCGGACACGGAGCATTTTCAGGCCCGCGATCCCGATGCGCTGCGGGAGTTGTCGCCGCAGGCTTACGCGCTGTGGCAGCAGCTTGGCTCGGGGACGGGGCAATTGATGCTCGGCAGGGGATTCGTCGGCGGGCCGATTTTCGTGCGCGGCGGAGCGCTGATCGTCGGCGGGCCGCCGCAATTGGTCGTGGCGCCGCCGCAAATTGATGATTTGACGACACTACGAAACAACCTGGCGGGGCAGATGGATCAGGCGAAGCTAAGGCCGGATCAGCGAAAGCAGATACTCGATGAGCTTCAGCACGTGCAGGCGGAGCGCGACGCGATCGGCCTCGCGCCCAACGCCATGCCGGCCGATGCTCGCAAGCTGCAGGACGCATACCTGTCGTCCTGTGACGATCTGCGCAAGCAACTGGCGGCGCTGAAGCTGCCCGATCCGGGGGCGGCGCTGCCTCCGCCGGCGTGGGCGCGGCTGGGCGTGACGATCGGGCAGCTTGGGGTTTTGGACGGAGTTGGCCAGATCGCCAGCGTCGAGGACGGTTCACGTGGCCAGAAGCTGGGGCTGCAACCGGGCGACATTGTGCTGAGAATCAACGGCACGCCGACCCGGACGATCTCCGATTTGCGCAACGCGGTGACGGCGAACCGGCAATTGGTGGTGTCGGTGATTCGCAACGGCCAGATGATCAGTTTGCGCGAAGCCGCGCCCGTGGCTGCGCCGCAATAGATCAATCGCCTTTTTGCGGGCGGAGAGTTACTTCGCTCAGCGATCTCGGTTTGAGGGCGGCTAACGCACCCTCAATGGCGGAAGAGAATGGAAGCAAGTCGGGCAGGCGATTGGTTGGAGCCAGGACGACAATCACCGCGATCGGAAGCGCGGCGAGATCCTACTGATGCTTGAGATTCTTGTCGATGGTCAGGACGACATCAAACTGAGACGCGGCCGCGGCGAGCAGGTCGCCGTTTTGCAGTCCTTCCCACCCCATCTCGCCGGCCGTGAGAACCTTGTGAGCGGGAAAAGATTTCTTGAGCCGGTGCGGAAGGCAGTGGTCCAGAAGAATCTTCACCGACTCGTCCACTCGTCGAGGAGCCGCGAACGCGACATGTCCAGGACTGCCACCGCCTGTTCGCGGGGGATGCCGGGGAAGTCATCGAGGAATGTCTGCATCGCGTCGCCCGCTTCGACGTGGTCGAAGAGGCTCTTCACGGGAACGCGCGTGCCCGCGAAGCAGGGGGTTCCACTCAGGCGCTTTGGATTCACCCAGATGATTCCGAAGAGCGGATGACCCGGCTGGATGAGATCGCCGACAATCGCGTCGGCTGAAAGATGCCTCGCTGCGGGCGATGGATTTGCGGCAACTTGAGTCATTGAAACCGCCTTTGTGTCGGTTCTGATTCTATCATCGGTCGCTCGCCGACGTCTACTGCGCGTGCACCATCGCCCGTGGCTCCGCCGCGGTAGTGTGCGCGATCGCCAGAAGGGGAATCGCCGCCAGTGCGCAAGCCGCGCCGAGGGCGAATGGCAGCATGATTCGCCCGTCGGCGACAAACACGTTGTAGACCACTCCGGCCGCGAGGCTGGCGGTGAGCTGGCCGACTCCCGTCACGGCGTAGTACAAGCCGATGGCGCCGGCGCGCTTTTCGTCGGGGACGATGTCGCTGATCAACGCGCCGGTGACGCCGTCGGTCATGGCCTGATAGACGCCGTAGATCGCCAGCAGAATCCACGGCGCCCAAGCGGCGCGAAAAAGAGCGAAGCCGGCGTAGACGGCGGCGTAGATGGCCCATCCGGCGATCAGCAGCGGCTTGCGGCCGATGCGGTCGGAGAGGCGGCCCAGAGGCTGCGAGCAGGCGGCGTAGATCACGTTGTACATGGTGTATGCAAGGATCACGACGCCGAAGGTGAGGCCGATCTGGCTGGAACGGAGAATCAGAAACGTGTCGCTGCTGTTGCCGAGGGAGAAGACGAACGCGGCCAGGACGATTTGCCAAAGCGCCGGCGGAAACGATTGAAAGATCGGCGGGGGTTTGCCGCCGGTTTTGGTCGGCTCGCCCTTTCGCGGCCGGATCTCCCGCACGGCCGTGACGCAGGCCACGGCGAGCAGGCCGGGGATCAGGGCGATGAAGAACAGTCGTGACAACGGCAATTGGCGAAGAGTTTCGGCTTTCGCATTTGCGCCGAAGACGGCGGAGCGGCCGGCGATAAACGCGATGACGCCGAGCGTGACCAGCGGGCCGATCACCGCGCCGCAGGTGTCCATCGCGCGCTGAAATCCGAAGGCGCGGCCGCGGGATTTCGCATCGGTCGAGGCGGCGAGCAGCGCGTCGCGGGCGGCATTGCGGACGGATTTGCCCAGCCGGTCGGCGGTTCGGCCGAACATGAACATCGGCCAGCCGAGAACGAAAGCCGAGAGGCCCATCAGCGGTTTGCTCACGGCGGAGATGAGATATCCTGCCAGCACGAAAGGCTTGCGGCGTCCGAAGCGGTCGGACAGCGCGCCGCCGAGCCAGCGCAGGGCGCTGCCGATGCCTTCGGCCACGCCGTCGATCAGGCCAAGCAGAGCTGGGGATGCACCGAGCGTCGCGATGAGGAAGAGCGGGATGATCGGATAGAGCATCTCCGACGCCGCGTCATTAAAGAGGCTGACCCAGCCGAGAATCAGGACGTTGCGCGATGCGCCGGCGGATCTGGCGTCAGGCTGCCTGCGCAACGCAAAACCTCCGCTCAGGTCGCGTCATTGGAGCTTTGCGCCATCTGCTTCTCGCCGCCGGCCGCCGCGGGCTGCGGGGTGTCGCTCAGCGCTTCAAAGTACAGGTGCTTCTCGCCGCCTTCCTCCTGGCGGACGGTGATGCGGATGAGGTTCTTGCCTTTGAAGTTGCCGCGCAGAATCTCCTCGCTCAATTGGTCCTCGACGTGCTGCTCAATGGCCCGGCGAAGCGGACGCGCGCCGAAGTCGGCGTCTGTGCCCTTGTCGATGAGGAAATCCTCGGCCTCCTTGTTGATCTCAAACCGCAGGCCGTGGTCGGTGAGGCGCTTGGTGACTTTCTTCAGTTCCAGCGAGACGACCAGCTCCAGGTTTTCGCGGCTGAGCGGGCGGAAGACGATCACGTCATCGAGGCGGCCGATGAATTCCGGCCGGAAGTGGCGCTCCACTTCCTTCATGACGGTGTCCTTCATCGTCTTGTAGTTTCGCTCGGTCGATTCGAGCTTGCCCTTGGGATTGAACCCGAACTCCGGGCCGCCGCCCTTGATGAGATCGGACCCGATGTTGCTGGTCATGATCATGACCACGTTGCGGAAGTCCACATGCCGGCCGAAGCTGTCGGTCAGGCGGCCTTCCTCCATGATCTGGAGCAGCATGTTGAAGACATCGGGGTGCGCCTTCTCCACTTCGTCGAGCAACACGACGCTGTACGGCCGGCGGCGGATGCGCTCGGTGAGCTGGCCGCCTTCCTCGTAGCCGACGTATCCCGGCGGCGCGCCGATGAGGCGGCTGACGTTGTGCTTCTCCATGTACTCGCTCATGTCGATGGCGACGAGGGCGTCCTCGTCGCCGAACATGAACTCGGCCAGCGCCTTGCTGAGCAGCGTTTTTCCAACGCCGCTGGGGCCGAGGAAAAGGAAGCTGCCCATCGGGCGATTGGGGTCTTTGAGGCCCGAGCGCGCCCGGCGGATGGTCTTGGAGATGGCCTTGATCGCCTCATCCTGCGAGACGACGCGCTTGTGAAGCTCGTTTTCCAGTTCGAGCAGGCGCTGAGCCTCCTCTTTTTCAAGTCGGGTCAGCGGAACGCCGGTCATCTTGCTGACGACCTCGGCGATCACTTCCTCGTCCACGACGCCGTCGACTTCCTTGGCCTTCTCGCGCCAGCGGCGCTGCTCGTCTTCCTTCTTGGCCTCGAGCGCTTCGGAGCGGTCGCGCAGGATGGCGGCCGATTCGTACTCGGCGTTCTTGACGGCCTCTTCCTTCTGGATGTTCAACTGGACGATCTGCTCCTCCAGCTCCGCGAGGTTCGGCGGCTTGCTCATGCTGCGCAGGCGGATGCGAGCGCCGGCTTCGTCGAGCACGTCGATCGCCTTGTCCGGCAGGCAGCGGCCGGTGATGTAACGATCCGACAGGTCCACGGCCGCCTGCAACGCCTCGTCGCGGATTTCGACGCGATGGTGCTCTTCGTAGCGGTCGCGCAGACCCTTGAGAATCTCCATCGTCTCCGCCTTGCTCGGCGGATCGACGGTGATCGGCTGGAAGCGGCGGGCCAGAGCCGCGTCTTTCTCAATGTATTTGCGATATTCGTCGAACGTCGTCGCGCCGATGCACTGGATTTCGCCGCGCGACAGTGCGGGCTTGAGCACGTTGCTGGCGTCGATCGCTCCTTCAGCGCCGCCGGCGCCGACGAGGGTGTGCAGTTCGTCGATGAACAGAATCACGTTCTTGGCGCGGCGCACTTCATTCATCACGGCCTTGATGCGTTCCTCGAACTGGCCGCGGTATTTCGTGCCGGCCACCATCATGGCCAGATCGAGCACGACGATGCGGCGATCGTGCAGAATCTCCGGGACCGTACTGGAGACGACCATCTGGGCCAGGCCCTCGACGATCGCCGTCTTGCCGACGCCGGCTTCGCCGAGAAGAACGGGATTGTTCTTCTGGCGGCGGCAGAGAATCTGAATGACGCGTTCGATTTCATTCTTGCGGCCGATGACCGGATCGAGCTGTCCTTCTTTGGCCAGTTCCGTCAGGTCGCGGCCGAAGCTGTCCAGGGCGGGAGTTTTGCTCTTGCCCTTCTGACCCTGCTTTTCCTGAGGTTGTGTTTCGTCAGTTTCCACGCCAGCTCCCAGAATGTTCAACACTTCTTCGCGGACTTCTTCAAGCTTCAATCCAAGGTTTCGCAATACCTGCGCCGCGACGCCGTCATGCTCGCGGATCAGCCCAAGCAGAAGGTGCTCGGTGCCGACGTAATTATGATTGAGGTTCCTCGCCTCTTCGATGGCGTACTCAATCACTTTCTTCGCCCGTGGCGTCTGCGGCAGCTTGCCCATGGAGATCATGTCGGGACCGCTCTTGACGAGCTTCTCGACCTCCAGCCGCACCTTGCGCAGGTCCACGTCCAGCGTCTTGAGCACATTGGCCCCAACGCCGGAGCCTTCCTTGACCAGTCCGAGCAGAATGTGCTCGGTGCCGATGTACTCGTGATTGAAGCGCTGCGCTTCCTGATTGGCCAGGGCCATGACCTTTCGGGCACGGTCCGTGAATCGTTCAAACATGTTGTCCATCTCCGTATGGCCGGCTGTTCGGTCGCCGGCTCCTCATCGAAAAGGCCGCTCGGTCCATGCTTTCTCGCAATCCTTTACCCTTCGTTCGGGAGATTGTAGGTCGGCCATGCCTCGGATCAAGCGGTTGCGTTCCTCCGTGAAGCGTCGCGCTTCAAATTAGCGCACCGCAACCTTTCTACGATATCGGCCTAATTATGGTTCTCGTTGAAGGATTGGGCCGGGTTCGCGGCGTACGATATGATAGGGGACGGATGACCCAGCTCTCGCAAAACAAGGCGTTATCGCTGATCGAGGATCAGCTCGATTCCATCGGGCAAAAGCACAGGCTCGCGCAGATCATGCGCGGGCTGATGCTCTGGACGGCCTGGGGCATCGTCGCCGCGACTGCCGCCGCGCTGGCGGCCGACGCCTTCGGGCAGGGAACGCCGGCGCTCTGCGTCGTGGCGATTCTGGGCGTGTGGTTATGCGCCTCGGCCCTGTTTTGGATCGCTCGTCCGATCATCACACGCACATCAACGGTGACAACCGCCCGTCTCGTCGAGCGGCGGATCGGCGGACTGCACAACGGCCTGACCAACAGCGTTCTGCTCGCCCGCTCACCCGACATCGCGCACAACCCGTGGCTGGGGATGATCTACGAAGAAGTCGCCGCCAACTGCCGGCGCCAACCGCTGCACGATGCCGTGAAGTTCTCAGACCTTGGCCCGCTGGGACTGCGCCTCGGCGGCGTCACGGCGGCGGCGCTGCTGATCGCGTTCTTCGCCGGCGGGCGCGTCGCGCACGGTTGGCAGCAAATGCTCGCGCCCAGCCGGTTTGTGCCGAAGGTGGGAAAGGTTGAAATCGTCGATGTGCAGCCCGGAGACGCGACGCTGGTCGCCGGGCAGCCGCTGGAGATTTCGATCCAGGCCAACGGCCCGCAGAGTCCGCCGCCGGCCGCCCGGCTTGTCTTCGACGGCAACATGATTCAAGCCGAGTTGCCCGCCGCCGTGGGGACGGGAGCGGGGCAGTTAGGTTATTCGTATCGCATGGATCATGTCGATGTGCCGCTGCGATATCGCGTCGAAGTCGGCGGGACGCAGACGCGCTGGTACTCGGTGCAGATCGTCCCCGGTGTGACGCTCGACGGCTTGCAGGTGCACATCACGCCGCCCGCCTACACGCTTCTGCCGGCTCGCGATGTTTCCATGTCGGGGCAGGATGCGGCTCATGCCCAGATCATCGTGCGGCAGGGCAGCCGCGTGGAGATTGGAGCGGCGATCAACGTGCCGATGAAGCGGGCGGTTCTGATGGTGGATAATCAATCGCCGGCGGACATGGCGGCGGCGGCGGCTAACCGCCAATTCACCGGCCGCACCACCGTGATGGCCGACTCGACGGTCTTCGTCGGCGTTCTTGGTGGCGACCAGGTCATTGCCAAGCTGCCGGAGAACGGGCTGAGCATTCACTGCATCCCAGACGCGCCGCCGACGATCACCATGCGTTCGCCCGCCCAGGACGAGACGATCGCGCCGACGCACGATCTGACGATCACGGCCGACCTCCGCGACGACTTCGGCGTGAGCAGCGCCCGCCTGCTGGTCGGCTTCGGCGACGCCGATCCGCAGCCGCTGGCCGCCAGCGAGCAGCGCTTCGCCGATGGCGGAACAGCCCGGCAGGTTCAGTTTCCGCTGAAGCTCACGGCCGATCAGGCTCAGCATGACAGCATCGTCACGGTGCAGGTTGAGGCAACGGACAATCGCGATCTCACGGCGATCGCGGCGGATCTCGGTCCGCAGAGCGCCCGAGGCCGGAGAATCGTGATTCACATGCGCGATCCGGCGCAGATCGCGTTGGAGGCGGCCGCGCAGGCGGATCAGCTCGCGGCGAAATTGCGCGAGATGATCAAGCTGCAGCAATCGCTGCACGATCGAACCGTCGCGCTGCTGCCGGCGACGCGGCCGAGCGAAGTGGATCGCACCGTCATGGGCAACATCGGCGGCGGGCAGTCCGATCTGCGGCAGGCGATGAAGACGGCTGGGCAGACGGATGGAACGGAATTGGAGCAGCGCGTGCGTGTCGTCAAAAAGACGCTGCTGGTCCTATCGGTGAGCACGGCGACCGAGGCGGTTGATCTGGCCAATGAGATCGTGGCCGAACCGCTGGCCGCGAAACAGGCGGACGAGGGCGCGCAGTTGTCGGTGAAACAGGAGAGCATTGTCGCAACGCTTGCGGAGTTGCTTGCCGGACTCGGCCCTGTCGATGATCCGGCGACGCGGTCGAGCGTGGCGGGTTCGCCGCCGATGCCCAGCGAGGCCGATGCGTTCAAAAAACTGGACGAAGCGCTGGCCGCCTATGAGAAGGATCAGCGGAGAATTCTCAATCAGACCGCGCCGCTGGCCAAGAAGCCGGTGGATGATTTCGATCAGAACGACAAGAAGAATCTGGCCGATCTGCAAGCGGCGCAGGACAAGCTTGATGCTTTCATGCAGCAGAATCTGGCGGATTTCGCCAAGGGGGCCAGGCAGGACATGTCCAATCCGGCGCTGCTGAAGGAGTTGATGCAGATCTACACCGATGTGACGATGGCCAAGAACGCTTTGGCCGCGAAATCCGCCGAGACAGCTGTCCCGCTGGAGCAATCAGGTCTGGACGATGCCAAGAGCCTCAAGGCGAACATCGAAAAGTTTCTGAACGACGCGCCCGATCGCCAGTCGCTCACGCAGGCGGATGAGCCGAACGAACCCGACCCGGCCCAGGCGGAATTGCCCAAGGAATTGCAGGACATGATCGGCGACCTGCTGGAACAGCAGGAGGATTTGGATCAGCAGATGCAGCAGTCAGCCAACCGGCAAAGCTCGATGGACCCGATGGCCGGCTGGACCGCTAAGGACGGCCCGATCTCGGACAACTCGGCCCAGGGCATCTCGTCGAACGTGCTGCCTCAGAACAACGACGTTCAGGGCCGCAGCGGCGAAGGTCGCAGCGCCCAGAGCAGCGGGGAATTCGTCGGCGACAAGGCCAGCGGCAAGGGCGGTCGCAATACGCCGACGCGGCTCGATCCAACGCCGTTTCAGGCCGGCCAGGTTCAGGACTCCAGCAAGGATCCCGCCGGCGGCGCTACCGGCGGCGGCAAGATCAGCGGCATGGGCGCGTCGGGATTGGAAGGCCCGGTCCCGCCCAAACCGCAGCAGGAAATGAAACGCCTCGCCCAGATGCAAGCGCAGTTGCGCAACGAAGCGGAGCGGCTGAACCTTCAGTACAAGCTGGGACGGTATGACAACTTCAAACTGCTCCAGAGCATCGTGGAGATGCGGCAGGTGGAATCCGATCTTCACGCCAATCGCTACGCCAACGCGCTGCATAACACCGACGTGCTGGTGAACGATCTGACGACCAGCGACATTCTTCTGGGCGGGCGGATTCAGGTGCAGCAGGACACGACGCCCACGGCCAGCCATCGGACGCAGAAGGAGATTGACGACGCGGCCGAGGGGGATTTGCCGCCGGTCTGGTCGGAGGCGCTCAAAGAGTATTATCGCAAACTGGCTGAGCAATAACTGGATCGAAGAACCATGAAGCTCGACGTTGTGGACAGTGCGCCCGCCTGGTACGCCGACGGGCTGAAGTTCACCTGCACGCAATGCGGCAACTGCTGCACGGGCGGGCCGGGGTTTGTGTGGATCAGCGAGGAGGAGATCGGCCGGCTGGCAGAGTTGCTGGAGCTGTCGCGCGAACAGACGATTGAGCGCTATTGCCACCAGATCGGTGACCGCACCAGTTTGCGCGAATCGCAGAACGCACAGGGCTTGTACGACTGCATCTTTCTGAAGGAAGGTTCCGGCGGCAAGCGCATCTGCGGCGTCTACACCGCGCGGCCGCTGCAATGCCGCACGTGGCCGTTCTGGGCGGGGAATCTGGCGAGCCGCGAAGCATGGGACGCGGCGGCGGTGCGATGTCACGGCATGAATCACGGGCGGCAGTTCTCGGCTCTTGAGATCGCCACAATAGCCGAAATGCGCCCGTCGTCTTGACGGTACTGCGATTACTTCGTCATACGTTTTAGCGCTGCGGCATGCCGGGTATCGTCCCGTGTCCATCAGCGCCTGACGTTCGAGCAGCCGGTCGGTGGCGTTAAATTCGAGTAGCGCTGCAGTGGCTGTGCCGATTTCAGTCACTCCGAGAATCGTGATTCCATCCAATCGGAAATGGTCCGCCCATAGGTCCGTGCGCGGATTGAACAACCGAATGACTCCACTCGATGACGGCGAGATCGTTGCAATATCGCTGCCCTTGAAGCGATTGCAGAAAACACATGCGAAGGCCAGATTTGACTCGACGGTCTTGCCGCCATGCTTTTGACTGATGACGTGCTCGATCTGGCAACCGAGAAATGTGTCATGTTCGTGGATCAGGCAGTATTCGCAGAGGTTCTCAGCGCGGTCGGCGATGAGCCATCGAAGGCTCGCCGAGACGTGACTACTCATCATCGCCGCATCGACGCGCTCGGGCCTTGGCCAGGCGCATCAGGTGCTC
>Ga0182024_10025606_pt1 | contig 10405 bp, 9 predicted proteins | sample P32metaG_FD_120480 | JGI IMG/M metagenome (GOLD analysis project Ga0182024, IMG submission 120480) | Permafrost microbial communities from Stordalen Mire, Sweden - P3-2 metaG (Illumina Assembly) | ecosystem: Environmental > Terrestrial > Soil > Wetlands > Permafrost | place: Sweden: Stordalen...
CCGGCGTTGGTCGCAAGACGGCGATGCGGTTGCTCGTCGATCTGAAGTCGCGCTTCGGAGAACTTGACGGAGCCATCTCCTCGGCGGTGTCGCTGATCGGAAGGGTTCCGTCACCGGCGGGCGAGGTTGCCGAGGCGCTTGGACAGCTCGGCTACGGGCCGGAGGAGATCAGGACGGCCGTGCGCGCGCTTCCGGCCGATGGCGACGTGGAGGAGCTCCTGCGAAGGGCGCTCCGAGAGCTGGCTCCGCGGCGATGAGCCCTCGCAAGGAGGTCATCCGCGAGAGCACGTTGCCCGACGATGGGCGACATGGCCTGGACGGGCCCGTCCGCGCCGCCGAGACCATGGGACGAGGCGTCGTCGTCGATGCTCTTCAGGAGACGAACCTCGTCCATACCGGCGAGCCCCGCACTGCCGGGAGCGCGACAGGGCGGGAACTCGATCCGAGCGCGGCCGACGAGGACGTCCAGCTCGAGGCCGATGTCCGGCCGCGTCGGCTTGTGGACTTCGTCGGGCAGGCGGATCTGAAGGAGCGGCTGTCCATTGTCCTCGAGGCAGCACTCAAGAGAGGACAAGCCGTCGATCATCTGCTGTTCGCAGGTCCTCCTGGTCTTGGGAAGACGACCCTGGCCGGCATCGTGGCCGCCGAGATGGGTGCGAGCTTCCGGATTACGTCAGGTCCGGCACTCGTGAGGACCGGTGACGTGGCGGCGATCCTGACCGACCTGCAACCGGGCGACATCCTGTTCATCGACGAGATTCATCGCCTGGCCCGGGCAGTCGAGGAGGTGCTGTACCCGGCGCTGGAGGACTTCCAGCTCGATCTCGTGCTGGGCAAGGGTCCCACTGCCCGCTCTATCCGTCTCGATCTGCCGAGGTTCACGCTCGTGGGCGCGACCACACGCACCGGGCTCGTGACCGGTCCGCTCAGGGATCGTTTCGGCTTCCTCGCCAGACTGGACCACTACCGGCCGCATGAGTTGGAGGCGATCGTACGACGTTCCGCCCGCCTTCTCGGAACCGAGCTCACGCCGGACGGCGCCGCTGAGATCGCCAAGCGATCACGCGGAACGCCGCGGTTGGCGATCCGGCTCCTTCGCCGCGTGCGGGACTTCGTCGAGGTGAGGGGCGCCGGCGTGGTCACTGTCGACGCCGCCCGCGAAGGACTCGAGTGTTTCGGCGTCGACGAGCTCGGCCTCGACCGAGTGGACCGGATGATCCTCGAAACGTTGTGCGAACGTTTCGCAGGCAGGCCGATCGGTCTGTCCACCTTGGCGGTCAGCGTGGGTGAAGAGCCCGAGACGGTCGAGGATGCGTATGAGCCCTTCCTCCTGACTGCCGGCTTGGTCTTGAGAACGCCAAGAGGACGGTTGGCGACGCCTGCCGCGTTCCGCCATCTCGGTCTGACGGTGCCGGCGTTCTACGAGTTGCCCAGCGTGACCGCGGCGGACCTGGCGGGATCCGCCTCCCGGGGCAGCCTGCTCGACCGCACGACCCGAGCTGGCGGTCGTCGGCTCGGAGCGGAGAACCTGAGCCTCTTCGAGCCGATGAGCGAAGAAGACACCTGCTCATAGAAGGTATGCTCAACAGGGTAAGGTGTCGGTTCGTTTCGAATCGACCCAGCGCAGGGAGCCGATGTCCTCGTACCTCAACCAGGTGGGCCTGTCCGTCCACGGCCTGATATTGGCCTCGACGACGACGACGACGGCGAAGAAGACGGCCAGCAGCACGAGCAGTGACCTCATCCTTTTCGCCGTGTTGGGGCTTGTCGTGTACTTCCTGATCTTCCGGCCTCGTAACCAGCGGAACCGGCGGATGCAACAACAAAAGCAAGGGGCCGTAGTCGGCGACGAGGTCATGCTGACGTCGGGGATCATCGGCCGTGTGATGAGCATCGACGGAGACCGCGCGAGCGTCGAGATCGCGCCCGAGATCGAGGTCGAGGTGGTCACCAGGGCGATCGGCCAGGTCCTCTCGACCGCTGACGCCGAACTGCCCGTCGACGTCCCGCCTGACCCCGGCCAGAACGACGAAGACGACGAGCACGGGCTTGATGGTGACGCCGACGACGGCGACGACGTCTACGACGCTGACGAGCACGAGCACGAGCACGAGCACGAGCACGAGCCCCAGGACGCAGACGACCAGCACGAGCACGCGGATGACGAGCAAGGTGCCGACAGCGATCCTCCCGAACACGATGTGTCGAGCGACACTTCCGACGGTCTCGGGGTGGACGGGCGAACGCCATGAGGCGGTCGCTGTTGGTGAGCGTGCTGCTCACGCTGTTCGTGTGCTTCGGGGCGTTCGCCGGAGTGCTCGCTGCCGGATGGAAACCCGTACTCGGGCTCGACCTCCGAGGTGGCCTCTCGGTCGTGTACTGCCCGCTCGCGAAGGGCAGCTCGACGAAGTGCGCGGCTCCCGGGCTCGTGAGCTCGTCCAAGCTCAACGAGGTCGTGGACATCCTGCAGGCTCGCGTGAACGCGCTCGGTGTCGCCCAGCCGAACATCGGCGTCCAGGGGCCCGACGTCGTCGTGCAGCTGCCCGGCGTGAAGAACGCCAACGCCATCAAGAACGAGATCGGCGGTACGGCCCAGCTGTTCTTCCGCAAGGTGCTGTGCAATGTGGACCCCTACGTCAAGCCGCCGCCGGCGAAAACCACGACCACGACCACGACGACCGTGCCGTCCAAGGTTGTCAACGACGGCTACGTGGCTCCGGCGGCGTGCCCTTCGACGTTCACGCCGACCTTCTCCAGTCAGAACCCGAGCGCCTACCCCCTGCTGACCAGCTACAAGTCGAACACGGCCGCCCAGGACAGCGACCACAAGGACAGCGACGTCGTCCTGCCCGTCGCCGGCACCGGCGGCAGGGTCGAGCTCGGTCCGGTGTTGGCGACCGGCTCCATTCTCTCGGGCGCCTACGCCCAGGACACCAGCACAGGTTGGCAGGTCGTGTTCGACCTGAACTCTTCGGGCAACGCCGTCTTCAACAGCAAGATCGCAGGCCCGGACTATCACTTCGAAGTCGGCGCCGACCTCGACAGCGTTGTCGAGTCGGCCCCGATGATGGACGCCTCCAGCTTCTCGGGCTCGGGAGAGATCAGCGGTCCGGGCATCAACCAGTCCAGCGCCGGCCAGCTGGCCTTGCTTCTGAAGTACGGAGCTCTTCCGGTCAGCATCTCCCCGCTCACGAGTGAAGTCGTGTCGCCGACCCTCGGCGCCTCTTCGCTGCATGCGGGTCTGCTCGCAGGGCTGCTCGGGCTCCTGCTCGTGATGGGGTACACGATCTTCTACTACCGGGCTCTCGGCGTCGTCGTCGTGCTCGGCCTCGTCTCCTCCGGGGCAGTCATGTACGCGCTCATCGCCACGCTCGGTCACAAAGAGGGTCTGACGCTCGACCTCTCGGGCATCACCGGGCTCATTGTCTCCGTCGGCATCACCGTCGACTCCTATGTCGTGTATTTCGAGCGATTAAAGGACGAAGTGCGCGCCGGACGGTCGATCCGATCGTCGGTGGACAAAGGCTTCCGGAGCGCCTATCGGACGATCCTTTCCGCCGACGCCGTTTCGTTCATCGGTGCCCTCGTGCTGTACCTGCTCTCGATCGGCGCTGTGAAGGGCTTCGCCCTCATGCTCGGCATCTCGACGCTGCTCGATGTCCTCACGGCCTATGTGTTCACCCGGCCGCTCGTCATCCTTCTCGGTCGCAACCGCCTGTTCACCGAAGCCCGGGGACTTGGTGTCGCCCGCGGGCTCGGGGTGAGCACGGCGGAGGCCGCCGCATGAGCACCGGCACGATGGCGCTCGAAGGCGTGAGCGAGGCCGGCAGCGGCCAGCGCCTGGGCCGATTTCGCCGGCTGTACTACGGCCAGACCAACTTCGATTTCGTCCGCCGCCGACGGGTCTGGTTCGCCATCTCCGGAATCATCATCCTCGCGGGAGCAGTGTCGCTCGCCACACGGGGCCTCAATTACAGCATTGAGTTCGTCGGCGGCACGTCATGGCAGGTGAACGCCAACGGTGTCACCGTGAGCCAGGCCAAAGCGGCGCTGACGCCGTACGGGCTCGGCAACGCCACGATCACGACGCTCGGTCACAACGGCACGAGCGATCTCGAGGTACAGGCCAAGATCGGCAAAGGCCAGGGCAGCGTCACCGCGCAGAAGCAGGACCAGGTCGCAGGCGTGCTGGCGAAGCTCACTCACACGACGGCGAACTCCGTCTCGATTGAGGCGGTCGGTCCCACCTGGGGTAGCCAGATCACGCACAAGGCCGTCGAGGCCCTCATCGTGTTCGTCATCATGATCTCGATCTACATCTCGATCTTCTTCGAGTGGAAGATGGCACTGGCGGCGATCGTCGCCGTGATCCACGACATCGTCGTCACGGTCGGCGTGTACTCCCTGTTGCACTTCCTCGTCACGCCGGACACCGTCGTTGCGTTCCTCACGGTCCTCGGGTACTCGCTGTACGACACGATCGTCGTGTTCGACCGAATACGTGACAACACCAAGGGCCTCGGCGCCACGGGCAAGCTCAGCTTCACCGACGTCGTCAACTTGTCGATGAACCAGACGCTTGCCCGCTCGATCAACACCTCGCTCGTGGCCATCCTGCCGATCCTCGCCGTCCTCGTCCTCGGGGCCGACATCCTCGGTGCCACCACGCTCGAGTACTTCGGGTTGGCGCTTCTCATCGGCCTGACGAGCGGGGCGTACTCGTCGATCTTCATCGCCTCACCCCTCGTGGCCGTCATGAAGGAACGGGAACCGCGTTATGCCCAGATCCGGCAACGGCTCGAGGCGCGCAACATCAGCGCTCAGCTGGTCACGCCTGCCGGTTACGCCGCCGGGGCGCTCGACGACAGGGACGACCGGGGTGCCAGCAGGAGGCAGAAGAAGGGTCGTGCCCAGCCTCAGCAGCGTGGCCCCCTCCGTCCAGGAGCATCACGACCTCTTGAAACGAGTGCTCGGGAGAACGGATCGGCGGTGGACGAGCAGCTCGAAGATGCGCAAGAGATCGCTGACCCCGCCGCTGACGGCAACATCGCCCGCCCGAGCACGAGCCGGCCAGCTGCCGGGAGCCGCCCGAAGCAACCACCCGCCCGAGCGACTGGTACGCGACCGCAGAACCGACCCGGCGCTCCACGGCCGCGCAAGAAGAAGCGGCGCTGAGGGCTCAGATCCCGTCGGCGCCTGGCGCCGCACCGGGGACGGGCCATCTGGCGCACCCGCGGCTCACGACGCCTCATCGGCTTTGGTCTGAGCCTCGTAGGCTGGGGGCCCATGATCGACATCCACCTCGTCCGCGAGCATCCGGAGAGATTGCGGCGCTCCCTCGCCCGAAAGGGTGCCGGGGAGCTCTTGGACGAGCTTGTCGTAGTGGACGCATCCTGGCGACAGCTGACGGCGACCGTTGACGAGCTCCGGTCCAGATCGCGCCCGAAGGGAAGGCCCACAGAAGAGGAGCTCGTGACCCTCCAAGGGATCAAGGAGGAGCTGCGCGCGGCCGAGGCCGATCTCGGGGAAATGGACGCTCGCCGGACGGCGCTCCTCGCGCGCATCCCCAACCCTCCCGCCGACGACACCCCCGACGGCGACACCGACGACGACGCCGTCGAACTGCGCCGAATCGGCACGCCGCCGGTGTTCGCGTTCGACACGCGGGATCATGTGGAGCTCGGGGGTTTCGATCTGGATCGCGGCGCGCGACTGTCAGGGTCGCGCTTCGCCTACCGCTGTGGCCCGAGCGCCCTCTTGGAGCTGGCCATGTACCGGTACGCCATCGCCCACCTCGTGGGGTTGGGCTTCGATCTGGTCCTCCCACCGGTGCTCGCGCGGGAAGAGGCGATGTACGGTACCGGCTTCCTGCCGACCGAGGCGGCGAACCTCTACAGGCTCGAAGGCGACGACCTCTACCTGACAGGCACCTCGGAAGTGGGGCTCGCCGCGTTCCATCAAGGCGAGATACTCGAGGAAGGCGAGTTGCCCCGCCGCTACGCGGGTTACTCCACGTGCTTCCGGCGGGAGGCTGGCGCAGCGGGACGCGATACGAGAGGTGTGTTCCGGGTGCACCAGTTCGACAAGGTGGAGATGTTCGCCTACACGCGGCCGGAGGAGTCGCTGCCGGAGCACGAGCGGCTCCTCGCCATCGAGGAAGAGCTCGTCTCCGGGCTCGGTCTCGCGTATCGAGTCGTGTGCACCGCCGCAGGCGATCTCGGGCCGTCAGCGGCCAAGAAGTACGACATCGAGGCGTGGATACCCAGCCAGGGACGGTACCGGGAGATCACGTCCTGCTCGAACACGACCGACTACCAGGCCAGGCGGCTGAACGTCCGGTTCCGTGACTCGGCACGACGGCTCCAGGTAGTGCACACCCTGAACGGGACCGCGATGACGGCGCGATGGCTCATCGCCCTCATGGAGACGTTCCAAGACACTTCGGGTGAGGTCGCCGTGCCCGAGGTGCTCTGGGAGCATGGAGCTCCCCGCCGCCTGCCTGCTGCTGCCGGCTGAGCGCTTCCCGCAGCTGCCATTTGAGGGAGCTGCCGAGGTCGCCTGGCGTCAGGTGCGACTGGCGATGTGCGCGCCGAAGTGGTCGATCGGTCCGTGGCCCGCTCCGAGCTCCCAGGTGACGGCCAGCTCGATGGCTCGGTGGACGTACGCCTTGGCGGCGACCGCAGCGGCGAGCGGGTCGATCCCGATAGCGAGGTTGGCGGCGATTGCGGCCGAAAAGCTGCAGCCAGTCCCGTGCACGTTCCGTGAGACGATCCAGGCCGATCTCAGCAGCGTGCTCGCCCTCCCGTCGAACGCCACGTCCACGGCTTCGTCCCCCTGGCGTAGGTGGCCACCTTTGACGACGACAAGCGCGGGTCCGAGCGATTGGAGGTCACGGGCGGCAGCTTCCATGCTCTCCACACTGTCGATCGACCGCCCCACGAGGATCGAAGCCTCAGGTATGTTCGGCGTGACAACGGTGGCACCACCGACAAGCTCGAGGTAGGCATCCCTCACCCCGTCGCCCTCGAAGAGCTGGTCTCCGGACGAGGCGACGAGCACGGGGTCGACCACCAGCGGTGGGAGCAGCCCGTCGTAGAGCTTGGACGTGATGGCCTTCACGATCTCGGTAGTCGCCAGCATGCCCGTCTTCGCGGCCGAGGGCTTCAGATCGGACAACACCGAATCGATCTGCGCGACCACCATGGCTGCCGGGATCGCCTGGACGCTCTGCACGCCGAGGGTGTTCTGGGCCGTGACGGCGGTGACGGCAAGTGTCCCCATCACGCCGTGGGCAGCAAACGTGCGGAGGTCGGCGGCGATGCCGGCGCCGCCACCGGAGTCGGTTCCTGCAATGGTCAAGGCCACCGTCGGAGAGGTGCGATCCCGAAGGCTGGCCGAGATCACAGCGAGCGCCGTGTGGCCGCTTGGAGGTCCCCAGCGTGCCCGCGCAGCGAAAGGTCCGCCATGTTCTGGAACGAGGTGGACGCCTCGGCGTAGTAGCGCCGAGGGATACGGCCGGCGTGGCGAGCGGCGTGGCCGGCTTCGACTGCGAGGGCGAAGGCTCGGGCCATCGTCTCCGGGTCGCGGCAGCGGGTGATGGCGGAGGCAACCATGACCCCAGCACATCCGAGCTCCATGGCGAGCGCAGCCTCCGAGGGAGTGCCGATGCCGGCGTCGAGGACGACGGGGACGCCGGCGGACTCGGCGATCATGGCGATCGCATGGGGGTTCTGGATACCGAGGCCGGAGCCGATCGGGGCGCCGAGCGGCATGACTGCCGCGCAGCCGGCGTGCTCGAGGCGGCGGGCGAGCACCGGGTCGTCGTTCGTGTACGCAAGCACGACGAAACCATCCGCAACGAGGTCCTCGGCAGCCTTCAAGAGCTCCACGCCGTCGGGCAGCAACGAGTATTCGTCGCCGATCACCTCGAGCTTCACCCAATTCGTCCCGAGTGCCTCGCGGGCCAGCTGCGCCGTCAACACTGCCTCCGCCGCCGTGAAACAGCCGGCGGTATTCGGCAGAGCCCGCACGCCGAGACGCGAGAGCACGTCGAGCGGTGAACCCTGCGCGTGAGGATCGACGCGGCGCATGGCCACGGTGACGAGGGAGGTCCCGGATGCGACGACGACGCGCTCCAGTACCGCCATGCTCGGGATGCCGCCGCTCCCGAGGATCAGGCGCGATCCGACGGGTTCACCGGCGATGCTGAGCTGGGCGGACAACGGCGTCTCAGCCTCCCTGGGCGGCCGTGAGCACCTCGACCGCGTCGCCGGAGCCGACTGTGGTCAGCAGCCAGGCGCTCTTCGGCACCACCTCGCCGTTCACGGCGACGGCGATGCCCCGTCTGTCGGGCGAGATCAGCGCGACCACGTCATCGACGGTAGTGCCGTCGGCCATGCTGCGCTGCACGCCGTTGACCAGGAAGAACTTCGCTCCTGTCACAGCCTCATCGCCCGATCGAAGCGCCTTGGGTCGAACGGCCGGGCCCACTCGGGCAGCTCCGAGCACCCGGCGCCCGCGCCGACCAAGCCTGCGATCAGCTCGGCGGTCACGGGGGCGAGCAGGATGCCGTTGCGGTAGTGGCCGGTGGCCACGAGCTGGCCGTCGAGCGCGCCGCGGCCGATCATCGGGGCATTGTCGGGCGAGCCGGGGCGGAGGCCCGCCGTCGCCTCGACGAACTCCGCCTCGAGGAGCATCGGGAGGACGAGCTGGGCATCGCGCATGAGCGAGTAAATGGCTCCGGCGGTGACCCGGCGGTCGGCACCGAGCTCCTCGACCGTCGCTCCACAGACGATCTCCCCGTCCGGACGCACCACGACGTAGAGCGAGGTGCCCTGCGAGATGGCGCGCACCGTATGGCGCGGGACCGGCAACCCCACGGGCAGGCGGAGCCGCAGGATCTGACCCTTGACCGGCCGGACCGGTGGGAGCGCCCGCGCCGGCAATCCCGGAAGCTCCGCCGCCTGCCACCCAGCCGCCAGCAGGGTTTGCACGGAGCGAATCACCGCGCCGCCGGCACAGCGGGCACCGGTGACGCGGTCGTCCCGCACGTTGATCTCGGCGACGGAGTCGGCGACGAGGCTCACTCCCGCGCGGCGGCAGGCTTCCACGAGCGCTCCGACGACTCGGCGGGGATCGACGTGGTGGTCGAACGGGACGAATAGGCCTCCCCGGATAGCAGGTGCCAGGAGCGGTTCGAGCTCGCGGCACTCGCTCGGTCCGAGCCACGTGCTCCCGAGACCCAGCTCCTGCTGAAAGCGGTAGAGCTCGAGGAGGGCGTCGCGGTCGCCGGCATCGTAGGCGACGGCGAGGGTTCCGTCGTCACGGTAGGCGAGATCGTGACCCGTGACGGCTTCGAGCTCGGCACGGAAGTCCGGCCAGGCGCTCGCAGACCGTCTGTTCAATCCGAGCAGGCTCTCCTCGCCGAAATGCGCCTCCGTGACGGGAGCGAGCATCCCGGCTGCCGCCCAGGAGGCGCCCCTCCCCGGCGCGGGGTCTACGACGACGACATCCGCGCCGCGCTGGCGAGCCTTCCAAGCCGAGGCGAGGCCGATGACCCCGCCCCCGACGACGAGGAGATCGACGTCGCTCACGGCGCTCAGCCTATTGACTGAGCACCGGTCGACTGAGCACCGGGCGAAGGTTCGGAGCCTGGCTCGGTCCGAGAGCGCTACGGCGACGTGTAATCTGGGCGGACCCAGCAGGGCCAAGGACGTCCCCGGGCAACTGCCGGGCGGTCACCTGATCGTCCAGCTCACCGTGAAGGGACGCTGTGGAACGACCGCCAGAGCCGGCCGGGCTGTACGACCCTGCCAACGAGCACGACGCCTGCGGGATCGCGTTCGTGGCCGAGCTCCGCCGCGGCCCCAGTCATGCGGTCGTGGAGCTCGGGCTCACTGCTCTCGAGAACCTGGCTCACCGCGGCGCCTTCGGCTCCGATCCTGACACCGGCGACGGGGCCGGCATCCTCCTGCAGATGCCCGACCTCCTGTTTCGTAGCGTCGCCGCCGAGGCGGCCATCGAGCTCCCGCAGCTCGGTCGATACGGTACGGGGCTGGCGTTCCTCCCACGTGATTCCGGTGCGGCGCGCTCGGTGCGCTCGGCGGTCGAGCGTGTCGCCGGGCAGGAAGGCCTCGCGGTGCTCGGCTGGCGCGAGGTCCCCGTGGAGCTCGAGATTGCAGGCCGAGGCGCCAGGGAGTTGGCACCGGTCTTCTCTCAGGTGTTCCTCGGGTGGAAGCCCGATGCTGCGGGCAGCGTCATGGACCTCGAGCGACGGCTGTTCGTGGTGCGCAAGCGCGTCGAGCACGCGGTCGCGGGTGTGTACTTTCCGTCCCTCTCGGCACGGACGTTCGTGTACAAGGGCATGCTGGCGACAAGTCAGCTGAGGGGGTTCTTCCCAGACCTC
>Ga0182024_10025607_pt1 | contig 10404 bp, 9 predicted proteins | sample P32metaG_FD_120480 | JGI IMG/M metagenome (GOLD analysis project Ga0182024, IMG submission 120480) | Permafrost microbial communities from Stordalen Mire, Sweden - P3-2 metaG (Illumina Assembly) | ecosystem: Environmental > Terrestrial > Soil > Wetlands > Permafrost | place: Sweden: Stordalen...
AACGGAAAGCAGGGCGGCGCCGACGCCGTGGCCGCAGACGTCGAGGACGTAAACGGCGAAGTGGTCGGGGTCGAGCCAGTAGTAGCCGAAGGAGTCGCCGCCGAGAGAAGTGCAGGCGATATAGGACCAATCGGCCACGAGGGTGGGGTCGTTAAGGGGCGCGGGGAAAAGGGAGCGCATATAACGCTCGGCTTCGTTGAGCTCGGCCTTGAGGGCTTCCTGGCTGGCGCGGAGGGCCTCGAAGGCGGCGTTGCGCTCGCGGCGGGTGATGTAGGCCTGGGAGTGGTAGCGGATGCGGGCGACGACCTCGAGCTTGTCGGGCAGCTTGACCATGTAGTCGTTGGCGCCGAGTTGGAAGGCCTTGTACTTGGTCTCGGGTTCCTCGCGGGAGGAGAGGACGATCATGGGCACGTCGCGCGTGGAGGCGTTGGCGCGGAAGAATTTGACGAGCTGGAGGCCGTCGACCTCGGGCATGACGAGGTCCTGGAGGATGACCGTGGGCTGGATTTCGCGGGCCATTTGCATGGCCTTGGTGGGGTCGGAGCAGAAATGGAATTTGATTTCGGGCTGGTCGGCGAGCATGCGGCGGACGGCTTCGCCGACCATGGCCTGGTCGTCCACCATGAGGACGGTGACGGGAAGGTGGCCGAGGGCGGCGGGGTCGGGAATGGGCGCGGGCGCGGACATGGGAGGAAGGCAAGTTACGAAATTGGGAGAGGGAATGACGAAGCCAAAATGAGGCGGGGAGCGAAATGGAGGGGAATTTAGTCGTTTCAGGGCTGAAAGCCCAGGCGGGGCTTGGGCGCCGACGGCGGCTCCGTCGGGGGATCCAGGATGTCCATCACGCGTTGGAGAATCGTGACGATGGCCGCCTCGTGGACGTTGAGGCGGTCCTTCAAGTCTTTCTCCAACGCGGCCAGTTTGCGGGCAAGCGAGCGGGTGTCGCTCAAGGCCGCGCGCATTTTGAGGAAGGCGCGCACGACGAAGACGCTCATTTGCACGGCGCGGGGGCTTTTGAGAACATTAGCTGCCATAATTGCGCCGTGCTCGGTGAAGGCGTAGGGGAGGTGCTTGATGTTCTGGCCGCGCTTCAAGATCACAAATTGTGATCTTGAACGCCGGAGGCCGCGTACTTCTTGCTGGGTCAATTGGAAGACGAAATCTTCAGGAAATTTTTCCGAATTGCGTTTCACCGCCTGGTTCAGCAATCGAGTCTGCACTCCGTATATTCTGGCCAAATCTTCGCTTAAAATAACCCGTTCTCCCCTGATTTCCTTAATCAAGATGTCCGGCGCATCGGCCAAAATTGTCAAGTCCTTCTTGGACATCGTTCAAAAGCGAAAAGGGAAGCGAGCCTTCCATGCAAGATTTAAGAATCAGAAAAGAATCCTCAAAGTCGAAATTTGGAATCTTAGTTATCGAATCTACTGGAGATGAATAAGTAAGGATCTTGAGGTGCCAAATTGGCACCTCAAGGCGTGGAGACGCGAGTAAGCTGAAAATGCGCGGCGAGGGCCGGGGCGATGGCGGGGAGTTCGAGGATTTCCATGGCGGCGCCGATGAGGGCGGCGGCCTTGGGCATGCCGTAGACGACGGAGGTTTCCTTGCCCTGGGCAATAGTTTTCCAGCCGCGGCCGCGCAGGAGCTTGAGGCCTTCGGCGCCGTCGCGGCCCATGCCGGTGAGCAGGAGGGCGACGCCGGGGTTGGGCCAGTGGTGGGCCAGGCTGCGGAAAAAGACATCCACGGAGGGACGGTAAAAGGCTTCGCTGGGCGTGGGCGTGTAACTGAGGCGTCCGGCGGAATCCACGATGAGGTGGTCGTCGGTCGCGGCGATGACGACCTTGCCGGTTTGGAGATGCTGGCCCGGGCGGGCGGTGTGGACGTCGAAGTGGCTGCGCTGGCCGAGCCAGGTGGCGAGGCCGCCGGCGAAATCGGGGTCGACGTGCTGGACGATGGCGATGGCGGCGGGAAAGGGCCGCGGAAGCGCGGAGAGGATGGCCGCGAGCGCCTGCGGACCGCCGGTGGAGGAGCCGATCGCCAGCAGCGGGGGAAATTCGGGCGCGGCGGTGGGCGGCGGCGCGGGCGGCGGCGCGAAGCCGGAGCGGGTTTCCCGCGGCGTGGCTTTGCCGGTGAGCATGGCGACGCGGAGGATTTTATTGACCAGAGGCTCGGCGCCTTCGAGCTGGCCGCCGAAGCCGAGCGCGGGCGTGCGCACGGCGTCGACCGCGCCATGGCCCATGGCTTCGTAAACTTTGCCGGCGTTGACGCCGAGGGAGACGGTGACCACCAGAATGGGGCACGGGCAGCGCGCCATGATTTCGGCGGTGGCCTGGACGCCGTCCATCACGGGCATGATAAGGTCCATCAGGATGAGGTCGGGGGTGTCGGCGAGACAGTGGTTGACGGCTTCCTGGCCGTCGCGGGCGATCCAGGCGATGGAGTGGCCGGCCATGCTGTTGACGACGCGGCGCAGGGCTTCGACGGCAAGGTTGAGGTCGTTGACAATGCCAATGCGCATGGGGTGAAAAAATTGCTGAACCTTGGGGCAACGCGCAGGCTAAAGAAGATTCGGGGGTTTGAACAGAAGGAAGCGGCGAAACGCAAAAGCGCGGAGCGGGGTCGGCCGCAACGCGGAGTGGTTCCCGGGACTGGCGTTTGTGCGGGCGCGCAGCCCAGCCAGGCCAAGCCTTTTATTTTGACGAGAGCTCCGGCGGAGGTTGTAGTGATGCCCTCCCGTCCGGTCCCATGAAGCCCCACCCCGTCGTCCTGTTTTTCGCCGCCGCCTGCCTGGTTGCCCTGGATGGGCGCGCCGCGCCGCAGAAAGCAGCGCCGAATCCGTATGCGTGGCTGCCCTCCGCGGAAATCTCCACGTTCATTGATGGCAACCTGGTGAAATTGCTGGCGCCGCTGCCGGCCACCAGTGTCATCGAGAAAGCAGCCGCCAAAAAAGGCGGCGGCAAACCGAAAAAAGGCAAAAAGTTCGCGTGGAACGGCGGCGATACGGGCGATGAGGTCACGGGCGACGCCCCGCCCGGCCTGATGGTGCCGCTGGCGGTGCGCATGCAGGCGGCGGTTCTCGACACAAAATTGAACACGCAGGCCGGAACCGCGCCACTGGATCAAAAGGCCGCCTATCAGCAGGCGCTGAGCATTTCGAAGTTGTTTGCCGCGATCCTGGATGCGCGCGACCAGCAAATCACGGCCATCGTGGGCATTCTCAAAAAGCGCTACCAGACCGACGCCGCAGCGACGGGTTTGATCGAGACCGGCAAAGCCGCGGCGGCGGACGAGGCGGACACGCGGCAAAAAACCGTGGAAGAGGACAACAACGACATCAACGACGTCGAGACCCAGTGGTTGAAAACCGCCGCAGGTTACCAGGAGCAGGTCAATTACCAGATGGACCAACTGCGCGCCCGCGAACGCGACGCGCTGATGGGACCGGCCGCACCGGGGCCAAGCCCGCAGTAAAAAGCGCGGGGAGGCGCAGTTTTTGGGCGGTAATCAGCGCGAGCCGTCCGGGGTCACTCAACCGGTTGGATGTCAATCATGCGCAATTCCTTCGCCGCATGGTCGGGCCAGTACGACAGCACAAGTCTACCCACCACCCGTAGTTGCACGGGACGGCCAGTCTTGTCCACAGCAGTAAAATCACCTTCCTGAAAGGGATCGTTTGCGAGGGTGGCAATGACATCGAGAAGCTTTTCCCGACGACGAACTCCACGAACAGCCAGCAAGGCACGCAAGGCGTCTTCGTCGAATACCGCTATATATTTCATAGCCCGCGGCGGGCGAGTGCGCGGGAAAGCTTGCGCACTTCGGCGAGCGGCCACTTGCGGCCTTCGTCCATCCGCTGGTTGCGGCGTGTCAACTCGGTGGCGTAAACCGGGTCGCGGCTCAACCGCTCCGCGCGAATCCACGCCGCCACGGAGGTTTTTTCTCTTTCGGGCAGGGCCGCAAACGCCCGTTTAACCTGGGTTGCCGTCATGCGGAAATGTTTCCGGGAGATGGCATGGAAGTCAATTCCGGGTTTTTGACTGCATCTCGAAATCCTTCAATGCCTCAGTGTCACGCATTACTTGCGTTCTGTTGCAGCCTCCGCCGCGCCAATAAGGTCGGTGACGGCGCGGAGGAAGGTTTCGTCCTGGAAACTGCTTTTGGTGAGGTAGTGGTCGGCGCCGGCTTCGAGGCCCTTGAGACGGTCCTCCTCGCGGTCCTTGTAGGAGACGATGATGACGGGCAGGCGCTGAAGGCGGGCGTCGGCGCGGATGCGCTTGACGAATTCGAAGCCGTTGAGGCGGGGCATGTCGACGTCACTGACGACGAGGTCGAACTGGCCGAGGCGCACGGCGTTCCAGCCGTCGGCGCCGTCCACGGCGACCTCGACATCGTAGCCGGCGTTTTCGAGGAGCTGGCGCTCGGTCTCGCGAACAGTGAGGGAGTCGTCCACGACAAGGATGCGCTTCTGGACAACCTGGGTCTGCGCGCGCTGGCGGCGGCCGCGGGCGACCTGGCCGCCGGCGAGGAGTTTTTCGAGGCCGACGACGAGGTCGTCGACATCAATAATCAAGATGGGCGCGCCGTCCTCAGTGAGGGAGGCGGAGCTGATGCCGGGGACTTTGCCGAGGCGCGGGTCGAGCGGGCGGACGACGAGGTCGGACTCGCCGAGAATGCGGTCCACCTCGAGGCCGTAGAGGTTTTTGCCGTCACCGACGACGACGACGGAAAGCTCGGCGCCGGCGGCGCGGCCCTCGCCGGGCAGGCCGAGGGCGGTGCGGGCGGGCACGAGGCCGATGTTCGCGCCGTCCACGGCGAGGTAGGGGCGGTTTTCAATAGTCTTGACGGATTCGTAGGGGACGCGCTCGGCGCGGTTGAGGCGGCTGAGCGGCAGGGCGTAGGGTTCGCCCTCGATCTCGACAAGCAGCGCGCGCAAGACGGAGCGCGTGATGGGCAACTGCATCGTGAAGGTGGTGCCGCGGCCTTCCACGGTGCTGACACGCACGGTGCCGCCGACCTCGGCCATGAGCGTGTGCACGACGTCGAGGCCGACGCCGCGGCCGGAGTATTCGGTGACTTTCTCGGCGGTGGAAAATCCGGGAAGGAAAAGAAATTCGAGGATTTCGTCGTCGCTCATGTGCGCGGCCATCTCGGCGGTGGCCTGGCCCTTCTCGACGATTTTCTGGCGCAGGCGCGGGATGGGGACGCCGTGGCCGTCGTCAATGACCTGGAGGACGAGCATGCCGGCGCGGTGGCGGGCGACGAGGCGGACCAGGCCGGCCTCGGGCTTGCCGGCGGCGCGGCGCTTTTCGGGCGTCTCGACGCCGTGGTCGCAGGCGTTGCGCAGGAGGTGGTTGAGCGGGGCCTCGAGGCGCTCGAGGATGTCGCGGTCCACGGGGGTGTCGCGGCCGTCGAGGTCGAAGCGGATGTTCTTGCCGAGGGCGCGGCTGACGTCGCGCACGAGGCGCGGGAAGCCCTGCGCGCCGTCGCCAAAGGGCCGCATGCGGCTGGCAATCACTTCCTGATAGAGGCGGCCGGAAAGGAGCGTGTTGCGGCGCATGACGCCGTCGAAGGTCTCGAGCTGGGCGCGGATGGCGTCGAGGTTGGCCTGGGCGTCGGAGCGCAACTCGCCGGCCTCGGCGGAGGCGGCGCCCGCGAGGGAGTCGTCCAACTCGGAGACGAAATTCAACTGGGCGTTCTTCAGCTTGAGGAGGGACTCGCGGAAAGGCTGGAGTCGGCGGGTCTCGACGAGGGTCTCGGCGGCGAGGCCCATGAGCCGGGTGAGGCTGGCGGCGGAGACGCGCACCACGCTGTCGGCGCCGGGGGCGGGCGCGCCGGGATGCGGTTGGGCCGAAATTGCGGTCTTGGGAGCGGCGGCGGCGGGCGGAGGCGTGGAAGAAGCGGTTTCGAGTTTCGAGTTTTGAGTTTCGAGTTGGTCAGGGGCGGACGCAGCCGGTGCCGCCGCGGGCGCGACCACAGTCAAAAAGGGCGCGGTCGTGCGACCGCCAATTTTCGGCGCGGGGGGGTTGCCCGCGAGCACGGCCTTCACGTCGGCCAGGCAGGCGGCGTGGATCGCGCGCTGGTCCGGCGGCGGCGCGGCCAATTGCTCGGGCGGAAGTTTCGAAAACTGCGCGAGCCAGTCGGCCGAGCGCAGGAAGACGTCAATGCCGGCGGAAGTGAGCACGAGCCGGGACTCCTGGGCCGCGACGAAGGCGTCCTCCATTGCGTGGGCGAGCCGGACAACCGAGTCGAGGCCGATGATGCGGGCGGCGCCCTTGAGCGAGTGGGCGGCGCGCATGAGCGGCTCGATGCTTTTGGAATTAGTGAGGTCGTTTTCGAGTTCGACGAGGCCCTGGACAAACGTGGCGAGCTGGGTCTCGGCCTCGGCGCGGTAAAGGTCGAGCAGGCTGAAGTCGAGCTTGGTGGAACCAAAGGGGGAGTTGGTTTGAGAAGCCGGCGGTTTGCGAGTTGCGGCGGGCGGAGGCGAAACTTCAGACGGCGGCGCGACGGCGGGCACGGGCGGAGGCGGTGGTGAAGGCGGCGGAAGTTTTTTTGGCGCCGCGGCTTTCACCGGGAGCGTCTGGAGCGCGGCGAGGCAGTCGGCGTGCGTGGCGAGCCGGGCGGCGGGAGGCGCGAGAAGTTCGGCAACGGGAGCCTGGGCGGATTGCGCGAGCCAGTCGGCGGCGCGCAGCAGGACGTCAATCGCCGGCTGGTCGAGGACGCGTTTGCCGTCCTGGGCGGCGATGAGGATTTCCTCCATGGCGTTGGCGAGCCTGACAGGGAGGTCGAGGCCCACAATGCGGGCGGCGCCCTTGAGCGAATGGGCCGCGCGGGCGGCGGGCTCGATTTTTTTGGGATTGGCGGGCTCGGCGCCGCACTGCACGAGGGCCTGCGCGAGGACAGCCGCCTGCGTCTCGGCCTCGGAACGGTAGAGGTCGAGCAGGGATTCGTCCAGCGGGGCGTCGCTCACGGTTTAGAAAAGTTTACAGGTTGAGGTGCTGGCGGGTGAGGCTGTGGAAGAGCAGCTCCTCGTCGAGCAGGCCGACGGGGCGGCCGGAAAACGTGAACAGGCCGCGGGTGTAGGTGGCGAGGGCCTTGCTGACGGTGGCGGGGACGGCCAGGATTTTCGCGGCCTCAAGCGGGGTGATGCCGAAGACTTCATCCACGGAAAAGGCGAACGCCTGCTGGTCGCGCCGGCACAGGAGGATGCGCGGGTAAACCCGGCGGCTGAGGGCGATGCCTTCGGGCACTTCGTCGGGCAATTCGAGCAAGGCGTGGAGGTTGAATGCGAGGTGCAGCTCGCCCTGGATGTTGACGATGCCGGAGAGCACGCGGCTGGAGCGCTGCGGCAGGCGGTGGATGGGACGCTTGTTGGTGACGTAGCCGACGGTGGTCGCGGGCAGCGCGAGCCATTCGGGCCCGAGGCGGAACAGCAGCACAGGGCTGGAGCGGCCGCGCTGCTCCTCGACGCCGCGGAGGCTGGCCTCCCATTCGCGCGCGTAATTCTCGGGCGCGGGGCGCTCGAGCAGGCTGCGGCCGGAAGCGGCATACACCGGGCAATTGCAGCAGTGGATGTGCACGGGCAGCTCCGAGCACGAGCCTTCGCCCCAAACGCCAATGCGCGCCCAGCAGCGGTCGGCGGGCTGGCCGGTCTGAAGGGGGCTGGGGGTGGTGGCGGCGGGCATGGCGGTAAAAGTGCTTTAGTGCGGAGTGTTCTAGTGCTTAGTGATACGGTGATTCAGTCCTTGGCGATTTGGCACTCGGTGAAAGATTTTAAGTTTTCGCGCGTTGGCGGAAGCGGGCGGCGGCGGCGCGGTCGCCGCGGCGTTCAGCGAGCAGCGCGAGTTGCCAGAGGGCTTCGGGATGGCGCGAGTTGAGGTAGAGGGTTTTGCGGAAGTGGTTTTCGGCCTCGGCGGGACGGCCCCGCGCGGCGGCGAGCTGGCCGAGGAGAAAAAAAGCGTCGGGGTGCGGTGCGCGGCTTTTCAGGTATTGGCCGCAGAGAGCCTCGGCTTCGTGAAAAACACCGGCGTCAGCCAGGCGGCGGGCGTTGACGAGGAGCGCGGACGGCGTATCCGCGGTGACGGGGTGTTGGACCGGAGCGCCGCTGGAAGCCGTGACGGTGGAGGGCGCGCGCGCGGCAGTGGCCGGCAAACCGGGCAAGTTGACGCGCAGGCCGGCGCGGGAAGATCCCCGGCGCGGCGCGGGCAGCGCGCCAGGCGAAACCGCGGGCTCGGACCGGCGTTGAAAGGCGAACGCGCCCGGCGGCCCGGCGCCGGCGTAAGCGGAGTCGAGCATTGGCAGGCTGTCGGCGTGGCCGCAGAAGAAAAGGCCGCCGGGCTCCAGGCAGCGACGGAGATTTTCCAGGGCGCGGCGCCGGCCCGCGGCGTCGAAGTAAACGAGGACGTTGCGGCAAAACGCGACGTGGAACGGCGGCTCGTCGCGGAAGAAATCGGGATCCATCAGGTTGCAGCGGCGGAAGCGGACGGTGTCGCGGATATTCTCGCGCACGCGGCGGACACCGCGGCCGGCGGGCTCGAAATGGTGGTCGCGCCCGGCGGCGTCGCGTCCGCGAAAGGAAAGCGCGGGGTATTCGGCGGCTTTGGCTTTTTCGAGGAAGCGGGCGCTGACATCTCCCGCCCACACGACGAACTGGCCGGGGCGCAGGCCGGCGTCGAGCAAAGTCATGGCGATGGAGTAAGGCTCCTGGCCGGCGGCGCACGGCACGCTCAGCACCCGCAGGACGCGGCCAGCCGCGACGGGGCCCCACTTTTTGCGGACCCAGTTTTCGAGAAACGCGAACGGCGCGCCGTCGCGAAAGAACCAGCTTTCGGGGACGAGCAGTTCCTCGACGAAGACGTCGAACTCCTCCGGGGATTTTTTGAACAAGGATTGCAGCGCGGTGTCGGACCGGGCGTGCGTCGAGCGCAAACGGCGCTGCCAGGCGGCGCGCATGGCGGCGTCACCGAGCGTGGCCGGGTCCAGGCCGTAGTCGGCGCGGAGGCGCTCGCCGATGGCCGGCGGGAGGCTGTGGCTATGGAGGGCGGTTTTCAGTTGGCGGGCTGGGTTTGCGCGAGTTCGGTTTGCAGTTTGTCGGAGAAGAGCAGCGCTTGCAGGTCGGGCGGGATAAGACTTTGCAGCGTGACGGTCTGGACAAAGCCGGACGGAGTGTCGGCCATGGGGCCGAGGAACGGCGCGCCGGGCGAACGGATGCCGGAATCGCGGAGCGAGGCGTCGGGAACGTCGCGGACCTCGTTGACGCTTTCGGCGTGGAGGGCGAGGAAGTGCTCAACGCCGCCGAGCGGGTAGCGCGTGATGATGAAGCGGCTGCCGAGGGCTTCGCGCACGGGGCGGCCAAGGGTGAGCTGGACGAGATCAATCACGGGCGTGACGTGGCCGCGAAAGGAGAAGATGCCCGAGATGGACGGCGGCGTGCCCGGCACGGCGCGCAAAGGCAGCGCAGGCACAATGAGTTCCACCGCGGCAGCATCGAGGCCGTAGCGCTGTTCGCCGAGGGTGAAAAGGACGAGCAACATGGGAGGCGTCAACTGGAAGGTTTCCGGCCGCCGAACGGCGCGCGGGTCAGGCCGGTCGCGCTGCCCTCGGCGACTTTGAAGCGGGCGATTTCGCGGCGAAGGCCCTCGACGGCGGCGTGGAGGTTGCGGACGGCCTTGTCGAATTCCTCGACCGAGGCGGTGGTCTGGCGGGCGCCCTCGGTCAGCGTGGCCATGGCCTCGTTGATTTGCTGGGCGCCCTGCGACTGGGAAACGAGGCCCTCCTTGACGGCGCCGAAGCGCGGGATGAGGGCCTGCACCTGGTGGATGATGGATTCGAGATTCTGGCCCATGCGGCCCACGTCGTCCACGCCGGCGCGGACCTCGCCGGTGAATTTGTCCATTTCCATGACGCCGGCGGAAACAGCGCCCTGCATTTCGCGGACCATCTGCTCGATGTCGAGGACGGCGACGGCGGTCTGGTCGGCGAGGCGGCGGATTTCGCGGGCGACGACGCCGAAGCCGAGGCCGTATTCGCCGGCTTTTTCGGCCTCAATGGCGGCGTTGAGGGAGAGGAGGTTCGTTTGCTCGGCGACCTTGGTGATCGCGGTGACAACGCCGGTGATGGCCTGGGCCTTGTCGCTGATGGCGGAGAGCTTTTGGGAGATGGACGAAGTGGAGACGGCGAGGTTTTGCACGGAGCGCTTCATGCCGGTGAGTTGCTGGCGGCCGGTGTCGGCGAGGCCGGCGGTGTCGCTGGCGACCTGGGAAACGCCGGTCATGGTGCCGACGAGTTCCTGGGAGGTGGCGGAAATCTGCTTCACCGCGGCGGCGATCTGGGAGGTGGAGGCGCTGAAGTCCTGGACCGTGGTTTCCTGAAGCTTGGCGGTGCTGGAGATTTCGTTGGCGGTGGAAA